>Ga0315905_10003553_pt1 | contig 16059 bp, 9 predicted proteins | sample LakEriMetagenome_5_FD_203522 | JGI IMG/M metagenome (GOLD analysis project Ga0315905, IMG submission 203522) | Freshwater fungal communities from buoy surface, Lake Erie, Ohio, United States - Buoy 4 MA121 | ecosystem: Environmental > Aquatic > Freshwater > Lake | place: USA: Lake Erie, Ohio... | reverse complement strand
GCGTCTTTCGGCGAGCGTCATGTCCAGAATCAGGGAGACGTTTTCATGTCGGAAGAGTGGGAGTTTTACTTTACGAGCGTGAATGGCCAACTTGCCTCGATCCTGGTTGACGTCGGAATTCGCGAAACGGCGCCGGATTCAAACAAACCTTGGTTGTTGAGGGTCTGGACACACTTCCATGACGTCGAAGAACACGGCTTGCCCAGCGAGGCCGAGTCCGATGCCTTTGCCGAGGTTGAAGAGACGCTCGTCGCCACGCTTACCAACTCACTGGATGCGGTACTTGCCGGAAGGATCACGACTGCGGGGCGCAGAGAATTCTTTTGCTACGCCCCATCGTTCGTCGGCTTTGAGGAGGCGATGAGCCAGTGCCTAAGCCGCTTTCCCGATTATCAATGGGCCCTGGATACAGAATTGGACTCTGACTGGAGCCAATACCTCAACCTGCTTTATCCCAACCCAGCCGATTGGCAGCAAATCCAGAATCGCCAAGTGATTGAGCAACTGGTTCAACACGGCGATTCTTTGGAGAAAGAGCGAATGGTTTTCCATTGGGCCTACTTTCCAAACGAGTCATCGCGGGAAAAGTTTGGAGACGAAGTCAAGCGCAGGGGTTTCGAGATCACCGACGCAAGCGAAGAGGCCTCCCCGGATGAAGCCAATTCCTTTGGCATCGGATTTGAACGAATTGAAAAGGTCGATTGGGAATCAATCAATCAAATCACGCTGGAGTTGCTCGAATTGGCTGAATCGCTCGCTGGAACTTACGACGGATGGGAAACCACCGTGGAAGCCGACGCTGCGGAGAGCGATTCCGAATAACTGTCCGAACTTGGCATCGAGGGGGCCATCACTGAAGTCACTACAGTAAACCCGCAACACAAAGGCTAGGAGAGATTCGAGATGGAGATAAACAACCTCCCGTTCTGCCTGACAGACTGGGCAACAGTCGCAGTTACGGAACACCCAGGGGAGCAAGGCATGGCTTTTTGGAGAACCTGCCATTTTGGCCCGATTCGAGTGAGGATGGTTGAGTATTCAGCAGGATACCTCGCAGACCATTGGTGTTCCAAAGGACACGTTCTGCTCTGTCTCGAGGGCCAACTGGAAACCGAACTTGCGGATGGCCGAAGGTTCAGCCTGACCCCGGGCATTTCTTACCAAGTGGCAGATAACGCGGAGGCTCACCGCTCTTCGACCACAAGCGGGGCCAAACTCTTCATCGTTGACTAGTCCTTTTGCAAGGCCAAAGACCAGGATTGGGTCAAGTTGTAAGATTGGTCTCAAGTCCGTCGGTGAAGCTCTGGACAGATTTCAGCTTCTTTGTCATTCGAGCGGAGCGATACGGGGCTTGGGACTCGACGGATAAGATGTCCGTCGTACCCTAAACGTCGGGTGAACGAAAGCATTAGGCTGAGACCGCTATTGCCGAGCGAATCGCGAACGAGGCCACGGACCATTTTGCCAAGCGGATAGAACCAGCTCGGTCGGTTGAAGTCGTTACCCAGCACCCAAACCCGGGCGCGACGAACGCCTCTAGGAGCGGGCCGCGACAGATTCGGCTAGACCCGTCATTTGCCGCAGGCTAACCGCTAACCAAACGCTCGAACCATTCGAGCTCGGCGGCGATTCCGGAAGCGAGCGTGGCAGGGCGCCAAGCCTGAGGAAGCACTCCCCAGGCGTAAGTTTCGATCTCCCAGTCAATCTTCTGCAGCGAGTCCGGTCCTCCGCCCACGCCGCGGTAATTTTTCAGGTAGTTCCAACAGGTAACAATTTCCTGTTGGCTGGATGACAGACCGGGGGCGAGCGCCTCGACAAAAATCGGGAGGTGAAAATGAACTCGCCATTGCCCGGCTTTTTCCGCAGCTGCCAGCGCGTCCGGAAGGTCCTCGTACAGACGCCCGCCTGCCATCGTTTGATGGAGATAACGGGGCTCGGCAAACTCCGCCAGTTGCCTTGCCAAGTCGTCGGGGCGGGTATCCACGCTGCCGGAAAAATCCGCCAAAAGTGCCGCTGAAATCTGGACCTTGCCGATCGGTATCTCGTTGGCTCGGTACGCACTCAACGCTTCCTGCTGACTCTCCTTCATCACCACCGCGTGACAGACATCGTGGCATATGCCCAGATGAGCCGCGGTCAAATCGGGTTCAATCGAAAAAAGATAATCGGTGAAGTACTCGACTACATCCGAACTGCTCGACAAAGAGCAACCCGGCTCAGGCTCAAGACAAATTCGGATTCGTTTGCCTGTTTCAGCTGCCCGCTGTTCGGCATATCGTGCCGCAGCAAGCAGGTTATCACTGCAGGCATCGTGAAACGCATGTCCCTGACTCGTACCCGAAGGCCAGCCCAGAGGCAATGTCGAGATCGTGCCCTGTTTCCGATCACCCAGTAAACCAATCAACAGGTCAATCAAGCGACAGGTATATTCCAGTCGAGACGGCTCGGCCCAAGTCGGCTGGTAGACCGCATGCTTGACGATCGGCTGGTGAAAATCGCCTGCGGGAAAACCATTCAGGGTGCGAACCTGAAACCCGTGTTCCGAAAGAAACTCCCGAAACCTGGGAAGTTCCCCCGGCTTGGACAACTCGCGCGATGCGGACTCTCCAAACCAGAGCCCCAGCCAAAGCGGTGCCTGACCACCGCGGATTCGATGAACGTCCACTGCATGCTGCAGCAATTGCCCGCGGACCTGCTCAAGCGAGATTCCCGGATGGACGTTCGTGCAGTAACCGAACTCAATGCTCATGACAGCCGCCACCACTGCTGCAGTTTCGGGGACCAAACAGAATGGACGCCATGGCACAGACCCAACCGGCGATAAAACTGAGGCCACCAACCGGCACGACCATGACCATCCACTTTTGGTCAGTCAGCACCCAGCCGTAAAGGCCACCGGAAAACAGGACTACCCCCAGCAACATTAAGGCCGCCGCCAAGCCGCGCCAACGCCAGCAGGCCGAAGCCAAACCACCGCACGCAATCATGGCGAGCGAGTGAAACATCTGGTAGTACACGCCAGTCTGCCAATTCTCAAGTCGCTTGGCGGCGTCATCGGGGAACCAGCCAGGCAACTGTTCCCGCAACCAATGGGCTCCAAATGCCCCAAGAATGACGCTCGTTCCCGCGAGAAACATTCCCGTTAAAATCACTGCCCGACCGGACATCCACACTTCCTGCAAGTCAAATTGAAACGATTTCCAGACGGGTTATTCTCAAATCGGGACGCGGTTTGGACAATGGGTTGCAAGGAAAAAGAAATCCTGCCAGGGGACAACGGCATGGGGACAACGGCATGGGGAAACCGGCAAATCGACCTCGCAAACGTCGAATTCGATCTGGACGCAGACAACGTTGCCTAACCCAGGGGGTCGCTACCCGCTCTCAACAGCCACCGCAGCTGGCAGCCCAGTAATTCCGATCGCCCGCGTCGCGGCAAACAATATCCCATTCTGGAGTCCACCATGCCTTCCGAACGACGAAATCAGAAAATCAACTCCGGTTCCAGCCGACTCGGCAAGCCATCACCTGACGGCGCGCCGTGGGCGCGACCGGCGAGCTCGAACTGGTCGGGCTGGTTGTTCGCCTCTATCTTCGGCGTGGGCATGCTTCTCTCCCAGAGCGTAGCGGTCGTTGCCCAAGTCCCCGCATCGGTTCCGGACGAGCTTAGGACGGTCGCCGAAAAGAGCCTCTTTACTGCCACAAGCTCCAGCCAGGAGGTCGAGGATTTTCTCGCCCGATGCGACCAACTTTCGGAGCATATTCGCTGTGTTGAATATGGCCGCACAGTCGAGGGCAAGCCGATGACTGCGGCTATCCTCGCCAAAGGCAACTTTGAGCTGGGTCAAAAAGACCAGCGTTTCCGCGCCCTCGTGATCGGCAATATTCACAGCGGCGAATGTGATGGCAAGGAAGCCCTTTTGGAAATCATCCGCAATTTCGCTCTCCAGCCGAACAGCGAATGGCTGGACAAACTGGTGCTGGTGATCGCGCCGAACTATAACGCCGACGGGAACGACAAGATGGGGAAGACCAACCGACCGGGGCAAGTCGGACCCGATGCGGGGATGGGTGTTCGCCCGAATGCTCAGCAATTTGACTTGAATCGGGATTTTGTCAAACTCGACTCGGATGAGGGCCGCAACCTCGTGTCCCTGATGGACAAGTTTGACCCTCATTTGTTCATTGATTGTCACACGACCAATGGATCGCGCCACCGTTATCTCTTGACCTACGACGTTCCACACAATCCCTCGGTCGAGGAGAACATTCGGAGGGTACTTCGCGAGCAAATGATGCCGGAGTTGACCCGGCGTCTGGGAACTCAGGGAATTGATACGTTCTATTACGGCAACTTTGACCGCAGTTCCACCCGCTGGGAGACTTACGGTTTCGAACCACGTTACAGCACCGAGTATGCGGGACTGCGGGGAATACTTGGGGTTTTGTCCGAATCGTATTCGTATGCAAGTTATGCCGATCGGATACGTGGAAGCCGCGAGTTTGTACTCGCCAATCTCAACTATTGCGTCGAGCGGGGGGATGAACTCACGCGTCTGGTAGAGCGAACACGCGAGGATTTTATCGCCACCGCCAAAGCTCGCCCTGAGTCGCTCTTCATGGTGCTGGATGCGCGGATGGAGCCGTTTTCGCAGAAGGAAAAAATCCTCGCTTATCGCGATGACCAGCCAGCCGAAATTGAAGTCGAATTCTGGGGCCGTTACGAGCCCGTGACGACTGTTTCGCTTCCTCGGGCTTATGTATTTGGGCCGGAGCACGCGAAACTGGTGGATAAACTCAAACAGCATGGCATCGCAGTCGAACGTTTAGAAAAGCCCATTGCGGTGGAAGCAGAGATCGAGACAGTCACCTCAATTAATCGAGCTGCGAGAGCCTTTCAAAGCCACAACATGGTGCGGCTGGAGACCACAGTAGCTCGTGCGGACCGCGAAGTTCCAGCCGGATGGTATCTCGTTCGAACGGGTCAATCGCTGGGACGGCTGGCGAGTCACATCTGTGAGGCCCGGACCTGCGACGGCTTCGTCACTTGGAACATGCTCGACGACCACTTGAAAGAGGGCGGTGAGTATCCGATCTGGAGAGTGATTCGCGAGAAGAAGAATTAACGCAGAGGCTTGGGAACTCGGGCTGGCCGGAGGTGGCCCCAAGCGGTCCAGCGCTCGCCTTCACTCCGGCCGTCGCGGAATGCTCGGAATCGAAAATATTGGGATGAGGCCAAGGGTGGCGATGAGGCCAAGGGTGGCGATGAAGCCAAGAGTGGCCCCTTCAACCCCAGCCCCACTCTCCCGAGCGGCACGCTGGGGAGACCGCGGAGCACGCGCGTTTCACGCAGGTTGCCGAACGCAATCGAGCGTTCGGACGCACGCCAGCCATCAGACGTATGATGGCGTCGAGCGATTCACTTCGACCGGTTCGCCGCCGTTTCGCGCGGAAAGCAACAAGGCATCCAGCACCACTTGGGTCTTCAAAGAAATATTCGGCCAGTAGGGATCCGGACGACCGGCCAAAACCAAGTTGCCGAACGTACGGAAGAGGTTGGTTTCCGGCGAATTTTGTCCGCCATTACTCTGTTCCTGAACTTCAACATAATGCCGCGCCGGTTCCATGTTGAAGTCAAACCCGGTTGGATTGAACTCGCAACTGACTCGTTCAAAACTCGCGGCGTTGGAAAAATAAGGCAGCACGAAATCGGCTACGCGCAATTGGCATTTGGTCCCGCTGATTTGGGCCCACTGTTGATGGTGTGTCTGAAAGCTGTTGTAGAAGGATGCCGTAACTCCACCCTCAAAGAACAACTCGCCGGAAAATTCAGTGGGAACGGGGTGCTCCGCGGAGGATTGCGTGTTTGCCGCTAACATGCGACCTACGACTCGCAAAGGCAGCTCGTAGTCGACAACCCAGAGCGCGAAACGCGTGGTGTACCAGCCTAAGTCGCCGAGACAACCTTGGGGCTCCAAGCGGTGGTCGCTCCGAATATTGTCACTGAAAAATTCCGGCGGGGCACAGAAGCTGAACTGCATCGCGATACGTTTTAGAGCGCCCAGCGAGGACTCGTCATCGATCGCCTTGCGCAATTCGCCGAGGCGGCGACTGTGCATGTACATGACGCCGTCCATGAACTGCACTTTGTTGCGTTCGCACGCAGCAATCATCTCACGCAGGTCGTCGCTGCTCGGGGCACAAGGCTTTTCGCAGACCACATGCTTGCCTGCCTCCGCGGCGCGGATTACCCATTCCTTTCGCAGACCAGTCGGCAACGGCACGTAAACCGCATCGATATTGGGATCGTCAATCAGCTCCTGATAACTTCCATAAGCCTTTGGTTCAGGCTTGATTGGCCAGTGGGCCTGGCAATCGTGGATGAATTGCTGAGCCGAGTTCTTCGAGCGGCTGGCGACGGCCGCGATGCTCCCGTTTCCCGTGTTACGGATCGCCAACCAATTTTTGCGCCCAACGGTTGCCGTGCTCAGAATTCCCCACCGACATACGCGAACCGCCATTGTTTCTCATTCTCCTGATGCAAAACCGACCCGAGCCAACCGACTGGACGAAAACGTGTCGCGGAAACCCTCGACGAGCCAAGGTCTTACCGCAAACTTGTTGATTCATTCAAAACTTGTTTAGGATTCTTGCGGGAAGTTGCGACCATTTCAGGCCTGTGTACTCTTCACTGCAGACCTGATTGTCAGTCAACCTCCAAATTCCCGCAAGCTGGCGAGGCTTCGGCGGCCCGATGCCGGTTGGCATCGCAAGAGAGGCCTGATTACGATAGGTCAGTCGGAATGTTGGGGCCGAGACACCGGTTTTCATGCAAGCTGGTCGCACTCAGTACTCGACTCCCTCGGCCCGGGCAGCGGGCGACCGCCTCACCCCGCCACACATAGTTAAGCCTCATTGATTCAGGAGTTTGCGATGTCGCGTTGGATTCGGTTGCTTGGGTTGCCGCTGTTCCTGGTGTTGGCTTCGACCGCAACGGCTGAGGACCGGATGTGGTTGCGTTACCCGGCTATTTCACCTGACGGGAAGCAAGTCTGCTTCTCATATCGGGGCGACCTTTGGCTCGTGGACTCCGCCGGCGGTCCGGCGCGGCTCCTGACGAGTCACGCCGCCTACGAGCGAAGTCCGGTGTGGGCCCCGGACGGACAGTCGATCGCATTTGCCTCGGACCGACACGGCAATTTCGATGTGTTTATTGTCTCGGCAACCGGAGGGACGCCAACAAGACTGACGCATCACTCGGCAAACGACATCCCCACGACATTTACGAATGACGGCCAACAGGTCGTCTTCACCAGTGGCCGCAATGATGCAGCCGAGTCGATGATCGGCACGCCGGCGATGTTGGAGTTGTATGCAGTGCCGTTGGCTGGGGGTCGCCCTCGGCAATTGCTCACGACAACCGCCGAATTTGCCAATTTCGATCCAAGCGGCAACCGTATTGTGTTCCAAGACTACAAAGGCGTGGAGGACTCTCTCCGCAAACATCACACCTCTTCGGTTACACGCGACATCTGGATAGTGGATCTTTCGAACAAGGCCTACACCAAGCTGACCTCTTTTGCCGGCGAAGACCGCAACCCGGTTTGGTCGCCAGACGGCTCAAGCGTTTTCTACCTCAGCGAACAGGGCGGCAACTTTAACGTTTGGAAGTTAGACCCTGCCAACCCAAGCGTCGGGCCGACCCAGATTTCCTCGCATCCCACTCACCCCGTGCGGTTTCTCTCGATTGCGCGGAGCGGAAAATTATGCTACTCATGGAATAGTGAGATCTTCACACAGGTTCCCGGCGAACAGCCAATTAAGTTGTCAATCACAGCTCCAGCTGACGATCGACTGAACGCGGTGACGACCCAGGTTCTTCGCGATGAGGCGACTGAGTTTGCCGTGGCCCCCAACGAAGAAGAAGTTGCCTTCGTCGTCCGCGGCGAGGTCTTTGTAGCGAACCTCGAGTACGGCACCACTCGGCGGCTGACCAATACCCCGGAACAAGAGCGCTCGGTGACCTGGTCGGCCGATGGCCGTAGTGTGATCTACGCCGGTGAGCGCGACAATTCGTGGAACCTCTACAAGACCTCATTGGTGCGCGAGGAGGAAGACCGGTTTTCGAACGCCACCCTGCTGGCTGACGAGGTCGTCCTCGAATCCGACGACGAAACTTTCCAACCACTTGTCTCGCCCGATGGCAAAAAGGTTGCTTATCTCCGAAACCGAATCGAATTAATGGTCCTCGACCTGGAGACCAAGCAGAGCAGCCTGCTGGTCCCCGGAAAGCAGAATTTTTCGTACACCGACGGCGACATTTCCTATGCGTGGTCGCCGGATAGCCGCTGGCTGACCGTGACCCATCATGCTCACAAATCGTGGACTCCGGAAATCGGGGTGGTTGAACTCGCGACAGGCAAAGTCGTCAACGTCTCAGAAAGCGGGTACGACGAGGGAAGTCCGAAGTTTGCGGCGGGGGGCAAGGCGTTGCTTTACATTTCGGACCGCTTTGGCGAGCGAAGCCATGGGAGTTGGGGCAGCGAACGTGACGTCATCGCCTTTTATCTGACGCAAGACAGCTACGACGAGGCGGTTCTCGACAAGGAAAAATTGGAACTGAAGAAGAAACGCAAGTCGAAAAAGGACGAGCCCGCAAAAGACGCAGCCCCCGAGAAGAAAGAGGGAGACAAGACCGCTGCCGACGGGGAGAAAGCAGAGAAAAAGGATAAGCCAGTCGAGCCGATTGCGATCGATTTTGACGAGCCGCATTTGCGGACGCGTCGACTGACGATGCTTTCCGCGGCCCTCGGAGACTACGCGCTGACGCCGGATGGTGAGAACCTGATTTTCACCGCCCAGATCGACGACAAATGGGGATTGTGGCTGACCAAAGTTCGCGAGCGATCCACGGCGCAGATCCTGTCGCTGGGGGACCAAAGCCCGGGAGCGATTGAACTGCTGAAGGACGGCAAGTCAGCGGTCCTGATGCAAGGTGGCGGGCGACTGGTGAAAGTCGACCTCGCTCCGGCGTTCGGGAATGGAGGTGGCAAGGCAACCAGCAAGCCGATCGCGTTCGCGGCCGAAATGCAAATCGATGGGCCGCGAGAGCGCGACTACATTTTCGAACACGCCTGGCGGCAGACGCGGCACAAGTTTTACGATCCGAAACTGCACGGTGTCGACTGGCAGGCCATGAAAGAAAACTACCAGGCCTACCTGCCCTCGATCAATAACAATTATGACTTCGCGGATTTGCTTAGCGAATTATTGGGTGAGTTGAATGCCTCCCACACAGGCGGGCGTTACCGGCCCCGCGGGCAAGATGGGGATCAGACGGCGGCGTTCGGGCTGATTTACGATCAAAATCATCAGGATATCGGCCTGAAGGTAGCTGAGGTGATTAAGAATGGCCCCTGTGACACGGCGGATTGCCAGATCAAGCCTGGCGTGATCATTACGCATATCGACGGCGTGCGACTGACCCCTGATGTCGAACCGTGGAAACTCCTCAACAGAAAGGTCGACAAGCCGATCCGTCTAGGTTTGCATGATCCGGCTGGAAATCGGGAATGGGAGGAAGTAATTCGCCCAATCAATGCGGGCGAGGAAGGCAACCTGCTTTACGAACGTTGGATTGCGACTCGTCGCGAGTTGTGCGAAAAGATCTCAGGCGGGCGGATTGGATATGTGCATGTCCGCGGCATGAACGACGCCAGCTTCCGTCGCGTCTACTCAGAAGTACTGGGATTGAATGCGGAAAAAGAAGCCTTAATCGTCGACACCCGCTTCAATGGTGGTGGCTGGCTGCACGAGGACTTGGCAACCTTCCTCAGCGGCAAGCGTTACTGCTATTTCGCCCCGCGAGATCATGAAAAGGGAGACTTGGGTGGCGAGCCCATCAACAAGTGGGTCCGTCCGGTAGCTGTCTTGCAGAGCGAAAGCAACTACAGTGATGCTCACTTTTTTCCTTGGGCCTTCAAGGCGAAGGGAATCGGCAAGTTGATTGGCGCTCCAGTCCCGGGAACCGCCACTGCCGTTTGGTGGGAAACTCAAATTGACAGCTCGATTGTGTTCGGGATTCCGCAGGTCGGAATGATCGCGCTCGATGGCAGTTACCTGGAGAATCAGCAACTCGAGCCTGACGTTCTCGTTTACAACAACCCCGGTGATGTCGCCACAGGCAAGGACCCGCAACTGGAGAAAGCGGTTGAGGTGTTGCTGGAGGATTTGAAAACGACTGAATCACCCAAGTAAGGTATTGGCGACTCCACCAGCCGCTCGGGAAGGTATCGATCCTCCCCGAGCGGGCCGGACGCTAGTTACCGGTGAACCCTTTCGTTTGGCCAATCGAAAACAATACGGACTGGCAACGAGAATCGGCAACGAGAATCCGAGCGCTGATCGGTAGAAAACGACCATCGGGCCCGCCGGTGGCTACCGCCCGGCTGCTCTGTGGAGAATGCCGCTGGGAGCAGAGGCGAACCACCCAGCCCGCCCGATCTACCTAAAAACAGCAGTTTGACTCGGTAGTCACTTCAGAACGTGTGACAAATTTGCCGAGTAATGATAAGGCAAAGTTCCGAATCGGCCGAAGGCCTGGCTTGGGACTTGCTCAACTTGCATTTGCGAAGGTTTCCCAGCTCATCTCCGAGGTGGTTTGAGAGCCAAGGATCAGGCTCTCTCAGCCACCCGAATTGCCCTTCGCAGGTGCCGAGATTGACCCGGCAACGTGCCTGATTCCCTGAGCCCGCCCGCCCGCAGGCCTTGGGGTCAACGTTGCCTCTTCGGCGCATGCCCTGTTCATGGAGGAAGTTGGCATGAGTTCTCAGCGTCTCGCATTGGGCTGCTTCATTCTCCTGCTCTCTTCGTTGGGTTCAACTGGATCAGCTCAGGTCGGCAAAGACACCAAGCTTTGGCAATGGACCGCTGGAGCAACTCATCACTCGGCGATCGTACAGATCAACTGTAATGGCGGGATCGGTACCGGAGTGGTGATTCAGGTCAACAAGGACAAACCCGTACGGGATGGATTCGAGGGGTATGTTCTGACCGCTTACCATGTGGTGAAGGAAGACAAGGGCGACCACAAAATCGGGATTCAATTTCGCAATGGGCGAAAGTCCAAGGGCTGCAGCATCGTCCAGTTCGACGAGCAGTCGGACGTAGCCGTGCTTTGGGCCTGGATTCCCAGCGAAGTCACGCCGGCGAAAATCGCTACCGACTCGGTTGAGGAGGGAGACTTGCTGGAGTTTTGCGGTTTGGGAGGCGGCTCGGAGTTGCAATGCTGTTTGCGACACTTCTCAGCAAAGGCCTCATGTACGTCAGGCCCACAAAAGATCTTTGCCGACGTTTCTTTGCTTCCTGGTGACTCAGGAGGTCCCGTCTTCAACGAGCGGAAAGAGGTTGTCGGGATCATTTCGGGTGGCTGGTTCTGGTGGGACGGCGGCGTGAAGGCGGCCGACGGCAATGCCCTCAACGCCACGTGGCCAGCGCGGGCGGCGAATCTCAGTCCGATCCGGTTGATGATGTCCGAGGTAGAAACGGCGAAGTCCGAAACGGGCGATACGATCATTCGCTAGGCGAGTTCTTTCGTCAGGTCCTCCTTTCTCCCCTGAGCGGCGTGGCGCTAGGCCCACCGGTACCCCCTCCCTCCCGGCCAGCACCGCCCCCCTTTGCGGCCTGGCGGCGGCCACCAATGAACTTTTTCTAACGTTCAATTGAACCTACTACGGACTGGGAACAACAACGACGCGTCCCTCCGGTCCCATGGGTTGGGGAAACGTTACCAGGAACTGTTGGTGGCTAAAGTCAGGCCGCTCAGAAACCAACAACCCGGGACTATCGGTGGCCAGTGCCCTTCTTGCTTGCCTTGCCGTCCTTTTGAGAAAAGGGGACAATATCGGCGAACGCACAGCGTACGGTGCGACTGGCACCATTCTTGGACAGACAATTTTGGGGAAACAATGAATAGCAGGAAAACTCTAGGCAGGTGGGCTTGGGCTGCAATGACACTTGGACTGGTGGCTTTGAGCCTGGTGACTGGGTCCGCCAAGGCACAGGATCAGCTCGACCGGGGCGCCATGGATACGAGCGTCCGCGTTCAGGACGATCTCTATCTGCACGTTAACGGCAACTGGCTGAAGAACACCGAAATCCCGGCTGACAAATCCAACTACGGCGCGTTCATCAAGCTGGACGACCTTTCCCGCGATCGCATTCGGACGATCGTCGAGAAGGCAGCGGCGGAAGCGGCACGTCCCGGAACCGATACGCAGAAGGTGGGTGACTTTTACAAGAGCATGATGGACACGGACCGCATCGCTTCGCTCGACTACCAGCCATTGGAGTCCGAGCTCCAGCGGATCTCGGGGCTGAAGACCCACGCGGATGTGGCCGGTTATTTCGGTTATTGCGGGACGATCGGCGTTCAATCCCCGATGGCCCTGTTTGTCGGTGTCGATGAAAAGGACTCGACCCGCTACCTGACGACCATTGTCCAAAGCGGCACGACGCTCCCCGACCGGGACTATTACCTGAAGGACGATGAGAAGTACACCGCCACTCGCGCGGCCCTGGTCGCCTATGTCAACAAGCTGTTCTCGCTGGTCAACGATCAGGTTGAGAATCCGGGCGAGAAGTTGCTCGCCCTGGAAAAGCAAATTGCTGAAATTCAATGGCCGCGAGTTGAATTGCGGGACGCGCTCAAGACTTACAACAAGTTCGAAGTCACTGCGTTTGGCGCGCAGGCCCCCAACCTGCAATGGTCCAGCTATCTCGAGGGTGCCCGAACGCCTCAGATCAGCGAATTCAACGTGATGACTCCGAGTTATTTCGAGAAGTTCAGCCCGGTATTCTCGGCCGTCGACGTCGACACCTGGAAGCTGTATCTGCGGTATAAACTGCTGGACGCCTATGCCGAGTATCTTTCGCCGGCCTTTGATGAGGCCCACTTTGAACTGCACGGCAAGACTCTGGCCGGAATTCAGGAACAACTTCCCCGCTGGAAGCGGGCGGTCGATGCGATCGGCGGAAAGGGTGCCGGCGATTTTGGCGCCTTGGGAGATGTCGTGGGGCGACTCTATGTCGCCGAGAACTTCAAACCCGAAGCCAAGGCCCGAATGGACCAGTTGGTCAAGAACCTGCTGCAGGCATTCGGCCAGAGCATTAACGAACTTGCCTGGATGACCGACGAAACCAAGGTCAAGGCCCAGGCCAAGTTGGCCAAGATCACCACCAAGATTGGTTACCCCGATCAATGGCGCGATTACGAAGGCTTGGAAGTCAAGCCCGACGATTTGGTTGGCAACATCATGCGTTCGGGTCGTTTTGAATACCAACGGATGGTCAAGAAGCTGGGCCAACCGGTCGATCGGCTGGAATGGGGTATGACACCGCAAACGGTCAACGCCTACTACAATCCGACCTTGAACGAAATCGTCTTCCCGGCTGCGATTCTGCAACCGCCGTTTTTCAGCGTCGACTCTCCTGATGCCTTGAATTACGGAGGGATTGGAGCCGTGATTGGGCATGAGATCAGCCATGCGTTCGACGACCAGGGAAGCCGCTACGATGGCGAGGGCAACCTGAATAACTGGTGGACTGATGCCGATCGCAAATCGTTCGAGGAACTGACGCAGCGGTTGATTGCCCAGTATTCCGAATACGAGCCACTGCCCGGTAAAAAGGTCAAGGGTGACTTCACCTTGGGTGAAAACATCGCCGATCTTTCGGGACTATCAGTCGCCTACAAGGCCTTTCAAATCGCCAAGAACGGCGACGAGCCCGAGAAAGTTGCAGGCTATACCAGCAATCAGTTGTTCTTCGTCGGTTGGAGCCGGGTGTGGCAACGCAAGTATCGCGACGACGAGATGATTCGCCGCTTGCTGATCGACCCGCACAGCCCGTCGCAATACCGCGCCAACGGCCCTGTGACTAACATTGATGCGTTTTACGATGCCTTCCAGGTCAAGGAAGGGGACGTGCTGTTCAAGCCGGCGAATGAACGGATTCGAATTTGGTAGCTGAAGTCTTGGTAGCTGAAGTCTTGGTAGCTGAAGTCTTGGGAGCTGAAGTCTTGGGAGCTGAAGTCTTGGGAGCGCTTCCGCGGGAGGGTCACAAGCCATTCCCGATGAAACGTTGGCCTCTCGCTGCGGTACCGTATTTTCACCGGTTTTCAGCAGTTAATTGACAAGCCTATAAACGCCCGGATTCGTCCGGGCGTTTTTTTTGGTCCCGCTTTTCAATTGGGCGAGATTCCTCGGGAACCAAACCTGCAGCGGGAGCGTCACTTCCGGTGACAACCTGCCAACTCGACTTGTTGCCGGTCGCGAAACATCCGACAATTCGGCCAAGCACAATCAATTACCAGCTTTTTCCCACGGGCTTTTCCCATGCTCAAGATCTCCCTGTGCGGTTTGTGTTTCAGTCTTTTCGCCGTCCTGTTTTGTGCCGACAGTATGACCAAGAATCACACCCGCCCTCCAGCAACCGACGATCGAGCCGCTGCCCAAAAGCTCCTGCAAGAGGGGAACTATCGCGATGCGCTTGAGGTCTTCCTCAAGTTGGCTCGCGACCCGGGTAACGCCGGTGAGCAGCTGGTTGGCGACTTTCAATCGATTCAGCTCTGTTACCAAAATCTGCAACGCATTCACGAGCTCGACGCGGTGCGAGAAGAGTTGATTACCTTGCACGCCAAGGATTGGCGGTTCCTGCAGGCCGCCGCCAACTCGCTGATTTACGACGTTCATTGGGGTTTCATGACCGCCGGGGAGTTTTATCGCGGGCAGGGGAGGGGAGGGGGAGCTTGGACCGATGCGACCGAGCGTGATCGAACGCGTGCCCTGCAGTTGTTCGGACAAGCTGCTGCTTTGATTGACGGCAATGCGGTTGAAAGCGGTTCCTTCTGGCAGGCCTATGCCTCAGCCATCCTCTTCAATCGAGGTGGCAGTGAAGCTTGGCGGTTGCAGGAATCGACAGACCTCACCACGCTTCCGGATTACAACGTCAATGAAGCCGGGCAGTTCGTCTACGGTCGGCGAGCTTGGGGCCCAAACTCTGGCGGCAAGGGGGCTCCGGTAGATGCCGAGGGCAACCCGATTCTTTATCCTGTGCCGCAAAGCTGGGATGCAGCCTCCAATGACGGGCAACGCTGGCGGTGGTGTCTGGAGCAATCAGTCAAGTCGAATCCGACTCTCCGAAATGCGATCGACAAACAATTTGCCGACTTTCTGCACTCCCAGTTTGGCGTGCAAACCATGGCGAACTGGGGCATTATCTTGCCTCGGGCCGATGACCACGCCGAGGGCGAAAGCGACGACTCGGCCGCCAATGCATTCGCGCTGCACACCCTCAAGGATGAAGAGACGATTGCCAAACTGGCCATTGGCGTCAAGCGATTTAACCTGCCGGACGATTTTAATCCAATCAAAATCTATCGGGCAATCGTTGCCCGTGGCGGTGATTTTGCCAGCGACTGCTCAGCCCAACTCGCACAGATTTTTGAGGATCGCCAGCAATACCCCCGTGCCGCAGAACAATGGCGCGAGACCATGGCGAAGTTCGGCAAGCCGGAACTCTGGCAAACTCGGCTCGACCAAATCATCAAGCCTTGGGGGCGGTTTGAAAACGCGTCCACACAAGCGGCCGGCAAGGGGGCCACGATCGAGTATCGCTTCCGCAATGGCAAGCAAGTCGAGTTCACCGCTCAGCCAATCGACGTGGACCAATTGCTGAAAGACATCAAGGCCTATCTCAAATCCAATCCCCGGGAATTCGACTGGCAGAAGGCGAACTTCGACTCGATCGGCTACGACATTTTGATGGAGCAGCGGCTGAAATACCTCCTGCCGGAGGTGGCCAGGTGGAAGACAGACTTGAGTCCCCGGCCGAGCCATTTCGACAGTCGGGTGACGATCACCACACCTCTGCAAAAGGCCGGGGCCTATCTCGTACGGGCCCAGATGGTCGATGGCAATGAGAGTTTTATCGTGCTCTGGGTTGATGACCTGGCGATTCTTCGCAAGCCGATCAATGGGAAATACCTTTACTACGTCGCCG
>Ga0315905_10003552_pt1 | contig 16066 bp, 4 predicted proteins | sample LakEriMetagenome_5_FD_203522 | JGI IMG/M metagenome (GOLD analysis project Ga0315905, IMG submission 203522) | Freshwater fungal communities from buoy surface, Lake Erie, Ohio, United States - Buoy 4 MA121 | ecosystem: Environmental > Aquatic > Freshwater > Lake | place: USA: Lake Erie, Ohio... | reverse complement strand
CGCCGCCGCCCGAGCCCGCGCCGCCGCCGCCGCCTCCGCCCGAGCCCGCGCCGCTCACGGGCCCGGGCGCCGGCGCGTTCATGCACGCGGAGCTGACGGCGTCGCTCGCGCTCGAGCACGCGGCGCGCTGGCACCCAGAGCAGGTCGTGATCGACGGGGGCACGCTCGAGGAGACGACCTGGGCCGACCTGGCGCGCCGCGCGTACGTGCTCGGCGTCGCCCTGCGGAGGCGCCTGCTGCCGCCGCCGCCGCCGCCGCCGCCGCCGGCCAAACCAGGCGACGCCGCCGGGCCCTCCTCGCTGCCCCCGGCCGTCGTCGCGACGCTCGCCTCCAACAGCGCCCGCCACCTCGAGGCGTGGTACGCGATCAGCGCCGCCGCCGGCGGGGTTGTGCACACGCTAAACCCGCGCCTCTCGCCCGCCGACCTGCGGTACGTGCTCGCCGCGGGCGGCGCCGCCGTCGTCTTTGCCGACCCGGGCGCGCTGCCCCTGCTGCGCGCGCTCGGCCCTCTGCGCGAGCACTGCCCGCGCGTCCGCCACGTCGTGCTGCTGTGCGGCGCCGCGGACATGCCGGGCGACGAGGACCTGGCGCGCGCGCTCGCGGGGAGCGACGCGCGCGCGCACTGCCAGGAGGCGCTCATCGAGGAGGAGCTCCTGCGGGCGTCGGCGCCGCTGGCGGAGGAGGAGGAGGGGGAGGAGGAGCCCGGGGCGGCGGCGGCCGCGCCGCCGCGCGCGCTGCCGCTCGCCTCGCTGCGGCCGCCCTACCCGTGGCCGCGCGTCTCGGAGCACGCCCCCGCAGGGCTCGCCTACACGAGCGGGACGACGGGCTTTCCGAAGGGCGTCCTGTTCAGCCACCGCGCCAACCTCCTGACGGCGCTCGCCGCGGCCCTCCCGGACGCCCTGTGCCTCGGCGCGCGCTCGACGGTCCTGATGGCGGTCCCGATGTTTCACGCAAACGGCTGGCAGTACCCGCACGCCGCCCCGATGACCGGCGCGCGCCTCGTCTTTCCCGCGGCGGCGCAGCTGTCGGACGGCGACGCGCTGCTCGACCTGATCGTGCGGACGGGGTGCGACGCGATGGCGTGCGTGCCGACCGTTTGGCAGGCGCTCGTGGCCGCGGGCAGGAGGCGGCGCGCCCGGGCCGAGCAGGAGGACGGCGAGGGCGGCGGGGCGGGGGCGCCGCTCGCGCGCCGGCGGCCGCTCGGCCCCCTGCGCACGGCGGTCGTCGGCGGCGCCGCGTGCCCGCGCGCGCTGGCCGAGGCGCTCGAGCTCGAGCTGGGCGTGTCCGTGCGCTCGCTGTGGGGGATGACCGAGCTCGGGCCGATCGGATCCCTGGCGGGCGCGTCGCGCGCGGCGATCGACGGCATGGCGAAGCGGCGGGCGGGGGCTGAGCCGGCCGCCGCGGCGACGGGGGCTGCGGCGGCGCTGGCCGCCGGCGCGGCGCCGCCCGTGGCGGCGGCGGGCCCCGAGCCGCTGCCCCCGACCGCCGTCGTGCCGACCGTGCGCGAGGTCGCGGCGTCGTGCGGCGCGTCGACGCCGGCCGAGCGCGCCGCCGTGGCCGAGGGCCTGCTTGGGCTGGCGACGGGGCAGGGGCGGCCGCACTGCTTGATCGACTATCGGATTGTCAGGCGGCGGCGGCGGCGGGGGCAGGCGCAGGAGGAGGAGTGGGAGGGGGAGCGGGACGTCGACGGCGCCGGGAAGCGGGGGAAGAGGGAGGAAGAGGCAGAGGAGGACGACGACGAGTGCGACGACGACGGCGACGACGACGACGACAACGAGTACGAGGAGCTGCCGCACGACGGCGCCGCGTGCGGGCACCTGCAGGTGCGCGGCGCCACGACGATGAAGCGGTACCACCGCGGCGGCGGCGGCGGCGGCGGCGGCGGCGGCGGCGGCGCCTCCGACACGGTCGCCGAGACGGTGCGGCGCACGCCCGCCCTGCGCCTCGTCGCCGGGCTCGCCGGGTACCCGCGCGCGATCGAGCGCGAGTGGTTCGACACGGGCGACGTCGGCAGCGTCTCCTCGAGCCGCGGCGGCGCCTTGCACTTGACCGACCGCGCGAAGGACGTGATCAAGTCCGGCGGCGAGTGGATCTCGTCCCTGGCGCTCGAGAGCGCGGCGTCCACGCACCCCTCCGTGGCGCAGGTCGCCGCCGTCGGGGTCCCGCACGCGCGCTGGGGCGAGCGGCCGCTGCTCGTCGTCGTGCTGCGGCGCCCGCCCGCCGGTGGCGGCGGCGACGACGGAAAAGGCGGCCGCGAGGAGGAGGAGGAGGAGGACGAGGCGCTCATCAAGCGCTCGATCCTCGCCGCCGTGGCGTCCGACGCGCGGCTCGCGAAATGGCAGCTGCCCGACGACGTCGCGTTTCTGCCTTCCCTGCCGCTCAACGCGACGGGCAAGGTCTCGAAGCTGGAGCTGCGGCGGATGTTCAAGGGGCACTATGGCAGCGGCGGCGGCGGCGGCGGCGGGGGCGGCGGCGGGGACGGGGGCGAGTGAAGGCTGAACGGGATCGATCGATGTGTACAGTCGCTCGCGACGCGTTTTCTCTACTGCCAGCGGCGCATGGCCGCGGGCACGGCGGGGAGGGAGCTCGGGGGAGCCGCGCCGCTCAGCCGGGACGCCGGCGGCCCCTTGCCGCCGCCGCCGCCGCCGCCGCCGCCGCTACCGGGCGTCGTCGTCGACGCGGGCGTTGGGCCCGCCGCGCCCGCGCCGCCGTGGGTCGATAGAGCCGTCGAGAAGGAGGCGGCCGAGAGGCCCGATCGCGGGGTCGCAAAGCCGCCGCCGCCGCCGGTGCTGTTGGCGCCGAGAGTCGTCGGCGTGCCGGGGAGGGGGCTGCCGCCGCTCGCCTCGTCCGCGGCCGGGCGGCAGTCGTCGCCGCCGTCGTCGTCGCCGTCCGCGCGCTCGCGGCTAGGGCTAGGGTAGAGCGCAGCCAGCGGGTTGTCAATCGGAATCATCGGCACCACAGTGGCGGCGGCAGAAGGGGAGGCGGCGGCGGGAGGAGGGGGAGAAGCTGCAGCAGCGGCGACGATGGGCGGAGGAGGAGGAGGAGGAGGGGCAAACGGGTGGCGAGCGGCAGGAGCAGCAGCAGCAGCCGGGCTCACCGCCCAGCTGAGCGACGCCTCGACCGCAGCAGGCGCCGACGCAGCAGCAGCGGCAGCAACAGCAGCGGCAGCAGTGGCCGCAGCATCCGCGGGATCATGCCCGGCCGGCACGAGCGCGCCGGAACCGAAGCGGCGCGCGGCGGCGACGAGGCGCGCCGCCTCGGCCGCCGACGCGGCCCCGACGCCGCCGGGCGCTGTCGCTGCTGCCACTGCCGCGGCCGCCGCCCGCCCGCGCAGCCCGCCTGCTCCTCCTGCTCCTGCTCCTGCTCCTGCCCGCCCGGTCGCCGGGGGAGCCCCACCGCCGCCAACCGAAACCACCGCCGCGGCCCCGGCCTCGACCAGCGCGCGCACCGTCTCGGCCGCGGCCGCCGCCGTCGCGGCCGCGGCCGACGCGCCCTCGCCGCCAAACCCCCCGCCGCCGCCGCTCAGCCGCAGCGCGAGCGCGGCCCCGGCCGACGCCGAGGCGGCCGCGGCCAGCTGCGCGGCCTGCGCGAGCGCCAGCGCCAGCGCCAGCGGCGTGCTTCCGGCCAGGTCGCGCGCCTCGACGCACGCGCCCGCCCGCCCGAGCGCGCGCACGCACCCGGCGCTGCCCGCCGCCGCCGCGCAGTGCAGCGGCGTGCGCCCGAGGTCGCCCGGGGCGCGCGGGTCGACGTCGGCGCCCGGGGCCGCGAGCAGGGCCTCAACGGCCGCCACGTGCCCGCCCGCCGCGGCCAGGTGGAGCGGGCGCCGCCCGCCGGAGCGGCGGCTGCTGGGGAGCGCGCCGCTGGCGCCCGCCGCGAGGAGCGCCGCGACCGACGCCGCCTTGCCCGCCGCGGCCGCCTCGTGGAGGGCGGTGCCCCCCGTTGCCCCGTCGGGCGCCGACAGGGCCGCGCCCTCGCGCGCGAGCAGGCGCACGAGGTCCGGGTGGCCGTTGCGGGCGGCCAGGATGAGCGGGGTCGTGGGCCAGGAGGAGGAGGAGGCGCTGGCGGCGGCGGCGGCAAGGCCGGCGGGGACGGTGCCCGCTGCTGCTGCTGCTGCCGCCGCGCGCCGCGCCCGCAGCGCCGCCGCGAGGGGCGAGGGCCCGGCGGCAGCGGTCGCTGCTCTGGCGCCAACCGCCGCCGCGGCCGTGGGCGGCGCAGGGGGGTCGAGCGGCGCGCCCGCCTCGATGAGCATGCGCGCGCACGCGAGCCGCCCCCCCGCCGCCGCGTAGTGCAGCGGCGTGAGGCCGTGGCGGTCGCGGCAGTCGGGGCGCGCCGCGGCGGCGGCGGCGGCAGGGGCGGGCCCCGGGGGCGCGAGCAGCAGCCCGAGGACGGCGCCGTGGCCCTGCCAGGCGGCCAGGTGCGCCGCGGCGAGGCCAGTCACGGGGTCCGGGCGGTCGAGCGGCAGCAAAGGGCGGGGCGCGGGGGCCGCGCTCGGGCGGCCGAGGGCGGGGCTCGCTGCCGCCGGAATGCCGGGGGCCCGGCGGCGGCGGCGAAGCGAGTGCGGGGGGGACGAGGCGGCGGCGGCGGCGGCGGGCGCCTGTGCTGCTGCTGCTGCTGCGGGGGATGCGGCGGCGGGATCGGCGGCAGCAGACGCGGCAGCCGCAGCTGCAGCAGCGTCGGCGCGGAGGATGCGCTCGACGGCCGCCGCGTCGCCGCGCCACGCGGCCGAGCGCAGCGCGTGCAGCGCCGCCTCGGCCTCGGCGGGCAGGCCGCTCGGCGGTGCGCCGGCCGCCTGGTGGAGGCGCCGTGCTCCCGCTGCTGCCGCCGCCGTCGGCCCGCCGATCCGGCCGCGCGCCGGCGGCGGCGACTTGAGCTCGGCCGCGGCCGCGCGCACGCGCTGCGCGGCGGACGCCACCGCCTGCCGCCCGCGGCGCGCGAGAGACGCGACCTGCCCTCGGTTGGAGGAGGGGGCGGCAAACGGGGGCGGGGAGGAGCGCAGCGGCGGCGCCGGCGCTTGCGGCGGCGGCAGGGCAAACATAAACTCGTCCGCGGCCGCCACGCGCCCGCCGAGGCAGGCCGTCAGGGCGTTGCCAAAGCCGCTGCGGCCGCGTTGCTGCTGCCGCTGCTCCGGGGGCGAGCGCGCGCGCGCCTCGTGATGATGCGGGTGCGGGTGCGGGTGCGGGTGCGGGTGCTGGTGCTGCGGGGGGTAGACGGCCGCGAGTTGGGCGCCGTCGTCGCCAGTCGTCCGCGCCTCGCCGCCCTCGTCCTCGCCCGGCACGCGGAAGCGCCCGATGCCCCCAAACTCCCCGCCGGCCTCGCCATCCGCTTTGCCCGCCAGCCTCCCGAAGCGGCGCCGCCAAAAGGCCCGCGCAAACGGCCCCCCGCTGCCGCCGCTGCCCTGCCGGCTGCGGTCGGCGAGCTTGCGCAGGGGCTCGAGGTCGGCCGGTGCTGCTGCGGGTGCTCCGGCCGCCGCGGCGGTGCCCAAGAGCGCGGCGCGCCCGGCCGGGTCGGCGGTCGAGTCGTCGTCGGTGAGGCGCGCGGGGGCGGCAGGAGGATGAGGAGCCGGGGCGACGGCCGCCGCCGCCGTCGTTGCGCGGTCGTCGTCCCTGCCACCATTGCTGCTGCCGCCGTCGTCCCGCGTGGGGCGGCGCTGCGGAAGCATGGGCGACGCAAACAGCACGGTCGAGGAGGAGGACACCATCACGGAATGCGCCGCGGTGTGGTTGTTGTTGGGGCGGTTGCCGCCGTTGTCCTCCTCCTCGTCGTCGTCGTCGTCGTCGTCGTTGTCGCCATCGCCGCCGCCGCCGTCGCCCGCGCCTCCTGGGCGCAGAATTGAGCCGCCCCCGCGGTAGCGCCCGGCGCTTCCCGCCGCCGCCGCCGACGCGGCCGCCGCCGCCACGGCCGACGTGAACGACAGCGTGCGCGCGGGCGAGGCGTCCTCTTCCGGGTCGCTGTCGTCGGCAGAGGCGCCGTACCGCGACGGCGGCGGCGGCGGCGACGGCTTGCTGTCGCCCACGGCGCGCTGCGCGCGGTCGACCATGCGCGACCACATGGGGTCCGTGAGGTCGAGAGGGCGCGTGCTTTCGATGTCGGGCGTGGTGAGAGGCCGGCGCGAGCGAGCGAACGGTAACCTGTCTGTCGCGAAAGCCAAACTTGAAATGGGTCGGGCCGCGTTCGCGTCAAACGACAGGTGCTGCGCTGAAGAAGGACCGGCTCAGGTATGGAAGCGTCGTCGAGCGGCTTGCCCGGGACGGCGCCCTAGCGCTCTTGGTTTGCCCAGCTCGTCGGTCGCAGGTGCCTTGGCGCCTATCCGGTCCGTCCGTCTGCGGGACGGCGCCGCCCCGGCGCCGCCCCGTCCCTCTTGTCTCGCACTGCTCGTCCCCGCTCGCGCGCTCCACTTCCATCCGTGCACAGCATCACAGCATCAAGCTGTCGAGCAGCCTAGAAACCACTCGATCCCATCAGCTCGTCCCCGCCGATCAACGAGGAGGCGAGGGAAGCGAGTCGCTCTCCATTCAAAAAAAAAATGCCGACGCGCGGGGCGACTCGTGTCGCCGTCGCGACCCGAGGCGGCGGCGCGGCCGCGAGCGCCTCGCCCGCACAAGCAGCAAAGCGCGCGTCCAGGTCCACCTCGGCCGCGCAGGCGCCGGCCGCCGCTCCCGCTGGCGGCAGCAAGAAGCGCGGCGCCCCCGCGCCGCCGCCCGCGCTGCCGCCCGCCGCTGACGCCGCCAAGCGCCCGCGCCGCCCGGCCCCTGCAGCCGTCAAGCAGGAGCCGCGGCGCGCGCCGTCGCGCGGCCGCGCCCTGCCCGTCGTCCACGAGGAGGACGAGCACGAGGAGGAGAGCGACGACGCCGACGACGACGGCGCCGACGACACCCGCCCGCAGCCGCCCGCGCCGCGCGGCCGCCGCTCTGCGGCCGCCGCCGCCGCCGACCAGCAGGAGCCGCCGCCCTTTGAGACGCCCGGCCGCCACAACCGCCGCCGCCCGGGCAGCGCCGCGACCACCGAGGAGACCGAGGAGGAGGACGATTATGACGACGACGACGACGACGAGGACGACGACGAGCCCCGCCAGCGCAACAACAACATCTTTGCGCGCCGCGGCGGGCCGACGGCGCTGGCCGCGCGCGCCGGCGGCCGACGCGCCGTGTCCATGACGCCCTCGAGGCCGCGCCGCGGCGACTCGGTCGCCCCCGCCAGCGGCGGGTCGACCGAGGAGGGCGACGACGACGACGAGGACGGGCGCGCGGGCGAGGCCCTGGCCCGGCTGATGGCGGCGGCGGCGGCCGGGGCGGCGGCGGCCACAGAAGAGGCGGGCGACGACGACGACGACGGCGGCGGCAGTGACGCAGCCGCTGCCGCTCCCGCTCCCCAGCGCGGCGGCCGCGGCGCCCACACCACCACCACCGCCACCGCCGCCACCATCACGAGCCCCCGCGCCGCCGCGGCCGAGGCCGCCGAGCGCGCCGCCGCCGCCCACCGCGCCGCGCACGCCTCGGCCGCGCTCACCGTCGCCGCGCAGGAGGCCGCGCACCGCGAGCTCGGCGCCCTGCTGCCGGGGGACCTCGACGAGGCGGCCCTGCGCGCCGCCTGGCTGCGCGCGCCCGGGCGCCGGGCGCAGCAGCGCCGCGCCCTGGAGGCCGCGCGCGAGCTCGGGCGCGCGTGGTTCCCGCGCTGGCGCCTGGCGCTCGCGCGCGGCGGCTCGCTCCTGCTGCACGGCTACGGGAGCAAGCGGGTGCTGCTCGAGGCGTTCGCGGCCGCCGCGCTGACGGACGGCGCCGTGCTGGTCGCCCACGGGCACCGCCCGGGCGTGTGCTCGCGCCTCATCCTGCACCAGGCCGCGGCCGCGCTCAAGGGCACGGCCATGCCCCTCGGGGGCAGCGGCGGCTTTGGCCGCGTCGGCGGCCACGGCGGCCACGGCGGCCACGGCGGCCGGGGCAACGGCCAGCCGCAGCTCAACGCCGCCGCCGTCGCGGCCGCCCACGCCGCCGCGGCTGCGGCCGCCGTCGGCCCCTCCGCTGCCGAGGGGGGCGACGACGACGACGACGATTATGGCTCTGCTGCAGCCTCGTCCGCCGCCGCCGCCGCCGCCGCCGCGCTCGCGTCCGCGGGACCCGTCCCCCTCGCGCCCCCGGCCCCCTGCCTCCCGCCCAACGAGGCGCTGTCGCAAATCATCGCCGACGGCCGCCGCCTGTACGTCGTCCTGCACGGCGTCGACGGCCCCGCCCTGCGCTCGCCCTCGGAGCAGCTGTGGCTGTCGCGCCTCGCCTCGGCCCCCAACGTCTCCCTGGCGGCCTCGTGCGACCACGGCAACGCCGCGCTGCTGTGGGACCGGCGCGCGGCCGCGCGCTTCCGCTGGCGCTGGCACGAGTGCTCGACGCTGGCGCCCTATGCGTCCGAGGTGCGCGACGTCGCCCCCGCCCTGGTCGCGTGCTTCCGCGGGGCGCAGCGGCGGGGCGCCGCGGCCGTGCTGGCGTCGCTCACGTCGTCGGCGCGCGACGTGTTCCGGCTCATGGCGGAGCTGCAGCTCGAGGAGGAGGAGGAGGAGGAGGGGGGGGAGGGGGCGGCCGGGCAGGGGGGTGCGGGGGCGGGGCGGCAGCGCGCCGGCAACGGCAACGGCGGCGGCAACGGCGGCTCCCCAGCTGCTGCTGCTGCTGCTGCTGCCGACGGCGGCGGCATCACCTTTGCGCGCCTCTACCGCCTCGCCCGCGAGCGCTTCGTCGTCAGCTCCGAGCACGCGCTGCGCTCGCACCTCGCCGAGTTTCGCGACCACGAGATCGTCCGCGCCCGCCCCGCGGCCGACGGCGGCGGCGACGTGCTCTCGCTGCCGTTTGAGCGCGACGAGGTGCGCGCGATGCTGGACGCGCTCGAGGCGGCCGAGGCGGAGGAGGCGGCGGCGGCCGAGGCGGCGGCGGCGGCGGGGGCGGCGGAGGAGGCCGGGTGAGGAGGAGGAGGGACGGACGCGCGTGGTGGCGGCGCGCCGCGACGCGACGAGGGCCAGTGAACGCCGGCCGCCTTGCGTCCTCCTCGTCGCCCGCCCCGACGCGCGCTCGAGACGGCTCAAGACGCCGCGCGCGCGCCCGAAATTCATTCCCACAGCTCCCGCACAGTTTTGGTACTAGCACATGCTCCTCTGCTTTTAGGCTCCCCCCCCCCCGCCCCCCTTTCTTCCTAGTCGGGCACCCTTGCCCCCCGATTGACTGCGCAGGCGCGATGCGCGCGTGAAGAGATACAACGGAGGCAGAATCCCGAGCCACCACCACCAACAGCAGCAATGAAGGGAGCGGCGGCTTTGGCGTGCGCCGGAGCAGCAGCGGCGGTGGCCGCGGCCGTCATGCTGCAGCAGGGGTGAGTCCCAGGGTCCCGCGCCACCTGGTCGGCTCGCCCGATTCGTCTGGGGCCGAGGGCTTTGGGCGCATGCGCATGCGCGCCCCGCGTCCGACCGCTCCTTCCCCTTCCCCTTCGCCTTCCCCTCTCTTTTTGCTGACAAGGCTCTTTCCGCCGCCCGCCCCGCGCCAATTCCGCCCCTGAACCCGACCTCGCAATGACAGGCTCGCGCTCGACGCCCTCGCGCTGACATTGGGCTTCTTTTCGGCGCTCGCGGATCTCCTGGTGCGTAGCTAGTGTGGGCGGCGAAGCGGGTGCAAGAGGAAGAAGAAGGAGGGGAGAGGCTGCTGGCCTACCGTCCGCCCCGCAGCCTCCCGCCGCGCGCGCCATCCAGGCCCCCAATTCGCGCGGCTCGACGCCCTGACGCCTCTCCAACCCTCACCATCACAAACACCCAACAGACCTCGACCCGCGTCGCCCTCTCCTTCCCGGCGCTGGCGGTCATCTTTGTCGTCGCGGGCGTCGGCGTCGGCAGCGGCGGCGGCGGCGCGGGCAAGCAATCGGCGTCCGCCGCCGCAGCAGCAGCAGCCGCAGCACCGGCATCGACGTCATGGTGGCCCTGGTGGGCCAGCTGGGCGTCGTGCCTGTCCCCCCGCGCCTGGGCCTCGCCGTCGTCGCGACGCCGCAGCACGGCGCAGGTGACGACGGCGCCCGCCTCCTCGACCGCCGCCGCCCGGCTCGTGCGCGCGCCGCACGAGTTTGCGTCGCTCGAGGTGGTGGGGGCCCCCGCCGCCGCCGCCGCCGCCGCCGCCGCCAACCGTCCGCGCGGCCCCGCCAGCACCGCGAGCGGCACCAGCAGCGCCGCGAGCGGCAGCACCGCGTCGGGCGCCGCGGGCCTGCGCCGCCGCGGCCCGCCCGTGCGCGTGTCGCTCGCGCTCGCGCCGCTGCCGCAGCTGCGCTTTGAGTTTGGCGGCGGCGGCGCCGCCGCCGCAGGCCCGCCGTCGGCCGCGTCGTCGGCGACGGGGCTGGCCGACGACGGCGCCACCCCGCGGCATCATCATCATCAGCAGCACCAGAAGCAGCAGCAGCAGCGCAGGTCCGCCACCCCCCCGCCTCCCGGGCTGGCGGACGCCGGCGCGGCCGAGCCAGCACCGGCCGCCGCCCCGCTTCCGCCGCAGCCCCCGGCAAAATGGCAGCCGGCCATGGCGCGCATCGCGAGCGGCCAGGACCTGGCCGAGTCGGCCGCGGCCGTGCCCGCGCGCGACCTGGGGGGCGCGGCGGCGGCGGGCGCCATGCAGCAGCAGGAACAAATGCAGCAGGAGCGGCAGCAGCGGCAGCGCCAGCGCTCGCCGTCGCCCGGGCCGCCGCCGCCGTCGTCGTCGTGCGCCTCGGCCCCTGTGGCGCGCAGCGACGACGCGCTGCACGCGCTCGAGCACATGGTGCGCGCGCACCGCGAGCGCCAGCAGCAGCAGCAGCAGGTGCGGGCGGCGAGTGACGCCGCGGGCGCAGCCGTCGCCGCCGGCCCCACCGCAGCAGCAGCCGGCGGCCGCGCCGCCGCGTCGGAGCCCGCGCGCCTCGCGACCGCCGGCTCGGCCGCCGCCTCGGCCCCCGCCGCCGCCGCCGCCGACGCCGACCCTGCCGCCGCCGCCGCCGCTGCCGCCGACCCGGACGACGCCGAGCGCGCCGCCCTCGTCGCCGACGGCGAGGCGCCCGCCTCGGCCGGCCTCGACGCGCCCCCCGACGACGCCGCCGCCGAGGTCCGCGCCGCCGTCACCGAGGACCACCTGCTGCAGTTTGGCGCGCTCGTCGGCGAGCTCTCGTCGCGCGCCGCGCTCGCGGCCCGCGGCGGCGCCGGCGCGGGCGTCGGCCCCGTCGGCCACCCGGGGTCCCTGTACGGCTCGCCCGACGACGCCGCCGCCTTCGCCCAAGGCTGGGAGCCCGTCGTGGCCGAGGCCGCGCCCAGGCTCCTGTACTGGGCGTGGCGCAGGCCCCTGCGCAAGGGCCTGCACGCCTACATGACGCGCACGGTCTTCTACGGCGCCACCCCCGCAGAGGCGCGCGCGTTCATGCTCGACGACGCGGCGCGCCCCGCGTGGGACGACAGCGTGGCGCTGACGTGCCCCGTGCCGCCGCTGCTGGCGGCGAGCGTCGAGGGGCAGGCGGCCCGGGCGGCGGCGCAGGGCGGAGGGAGCGGCGGCTCGGCCGCGGCCGCCGCCGCCGCCGCCGCTGCGCTCGCGCGCGCCAAGCGGATGGGCGGGCGCGCCGAGTCCGACCTGCTGTTCTCGCGCGTGCGCCTGCCGGGGCCCATGGCCCCGCGCACCTACGCCTACGCCCGCCGCGTCTGGCCGCGCCCCTCGGACGGCGGGTGCTACTCTTTGTCGCGCGCGTGGGCCGGAGGAGGCGCAGGAAGCGGCGGCGGCGGCGGCGGCGCGATGGCCGGCCCCGGCGCCCCCGCGCGTGCCGCCGCCGCCGCGGGCGGCGGCCGCGGCGTCGCCATCACCGACTTTTCGTCCGGCTGCGTCATCCGCGCCCCGCCCCCGGCCCTCGTGCCCCCCGGCGCGGGGCCCGCGGCCGAGGTCCTCATGGTCTACTTTGAGGACGCGCACGTGCCCGCGCGCTTCGCCAACCTCGGCATCCGCAAGGCGCTCTGGCCGATCGCCGAGCGGACCGAGCGCGCGCTCCGGCGGCACCAGGCGGGCGCGTTCGGGGCGCAGCGCGCGGCGGTGGAGCTTGCGGTGGCCGAGGCGGGCGCGGCGAGGGAGGCCGCGGCCCGGGCGGCGGCGGCGCGGCGGAGCGTGGCGTTTGCGCGGGCCGGCGGGGGGGCGGCGGCGGCGACCCACGCCGGCGGCGCCTCCCCTTCCCCGTCGTCGCCCCCCTGGCTGCCCGCCGCCGTCACCGCCCTCGCCGCGGCCGCGGCCGCCCCAGCCGCGCGCGCGGGCCTGGCCGTCTCCCGCGCCCTGCTGCTGGGCGCGGCGGCGCAGGTCGCCGCCGACGTCGCGCGCCGCGCGTGGGCCGCGGCCGGGCGCTGCCTCCCGCGCCTCGAGCTGCGCCTGGTGCGCTGGCTGCTGCGCGAGCTGGCCGCGCCGCGCTGGGCGCGCCGCCGGCCCGCGGCCGCGGGCCCGCGCCGCGCCCTGGGCCTGCACCGCGTGGCGTCGCACGCGCGCGCGGCCGTGGCTGCGGCCGAGTCGCTGCGGTCGCACGACATGGCCGCGGCGGAGGACGTGCGGTCGTTCTGCCAGCACCACCACCACCACCACCACCACCCGCACTGTGGCGGCGGCGGCGGGGAGGAGGAGCAGCCCGCAGATGCCGGCAGCGGCCCGGCCCGCTTCCCGCCGCGCCGCCGCCGCGCCGCCGCGCCGCGCTCGCACGCGCTCGCGTCGCTGGACGAGGACGACGCGCGCGCCGGCGGCGGCTCGGCGCCGACCGAGTGGCCGCTGGTTGTGGCGGCGGACCAGGACGAGCCGCCGTCGCCCACGGCCCGCCTGCCGGAGGAGGAGGACGAGGACGAGGACGGCGGCGGCGCGCGGCGGCCCTTTGCCGCCGCCGCCGCCGCCGCCGCCCGGCCGACGCCCCCGCCGCTGCGCTCGCCCTCGCCGATGCCGGCCTTCTTGGTCGGCGGCGCTGGAGGCGGGGGGGCGCCGCACGCCGACGGCTGCGCCAACCCCTTCTGCCCAGACTGCCGCGGCGGGGGCGCGTGGGGCGCCGACGACGACGGCGCCGACTTTTACGGCGGCCGGCTCGGCGCGTGCGGCGCGGCGTTTGACGCCGACGACGACGACGACGAGGACGAGGGCGAGGGCCGCAGCCTCGCGGCCGGCTCGGACGACGACCTGGCGAGCGAGCAGAGCGCGCCGGCCGGCGGCCCGAGGCGCGCGCAGCGGCGGCGGCGCCTGCGCCGCCGCCGCGCGATGGTGATGCGCCTAATGCAGGCCGCGGGCGTGCGGCTGGTGCACCGCGTCCTCGCTCAGGGCGTCTGAAGTGATGGATGATCGCTTTTTTTTGTTTGTTTTTTGCGGGCGGGGAGGCGGCCGAACGCTCGCGCGCCGCCCGCGCCCCTGCGCGGAGGGCGTCGCTCGCCGCCGCCACACACACACACACACACACGCCCGTTTTTTTTCCCTTGCCCGCCAAGACACACGCCAAAACCCCCAAAATAACACCCTTCCGACACACAAGCGCGCGCGCGTGCGCCTCTCCGCACCCCCTCTGCTCGAAACGCCCCGCGCGTCATCTCCCCATTCTCGAGAGCGACGAACGCGCGGCGGTTGCCCCTGTTGGGCGCCGCCGCCGGGGTAGGGCGGAGCAGAGAGAGCGAGCGGGTTTTGGCGGCCCGCGCGCCGGCACGGACCTCCATGGCGGCCCTCCTCTTTTTTGTCCTGCCCCCCTTTTTCATTTTCATTTTGCACCTGCTGCTCCAACCACACAATTTTGTAGGCCCACATTTCATTCGCGTGTCACCGAAAAGAGACTCTCAGAAACGCTTGTTCGGCTGTTTGCGCGCGCTGATCGCGCGCGGCGACCGGGAAGCCGCCCCGCGGCCCCGATCGCCGCCGTCGTCGCGCCGCTCGATCAAACTCGGCCGATCCGTCTGCGCTGCGCAGGCACCGCCAACCCCCCCCCCCCCCCCCCCCTGTCACCTCTCTCAACACCAAGCAGACCTCCACGTCGACGACCTCTCCTTGCGACTCTTTCCGCGATGCCCGCTCCTGAACGGTGATCCCAAAGCGTGTGTCGGTGCGAGTTGTCGAGACGACGACGACGACGGACGATGGCGCGCCGTTCCGCGATCTGCGCTGCGGCCGCCGTGGTGGCGGCCGCGCTCGTGATCGGCGCGCACGCGTTCAAGGAGCAGGACTTCAAGGTGCGCAGCCTTCCTCGCCCGCTTGCGCGCGGCGGGGCGGCACACGAGCCTCCCTCGCCATGCTCTTCCCATCGGCACACCCACGACGCCTCCTCTCGCCACCCGCCAAACAACCCCCCCGCCTTGACCAAAAAACCACAGAAATGCGCCACCAACAACTTCTGCGCGCGCAACCGCGGCCGCACGGGCACGCGCTACGCGATCCTCCCCGGCTCGCTCGCCCTCGCCGACGACGGCCGCGCTCTGCACGCCGTCCTCCGGGACGGCGCCGCCGACGGCGCCACGTTCAACCTGACGCTGCGCGCGTACCGCGGGCCCATGGTGCGCGTGCTCGTGGACGAGTTCCCTGCGCCGGACGACGACGGTGCCGCGGCTGAGGCCGCTGCCGCCGCCGCGAAAAAGGCCGAGGAGGAGGAAGCGGCGAAGAAGAAAAAAAAGGAGGAGGGCGCGGCCGACAGCGAGACTGTTGCCGCCGCCGACGCCGAAGCGGCCGCCGACCCGCCAGCCCCGCCGGCGGTGCTGCCGCCCGAGGCGCGCCGCCGGAAGCCGCGCTACCAGCTCCCCGACATCCTAGAGCCCGGACTCGAGACGCCGTCGGCGTCCGCGCGCTGGTCGTCCGTCGCGGAGACCAAGCACACGTGGACCGGCACGATCGCCGCCGACCGCACAAGCGACGAGGCGGCCGTCGCGACCGTGCGCGTGACGTTGGATCCGTTCAAGGTCGAGCTGTTCGTGGGTAGCGGCCCCGACAACGGCAGTGGACCCACCACGGCAACAACATCCACTCAGGAGTTCGCCCCCTCGGCCGTGCTCAACGCGCGCGGGATGTTCCACGTCGAGCGCACGCGCCGCGAGGGCAAGCGCGACGGCGACGCGGCGGGGCTGTGGGAGGAGTCGTTCAACGGCCACGCCGACTCGAAGCCCCGCGGGCCCCAGGCCATCTCGCTCGACCTGACGTTTCCCGGGGCCGCCCACGTCTACGGCCTGCCCGAGCGCGCGACGGGGCTGGCCCTGAGGCCGACCGCGGCGGCGTCGCCCCTCGGCCGCCCGGCCGCGGGCTCGGCCTACTCCGAGCCGTACCGCCTCTACAACCTCGACGTGTTCGAGTACCTGGACGACTCGCCCTTTGGGCTGTACGGCTCGATCCCCTACATGGTGGCGCACCGGGCGGAGAAGGCGGGCAACAAGGGTGCCGGCGGCGGCGGCGGCGGCGGCGGCAAAAAGGCCGGCGGCGGCGGCGGCGGCGGCGCCTCGTCCTCCTCGTCGTCCCCGCGCCTGTCCACCACCGTCGGCGCCGCCTGGATCAACGCCGCCGAGCAGTACGTCGACCTCTCGGCCGCAAAGGACGGCACGTCGGCCCAGTGGATCGCCGAGTCGGGCGTCCTCGACCTCTTCCTGCTCGCCGGCCCGACCCCGCTGAGCGTGTCGCGGCAGCTCGCCGCGGTCGCCGGCACGACGGCGCTCCCGCAGTACTTCGCGCTCGGCTACCACCAGTGCCGCTGGAACTACCGCGACGAGGACGACGTGCGGGAAGTGGACGCCGGGTTCGACGCGCACGCGATCCCCTACGACGTGCTGTGGCTCGACATCGAGCACACGGACGGGAAGCGGTGCGTTCGTCGTCCAAGAAGACATCGTGCCGGCGGCGGCTCGGGCGCGCGCGCGTCTCTGTCTCTATGTCTCTCCCTCTCTCTCTCTCTCTCGAGAGAGAGAGAGAGAGGCAGCGACAGGCGCCGCGCGGCGCTTCTCCCCCCGGCGAGAGCAACGAAGAACGCTGGGCGGGGGGGGGGGCGGGGCCGGGGGGGGGGGGGGGGGGGGGGGGGGCCCGCGCCGGGGCGGGGGGGGGGGGCGGCCCCGGGGCGCCCGGGGCCCCCCGCA
>Ga0315905_10003551_pt1 | contig 16067 bp, 14 predicted proteins | sample LakEriMetagenome_5_FD_203522 | JGI IMG/M metagenome (GOLD analysis project Ga0315905, IMG submission 203522) | Freshwater fungal communities from buoy surface, Lake Erie, Ohio, United States - Buoy 4 MA121 | ecosystem: Environmental > Aquatic > Freshwater > Lake | place: USA: Lake Erie, Ohio... | reverse complement strand
GAATGCGCAGGGCGGTGCCTATGGTTCCTCGCTCGGCGCTTCGATCCGCGGCATTGGCCAGTTCGATTTCAACCCGGCTTATGAACCGGGCGTTGGCATGTATGTCGACGATGTCTACCTTGCGACGCTGACCGGCGGCATTCTCGACCTGCTCGATCTCGATCGGGTGGAAATCCTGCGCGGACCGCAGGGCACCAACACCGGCCGCAACTCGATTGGCGGCGCGATCAAGCTCTTCTCCAAGAAGCCGACCGAAGACAACAGCGGCATGGTCGAGGCCGTCTACGGCAGCCGCCAGCGCACCGATCTGCGCGGCAGCGCCAACTTCAAGCTGGCCGAAGGGCTCTCCGCGCGCGTTTCGGGCGTCTACAAGCGGCAGAACGGTTACGTCGACCAGCTGGACTATGGCTGTGTCTACCCGAACAACGTGCAGGGCATCGGCGCGCGGCCGAGCAGCGGGCAGAACTGCCTGATCGACAAGCTGGGCGAGCGCAACTACGCCGGTATCCGCGCCTCGCTGCGCTACAACCCGAACGACAACATCGATTACGTCGTCTCGGGCGACTATACCTACGAGAACCGCACCAATGCCGCCGAAGTCGTCACTTCGGTGAATCCGACGCGGGTGAGCAGCACCTATCTGTGCGGCCGGTTCTGCACCTTTGCCAACTTCTATGCGCCGGGCAACACGCCGCCGCCGGGCCTTTCGATTCCCGGGCCGTGGGGCCAGGTGAAAGACGGTTACGACATGCCCAACCGGACCAAGTTCTCCGGCTGGGGCGTTTCGGGTAACGGCACGTTCAAGCTCTCCGACAACTTCAACATCCAGTCGATCACGGCCTACCGCGAATACAACACGCAGTGGGGCACGGACGACGACTTCACGCCCGATCTCAACGTGGTGGGGCAAGGGTACAACGACCTCAAGTTCTGGTTCTTCAGCCAGGAACTGCGCTTCAACGGGAAGATTGGTGACAAGATCGACTTCACGCTGGGTGGTTTCTATTCCGACCAGCGCTCGACCTACTTCACCCGGCAGGATATTCGCTACATCGCGCCCGGGCTGAACTTCCAGTTCCTCGGCAACGATCCGGTGAATGCCGACAGCAAGGCCGTGTTCGGCACAGTCATCGCGCGGCCGGTCGACGGGCTGACCCTGACCGGCGGCGTGCGCTATACCGAGGAGCACAAGGACTATACCTTCGTGCGGCTCAACTACGATCGCTCGGTCTCGTACTTCCTTGGCGCCCTCAACGGGGTGAAGGCGACCTTCGACGGTAACCGCGTCGACTGGCGCGTTTCGGCGGACTACCGCTTCAGCCCGGAGGTTCTGGCCTATGTCACGGTCGGCACCGGCTTCAAGGGCGGCGGCGTGACCGCGCGTCCGTTTGATGCGCCGCAGGCCTTGAACGGCAGCTTCGGGCCCGAAACCGTCACCGCCTACGAAGTGGGCCTCAAGACCGATCTGTTTGACCGCCGCGTGCGGGTGAATATCTCGGGCTTCTACAACGACTACAAGGACGTGCAGCTGCCGCTGATCACGTGCGCCTCGCTCGGCTCGAATGCGCCGTGCGGTGCGCGCCAGAATGCGGGCAACGGCAAGCTCAAGGGTGTCGAGCTTGAAGTGCAGGCCAACCCGATCGAGGGCCTCGCGCTCGATGGCTCGGTCAGCTACCTCGATGGCGATTGGTCGCAGATTGATCCGCGCGTCGGCAATGCCGTGCTGCTCAACGATCCGCTCGCCACGCCGAAGTGGAAGTGGAGCGCAGGCATCCAGTACAGGGCTGAGCTGGGTTCGGCAGGTTCGCTGACGCCGCGTTTCGATGCCAGCTACTTTGGCCGCAACAACAACGGCCGTATCGCCGGCGGCGCCCCGATCGACTATGCTGCGGCCTATACCCTTGCCAATGCGCGTCTGACCTGGCGCAACAAGGACGAGGACCTCTCGGTCTCGTTCGAAGTGCAGAACCTGTTCGACAAGTACTACACGCCCTTCCGCTTTGCCGCGGTGCAAGCCTTCACCGGTACGATCTACAGCCAGGTGGGCCGCCCGCGCGAATGGGCGTTGACGGTGCAGAAGAAGTTCTGACCCTAAAGACAGCGTGTACCGATCATGGGGGAAGGGGCGGCCAGCGATGGTCGCCCCTTTTTTCATGGCCGGCCTGCGTGCTTGCCTTAATCATATCATTTGTTAGGATTGGTTCGAAGCCGAATCCGGCCATGACCATGGGGAGAGACCGCGCGATGCTCGATCGGGCCGCCTATGACCGCTACCTCGCGGCGTTCAACGCGCGGGATTACGACGCGGTGGCCGACTTCTATGTCGATCCGCCGCGGATGGAATTCTTCGGGATCGTGATCACCTCGCGGCAGGAGCTCAAGGACTTCTACGCCTGGCTCCACGACAACGTGGATGAAAACGTGCGCGTGCTGAACTTTGCGGCGAGCGAGACCTGCACCGCGATCGATGCCATCGTGCGGATCGCCGCCAAGAAGGACCTGACGCGCGAGGCACTGGATGCCAAGGGCGCGACCGGGTTTTTCCCGATCGAGGCTGGCGTGGTGCAGGAAATCCGCCAGTTCATCTTCTACACCACGCGCGGCGGCAGAATCGAGAAGGTCGAATGCGCGCTTCCCCCCATGGCTCTGGAGACCCTGTGATGCCCCTGTTGCCCCAAGGCGTTGCCATTGCCCATCCCGAGCAGCTCTACATTGGCGACCAGTGGGTGGCGGCGCATAGCGGGCGGCTGATCGAGTTGATCTCGCCCGATACCGAACAGGTCGTGGCGCGCGTGGCCGAAGCGGATGAGGCCGATATGGATGCGGCGGTGCGCGCGGCGCGGGCGGCGTTTGATCATGGGCCCTGGCCGGGCACCTCGCCGGCCGAGCGGATTGCCGCGTTCCGGCGCATGGTGGCGCATCTCGAGGGCCGGGTGGACGAATTGGCACGGTGCTGGACCGCGCAGATGGGCGGGCTCGCCAGCTTCGCCGGGCCGATGCATGGCGGATCGGTCGCGGTGCTGGGCGGGATCGCCGCAATTGCCGAGGGCTTTGCCTTTGTCGAGCAGCGGCCAAGCATGGGCGCGGCGGCGGGGTTCGTGGTGCATGAACCGGTCGGCGTGGTCGCGGCGATCGCGCCGTGGAATGGGCCGTTCGGGATCATGGCCAACAAGGTTGCCTACGCGCTGCTGGCGGGCTGCCCGGTAATCATGAAGCCTTCGCCCGAAACGCCGCTCGAGGCCTACATCATCGCCGAAGCGGCGGAAGCGGCAGGGCTGCCGGCGGGAGTGGTCAATCTCGTCACGGGACACCGCGAGGCGAGCGATCATCTGGTGTGCAACCACGGGGTGGACAAGGTGACGTTCACCGGCTCCACTTTGGCGGGCCAGCGCATCGCGGCGGTCTGCGGGGAGCGGATCGCCCGCTGCACCCTGGAACTGGGCGGCAAGTCGGCCGCGCTCGTGCGCGATGATTTCCCGATTCCGATCGCGGCCAAGATGCTGGCGGGCACGATCACGATGATGAGCGGGCAGGTCTGCGCGATGCTCAGCCGCGTGATCGTCCCGCGCGCGCGGCATGATGAACTGGCGGCGGCGATTGCGGACGAGATGAGCCGTGTCGTCATCGGGCACTCGGATGATCCCGCCACCCAGCTTGGGCCGCTTGCCATGAAGCGGCAGCGCGACCGGGTGGAGATGTACATCGAGGAAGGCCGCAAGGTCGCCGATCTTGTCTGCGGCGGGGGGCGGCCGGCACACCTCAATCAGGGCTATTTCATCGAGCCGACGCTGTTCGCCAATGTGCCCAATGACAGCCGGATTGCGCAGGAGGAGATATTCGGCCCCGTGCTCAGCCTGATCCCGGCGGAGGACGAGGAGGACATGATCCGCATCGCCAACGATTCGCGGTTCGGCCTCAATGGTTCGGTGCTGACGCACGATGTCGATGCGGCCTACCGGATCGGGCGGCGTGTGCGTACGGGCGGGTTCGGGCAGAATGGCCTCAGGATGGATTTCGGCTTGCCCTATGGCGGTTTCAAGCAATCCGGTATCGGACGCGAGGGCGGCGTTGAAGGCTTGATGCCTTATCTGGAGGTGAAGACCTTGCTGCTCGATGGGGTGCCGAGCACCTTGTAGCGTAGAAGACTGCACCAGAAGCACTCCGTCGCCCCGTGCTTGAGACGGGGCTTGGCTGTTTTTCTGGCGTGGTGCCGGGCAAGAAAGCTAGGGCCCGCGTCAAGCACGGGCCGACGAAAGCTGGGTTTGGTTATCCCAGTTCCACACATCCCCCATCGACGTAGAGATCGACGCCGTTGATGAAGCTCGCCTCCTTGCTGGCGAGAAACAGGACCGCGCGGGCGACTTCCTCCGCCTCGCCCATGCGGCCCAGCGGGACCACGCCGCCGAGCATCGCGCGGGTTGCCTCGATCTCCGCCTCGCTCGCGCCGCGCTTGAAGATCTCGGTTTCGGTCGGGCCGGGGCTCACCATGTTGACGCGGATCTGACGGGGGAGGAGTTCCTTGCCCACGGTGCGGGCCATGGCGCGCAGGCCCGCCTTGGCCGAGGCATAAGCCACATTGCCGGCCAGCGCGAGTTCGGCGCCGATCGAGCCAGTGATGACGATGGCGCCGCCATCCCGCAGCAAGGGGAGCGCGTTCTGGATCGCGAAGAAGGCACCGCGCAGGTTGACCTGGTGGATGCCGTCCCAGAACTCCTCGGTCACATGCGGCATGGCCGCGAACCCGCCGACTCCGGCGTTGACGAAGAGCACGTCGATGCCGCCGAGGGTGTGCTCGATCTCGGTGAGCGCGGCTTTGGTTTGCGCCACGTCGCCCATATCGGCGGCAATGCCGAGGGCGCCCATCTCCATCGCAGCGGCGGTGAGTGTCTCGCGGTTGCGGCCGGTGATGGCAAGCTTGGCGCCTTCGGCGGTGAACATGCGGGCAGCGGCGAGGCCGATCCCGGCATTGCCGCCAAGGATCACAACGCATTTGTCGGTGAAGCGCATGGGGACCTCAGAACATCGTGTTGGTGTTGGCGGACGTCTCGGGGACTGGGCTGATGACGTCCCAGTGTTCCATGACCCGGCAGCCCTCGACCCGGAAGATATCAACGACCGCAAAGCCGCGCTTGTCCTGCGGCGTGCCCTCCTCCTGCCAACCATGGCTATGCGCGGCGACGAGATTGCCATCGGCGATGATGCGGCGGATGTCTGTCTTTTGGCCGGGGTTCCCTTCGACGAACTTCTCGAGGAAGCCGATCGCGGCCTCGCGCCCCGTCTGCGCGTAGGGGTTGTGCTGGATGTAGCCCGGATCGACCCACTTCTCGAACGAGGGGCGCACCTTCTTCTCGATGTAGAATTCGTGGAGGAACTGGGCGATGACCTCCTTGGGGGTGAGCGCGCAGGTCTCGGCCCTCGCGGCGGCGGGCGCTGCGAGGAGAGCGAGAGCGGCAAGGGCGATGAAGCGCATCGAGAGCTCCTTGTTCAGAACATCGAGTTGGGGTTGACGGGATGGGCGGGCACGTCCTGCAGCACGTCCCAGTGCTCGGCGATCAGACCGCTTTCGCAGCGGAAGATATCGACAACGGCAAAGCCGGGATCACCAGGCCAGCGCTCGACATGGGTGTGGACGATCACGTGATCGCCGTCGGCAAAGCTGCGGTGGATGGTCTGCCGCGCATCGGGGGATTCGACCTTCACATGATCGAGAAAGGCTTTCAGCGCATCGACGCCGGGCGGGGCGAGCATGGAGTGCTGGATGTAATCAGGGGAAATATAGCGGTCGACCGCAGAGCTATCCATCGCGATCAGGACCTTGTGGTACATCTCGATCACGAGATCGTGGTTGGCCTGTTCCTGCGCGGTGCGCGCCATCGACTCTCTCCCCTTTTATTCTAACATTTGATACGGTATGCCTGAAACCGAAAGGCGTCAAAGCCTTGATGGGAGAGATCATGGACCGCTCGGGTCTTTACGCTGCATTGGATAGGTTTCTTGCCGCGCTGAATGCAGGGGACCACACCCGGCTGACGTGGGCCAAGGGTGCGTATCACAGCGAAAACAATGTGATGCTCGAGATCGGCGACGGCGTTTGGGGCACGATCCAGCGGCTGGGGGCTTACCAGCTGCGCTTTGCGGATACGCGCACGGGCCAGGTCGGTTACTTCGGTACGGTGATCGAGGCGATCGAGGAATCGGCCTTCACGTTGCGCCTCAAGATCGACGCGGCAGGCGCGATTGCCGAGTGCGAGATGCTGATCGTGCGCCAGTCGGATAGCGGCATCAAGTTCGAGAATCCCCGCTACTGGGACAAGCCGATCCTGCATCGTGAGGTGATGGCGCCAGTGCCGCGCGCCGAAATGGTGGCGCTCTCCAACGGCTATTTCGATACGCTGCAGCGGAACGACGGGACGATCCACACGAAGTTCCACCCCGAGTGCAACCGTGTCGAAAACGGCGTGCAGACCACCCGCAATCCAGAGTTTGCCAAGATCGTGCCGGTCTCGGCGCTGGGCTGCGAGGAGCAGTTCCGCATGGGCAATTACCGCTATGACGACGACCTTCGGGCGCGGCGCTTTCCGCTGGTGGACGAGGAGCGCGGGCTGGTGCTGGCCTATGGTTTCATCGACCATTCGGGCCGGATCGACGAATATCAACTGACCGACGGTCGTACGGTGAAGAGCCCGGTGCGGCGGCCGCACAGTTTCTATATCTCCGAACTGTTCAAGATCGACCACGGAATGATCGAGCAGATCGAGGCCAATTTCATCACGGTACCCTATCGGATGCCGAGCCCGTGGGACGCCCTGTGATCCGGCGGTTTGTCATCGCTGCGCTTGCGGCGCTTGCGCTGGGTGCGGCGCCGCCGATGGTGGGCGCGGGGTCCGAATGGGCGAGCCCGGGCGGGGATGCGGGCAAGACGCATCATTCCGCACTGACGGGGATCAATGCGCAGAACGTTGGCTCGCTGGGCCTCGCGTGGGAAGCCGAACTGGGCACCGCGCGGGGGATGGAAGCGACACCGGTGATGGTCGGCGGGGTGCTCTATACCTCGGGCGTGGCAGGGCGGGCCTATGCCTTCGATGCGGCGACGGGCAAGCAGATCTGGGCGTTCGAGCCCGAAGTCGACATGCAGCTGAACCGCACGGCCTGCTGCGACATGGTCAACCGCGGCGTCGCGGTGGCGCGCGGCAAGGTCTACGTCGCGACGCTCGACGGCTGGCTCTATGCGCTCGATGCCAAGACCGGCGCTGTGGTCTGGAAGACGGACTTTATCGAGGACCGCCGCAAGGGCGACAATTCGACCGGCGCGCCGGAGATTGCCGGCGATGTCGTCGTCATCGGCATGGCGGGCGCTGAATACGACGTGCGCGGCTATGTCACGGCGCTCGATCTCGAAACGGGCGAGCTGCGCTGGCGCTGGCACGTGGTGCCGCGCGATCCGGCGCTGGGACCGCAGGAGACGCCAGAGCTTGAGACGGCGCTGGCGACCTGGGATCCGAAGAGCCGCTGGGACATTGGCGGCGGCGGTGCGCCGTGGGACGCGATCGCGTTCGATCCCGAGACGGGCTATCTCCTCGTCGGGACGGGCAATGGCGGGCCTTATGCGACGTCGAAGCGTAGCCCGGCGGGGGGCGACAACCTCTACCTCGGCAGTCTGGTCGCGCTGGATCCCAAGACCGGCCGGATGGTCTGGCACTATCAGGAGACGCCGGGGGACAACTGGGACTTCACCTCGACCCAGCCGCTGATCCTGACGCATCTGACGGTGGACGGACAGGACCGTTCGGTGATCCTCCATGCGCCCAAGAACGGCTTTCTCTATGTGATCGACCGGGTGAGCGGGAAACTGCTCAAGGCCAATCCGCTGGTGCGGATGAACTGGGCCAAGGGCATCGATCTCGCGACCGGGCGGCCGATCCTAAGCCCTGAGGACAGCGACTATACGGCAGGGCCTAGAATCGTGTTTCCGGCGACGCCCGGCGCGCGCAACTGGCATCCGGCATCGTTCGATCCCGCGACGGGGCTCTACTACGCGGCGGTGCTCGACCTCGGGAACCTGATCTTCATGACGCCCGGGCAGAAGCCCCTCAAGGCACGCGGTCTCAACAACGATGCGGCCTTGATCTTTACGACCGATGTGAAGGATGCGCTGGCGGCGTTCCCCGCGCCAATGGCCGACGCAGTGCGCGCGCTGCCCGCCTACGCCGAGGCGCTGCGCGATCCCGGCACGGCGCAAATCCGCGCGATCGAACCGCTGACCGGGAGAACGGTATGGGCGGCGAATACATCTGGCTGGCAGGACCGCGCGGGCGTGTTGACAACGGCTTCGGGGCTTCTGATCCACGGCGATGTGGGCGGGCGCCTTTATGTGCGCGACGCGAAGACCGGTGCGGTGCTCAAGCGGATCGAGACAGGCACGCCGATCATGGCCGCGCCGATGACCTACGAAATCAATGGCGTGCAGTACGTCGCGGTCATGGCCGGGTGGGGCGGGGGCGGGTTCCCGTTCGTGCCGCGCTATGCCGCCGCTTATGACCGGGGTAATCTGAACCGGCTTTTGGTGTTCAAGCTGGGCGGGGGCAAGGTCGCAAAGCCGCCGTTGCTGCCGCCGCTGGAGGTCGCGTCCGAGCCGCCCGCACAGGCGGCAGGCGTGACGGCCGAGACTATCGCGCGCGGGCAGGGGCTGTTTTTCGGCAACTGCGCCATCTGCCATGCCAACCGGCACCGCTCGATCACGCCGGACTTGCGCCGCATGCAGCCGGGCACACATGAAATGTTCCGACAGATCGTGCTGGGTGGCGCACTTGTGGCGGGCGGGATGCCGCGCTGGGATGACGTGCTCTCGCCTGGCGATGCCGATGCGATCCATGCTTATCTGATCGACCAGCAGAAGCAGACCCGGGCCGATGAACTGGCGAAGGTTAAGGCCGGCAAGCCGCTCGATGGGCCGAGCCTGACGATCCTGTCCAATTACTGAAGGGCTGCTCCATGGACTTCTCGACACTCGACAACCCGCGGCTGGAGTTTGCCTTTGCCTGCACGCTGCGCTTCACCCGTGTGCAGGCGATCCCCGATGTGCCGACCGGCGGCATGCGCAGCGCGGTCTATGTCGACAGCGGCGAGTTCGAGGGGCCGCGGCTGAAGGGCAAGGCCGTGCCCAATTCGGGTGGCGACTATGCATTCTTCCGGCCCGATGACACCGCGGTGTTCGATGCGCGCTATATGCTCGAGGTCGATGACGGAACCTTGATCTACATGCAGAACAAGGGATTCCTCTGGGGCCGCGAGCCGGGGACGATGGAGCGGTTGCGCAATTGGGCCTTCGCGGACGGGGCGCCGGTGCCGCATGCCGAATACTATCTGCGCGCGCAGCCGACCTTCGAGACGAGCAAGGGCCCGCATGACTGGCTGACGCGGCACGTGTTTATCGGCGTGGGAGAGCGGCGGCCGGATGGCAACCACGTGCGGTATTATGCGCTCACTTGACGCAGCGATCTTCGCACGGCACAACACTAACAATTGGTAGAAAAAACAAGCACGGGAGAATACCGCCGGTGAAGCTGCATCTGCCGCCCCGCGTCAGCCCCAGGACGTTCGATGCCATGCTGGCCGCCTCCGCGAAAGTGGTGGGCAAGGACTGGGTCATGGCGAACGACGCCGACCGCGACGCCTATTCCGATGTCTATGCGCCCGGCTCGTCCGAGGAATGGCCGGCAGGCGCGGCGATTGCACCGGCAAGCGTCGAGGAAGTGCGGGCGATCGTGCGTCTCGCCAACGAGCACAAGACGCCGCTCTGGCCCGTGGCGCGCGGCAAGAACCTGGGTTACGGCACAGCCGCGCCGCGCATGGCCGGCTCGATCGTGCTTGATCTGGGTCGGATGAATCGCATCCTCGAGCTCGACAGCAAGCTTTCCTATTGCGTGGTCGAGCCGGGGGTGGGCTTCTTTGATCTTTATGACGCGATCCAGCGCGCCAAGGCGCCGCTTTGGCTTTCGGTGCCGGGCAATGCCTGGGGATCGGTGCTGGGCAACGCGCTTGATCACGGGATCGGCTATACCTCCTATGGCCTCCATGCGCGCAATCTCTGCGGGATCGAGGCGGTGCTGCCCGATGGCGATCTGGTGCGCACCGGGATGGGCGCGATGGACAATAACCCCGCGTTTCACTTGTTCCCGTTCAGCTATGGCCCGACCTTCGATCTCGCGTTCACGCAGTCTAACCTGGGCGTGGTGACGAAGGCGGGGGTGTGGCTGCAACCGGCACCCGAGACCAGCCTCGAAATCGTCTGGGACATCCCGAACGAGGAAGACATAGCCTGGGTGATCGATACGATCGCGCCGCTCAAGATTTCCGGCCTCATCGATCAGAACGTGTTCGTGCCTTCGTGGCTCGGCAAGATGGTGCTGAAGGGGCAGCGCAAGGACTTCTGGGACAAGCCCGGCGCAATCCCCGAGTGGCGGGTGCAGGAACTGCTCAAGCAGTACAAGCTGGGCTACTGGCAGGTAGCGCTGCGGCTCTATGGAGAGGAGCCGGTGGTCAAGGCGCGCGCCGAAGTGGTCAAGGCTGCGATGAAGCGGCACCTTGACGCAGCGCCTTCCGAGCACTGGTGGCGGCAGGGTGATCCCATCGGGCAGTATGAGACGACGATGGGCGTGCCTTCAGCCGTGCCGCTGCAAATGTCGGACTGGATCGGCGGGCGCGGTGCGCACATGGGCTTTTCGCCGGTGGTTCCGGCGACCGGTGCGCATGTGATGGACCAATTGAAGCGCAGCCGGAAAATCATCGCCGACCACGATGTGGACTTCTACGCGAGCTTCACCATCGGCGGTCGCTTTGCCAACAATATCAATATGCTGATGTATGACCGCGACCAGCCGGAAATGGTCGCCAACATGCGCAAGCTGTTTGACGCGCTGATCAGCGAGACCGCGAAGGCTGGCTATGCGGAGTACCGCACCCATCTGGGCTGGATGGACCCGGTGGCGGATACCTTCGGCTTCAACAACCAGGCGCTGCGGCGGATGACCGAGAAGGTGAAGAACGCGCTCGATCCCAATGGGGTGATCGCGCCGGGCAAACAGGGGATATGGCCGGCGGCCTATGCCGCGCAGCGGGGAGGCAAGGCATGAGCACTATGGTCGCGCGCGCGCTGCTGATGGCTGCGCTGGTCGTGGCGGGTGGCGGCGCCGTTCTGGCTGATCCGCCGCCGATGATGATGCCGCCCTATATGGTGCGGCCCGAAGCGCCTGCGGGTGACCGGCTCAAGCCGGGCGGGGACGGCAAGGCTCTGTTCGAGGTGCATTGCGGATACTGCCACCTTGTTGGCGGTATGGGCACCAACTTGCTCACCAAGCAGCGCATGATGATGGGCGAGACGCCGGACAAGGGGCTGCTCGCCAACCGCACCGACCTGACGGCGGACTACGTGAAGAGCGTGGTGCGCATTGGCAAGGGCGCGATGCCGGCGCAGACGAAGGTCGATGTGACAGAGGCCGAGCTTGAGGCGGTTTCAAAGTATCTCGGGAAGGCGGGCTGATGCGGACGACCCGGCGCGAGGTGCTCAAGAGCGGCGTCATGGCGGGCGCGGTAGCGGCGGTGCCGGTCGCGGCGCAGGCGTCACAGGCGCCACAGCCTGAGGCCATGGTGCTTTACGACAGCAGGCTTGCCGAATCTGCGAGCTTTGCCGGCGGGAGAGGCATCGATCTTGCCGCGGTGTCGCTGCGCGATGCCCATGCGGCACTCGCGCATGCGAAGCGCGTCGAGGGGCTGACGCGGTGGAGCGACTGGACGGTGCTGCGGGGGCTGCTGGAAGAGCAGGGCCTGCGGCGGACCGGCGAGACGCGAACCTCGGCACCGCTTTCCGGGCATGACGGACTGCTGCGCTGGAGCATGGCCGCGCGCTGAGCCGCGTTTCGCCCCAAATGCGGTTTCACCAGGTGAAATCTGGTCGCTCCGGAGCGCTTAGCACTGCGGGCTTTGAGCGCCTAAGCGGGGATCCGATCTGCCTCTGCGGACAGGACCGCTTGAACCGTCAGGCGGGCTGATTTAGTATGCAACACTAACAATCAGCTCCGTCTGTTCGGAGTCGGGAGAGGGCATCGCTGCCATGGCACCTGCTGCATGACCGAGGTTACGCTTTACCATTGGGAGCCCAATGCAAATTCGGGCAAGCCGATGCTGGCGTTGATGGAAAAGGGCGTGCCCTTTGCCAGCCGCTACATCGACATGCTGCAGTTCGATCAGCACAAGCCGGACTATCTCGCGATCAATCCCCAGGGCACGATTCCCGCGATGACACATGGGCATCGGGTGCTGACCGAGAGCACCGCGATCATGGAATACGTGAACGCGGCGTTTCCGGGGCCGGACCTGATGCCGGCGGGCGCCCAGGATCGCTGGCGGGTGCGCTGGTGGATGAAGTTCATGGACCAGTGGCTTGGCCCCAGCTTCTCGATGATCGGCTGGAGCGTCTTCGTCGGTCCGCGTGTTCGTGAGCGCGATCCAGAGGAACTTGCTGCCGCGATCGAGCGCATTCCGCTGCCTGAACGGCGCGCAGCATGGAAGAAGGCGATCAGCGGCGATTTCAGCGCCAGCGAAATGGCAGAAAGCCGCCGCCGCGTCGCGCTCGGCATCGCCAAGCTGGAGGAAGAACTCGGCAAGCGGGACTACGTGGGCTCGGATGCCTATAGCCTCGCCGATATCAACATCTTCAACTCGACCTATTCTTTGCCGCTTTCGCAGCCCGACCTTGCCAGCAAGGACAAGACGCCCAACATCATGCGCTGGTTGAAGCGCGTCTATGAACGCGATGCGGTGCGCAGGACCTGGGCGATGGGCAAGACCGACATGGCGGCGCGCTACAGCCTGGTGATGGAGGGAATCGTCTGATGTCGGATGCCCTCCTGCATGATGCGGTACTCTATCATGGCGAGCCCAATGGCGCTTCGCTGACTGTGCTGGCGGCACTGGTCGAAAGCGGGCTCGCCATCCGCTGCGAGCGGATCAATCTGCTGGCGGGCGCTCGCCACAGCCTGCCGGGAATAGCCGAACCGCTGGCGCTCGATCTCGGCATCGAGGGCGAGGGGCCAGTACTGGTAATCGGCGGCGAGGCGATGACCGAATCAGTATTCCTCGCCCAGTTTCTGGACGAACTCGCGGGGGGATGCGGGCTCCAGCCGAGCGATCCCTATGCGCATTGGGACATGCTGATGTGGTGCCGCCAGATCACCGAGCGGCTTTCGCCGGCAGCGGCGCTGCTGGGCAATCTGGCGTTCTCGCGCGCGGGGCTGGCGGCGATGCCGGAGGAGGACTTTGCTGCGCTGCTCGATCACGTGGTTTCGGATGACCTTCGCGCGCGCTGGCAGGAGCTCAGAGTTGGCGACATCGATCCGGCGCAAGTCGCTGACAGCGAGGCCAAGGTCGATGCCGCCGTTGCGCGCTGCGAGGACCGGTTGGCTGACGGGCGGGCATGGCTGATGGGCGACTTTTCGATTGCCGATCTGGTGACCTGCAGCTGGCTGGCGGGGATGGAGCAGATCAGGCCGGAAGCCTTTGCCAAGGCATCGCTGACCTGCGGCTGGCTGGCACGCGTGGCAGCTCGGCCCAGTTTTCTGGCAGCCTTGGCCATGGCCAATACATCGCAACCGCTTCAAACATGGGCGCCTGGCCCTGAGATCAATCGTTGGGGATAACAGCACGATGCGTGCAATCGACTACTTTGACCGTGGCCATGACCGTGATCCTTCGCGACTTGCGATCATCGACACCGAGAGCGGCCTCAAGCTGACTTTCGCCGAAACCAAGGCGCTCACCGAACGCATTGCGGCGGCCTTGCAGAAACACGGGTTCGAGAATCAGGATCTTCTCGGGCTCTATGGCCCCAACGACGGCATGCTGCTGGTGGTGGTGCTGGCGATGTGGCGTGCCAATGGCAAGTGGATCCCGGTCAACACGCGCAACGCGATCGAGGCCAATGCGGCTTACATCAACTACGTGCGGCTGAAGTGGATGGTCTATCACTCGTCGAAGGCCGATGAGGTGCAGCAGCTCAAGGACTTGTGCCCGACGCTCCAGCACTTCGTTTGCCTTGATCAGCGCATGGGTGATGATCCGAGCCTCGAGGAGTTCATGGCGGGGGTGAGCGAGGCTGATTTCGTCGAGCCCGAGACCGATGCTTTCGGCAACTTGATGGACATGGTCGGCATTTTCCCGACCGGCGGCACGACCGGCCCTTCGAAGGGCGCGAACGTCACCAATCTCGGCTGGGGCACGATGATCGAGACCGCGGCCGACGGCATGGGCGGTCGCACGGACTCGCCTGTGGCGCTGGTATCCGCGCCGATCACCCATGCGGCGGGGCCAATTGCGCTTTCGACGCTGAGTCTGGGCGCGACGCAGGTGATCCTGCCCGGCTTCGACGCGGAGGACGTGCTGCGGGCCATCGAGGAGTACAAGGTCACGCACATGTACCTGCCGCCGACGGCGATGTACCAGTGCCTGGCAAGCCCCGAGATCAACAAGCACGACTATTCGAGCCTCAGGATATTCATCCTCGTCGGCTCGCCCTGCAGCCCGGAAAAGCTGCGGCAGGCGGTCGAGATCTTCGGGCCGTGCATGTGTCAGGCCTACGGGCAGGTCGAGTGCCCGATGATCGTCGCCTGGTTCCCGCCAGAGGACGTGGCGCGCTTTGCCAAGGAAGCGCCGGACAAGCTGGCGTCCTGCGGCAAGCCGACGCGCTCGATCAAGGTCACGCTGATGGACGACGACGGCAACCACATGCCGCTCGGCGAGGCGGGCGAGATCTGCGTTCGCGGCGCGCTGGTGACGCATTCCTACTTCGAGAAGCCCGAGGAAACCGCCGAGATCCGCAAGTTCGGCTGGCACCACACGGGCGATGTCGGGAAGTTCGATGCCGACGGCTATCTCTACATCGTCGATCGCAAGAAGGACATGGTCGTCTCGGGCGGATTCAATGTGTTTACCGCCGAGGTCGAGGCGGCCGTGACCGAGCTGTCAGCCGTGCGCGAGGCCTGCGTGTTCGGTATCCCGCACGAAAAGTGGGGTGAGCAGGTGCATGCCGTGGTGGTCGCCGAGGGCATTACCGGGGACGATATCATCGCCTATGCCAAGCAGCGTCTCGGCGGGGTCAAGGCGCCCAAGTCTGTCGAATTTGTCGACGCGATCCCGCGGACCGCGGCGGGCAAGATGGACAAGAAGGCGCTGCGCAAAAAGTACTGGGGCGATGCGCAGCGTATGGTGAATTGACATCCGCTGGTTTAAACAGTCGATTAAACCGATCCGGGATGATGCCGGGCTAAGAGGAGAGGGTTGACGGGTATGCGCGTTTCGTTTGTTCGCAAACTGGCCATGGCATCGGTGTTCACGTTGGGTGTGGGCGCAATCGCCCAATCAGGCGCCATGGCTGGGGTGACAGATGCCATGCTGCGGGCCGTGCCGGGCGCCGAATGGCTGACCTATGGCGGCGACTATGCCGAGCAGCGCTTCTCGCCGCTGACGCTGGTCAACGAGTACAACGTCGATCAGCTGGGCCTTGCCTGGTATGCCGACATGGACACCGCGCGCGGGCAGGAAGCCACGCCGCTGGTACACGACGGCGTGCTCTACGTTTCGACCGCCTGGTCGATGGTCAAGGCCTATGACGCCAAGACCGGCAAGCCGCTGTGGGCCTATGATCCGAAGGTCCCGCGCGAGACGCTGGTGCGGGCCTGCTGCGATGCGGTGAACCGCGGTGTTGCGCTTTATGGCGACAAGGTGTTCGTGGCGGCGCTCGATGGCCGCTTGATCGCGCTCGACCAGAAGAGCGGTGCGGTTGCCTGGTCAAAGACCGTGGTTCCCAACCAGACCGACTACACGATCACCGGCGCCCCGCGCATCGTGAAGGGCCGCGTGCTGATCGGCGCGGCAGGTTCGGAATACAAGGCGCGCGGCTATATTGCAGCCTATGATCCGCAAGACGGCAAGGAAGTCTGGCGCTTCAACACGGTGCCCGGCAACCCGGCCAAGGGCTTCGGCAAGGAAGGTCTCAACAAGGCGGCGCATGAAGC
>Ga0315905_10003549_pt1 | contig 16073 bp, 33 predicted proteins | sample LakEriMetagenome_5_FD_203522 | JGI IMG/M metagenome (GOLD analysis project Ga0315905, IMG submission 203522) | Freshwater fungal communities from buoy surface, Lake Erie, Ohio, United States - Buoy 4 MA121 | ecosystem: Environmental > Aquatic > Freshwater > Lake | place: USA: Lake Erie, Ohio... | reverse complement strand
TTGTTGAATAATTAAAAGTTGTCATATCAAAGTTCTCCATGTTAAAAATATCTTTCGTTCAATGTCTCTAGTATACTCATAATCCAATCAATTGTCAAGTTCTCGGGTTTCGTTTTGGAATTGTTTCTCCATTTTTACTTCACTATACAAATAATCGTATAGTTCTTTAATGCCGCCAATGTATTTTGCATCGTGGTATATGTGAGGAACAAAATTAGTTTCTGGAACTAATATTCTTAATTGCTCTATTGAATAGTCTTGGCCCAATATGAATAGTTTATATTGGCGTCTACAGACTGTCAACAGCGTTTCAACTTTATCGGTTGTTCTGCTTCCCTCTGCGCCATAAACATAATACGTCATGGAACATTGTACACCTGCACATATTCACCTGGTTCATTATTTAAAAATGCAGTTTTAAGTGTACCCTTAAAATCATATGTTACTTGATAGCCTTTGACAACATTATGGTGGGCTTGTTCATTGACAAGTCTACATGTTGGTGTCGAAAGAGGCGGTGTCATGCCCAACATTAAAGTATTAGTTCCTGGTCCTGAATAATGTATCGTGCCATAATCTTTTTGACAATAATTTTTTACAGTCATGTACGGTACCTTTTCTATAATAAGTTTCACAGTTACAACTTTTGCCATATAGTAGCCGTCTTTGGTTGACGAATCTTCTACAAGAGCAACTCCAGCTTGTGCAAAATTACACAAAAACAAAGATGCTATAATACTATGTAGTGTACACGATTTTTTCATATTTTACTCTATAGCATAAACTCTAGTAACTGTTTTAATATTAATTGTATTTCCGGGATCGTGATCCAATCTAACTGTGCGAACTTGTCCTTTATATTCAAATGTCACATTGAATGCGATAACATTATATCGAAACTCTCTATCACTATATGATACACATTTTTGTTGTTGCGTTTGAACAGGCGCACCCGCACCTTGGACAGATTCAGTATTGGTACATGACATTCTAGGCACAGAATATGCTTTCATGTTTCCAATTGGATCAACTTTAACAACCTTTGCAATTTCATAACTAACAAATTCATTTGCAAATGCGTTTGTTGCCACAAGCAAAACACCAAAAACAATGCTAATATTTCTCATAAACACTCCTATACGTTACTTTAAACAGTATAACACACCATTTGTGGTATGTCAAAATGTATTTAAAGATGGTTCAAATTCGGCAATCAATTGCCGTTCACGCTGATGAGCAGGTTTACGTCCACGAATCACTTCAAGGACTTCATATTGCCATGCGGCACCAGCTAACTCACGCAACGCATTACACATTGCCCAGTTTTTGTTTTCACACTTAGCACGACTCACATGTTTTTGCCAACGGATTTTAACCGAACGCACATAGGCCTGACCTTGTGCAACAGTCAGACCAACATATGAATCACCAGTGTCAACGCATGTAACTTTATATAGCACATGGTTTCTGTCAGAACGTTTTTTTCTCAATGTCATAGATACAGTATAGCACACCTACCAAACAAGTCAACAACTATTTTGCGTTTTGTCGCAAAAAAACAACAAAATCCCGCTCTGAAACTGCTTCTAAAACCAGGTTTATCATAAATAATGGTGAATGAATTATTATATGGAGACTTGCATGGTAACAAAGAGAGTTACTACTAGAAGAAAACCGGTAGAGCCAATAGCGCCACCAACAAAAAACTTTCCAACAGCCGCCTTAGGGTTGGCTATGGTCGTTCTTACCAACTATCAAGCCGAAGTAAAGCAAGCATTATCATTAATATTAAAGACGCTAACATGATTATATTAGACAAATTTTTAGAAGTTAAAAAACTACCATACATTCTTGCGGGAGTTATATTCCTTTGCAGTTTGGTGGTACTTAGTTGCTTTAAAAGTGCTGAGACTCAGTTGAACACACTTAATCAAGCAGTTTCATTTAGTCGAATGATGACAAAATCATCTGATGATTTAACTAATTATGCAAGATATTACGTCACAACAAAAAACGAACAATGGAAAACTGAATTCAACAATGTACTTAAAGTACGAAATGGTGAATTAGCTGATGAAAAAGGCATTCTTAAATCATTTAAAGACAGGCTCAAAGAAGTGCCATTTTTACAGAGTGAATTAGACACACTTTTAAAAGCAGAGCAGTTAAGCAATAATTTGGCAAAGCTAGAGATTGAGGCATTTGATTGGACCCAAAAGGGTAAAGTCGAATTGAATTTTGATGTACAAACTCATCATCACATGGCCGCACAATTGCTAATGTTTGGTGATGATTATAATAAACATAAAAATCAAATTATTCAAACAACAAATGAATTTTATGCGTCAGTTGTGAATAGACTGCAATCACAATATTTGTTCTATATGACAACTGCATGGACAATGATAATTATTATTAATATAAGTTTAATACTTTTAATAGTCTCTATCAAGCACAAAGAAAACATGGGTGTGGTTACTAGACCCAAACGAATAGTGAAAAAACCACCAGTAAAAAAACGAATAGTAAAAAAAGTTATTAAGGAGTAATCATGGCAGAAGTAGTATTATCAGAAAAGAAACCATTGTCACGTAGCGAACGTGAAGCACAAATCAAAGATAAAGCTGGATGGCTAATCACCGTTCTAGCCGCCTTGCTTGCAATTAACACATACATTTCAAGTGGTAACAGCAGTAAAGTATTGAACAATACAATCAGCGCAAATAATACTTGGGCATTTTATCAAGCAAAATCAGTTAAACAAACTCTTGCTGAGATGGCTAGAGATGATGCTATCGAAAGAAAACAAATTGAAAAAGCAGATAAGTTAACAGCCAAAATTGATAGATATGAATCTGAACCTGCAACAGGTGAAGGTAAAAAAGAACTAATGGCAAAGGCACGGGCATTAGAAGCCGAACGTGACCAGATTCGTAAGTCTGGTCCTTGGATGACATTTGCAGGTTCAGCATTTCAAATTGCAATTGTATTATTAACTGCAAGTATTTTAGCAGTCAGTATGTCATTGTATTTTGCTAGTATTGGTGTTGGGCTTTTTGCCGCAATACTTATGAGTCAAGGTCTATGGCTTTGGCTTCCAATAGTTTTATAAAAATTATTGTTCTTATATTATGTTTAATAATTCTAAATGCAAGTGCTGAAAGGACAAACAAAGATGAAGTGCTAAAGTGCATCCGTTGGAGATGGATTGGTGATGTGTTTGAACGAAAAGTATATTGCATAGAGTGGGTTAAAAAAGATTGTTCGAATAGATTACACAAAGAAATTTGTAAACGGGAGTAAAATAAATGATAGATCCTATCACAGCACTAGCGGGTATTACGTCTGCTATATCAATGGTAAAAAAGGCAGCCAAAGTTGCAAATGACCTAGGTTCTCTTGCCCCTATGATCGGCAAGATGTTTGATGCCAAAAGCACTGCAACTAAAGCATTGATGGAGGCTAAAAAGTCTAAGAAGGGTTCCAACATGGGAACCGCACTTCAGATCGAAATGGCATTAGAACAGGCCAGGGCATTTGAAGAAGAACTTAAAATGTTGTTTATGCAGACGGGCAAGATTGACGTATGGAACAAGATTAAGGCTCGTCAAGCAGAGATGGATGCAGACGATGCTAATGACTTAAGAATGTTCAACGATCAAGAACGTAAGCGTAAACAAAAAGAAGCAGAGTTAAATGAATGGGCAATAATCATAGGTGCAGTTTCATTTATCGTATTCATATTTGCTATCGGTAGTTATGAACTGATACAATGGTGTCAAACAACTGCTAGGTGTGGAAGATGAACGAATACCAAAAAACTTTTGATCTTTGCTTAAAGATATTTTGTTATGGTTCAGTAGCATTATACTTATTGGGCTTTCTTAAATTCTTGCCTGATGACCTTTCAGATAGAATTGTCAATGGATTGATTAATAAGTACCTACCTTTTTAGCACATGAAAACATATCGTTCTATTTTTGTGAGTGATGTTCATTTAGGTACCAAAGATAGTCAAGCAGATAAGTTAAATAACTTTTTAAAGCATAACAGTTGTGACACACTATATCTAGTGGGTGATATTATTGATGCATGGCGCATACAACAAAACAAGTGGCGATGGAAACAAAGCCACACCAATGTAGTGCGTAGAGTATTGGGTCATGCAAAACGTGGCACTAGAGTTGTTTATATAGTTGGAAATCACGATGAGTTCCTTAGACCAATGATTCCGTATGGATTCAGTTTTGGTCTAGTAGAAATACACAATCAAACAGAACACATAGGTGCAGATGGCAAACACTATCTAGTTACGCATGGAGACTTGTTTGACGGCATTACTAAACTGGCTCCGTGGTTAGCATTCTTAGGAGACAAAGCATATGATTTCATTCTTAATATCAATAGCAAGTATAATTGGCTACGTCATCGCATGGGTTTTGGGTACTTTAGCATTAGCAAGTTTCTTAAACACCGAGTTAAAAAGGCAGTAGACTTTATTTTCAAGTTTGAGGAGAACTTAGCCAACTACTGTAAGAAGCGAGGCTTTGATGGAGTTATATGCGGCCATATTCATCACGCAGAGATTAAAGAAATTAATGGCGTTATGTATATGAATGATGGAGACTGGGTTGAAAGCTGTACAGCACTCGTAGAACATCACGATGGCCGCTGGGAAATTATAACTTGGACTAAGGAAAAAGACAATGATGAAACTCTGTGATAAAATAACTATTGTTGTGCCTTGTAAGAATGAGGAAATGTATATTCATCATTTGTTAGATGCTTTACGCAATCAAGACATAGGCGACACTAGAGTAATCATTGCTGATTGTTCCACAGATTCTACTAGACAAGTTATTGAGAACAACAGTATTGGACTGAATGTTGAACTCATTGATGGCGGCCCTGTATCTATAGCCAAAAATCGTGGCGCCAAACTAGTTACTACTCCATATATCTTATTCATCGATGCTGATGTTAGGTTCTTTAAAGATACAGTAATCCAGGATGCTGTTAACAAAATGGAATTAAAGAACCTGCATCTTGTTGGGCTAAACATTAAATGCTACGACAAAGATATACGTGCAAAGATTGGCTTTACCACATTTAACCTAATCAATCACACATTAAAATTCTTTTCACCATTTGCAGTTGGTGCATTTATGCTAACACGAAAAGATAAGTTTGAAGAGTATGGTGGGTTTCCTGAAAACTTATTAACATCTGAGGACTACTTCTTGTCCAAAAAATATAGTCCTAGAAAATTTAAGATCATTCGACACCACTTTGGACAAGATTCTCGTAGGTTTAAAAAGATGGGCTATATGGGCATGGTCAAGTATTTAACTAAAAATTTTATTAATCGCAATAACAAAGCCTACTGGGATAGTTTATATCATAATAAGTATTGGAATTAAATCAAACGTAAAATACTAGCCCATTATTTTGCCGCAGGCTTTCTCTTTCTGGGTGCAGTAGTTGTTTTGGCTGGTTGTTTTCTTGGCGCACGTTGAGCAATAGGGGCTGGTGGTTTTTCAGTCCATGGCTTTTCTTTTTCTGGCGCAGGTGTTGCTTCTGGTGCAACTTCTACTTTAGCATCTACTGATGCAGTAGTCTCTTTGATGTTTTTAATTGCAACGTCTGCCGCAGTCATAGGAACTTCTTGAGTTGTTGTCTCTACAGCTGGTTTGCCAGTAAAAAACTCTTTAATTTTATTGAACATAATTATCGCCTTTTAAGTTAAAATTTCAATTGCATGATTATAATGATTGATTCGGTCTTCTAAACCAATGTATCCACCATTGATTCGTTTTGTCATTGTCTTCATATCGCCAATATCTGCTAGTTCGTTTAGTCTAGCGGCAGACCAAAACCAACAAGCAGAATGAATAGCATACTCTGCTTCAAGTAACAAATCAGGATTCTCAACTAGTACATTGCTTTCAAACAATGACTGTGAACACTTAGTGTAGTTGTTCTTTCCTGTAATCTGCACAATGCCTCTACCACGGAAGTACCAGCCTTCTCCAGATGCTTCATCTCCATTACCCATACGATTAGCATACACACGATTAGCAATCATTTGTGGTTTGCGTTCATAAAGTTTTGCTACTTCATCGTTAGGAAAATACTTACCAAATGTACCACGCAACCCTTTTGCAGAGTAATTCAAATTTTCTTGCATCATAGTAAAACCACCAGATTCATGTCCACATTGTGCCATGAATGCGGCAACTCTCTTTGGTGTGTCTATGTCGTATTCTGGCAAGATATTAATTAAATTGCTATACCACTCATCAAAGTTTTTAACTTTTGGAATTAAATGATGTACTGCATCTTCTGTGAAAAAGTCCATTGCTGTCTCCTCTATGATTATATAGAAGTATTTAGCATTGAATTAATCCCAGAGTGCTTGATAGTATTTACCGAACAAACGAAATCCATTTTGAATTCGTGTCTCAACAACTTTCATGCCTTCATAGTCACACTTGTATGTGTCATTAGGACCATGTCCCATTCGAAACAACTTAGCATCTTTTTTAGGGACTTCATTGCCATCTTTGTCAACAGGAGTCCAAATCAATTCATGTTCACCAGAACGAAACGCTTCTTCCCAAGAATCATCGTTCTTACATTCGAATGCAAAAATCATTTCATTTAATGCCCAGTCCCAACGCTTGAAATGATTTTCGTCAGTATCGTATTCATTTTCTTTTGCTGGCGCTGAAGTTGACTTCAGTTCTTCTGGCACGTCTTCATCATCAACATGAGGTCCGCCATGCTTTGTTGCTTGCAGTTGTTTCAACATGGGCAAGACAATCATTGCGAGTGTGTGATCCATAGACCATGTGTCGTATTTGTCAATCTTAATATATGACTTGCGACTGCGCTTAGATTCGATCCATTGGCATAGTTTCAACAGCCAAGTTTCTGGTGCGTTCTTTGATTCTACAATCTCTTCTTTTGTAGTGCCATGAGAAAGCCAAGTGCCAAAGTCATGCACCCACTTAGGTTTGCTTTTGTAACCATATTCATCTTCAACATCTTTTGCCCAAAAGCAAAGTGCTTCAGCTATCTGATATGGTCCGACCCAATTCTTATAAGGTCCGATGTAAACTTTCATATAATCGTTTTCTTTCGTGTGTACTGATACACATGTGGGTTTGGCTTAGTACGAACTTCACTATTCAAGAATGGATCATCATCTATCAATTCACCAAACTCTTTCTCTATGTAGTATGTATTCATTGCTTTAATGCATTGATCCATCAGACTGTTATTTCCTGAAGAACTATCTTCTGCCCAAAAGCAAATTGTAGACTTGCCCCAAGTGCGATATCTCAAAACATCGTGAAAAATCTTTCGGTGTTTCTTATTGCTAGGATCAAACGTTTCAAACGGTCTGCCGAATTGCTGAATCTTGCTCATTAATACTTTCACTTTCTATCATAATTAAAAGTTGATGCGCTTCTCTACGCACCTCATCTGATACTGCCCATGCAAAACCTTCTGGATGAAGTAACTCTTTCAAAAAATAAACAACTTTTTCTTCAGCTTTTGTCTTCATCTGATAATCTCATAAATCGACTGTTAATAGAAAAATCTTCAGGCAAATTCTCCACAATCTTTTCAAAGTGGTATGAACTTGGATAGTGGCGCAAAACACTCAAAGCACGTTGACGAATGTATTTAGGTACTTTAGGTGTTACTTTCGGGTTCAACAAATCTAAAAGCATTTGATGCCCGCAACGCAATGCACGATATCTTTCATCGGGTAATGTCATCTTATGTTCCTCAAATCATTTCATCTTTGTATTCATCAAACTCTGTATCAAAGCTATTATAGTTTATAAAAATCTCTTCGTCAACTTGGATGTCACAAATTGCCACAGAAAAAATACCAGTATTCTGAATGTTTGGTAAATTACTGTGGTTGATAAAGTTTGACAAATCGGCATTTGAACACACAAATTCTTCACCATCTTCAGACTTTTCTATCCAAGCATACTTCTTAAAATATTCTTTCTGTGCATCATTGAATTCTTTCATCCTATCAATATGAAATTTTATATCAATGCCATCAACGTATTTCCACACAACGCTATTCGCTGGTATATGCTCTTTCGCAAACAAACCCAAACCCATTTTTGGATTTGTTGCTGTTCGAACTTCTGTCTTGTATAGAAACATTATGTATTGTCTTCGTAATCGCCATCACGAATGTGATCTGTCATTGATGTAAAGAACGAATTCATTTTCATTTCTTCACTCCATGATTTGCAGTATGCGTTATCTTTATCACACAACGCAAGTGCTTCTTCTTTAGTCACGACACGATGTGATACGATAGTCTCACCCAAATGTTCTTGCGAAAATTCTTTTGCTTCTTCTAGCGTGACTGTATCAAGTGCCCAGTCTGCTTTGTCTTTACCATATCTGTCAATGCCAACAGGCACTTCTACCATGTAGCGTTCACGAAACGTAGAGACAGTTTCAACAAGCACCCATTGTGTTTCAATCTTTTTCATAGTCCAACTACCATCTTTATTGTCAATCCATTCGATATTGTCACCAGTTTTCCAACCAGTTCCCTCTAGTATATCATCATTTAATGGAAGAATCAAATCACCAGTTTCTGGGTCTTCTTCTAAATTGATTGTCCAAGATTTGTTTGCCATAATATTGTTCCTTTACTACCAATGATGAATCGTATTTGCGATGATGAATAAGCACGTTACAATGTGTATTATAGTCCAAAACGTTCTCAAAGTCAATGCAACCCATGCTTCTCTCATGGTAAGAATCGGTACATCAGGTTTATCGTCATCAGTTTTACCGATTAAGTGATTAGTTGCTCTTGCCCAAATCAACCAAAATCTCATATCAACATCCTTACGAAATTTATTATACCAAATGTTTAGCAAGTACCATACAAGAAATCCAAACCCATATTGTATTGAATCCTACCAATGTTGGTAATAGTTTCTTTTCGCTTGCCCATATTAGTGTTAAACTTGTTGCTAGTGTGAAAAAATATAACCACCAAACACTAATGCCGAATATTAAACCCGGCACAATAATAATTGCCTTGGCCGCCCAACTGGCAAATTCTACAGTATTGTAATCAGTCCAATATTCCTTCTTGAACCACATACTATAACATTCTTTAATTTTAATAAATGTAATGTGTCGATAAACCAATAATAACAATACAGCCCATACTGTTGTTGCAATTGCAATTTGATTTAATTCCATATCATCCTCACCAATCCTATGGTATCAATCGTAGTTAGCAGTAAGTAGTTAGCCAGCATCCCGAACGATTTCCTAGTATAACTAGCCCAAGCATACATGGCGCAACCAAGGATCCAAATAGGATACAACGTAAGTAAAGGGGGGTTGGGAACGGTAACTGCCATAGTAATACTACAGCCAATACTAATAGCCCAAGCAAGCAACTCAACAGCAAAGCGAATCCTATTAGATTTAAAATCATCTTTAATCCATTCTATAGTAGGGCGAAACAAATCAATAATCATAATACTAATCCAAGTTAAATAATTCTGGATGTGTTTTTGCAAAATAAAGTCTGAGTAAATTCCAATGTTCAAAAAGTTCTTGTGATTGGCGTTCAACAATCATACGTTTGATGCCATACAACGAATTCAATACTTTGCTGAAGTCATTAATTTGGCTCCTATACACATCGTAATCATATGGTTGACTGTACACTTTGTATTCTCTCAGTTGAAGAAACGTAGAGAACAATCGTTCAACGATAAACGGAAACATATTCAAGCTAGGGTCTCTGCTATAATTTGCACTGCCGTGATAAATCTCAGCATCTTCACCTGTCAAAGATTCGAGTCTAGCTTTGATATCTTTTACAAATGCAATGTAGTCTAACCAAAATTCTTTTGTTGCGACAAAGTAGCTACAGTAGCACGTAGAGTCTGTCATCACCGCATCAAGCGCATTTGTATCATAGCCACCATTAATCAATGCAGAACGAACAACTTGTTTGATACCGGGATGAAAGTATTCGCCTTGTTCCCATACGTTTGCAGTTAATGCGTTCTGTACTCTAGCGTGATTAAACACGTAAACATCGAAACCCGTATTTTCATCAATAGCATCTTTAATCACATTCGCTTCATATCGCATCTTACTTTGCCAGCGAGGACCAAATACACCCCAAGCATCTAAGTCATCTGCAAAGCCTTCGTCAATGATACGATTGAACGAATGAAACTCACGCAACTCAGGCTTCTCATTTGATGTATTATCAAATGGTGTCAGCAAAGGGTCGACTAATGGAATCTGTCTGTCTTCAAAACAAATCTGAAAAATTTTGTAGTTCAATCTGCTACCCTCGCTCCGTTCGGTGCAATGTTTCCTTCTACACCAAGTTTACCTATATTCTCAACCAGTATAGGGTCGATGTGATGGAACAATAAATGTTCAATGTCAATATAACCTTTTGCGTTCAATCTATCTGTCATATGATTGAACATGTCTGTATAAAGGTCTCGAACGTATGGAAGCAAGAATGCATCAAAACTCCACAGGCGACTCATGTATTGTAATGAAACACCACCTGTGATTTCTGATTTGAATTGACTTGTGAATGGCCCACGAATGATAACCTTGTCATTAGCTTTCATGTGTTTGTCATAGTTGAAATCATCATTCAACGTATAACGACCACTCATCTTAAAGATACGCTTATACTTCTCACGCCAACCATCTTCAACTGCCCTATCAAAGAATGAACCAAATATGATAATCTCAATCATATTTTTTACAATGTCGTGATTTGGTACTTGCTGAAGTTGTTGGACATTCTCTGCGTCAGCAAAGCTATAAAATCTTTTAATGTGTGGTGATAATATATCACGTTCTTTTTCTGTGATATCTTGATAGCCACCATCTAGTATAATGATATCTGCATCACACTTGTTTCTAATAGACTTGCAAGTTTCAATAGTTTGTTCAAGTCTTGTCTGAGTATCATACACACCATGCTTTGCATGAATTGCAGAAGATACCAAAAATACACTTTCACTCATTTGCTTTCCTCACTTTTTTAGCAGGCGCCTTCTTGGGCACAGGTTTGGCTTTAGTCTTTTTAGGCGCAGATGCCTTCATTATTTCTTCACCACGTTTGTTTAGACGTTTGAACACTTCATCTGGATCCATCCAAATGTCTTTATTTTCCAACATGGATTTGATTTCAGTGTCTGTTAAGAATCCCGAATAGACGCTTCGCATGAATTTATCTGACCACCTGCGTTCATACATGATGTTGTCGTACATTTCACCACCCTTGCCGATAGTACCGCCAGAGTAATTGTGAAACATGAACATTGAGTTTTCTGATATCTCAAAGCCATCCGCGGCTAAGAATATCATTGTTGCGGCTGACATACATGCACCCTCTACTGATGCAATAATGTTTGCTTGAGACTCTGCCATAACACGCATCAATTGCACAGCAGTAAATAAATTACCACCATGAGAATTGATGTGGATTTTAATCACATCATTTTCGCTTGCGTTTCTAATGAGTTCAAACCAATCTACGTATTCATTAGGCGCAGTTAATTCGCCACACAAATATAGAGTGTGTAATTGTCCAAGTATTTTTGGTTGTCTAGGTTTTTTGTCATCATCTAGACCAAACAACGAACTAATTCTTTCTTCTTCCATGATTATCGCTTTCTACATTATTATAGAGTATACTCTATTTTGTTTCAGATGTCAACTTGTCAACTCCATATTTGCATAGCCAATACGCATCAATCAAGTCGGAAGAAGGATTCCATTGCTTCTCAGTCATATGTAGTTCGTCTTTTAAACGAATATCATTAAATTCCTCAAAGACTTCTTGCATTCGTTCTTTGTTTGCATTGCCTTTACCAGTAGCGTATTTCTTAAGTACTGTTGGTGGCACTTCGGTACACTCTACGGCAAACAACCATAGTCTGTATTTTAGAATACCAGCATTCTCGGCAATGTTGAAAACTCTGCCTTTTGATCCCATAGAATATCCTTCTAAGAATACATGGCAGTCTTTATCTGTCTCTAACAGTCTGTCGATGAAGAAATTTGATATACCATCGTATCGCAATACGTCAGTCATTCCTTCGTGATCGAAAAACTTACCTCTTATGTTTTTAAATTGTACATCATATTTTCTAGATTGTGTCAGATAATAAAACTGACACCTTTCAAAATTAAACTCACCATCTTCAATATCAAATACACACATTGCAGGACATGTTAGAGAATAATCTACTCCTGCTATAATCATCTATCGTCTTCCGAGGACCATTCATCATCTTCTATTAATTTATCCCAATCTTCATCTGTCCACTCTTCATTTTTTTCTGATATTGTTTCTTCGGCTATTTCCGAACCACAATAAGCGCAATTTGTTGGAGGCGTATCTAATCCCACTAATGGTGTTACTGAATACTCAGCCGCACACGAATCGCAAAATACGTTGTATGTTGTCATGTAGTTTCTCCTTATTCGTACATTACTGTGTCTGTATCACCTAAAGCCCATTTCGGATTGTGTTCAACAACAAACTTTCTTGTTGCGACTTTAAAATCTGGAAACTTCATTTCTTTAGGATTACTTGCGGCATCGTAGAATATACATCGATTATTCGGTTGTGCCGCATACTGTCCATTATCTAGTTCGATGAAATTGTAAGACTTGTGATCTTCTGGCCATTCAGAATATGTCAAGTCAATCATATTGTGATCTGGTGCCGCATGGTCAACAGTGAACATGTAGTTGCCTTGGTACCAGTTTTTATCTTTTGCGTAAAATTTTCCTGTTAGATTTTTAAGAAAGACTTTCTGTATAACTGTCATATCGTATCCAAGACAGTCCCAAATTTGTAGATAATCTAGAGGAACAAATTTGTCTGGATCTAAATTATGATCTCTACTTACATATGCACTCAATGGTAGTTTGTCATAGAGTGCGCCATACTCTGGAAGATATGATTCGATTCGAAATGCTTGACCACGAATTGATTTGATGCTGACCCAAATGCAGGGTACATATTCACCATGGCCTTCTTTGAAATCGTATAGAAATTCTTTTCTAACAAAACAATGAACAGGTGGTAAGTTAGCTATTAAAAACGACATTTAGTTACACCATGAAGTTTTAGCCTCGCCGTAGTACTCTCTAGCGTAGCCTTTAGTGATTAGCATCATGCGTAAACTTTGTCCGTTGAGAATAACGTCACCAAGAACACGACCACCATACTTGTCCCAATCCATTAAAACAACTTGACGCTTTTGACTTGCGGCAATCATGTCTTTCGTGAATTTAGTTGCGGCTTGTCCTCTTGCATCCTCTTGTGGACATTGCGCTCTGTGTCCTTTTTCTGGTGTGTCAACACCAAACACACGAATGCTTAATTCTTTTTTGAGTGGGTCTGGCAACCAAGCCGCTTCAAACGCAATAGTATCCCCATCGATAACCCTAGTAATATTAGCGTCATATGTTACTCCAGCTTTTTGTTTTCCTGTTTGTGCATGTGCATTCCATAAAGAAAATGCAAAGCCAACAAAAATACACAACAGCCAAAATAATTGTTTAAATAACTTCATGCGTTACTGTAATTCCGTTAGTGGCATTATATTGTGTTCTTGCATATAATGGAGAGGAACTATTCGCTAAGTCTGCAATAAATGCGTCTTTATCGGCAGTAGTGGCAAAATTTTTAATTGAAATTTTTGTTAATTCGGTTTCTGAATTTGAAACTCCAGTCACTTTTCCAGCGTTAACATATGTCTCATTATAATATGAGTGTGCCGCATCATCAGAGGCTTCTGTTTTCCATTGAACTCCAGTGTTTGGGCGAACTCTTGTTGTTTTTAGTTTAATAGTCATTTAGTTTCTCCTATTGATTAATGTGAAATTACTAATCTATTTATCATGCGGCTTTGCCCCAAACGTCAGCCCAATCACCTTTTGTAGCACCTTTTGCATAGTCAGTTGCCCTGTTCTCAAAGAAATTAGTATGCGTTGGAGCATTAATCATTTCTTCAACCCAAGGTAATGGATTTCTTTTAACTTTAAAAATGCCTTTCAGCCCGAGGCTGATAAGGCGCCTGTCTGCAATGTAACGAATGTACTTCTTAACTTCTTCTGAAGTGAGTCCTTCCATTTCATTGATGCCGAATGCTAAATCAATAAACTTATCTTCAAGTTCAACCATTCGTTCTGCAATAGTATATATCTTAGATTTTAATTCGTCATTCCAAATCTCATTATTTTCTTGAATGAATGATCTGAATAGTTTAATCATAGATTCACAATGCTGTGTTTCATCTACGATAGACCAAGTAACAATCTGTCCCATACCTTTCATCTTGCCAGTGCGTGGGAAGTTCAACAACATAATGAATGAAGAGAACAACTGCATTCCTTCAGTGAAAGCACTGAACACGGCGATGTGGGTTGCAGTTGATTGTAAGTCACCATTTGCATTTGAAATGTCTAGCACATAATCGTGCTTGTCTTTCATTTCTTGATATGCTAAGAATTCGTTATATGTTGTGTCTGGTAGACCTAACGTTTCAATCAAATGACTATAGGCAGCCACATGCAATGCTTCTCTAGCGGCAAAGCCAAGTAACATCATACGCACTTCTGGTTGCTTGAAGTATGGTAGATAGTTCTTTACATAACCACCAGCAACGTCAATGTCACCTTGTGTGAAGAATCTAAAAATGTTTGTGAGAAAATGTTTCTCATCTGGTGTTAATTTTTTCTTCCAATCTTTTACGTCTTCAGCCATCGGCACTTCTGTGTGTAACCAATGACTCTGTTCGTGCTTAAGCCATGCATCATATGCCCACGGATAATTAAATGGTTTGAATGCATCTCTGCTATCCATTAAATTACTTTTTATTTTTGTTACACTCATTCCGTTACCTTAATTTTTAGTTGTTTATTAGGATTGCTTTTCATAAATTTCTGTACCGCATCTTCAAACGTTTTTCCCTGCGTGAGAAAAGTATTATCAATAACATCCCAAATAAAAATCTCATCATCGTGAATCTCACTTCTTATATAAATGACTTCCGCATGTGTATGTTTAACTTCTTCAGCTTCTCTCAACACTCTGTCGATCTCATTCTCTGATTTTTTCATTCTGTTTTGAATAAAAATAATGATACAGCTAATGAGAAAAATTACTTCCATTACACCAAACGACCAGTCCATTTAAGCACCCAACCATTCAGTCAATTGATTTTTCATAAGCATACCAGAAACTCGTTTAACTTCAATGTCACCATCTATCATCACTAAAGTTGGAACGCCACGAATGCCATAGTCCATTGCGAGTCCCTGATTCTCATCGATATCAATCACTTCAATTGGAATTTGAGTCTCAACGTCTTCTAATGTTTTTGCTAACATCTTACATGGCTGACACCATGATGCTGTAAATCTAAGTACTTTCATTTTTATCCTTCACATGCGAGACATGCATCACCATCAATGAGTGCTTTCATGTCGAGTTCTTTAATTACTTCACGCTCAATACGTTTTGATACCTTGTCTGCTTTACCAATCTTTTCTGAACGGCAGTAGTACAATGTTTTGAGACCTTGCTTCCATGCTTGAAAGTGTACTGCATGTAGATACATGATGTTCACATCGGGTCGGAAGAACAGATTCAATGACTGTGCTTGGTCAATATACTCTTGTCTATCTGCGGCATGATTAACTAGCCAACGTTGGTCAATCTCCATAGAAGTTTTGAATACATCTTTAGTCCAGTCATCCATCCATGTTAGATGTTGTACTGAGCCATCGTTCGCAATGATTGAAGACCAGATATCATTATACTCATTTTGCGATATTGGAGCATTATCATCTCCATACTGAAGATGTTTTTCAATAAATTTATTCAACCATTTGTTTTTGGCTAATGATGAGCCCGATAACGTGTCCTGACGATAAGCATTAGCACGATAAGGTTCGATACTAGGGCTAGTATTTCCCATGATGATAGACGAAGAAGCATTTGGAGC
>Ga0315905_10003548_pt1 | contig 16076 bp, 5 predicted proteins | sample LakEriMetagenome_5_FD_203522 | JGI IMG/M metagenome (GOLD analysis project Ga0315905, IMG submission 203522) | Freshwater fungal communities from buoy surface, Lake Erie, Ohio, United States - Buoy 4 MA121 | ecosystem: Environmental > Aquatic > Freshwater > Lake | place: USA: Lake Erie, Ohio... | reverse complement strand
CAGTTATGTGGCGAGGGACAATACGGGACTGGCGTCGGGTGCGGCGACGGTGGCGATCAATGTGATTCCGGGGCCGAATGTGAGGCCGCGGGCGGTGGCGGATGCGTTCAATGCGACGGAGGACGCGGAATTGACGGTGAGTGCTGCGGCGGGGTTGCTGGGGAACGATGTTGATGCGGATGGGGATGCGCTGACGGCGGCGCTGGTGGCTGGTCCGGCGAACGGGACGGTGACGGTGAACGGGGATGGGTCGTTCCGTTATGTGCCGAGGGCGGATTTTGCGGGGGTGGATACGTTCACGTACCGTGCGAGCGATGCTGGCGGGCCGTCGGTGGCGGCGACGGTGACGATCACGGTGGCGAATGTGAATGACGTGCCGGTGGCGGTGGCGGACGCGTATGCGACCGATCCGGGAGTGGCGTTGAATGTGGCTGCGCCGGGGGTTTTGGGGAACGATGGGGATGCGGATGCGGGAACGGTGCTGACTGCGGTGCTGACGGTGCCGGCATCGTCAGGATCGCTGACATTGAATGGGGATGGATCGTTTTCGTTTGTGCCGGCGAGTGGGTTTGTGGGGTCGGTGACGTTTGCTTATCGTGCTGGGGATGGCGTGGCGACATCGCCGCGGGCGACGGTGACGATACGGGTGAACGGGCGGCCGGTGCCGACGGCGGATGCTTACAGTACTGGTGAGGATGCGGCGCTGACGGTGGGGGTTCCGGGGGTGCTGGGGAATGATGTGGATCCTGATGGGGATCCGCTGACGGCGACGGTGGTGACGCAGCCGGTGAGGGGGACGGTGGCGATGCAGGCGAACGGATCGTTTGTGTACACGCCGCAGGCGGATTTCAACGGGACGGATAGTTTCACGTACCGTGCGAATGACGGGACGCGGGATTCGGCGTCGGTGGGGACGGTGACGGTGACGGTGGTGCCGGTGAATGATGCGCCGGTGGCGAAGGGGGACAGTTTCGGGACGCCGCTGGACACGGTGCTGACGGTGCCGGCGACGGGCGGGGTGTTGAGGAATGACAGCGATGTGGACGGTCAGGTGCTGAGTGCGGTGCTGGCGGTGCCGGCGGCGCACGGGGCGGTGGTGCTGGATGCGTCGGGTGGGTTCACGTACACGCCGGAGCCCGGGTTTTCGGGGGTGGACAGTTTCAGTTATCGTGCGAGTGACGGTGAATTGCAGTCGGCGGTGGTGACGGCGACGGTGTCTGTGGGGGTGGATCTGGCGAAGGTGTCTATCAACGAGATCATGTACAATCCTGCGTCGATGAATGCGCGGGAGGAGTTTCTGGAGATCCTGAATGGGAATCCCGGGGCGTTGGATGTGTCAGGGTGGGCGATCAATGCGGGGGTGAGTTTTGTGATTCCTGCGGGGACGGTGATTCCAGGGAACGGGCTGCTGGTGATTGCGGCGGATCCGGTGGTGTTTTCGGCGACGTACGGGAGTGTGGCGCTGCTGCGGGGAGGTTGGACTGGGGAGTTGAGTGATGGCGGGGAGCGGGTGCGGTTGGTGGCGGCTGACGGGACGGAGGTGGATGAGGTGACGTACGCGGACGAGGGGGATTGGGCGGAGCGTCGGGAGGAGACCTTGAGTGGGGAGACGGGCTGGGGGTGGTTTGCGCGGCATGACCGCGGGGGAGCGTCTCTTGAGCTGATCAATCCGTTGCTGGGCAACGGGAACGGAGAGAATTGGGAGGCGTCAGTGGCGAATCCGACGCCCGGGCAGCCTAACAGTGTGCGGGCGGCGGAGGTGGCACCGCTGATTGGGAAGGTGCGGCATGATCCGGCGATTCCCGGGTCGGCGCAGGCGGTGACGGTGACGGCGGAGTTGAAGGATGAGGCTGAGAGTGCGCCGGTGGCGGCGTTGTTCTGGCGGGTATCGAGTGCGGCACCGGGGGCATTCAATCAGGTGGAGATGAAGGATGACGGGCGGACGGGGGATGGTGCGGCCGGGGACAGGCGGTTTGGCGGGGTGATTCCGGCGCAGGCGGTGGGGACGGTGGTGGAGTTTTATGTGATGGCGAGCGATGCGGGCGGGTTGAGTCGGACGTGGCCGCCGCCTGGGAGGACTGGAGCGGGTGTGCTGGTGCAGGCTGCGAATGCGTTTTATCAGGTGGATGAGGAGGCGTGGAACAGCAACTATCCGATTTATCGGCTGGCTGGGGCGGTGCCTGACGTCGATTTGTTCCAGAGCAGTGCGTGGGACCGGAACAGTGATGCACGGGTGAATGTGACCCTGGTGACGAGGCAGGGGGCGAACACGGAGATTCGTTATCGCTGCGGGCTGCGGGTGCGGGGAGCGGGGTCGCGGGGGAATGCAGTGAACAACTGGCGATTGGACATTCCGAAGGATGAAGACTGGAACGGGGACACTGAGATGAACCTGAATGTGTGGTACACGCATCTGGGGCATCTGGCGAGCACGGCGATGGAGGCGGCGGGGTTGATTCATGAGCGGTCGTGGCCGGTGCAGTTGCGGGTGAATGGGGGGAATCGGGCGTTGCAGAACCAGCAGCAGAGCTGGGGTTGGTTCATTCATCTGCAGCCTGCGGGGAGTGAGTATCTGAAGTTGCGGCGGCCGCTGGATTCTGGTGGGAACCTTTACAAGAAGGTGAGGCCGCACCAGAATTTCACGGTGCGTGAGAGTGCGCCGGGCGTGCCGAGTGCGAGCGGGTATCTGAGTGACGGGTGGCTGAAGAATTCGAATGAGGGATTGAATGACTGGCGGGATCTGAACGGCCTGATGACGACGTTCCGCGGGGCGGCGGCGCCGACGGTGCCGCAGATGGACGCGGTGATCAATCTGGACTACTGGCTGAGGTGGCTAGCGTTTCAGACGATTGTGAATCACAACGAGACGAACCTGTCTAACGGGAGCAATGACGACTATGGATTGTATCGTGGCGAGGTGGATCCGCGGTTTATACCGCTGGCGCATGATTTTGACACGGTGTGGGGGCAGGGAGGGAACACGAGTTCAGCGGATCCGACATCGCCGACGGCGACGGTGTATCAGGTGACGGGGAATTTCAGCAATGGAGGCGAGCGGATCGGGGCGCTGGCGCCGTTGTATACGAATCCGGAGAGCAATCAGCGGTTCAAGGCGCAGATGGTGGAGTTGCTGGGGACGGTGTTTCTGCCGGCGAATTTCAATGCGATGGTGGATAATACGCTAGGTGGCTGGGGTGGTCCGGGGGGCGGGGTGAGTGTTTCGGCGCGGGACAACATCAAGAACTTCAATGCGACGCGGAGGGATTACATTCTGCGGGCGGTGCTGGGGTATGATGCGGCTGGGCAGCCGCCGGCGGTGCTGACGGCGGGGACGAATCTGCCGGTGCAGAGCGGGTATGCGCGGACGGTGACGGCGGATGCGACTGGATTGTCCGGGACGGTGGATTCGAGCCGAGTGAGGAAGCTGCTGGTGGGCGGGGTGGAGGTGCTGCCTGACAATTACAATGACACGGGTGGAGGGAGTGCGGCCGGGGATGGCGAGGGCGGGACGGGGCTTGCGCCGTGGGTGGCTGGGTCGGCGGTGGTGCTGAATCCGGGGCTCAACCGGGTGACGGTGCATGCGCTTGGGGCAGGGGATGCGGTGCTGGACAGTCAGGTGGTGGAGATCTGGTATGATGACGGCGGAACGACGACGCGGGCGGGGACGCTAGCGGCGAGTGAGACGTGGGGTGCGGCGGGCGGTCCGTGGCAGGTGACGGGGACATTGACGGTTCCGAGCGGGGTGACCCTGACGATCGGGGCCGGGGCGACGGTGTATGTGGATCCCGGGGCGAGCATTCAGGTGACGGGGACGGGGCGGTTGATTGCGCAGGGGACGGAGACGAACCGGATTCGGTTTGCGGCGGCTCCGGGCGCGGGGAACTGGGGGGCGCTGGATTTCCTGAATGCGACGCAGGAGAGTCGGCTGACATATGTGGACATTGAGAATGCCGGGGGTACGACGATTGGCGGGCACAATGCGAAGTGTCACGTGAACAATGCGGTGGTGTTCTTCGACAACACGGTGTGGGGGAATGCGCCGGTGGTGCAGTACATCAGTATTGATAACAGTTCGTTCGTGGTGTCGAACTCGGTGTTTCCGACGTATGCGGGGACGTTCAATGTGACGAGTGCGCCGGAGATGCTGCATGGCGTGACGGGGATTCCGGCGGGCGGGTACGGTGTGTTCCGGGGAAATTATTTCGGGCACACGTGGGGGTTCAATGACACGATTGATTTCACGGGCGGGAATCGTCCTGGGGCGATTCTGCAAGTGATCGGGAACGTGTTTGACGGGGCGACGGACGACTGTCTGGATCTGGATTCGACGGATGCGTGGATTGAGGGGAATGTATTTTCCGGGGTGCATCAGGACACGCAGCGGCCGAATCCGAAGGATACGGCTAGTGCGATTTCGGGCGGGCAGGACAATGCGTCGGTGTCCGAGTGGACGATCATCAATAACTTGTTTTACGATGTGGATCATGCGGTGCTGGCGAAGAACCGGAGCCGGTTTGTGTTTGTGAACAACACGGTGTCGCGGGTGAACCGGGCGTATGGGTCCGGGGTGGATATTGCGGCGATCAATTTCACGGATGACGATGTGGCGTTGTCGCCGCTGGCGGATGGTCAGGGTGCGTACATAGCGGACAATGTGATTGATGATTGTGCGGTGCTGGTGGCGAACTACAACGCGGCGAATCTGACGGTGAGGATGGATGGGAATCTGTTTCCAGCGGGGGTGACGTGGGCTGGGCCGGGAGCTGGGAATGTTTCTGCCGGGGCGCAGCTGGCGACGGCTGGATTGGTGCCGCCGACGACGCTAGGGGCGGGGACAGTGGCGCAGGGGATGGCTGCGGCGGCGCGGGTACGGGCGGCGATGGTGCCGGGGCCGATGTCGCCGGCGCGGTGGACAGGAATGTTCGGGGGGAATCGAGGTGGGCTGCAGCCTGCGGGTGTGGCGGTTGGCGGGGTGCCGGCGGTTCCGGTGGACGGGGCGTCGCTGACGCTGACGGTCGGGCCTGGTGGGGTGTTTCAGTCGGGGACGGTGGCGGCGTACAACTGGGGTTATACGGTGTATCGTTATGCTGTGGATGGGGGTGTGCTGTCCGGGGAGATTCCGGTGACGACGCCGATTGTGCTGACGAATCTGAGTGCGGGGCCGCATACGGTGTCGGTGATCGGGAGGAATGATGCGGGCGTGTGGCAGAGTGTGCCGACGGTGACGCGGCCGTTTGTGGTGGATCCGGCGGTGAGGGCGGTGGTGATCAACGAAGTGCTGGCGGACAATGCGGGGGCGTGGGTTGTGGGGGGAGCGCGACCGGATGTGATTGAGTTGCGGAATCCTGGCAGCACTCCGGTGAATCTGGAGGGATGGTCGCTCGCGGAGGAGGAACTGACGGCTGGTGAAGGGCCGCGGTATCTGTTCCCAGCGGGGACGGAGATAGCGGCTGGCGGTTATCTGGTGCTGCGGTCGGATCAGACCGGGTTCAGCCTGGATCGTGACGGGGATGCGCTTTATCTGTACAACGGGAGTGCGGTGGGGGCGGTGCTGATTGACAGCGTGCGGTTTGGTTATCAAGTGACTGACAAATCGATCGGGCGGCTGGGTACGGATCTGGCGTGGGCGTTGACTGAGCCGACGATTGGCGGTGCGAATGCGGGGGTGGCGCTGGGGACGGTGGCGGGGTTGAGGTTGAATGAATGGAGTGCGGCGAATGATTTCGTTGTGGAGAATGATTTTGTGGAACTGTTCAATCCGGGCGTGCAGCCGGTGGCGCTGGGCGGGTTGGTGCTGACGGATGATGCGATCAATTATCCTGGCAAGTCGCCGCTGCCGGCGCTGAGTTTCATCGGGGCGGGAGGGTTTGTGCGGTGCATAGCGGACAATGCGCCGGAGCAGGGATCGAATCATCTGGCGTTTTCGATCAACCGGCTGCGGGAGCCGCTGGCGCTTCTGGACGGGGCGGGTCGGGTGATTGATCAGGTGGTGATCGAGCCGCAGACGGAGGATGTGTCGCAGGGTCGGAGTCCTGATGGCGGGGCTGGGCTGGTGTTTTTCAGTCTGCCGACGCCGGGGTATTCCAACACGACGAATCTGACGGCGCAGACCCTGCTGCTGGAGAATCTGAGGATTACGGAGATGATGTACAATCCGCCGGGAGCGGGGACGCCTGAGTTCATCGAGTTGAGGAACATGAGTGCGACGGTGAGGTTGCCGCTGGAGACGGTGAAGTTTGTGAATGGGATCACGTTCCAGTTTGCGCCCGGGACTGAACTGGCGGCTGGGGCGATGGTGGTGATATCGAATGTGTCGCAGACGGCGTTTGCGGCGCGTTATCCTGGGGTGCCGTTCGGGGGGACGTATGGTGGGAGTCTGAGTAATGGAGGCGAGCGGGTGCGGATGGAGATCGACGGGTATCAGTTAGGGATTCTGGATTTTGACTATGCGGATGGATGGTATCCGGTGACGGATGGCGGCGGGGCGTCGCTGGAGATTGTGGATGCGGCGGGAGCGCGGAACACGTGGGACAAGGCGGTTTCGTGGCGGGCGGCGGTGCCGAATCCGGGGTTGAACGGGAGTTTTGCGGTGGCGGCTGGGGAGGATCAGGCGGTGGCGATTCCTGACGGGATTGAGCTGGAGGGCGTGCTGAGTTACGGGTTGCAGAATCCAGCGGCGGTGACGGTGGCGTGGACGCGGGTGAGCGGGCCTGGGGCGGTGGTGTTCGGGACGGCGGGGCAGGTGTCGACGACGGCGAACTTCACGATGCCTGGGGTGTATGTGCTGCGGATGACGGCGACGGGGACGGTGGCGGTGAGTGACGAAGTGACGGTGACGGTGACGGAGACGTATGATGCGTGGGCGGTGCGGGTGCTGGGGAGTGCGGATCCGCTAGTGACGGGGATGAGCCGGGATCCTGATGCGGATGGGATTGTGAATCTGCTGGAGTTTGCGCTGGGGATGGATCCGAGGGCATCGACGACGAATGGGTTGCCGGTGGTTTCTGCGGAGGGCGGGGTGCTGGCGATCAGTTATACTCGGTATGCGGGGGCTGGGCTGACGTACATTGCGGAGGTTTCGGACGACCTTGTGACGTGGAGTTCGGGCACGGTGGTGGAGAGTCGGGTGTCGGTGTCGGGTGCGGTGGAGACGTGGCGTGCGGTGGAGACGCGGCCGATGGCTGGGAGTGTGCGGCGGTACATACGGGTGCGGGTGGTGCACGCGAACTGAGCGGGTTTGAGGGCCGGTCGTTTCATTTTTGCGGGGATTGCCAAGCGGCGGAGGGCTGTGCAGGGTGGGAGAATGCAGCGATCGCTTTCCTTGTTCACAGTAGGGTTCATGACACTGACGGTTTCCGGGAAGGAACTGGAGGGAGTTTATCAGCCGACGCAGAATCCGTGTCCGACGGTGGAGGAGGCGATTGGGAAGATGAAGGTGCCGGAGGGGTATGAGGTGCGGAATTTCGCGGCGGAGCCGATGGTGGTGAATCCTGTGGCGATGAGCTGGGATGGGCGGGGGAGACTGTGGGTAGTGGAATTGTACGAGTACCCGAGTGGAGCGAAGGAGACGAACGAGTATCAGAAGGGGGCGCGTGACGGGAAGTACCGGCCGGTGGTGAAGACGGGTCCGGGGTCGCCGCGGGATCGGGTGGTGGTGCTGGAGGATACGGACAATGACGGGAAGGCGGACAAGCGGACGGTGTTTGCGGAGGGATTGAGTCTAGCGACGGCGGTGTTGTGCGGGCACGGTGGGGTGTATGTGGGGCAGGCTCCGAACCTGTTTTTTTTCCGGGACACGGATGGGGACGACAAGGCTGACGAGTACAAGGCGGTGCTGACTGGGTTTGGGCTGGAGGACCGGCATGAGTTGCTGAACAGTTTCACGTGGGGGCCGGATGGGATGATGTATTTCACGCACGGGGTGTTCACGAACAGCAAAGTGCGGCTGCCCGGGGAGAAGGATGATGCTGGGAATGTGCTGAATGCGGGGATTTACCGGGTGAAGCTGACGGCGACGGGTGATGCGGCGGCGGATCCGGTGGTGGCGTTTCACGAAGTGTATGCGGACGGGACGAGCAATCCGTGGGGAGTGGATTTCGATGCGCGGGGGAATGCGTTTGTGGAGGCGTGCGTGATTGATCACCTGTTTCACATGGCTCCCGGGGGGATCTATGCGCGGCAGGGCGGGGCGCCGGAGAATCCGTATGCGTATGAGCTGCTGCCTAGCATTGTGCAGCCGGATCAGCCGAAGCATTTCCGGGCGGCGTATGCGGGGATTCAGATTTATCAGGGGGGGGTGTATCCGGCGGATACGGCGGGGCATGCATTTTTCGGGAACATTCACGACAATGCGATCCACGAAGAGGCGCTGGAGCCTGCGGGGGCGACGTTCAAGGCGCGGCCGGTGAGGGATTTTCTGCGGGCGAACGACGGGTGGTTCCGTCCGGTGAGCATTCAGACGGGGCCGGATGGATTTCTGTGGGTGATGGACTGGTGCGACAAGTATCCTTGCTATCAGAATGCGCAGGCGAATCCGGCGGGCGTGGACCGGGAGAAAGGGCGGATCTGGCGGATTTGCTATACGGGGAATGAGGCGGGGAAGCGGCTGGCTGGGGTGTCGCGGGCACCTGGGTGGAAGGCGGTGGAGCGGCGTGGGATGAGTGCGGCGGAAGCGGCGGCGGCGGCGGGTGGCGAGCCGGGGGCGCGTCGGGCGGCGGCATTGTGGGCGGCGGAGGCGGCGGTGGGGCGGTTGGCGGATGGGTATCCCGAGTGGCTGGCGGTGCTGGCGGGCGATGCGGATCCGGTGGTGCGGCAGGCTGCGGCGGTGGCGGCGAGGTGCTGGGGGCACGGCGGCGGGCTGACGGTGGGGACGAAGGGTGCGCCGGGGAAGGATGTGATGCCGTTGCTGGAGCGGTTGGTTGGGAAGTCGGCGGAGGCTGATCGGACGCTTGCGATGGCAGTGTGGATGGCGATGGAATCGGAAGTGGCTGTGGAGCCGGAGCGATATCTTTCCTGGTTAGCGGAGCGGGCGATGCAGGCGAAGCCGCTGAGTCTGGCGCTGACGTACAAGACGGCGCGGCGGCTGACGGACACGCGTCGGGCGGAGAACATGGATCTGCTGCTGGGGTATCTTGAGAAGATCAAAGGGGACGACGTGCTGACGGCGCATGCCTTGGACGGGATGCTGAAGGCGCAGGAGGCCGGGGTGCTGAAGCCGTTGAAGCATGATGCGGCGGGGTTGTTTGCGGTGTGGCGTGAGAGCAAGGCGGAGGATGTGAGGAGTCTGGCGGGAAGGCTGGGGACCTTGTGGGGGGATCCGAATGCGGTGGCGGCGCTGATGGCGGTGGTGCTGGATGAGAAGGCGGATGCGGCGAAGCGGATAGAGGCGATTCGGACGGTGAGGCGGCTGAAGAGTGATGCGGCGCGTGCGGGTTTGCTGAAGCTGCTGGGGCAGCGGACCCCGGATGTGCTGACGGTGGAGGCGCTGAGGGCGGCTGGAGAGCTTGGGGGGATGGATCTTGCGAATGCGATTCTGAAGTCGTGGGGTGAGTTGCCTGCTAGTGTGAGGACGGCGGCGGCGGAGGTGCTGGCGACGCGTGTGGAGTGGTCCGGGAGGCTGCTGGATGCGGTGGAGGGCAAGTGGGTGGCGAGCGGCGTGCGGGTCAATCCGTCGGAGGTGCCGGTGAGTGTGCGGCGGAGTTTTGCGCAGAATGACAAGCTGAAGAAGCGTGCGCAGCAGTTGCTGGGGGCGTGGAATGAATCTGGGGATGATGTGCGGGCGCTGGTGGCGGCGAAGAAGAAGGCGTGTCTGACGGGCGAGCCGGATCTGGAGAAGGGGAAGCTGATTTTTGCGGCGACTTGTGCGACGTGTCACAAGTTTCACGGGGGCGGGCAGGAAGTGGGGCCGGAGCTGATCGGGTCGGGGCGGAGCAATCTGGATGCGATCCTAGCAAATGTGATTGATCCGAATCAGATCATCGGGAATGGTTATGAGAATTTTCTGGTGACGACTGGGGACGGGCGGACGGTGGCTGGGCGGGTGGTGGAGGACACGCCGACGCAGATGACCCTGCTGGGGATTGGCGGGGTGAAGACGGTGGTGCCGCGGAGTGAGATCAAGGAAGTGAAGAACACGCATCAGAGCCTGATGCCGATGGGTTTCGGGCAGTTGCCGGACGATCAGTTCCGGGATCTGATCTGGTATGTGCTGGCTCCGCCGGAGGAAGGCGTGCTGAGTGCGGAGAAGAAGGCTGCGCTTGTGCTGAGTGCGGATGGGCGGGAGACGCCGGTGGTGCCGGCGTCGGACGGGACGGATTTGTGGGATGCGAAGCGTCGGGACCGGGAGTCGGCGAGCCTTTGGAATGTGGACTGGAAGATTGATGGGGCGGATTTTGAGGGTGCTCCGACGAAGTTGGTGGAGTATCGCGGGCGGAAGAACGTGCTGGTGCTGCATCCACCGGGCCGGAAGGAGGCGGCGGCGCTGGTGCGGACGGTGGAATTACCGGGGGACAAGGCGGTGAAGCTGTCGGTGTGGGTGGCGAGCCACGATGGGGGGGATTGGGAGTTGCGGGCGAGTGCGGACGGGAAGCGATTGGGGGATGGGGTGAAGGTGGCGAATGAAGGGAAAGAGCGGTGGAAGCGGGTGGAATTCGATCTGGGGGCGTATCGAGGGAAGCGTGTGGAGTTGCGTTTGGAGAACTGGGCGACTGGGTGGTTGAACGAGTTCAGCTTCTGGAGTGAGCTGAAGATTGAGTAGCGGAAGGTTTCCGCTGGACTGACGCGTGGTTTCGGCGGAAAGGATGTAATTCAACAACTCCCGGCGAATTGGCACGGGAGTTGCTGGATTTTGAATGACCGGCAGCCTGCCCCGGGCCGCAACCCCCGAGCCGCCGCCGGAGCAACGTACCTAAAAAACCTTATGCCCAAATACAAACTCGAATACATCTGGCTCGACGGTTACACCCCAGTTCCGAATCTGCGCGGCAAGACACAGGTGAAGGAATTCGCCGATTTTCCGACCCTTGAGGAGCTTCCGTTGTGGGGATTTGACGGGAGTTCGACGCGTCAAGCGCCGGGCCGTTCATCGGATTGCGTACTGAAGCCAGTGTCGGTGTATCCTGATACGACGCGGAAGAACGGCGTGCTGGTGATGTGTGAAGTGATGAATGCGGACGGGAGCCCGCACATTTCGAATCACCGTGCGACGATTCTGGACGATCCGGACACGTGGTTCGGGTTTGAGCAGGAGTATTTCTTCTATCAGGACGGTCGGCCGCTGGGTTTCCCGGATGGCGGGTATCCTGCGCCGCAGGGTGAGTACTACACCGGGGTGGGCTACAAGAACGTGGGTGACATTGCCCGCCAGATTGTGGAAGAGCACCTTGACCTGTGCCTTGACGCTGGGATCAACCATGAGGGGATCAATGCGGAAGTGGCGAAGGGCCAGTGGGAGTTCCAGATCTTCGGGAAGGGTTCGAAGCGTGCGGCGGATGAAGTGTGGGTGGCGCGCTATCTGCTGATCCGGCAGTGTGAGAAGTACGGGATTGACGTGAATTTCCACTGCAAGCCGCTGGGGATCGAGCTGGACTGGAATGGTTCGGGGATGCACGCGAATTTCTCGACGAAGTACCTGCGTGAGACGGGCGGTAAGGAATACTTTGAGAAGCTGATGGCGGCGTTCGACAAGTACCGTGACGAGCACATTGCGGTTTACGGGCCGGACAACCATCTGCGTCTGACTGGATTGCACGAGACGCAGTCGATCGACAAGTTCAGCTATGGGGTGGCTGACCGCGGGGCGTCGATCCGGGTGCCGCACAGCTTTGTGAACAACGGTTACAAGGGGTACCTTGAGGACCGCCGTCCGAATTCGCAGGGTGATCCGTACCAGATTGCGTCGCGGATTCTGAAGACGATTGCGTCGGTGACGGCCTGAGGAGGCGCCCGAGAGAATCAACCATGAGGCAGAGCGCCGCCCTTTGAAGGGGCGGCGCTTCTGTTTTTCCGGGTTGGGAGGGGATGGGTGTGGCGCTTCCCGGTTGCAATCGGCGGGGCGTGCGGGCAGGTGAGAGTCAACCCCGAACGCATCTGACGCTTTCTTTTCCTTTTTTCCTATGTCCGACCTGCACCCCGACGTCGCCAAGCTTGTTGCCACCGGCAGATTTCCTGCGAGTGCCGCGACGCGGCTGAGCCAGCTGCTGCCTGGGCTATTCTGTCAGCACAAGAGCTGGGGGATTGGGAGGATTGCGTCGTGGGAGCTGGATGAGGAGAAAGTGGTGGTGGATTTCGAGGATCGGAAGGGGCATGCGATGAAGCCGGAGTTTGCGGTGAAGTCGCTGGAGCTGGTGGCGGACACGCACATTCTGGTGAGGCGGTACACGGACCCTGAGACTTTGGCGAAGCTTGCGCAGGAGGATGCGCCGGCATTGATCCGTGAGGTGCTGAAGTCGCACGGTGGGAGCATGCTGCTTGATGCGTTCGAGGCGGTGATCAAGCCGAAGATTGTGAGTGAGGCGAAGTTCAAGACGTGGTGGGAGAATGCGAAGAAAGTGCTGAAGACCCGTCCTGAGTTCATTGTGCCGCCGAAGCGGACCCTGCCGCTGGAGTTGCGAGCTGGTGAGTTTACGGCGTCGCAGGCGCTGGCGGAGGATTTCCGGAAGGCTAGGGAAGTGAAGGCGAAGGCGAAGGCGCTGGAGGCAATTGCGCGTGATCCATCGGTGTTCACGGAGAAGTCGGAGTTGGAAGCGATTCTGAAGGAAGCGGACGAGGTGGCGATCCAGAATTTGCGGCTGCATGCGGTGGAGGCTCTGGATCTGATTCTGGCGCGTGATGAGTTGCGGGACAAGGTACCGGCGCTGCATGCGGACACGTCGCCAGGGTTGGCGGTGGCGATGGTGCAGGATGGGCCGCGATTGGCGCAGTGTGTGGGGAGTCTGGCGGTGACGAAGCAGCGGCGGGTGTTTGATGCGCTGGTGGATGCGGCTGGGGATGCGGGGGTGGAGAGTCTGCTGCCGTTGATCAACAAGCTGCCGGCGCGGAGCATCAATGAGCTGTGCGGGGTGCTGAAGGAGAAGGGTTACATCGGGAAGATGAATGCCTTTCTGAAGATCGGGATTCTGCACCGGACCCTGTCATCGGAAGCGCTGGCGTGGCTGTGCCGGGAGCGGACGGGGATTGCGTCTGATGTGTTCGGGCCTGAGTTGAGTGGGGCGTTGCTGTCGGCGATGGAGCGGGATCACATGGATGAGGAGAACCGGAAGGCGAACCGTGTGTACAACGCGCTGATTGACGACCGGGAGCTGATTGCGGATCTGATCACCGGGGTGGAACTGCCGCAGGTGAGGATTTTTGCGCGTCAGATGATGATCACGCCGGCGATTGACGACATGGGCAAGCGGTCGCTGCTGGCGCGGTTCATCCGGGTGTATCCTGAGATTGAGGAACTGATCCACGAAGGACGGGACGAGGAGGAAGAGGATGCGCTGATTGTTTCGTGGAAGAGCCTTGAGGAGAAGAAGAAGGCGTATGATCACCTTGTGACGGTGGAGTTGCCGAAGAACCGCGAGGACATCAGTATTGCGCGGAGTTACGGGGACTTGCGTGAGAATTTCGAGTACAAGTCGGCGAAGGAATATGCGCGGGTGCTGGCGCGGCGGAAGTTCGAGATGGAGCGGGATCTGCAGCGTGCGCAGGGGACGGATTTTGCGGATGCGGTGACGGACAAGGTGTCGATCGGGACGAGTGTGTCGCTGGTGGATACGGCGACGGGAGTTGCGGAAGGGTTTACGATTCTGGGGGCGTGGGATACGGATCTGACGCGGCAGATCATTTCCTATCTCTCGATTACCGGGGCGGCGCTGGTGGGGCGGACGGTTGGAGACGAGGTGGATCTGCCGACGGAGGAGAGCAACATCACGCGGCGGGTGAAGGTGACTGGGATTACGAAGGCGGAAGTGCCCTGAGGGCGGGGCGGGGCGGCTGCGTGCTGAAAGTGGGCCATGGATTGGCTTGCTGTCAGCGGGTGGCGCGGGCCTGGAGTTTGCGGACGAGGTCTTTGAGGGAATCGGTGCGGCGGACGCGGAGGAAGGCGACATCGTCTTCGCGTCCGCCGGTGGCGGAGAAGGTGATGGAGCCGATGCCGAGGAGACCGGAGAGCCCGCGGCGTTCGACGTTGATGGAACGGATGTCGTGGTGGCGGAGTTCGCGGCTGCTGCGTGCAATGAGGCCGAGGGCGGAGGTTTCGGGGCGCCAGTCGCTGAGGTGGAAGCCGCCGCCGGCGAGGACGAAAGCGAATAGGCCGGTGCGCCAGTAAGTTAGGGCGGAGGGGTGGCCGCGGTAGATGACGCGGTCAGGGAGTGGCTTGGGGGGAGCGGGTTTTTCGTCAGGGAAGGGAGCGGGGACCCACGGCTGGCGGGTGCGGGGAGCGGCGGTGGAGGTTGGTGTGGAGGAGGGTGTGGACGAGGGGGCGTCGTCGTCGTTGGGGGAGTCATCTGCGTCGATGACGTGGAACCATTCGGCGGCGGAGGCGACGCGATTGGAGGAGATGTGGAGGCACGGCGTGTCTGGGGACACCTCGCCGGATTCGAGGAAGTCGAGGAGTTCGCCTTCCTCGTAGGGTCCCTCGCGCTTGCCGTCTGGAAGCAGGATGAACCAGTCGCCTTTCATGGTTAGGGAGTGGAGTCGGGGTCTTCCGGGACGGGAGGGAGGAGGTCCTCGCGCTGGAGGAAGAGTTTGAGGTTGAGGGTGGCGAGTTCGTCAGGGGACATGCGGAGGACGAGGGTGAGGAAAGGGGTGATGCGGTCGGTTTCAGCGAGGGCGGCGTGGACCAGGCTGGCGATGATTTCCGGGCTGGCGGAGGGATTGTCGAAGACGTTGGTGGCGCGGAAGAGGACGCGGCCTTCGTCGTAGTCGAGTTCGAAGTTGCCGATGGTGAGTTCCTTGTTGGTGCGCATGAGCATTTCTGCGACGACCCCGGTGCGGCTGACTGGGATGGTGTGCCCTGCGGCGGCGACGACGCTGACGGCGTTGATTTCTGCGAAGACCTGAGCGTGGACGCGGGCGTGGCTGTGGTGGATTTCGAAGTCGGCTTCGAGGACCTCACGGCCGGGGACGCGGCGGGATTGCCAGCCCATGCGGGAGAAGGTGTTTTCGACGGTGCGGAAGAGAGGGGAGACAGCAGCTGCAGCGGAGGCCATTGCGGGGATGGTAGCCGGGGGAGCGAGGTCGGCAACGATCAAAAGCCGGGGTTGGGGGAGGGGCAGGGGCGGAGGGGCCAGACGGGAGAGTCACCTCCATTCCGGCTGAAACCTTGGGCAACCAAGGTGCTGGTGGAACCATTCAGCGCGGCTGACTGACTTTCCGGAGGATGGCCTGCCATGTTTCGTTGTTCTTCAGTATTTCCGCCACGCTTTGATCCCTTGCCTGCAGATCGAGTATTCCGGAGACATTCTCGGATGTGAGCGTGGGGTTATCTGCGAGCGGTTTCAAAGAAGCTTCGAGGATCACGGAATCCTGCCGAGCGTCAGGATCCGCCATGATCTTCTCGAGGAGGCGGGAATCGGAGAACACGTAGCTGGCGGAGGCAACGGCGGCTTCCTTTTGCTCGGCTGAGGCGAGATCACGGACCCATTCGAGGACGGCCGAGCCGGTCTTGTCGGTCAATGCTTTTGATTGGGCGAGAAGCGTGACGCCCCGCGTCTTCTCGCTGCGGCCTGCTGCCATATCGAGTTCCGTGAGGTAAGCTTTGACCTTATCCGGGTCGGAGGCAGCGGCTCCGGCGGCTCTGGCGTTCAATTCGGCGGCGGCGGTGGAACGGGTGAAAGGATTGTCAATGCCCCGGAGAAATTCAGCAGCGTAGGCGGGAGGAATGCCGGAGGCCAGTTCGGAAATGGGGTGACCGCCTTTCAACAGTTGATGAATACGCGGCCCGAGAAGGTCCCAGCATTTCCGTTCGTCCTCGGCTCCTTTTCCGTAGAGCTTTCCCCATGCGGACACATCCCAGCTCGTCCAGTCGGGTCTGGCGCTGAGATAGCTTTGAAGATAGGGCAGCAGCACGACTGGTTTCAACTGGTTGATGC
>Ga0315905_10003547_pt1 | contig 16076 bp, 20 predicted proteins | sample LakEriMetagenome_5_FD_203522 | JGI IMG/M metagenome (GOLD analysis project Ga0315905, IMG submission 203522) | Freshwater fungal communities from buoy surface, Lake Erie, Ohio, United States - Buoy 4 MA121 | ecosystem: Environmental > Aquatic > Freshwater > Lake | place: USA: Lake Erie, Ohio... | reverse complement strand
CAGCAAATTGATGAGAAGAAGGAATACCCGCTGCGGATGCAAGCTGACCCAGCTTCTCTTGATTCCTGCCCGTCACAAAAACCTCAGCGCCGCTTTGTTTCAACAACTTTACCAAGGCTTGCCCGATGCCTCCGGTTGCACCGGCCACCAATATTTTTTTACCATTGAGTTTTTCCATGGATCCTTTTCGTAAAAAACATTTGAGTTGTCCTTTTGTTTATGGAAGGGTATGTTTTTAAAGACCAAAGCAGATGATGCTTTACCTTTGACACCGTAAACAGCTGCTTCAATCTATCTACATGAGGATACAATCAATTGACATCACAAGGCTTACCATACCCATGGAACCATTCGTGATCGCAACGGAAACCTGCTACTCGGCAGACAATATCCTTGTGCGCATCCATACCGATCAGGGGATTTCTGGGATCGGCGAGTGCTCACCCTTTCCCATGCTGGTTGGAGAAACGCAGGACACATGCTTTTATGTAGGCAAAAAGATCGCTTCGCAGCTTTTGAACAGCAACCCACTGGAGATAGAGAAAAGAATGAAGGAGATGGATGCCTATATCGCCTTCAACAGCACGATTAAAAGTGCCTTTGACATGGCCCTGCATGATATCGCAGCAAAAGAAAAAGGGCTCCCACTGTATGCCTATTTGGGTGGCAAGAAAAAGATCATCCAAACCGATCTTACGATCGGCATCAATACCCCGGAAAAAATGGCTGATACCGCCAGAAACTTTGTGCGGGATGGTGTCAAGATCATCAAAGTCAAGTTGGGTAAAAACGGAAAGGAAGACATTGAGAGAATTCGATTGATCCGCGAAGCGGTTGGACCGAGCATCCAATTGCGCATCGATGCCAATCAAGGATGGGATTATCCCACTGCCCTGGAAACCCTTCAGGCTTTGGAATCCTATAACATCTCCTTTTGTGAACAACCCATGCACCACCAGCTGGACCACCTGCTTCCTGAATTGAAAAAATCGGTGGGCATTCCGATCATGGCGGACGAAAGCGTGTTCGATCATCACGATGCAACGCGACTCATCAAGGCAGATGCCTGCACCTATATCAACATCAAACTGGCCAAATCCGGAGGCATCCTCGAAGCCATCCGCATCGCCGATACTGCCGCAAAACATGGAATGCCCTGCATGCTGGGAGGAATGGTGGAAAGCAGATTGGCCTTGACAGCCAAAGTGCACCTGGCCATGGCACATGATAACATCCGGTTCTACGATCTGGACACCTGCCTGTTGGGGCATCTGACCGATCCCGTTCTGGATGGAGCGCGCTACAACAACTATTTCCTTGAACTGGATGAGAAGCCGGGCATTGGCGCTGACATCGACCCTGCCTTCATCAAAGATTCCGAATCCATTACCATTCAATAAATAATATGCAAGCAAAAAAATGTTCTGAAAGCAAAATCGTCATGAGTGAGATGGTCTTCCCGAATGATACCAATTTCTATGGCAATCTCATGGGGGGACGGTTGATGTATTGGATCGACACAGCAGCCTTCATGGCAGCGGCCAAACATTCCAATGCCCCTTGCGTAACAGCATCAGCCGATAATATTTCCTTTGAGTCTCCCATCAAATTGGGACAGGTGGTGCACATAGAAGCCCAGGTATGCAGGGCATTCAAAACATCCATGGAAATTCATGTTAAGGTATGGGGAGAAGACATCACGCAACAATACAAGTACAAAAGCAATGAAGCTTACCTGACCTTTGTAGCACTCGACCCCAATGGCAAGCCCAGGACTGTTCCCGAAAGCATTCCGGAAACCGAAGAAGAAAAAAGACTGTTTGAGGGTGCCTTGAGAAGAAGACAATTGAGGCTTATCCTGGCAAAGAAGATGAAGCCCGATGAAGCAAAAGAATTAAAGGCCCTGTTTGTCAATGATTAACGATCGCTGTGTTTTCGGCACTCGATGACTTGCTCATAAACTTGCTGCTTTGTTCTATGGAATCCATGACCTGTTCCAGGATCTCATCCACAGAGGCATTGTAGTCGATTGACAAGGGAGCTTTGAAGTTCACCGACAAAGTAGTTCCTCGTTTTTTGAACTTCAGTCCTTTTCGATTGAAAGCCCTCCAAAATCCATTGATCACCACCGGCACTACGATCGGCTGCATTTCCTTGATGATATGAGCGGTTCCCTTGCGCCCCGGTGCAAAGGGTTTTGTGGTGCCCTGCGGGAAAGTGATCACCCATCTTTTTCCGAGGGCATCCTGTATCTTGTTGGAGTCCTTTACATCCACTTCCCGCTTTACATCCTTTCCTGCTGCCCTCCAGGTCCTTTTGATCGTGATGGCTCCTGCGAGCGTAAAGACGCGGGTTAGCAAATTGTCTTTCATGGTTTCTTCTGCGGCCACAAAATTTACGTCCACGAAAGGATTCAGAAAATACAGCGGCATTCCCAACTTGTTTTTTTTGCCCCATTTCACTGCACAGAAAATATGGAGAAAGGCCATGACATCCGCAAAATAGGTCTGGTGATTGCTCACAAACAAGACATTGGTCTTGGGCAAACCTTTCAAGTGTTCTGTTCCACTGATTTTAAGCTTGTTGACAATAGCCAAACCAGGATAGGTAATAGGACCGATTATGGCGTAAATCAATTTCCTCAGCAGCTTAATATCCTTCAAACGGTCAAGGGTCATGGTGTCAAGATAAGCATAAATGTATCATGTTAACACATCTGTTTACCCCTCCTGATGACCATTTTGCTTGTCGGACCTTTGCTTTATCTTGCACCTACTATGACTATCAAGACAGTGATTTTTGACATGGATGGATTGTTGATTGATTCTGAACCTTTGTGGTTTGAGGCCGCACTGGAAAGTTTCAATGCCTTCAACATCAGCATTGATCAGGAGGCGTATAACCAAACAACGGGATTGAGAACCAAGGAATTTCTTCATCATTGGTTCACGCATTTCAACTTGGATTTATCGCTAATACCTGATACTGAAACAGCCATCACCGAATCGGTCATTCAAAAAGTGAAAGAGAAAGGTCAAGTCATGGAGGGGGTATATGAATCCATCGAGATGGTAAAAAAAGCAGGCATGAAAATCGGCTTGGCCAGCTCCTCTCCAATGGCTTTGATAGCGGCAGTGCTGGAAAAAACATCTTTACACCATCAGTTTTCCGTTCTTACCTCTGCAGAGCACTTGCCCTATGGCAAACCCAATCCACAAGTATTCATCAACTGTGCCCAAAGCCTCGACAGCCACCCTACTACTTGCCTCTGCGTGGAAGATTCTTTCAATGGCATGATCGCAGCCAAAGCGGCGCGCATGAAATGTGTTGTTGTCCCCCATCCGGATCAATACCCGCAAGACCGCTGGAACATTGCCGATTTGAAATTGCGTTCCCTGCTGGAATGGGATCCAAAACTTTTTCTGCAAGTGATCCAATAAAAAAGGCCCTGCTTTCAGCAGGGCCTTGTATGCATTAGAAGTAAAACTTATTTGGCTTCTTCGCCACCTTCCATTTTCTTCTTGAGTTCTGCCAATACACCAAGGTCGCCCAAAGTTGATTTCTCTACTTTGTTCTGGATGTCCTTCACAGCCTTCTTTGTTTTGGCTGCGTCGGCTTTCTTTTCCTTGGCCACTGCTTCCTTCTCTTCTGCTACCACCTGCTCCCAGATACGGGCATGGCTGAGAACGATTCTCTTCTCATTGCGATCGAATTCGATCACCATGAATTGATTGGTCTCATCAGCTGCGATGGTCTTGCCATCTTCTTTTGAAAGATGACGGGCAGGAGCGAATCCTTCCAATCCGTAGGGAAGTTGAACAACTGCACCCTTGTCGTCTTTCTTGATGACAGTTCCTTCATGCAAAGAACCGATCGCAAAAGTCTCCTGGAGTGCATCCCAGGGATCTTCTTCGAGTTGTTTGTGACCGAGTTGCAGTTTCCTGTTCTCTTTGTCGATATTGAGGATCATCACATCGATCTGGCTACCAGATTTGGTGAACTCACTTGGATGGTTGAAACGCTTCAACCAGCTGAGGTCACTGATGTGAATCATGCCACCAATGCCCGCTCCGAGTTCAACGAACACACCGTAAGGAGTGATGTTCTTAACGAGACCGGTATGGCGACTTCCAACAGGAAATTTGTCTTCAATTTCACTCCAGGGATCAGAAGAGAGTTGCTTGATGGAAAGGCTCATCTTTCTGCTGTCTTTGTCGAGTGTAACCACTTTTGCTTCATACTCGTCACCCAACTTGAAGAACTCCTTCGCATTCACAGGAGTATTGGCCCAGGTGATTTCACTTACGTGAACCAGACCTTCTACACCAGGAGTGATCTCAAGGAATGCTCCATAGTCTTCAATGTTCACCACCTTGCCCTTCACGCTGGCACCTTCAACGATGTCTTGAGAAAGGGTATCCCAAGGATGGGGAGTAAGTTGCTTGAGGCCGAGGCTGATCCTGCGCTTCTCATCATCGAAATCCAACACAACAACGTTGAGCTTCTGGTCGAGTTTGAGTACTTCGGAAGGATGGTTGATCCTGCCCCAGCTGATATCGGTAATGTAGAGCAAACCATCTACGCCACCAAGATCCAGGAATGCTCCGAAATCAGTGATGTTCTTAATGGTTCCTTCCAATACCTGACCCTTCTCGAGTTTGCCCATGATCTCAGCACGCTGTGCTTCGATATCGCTCTCGATAAGTGCCTTGTGAGATACTACGGCATTCTTGATGGCTTCGTTGATCTTCACCACCTTGAACTCCATGGTCTTGCCCACGAATTGATCGTAATCGGTAACAGGCTTGACGTCGATCTGTGAACCGGGGAGGAAGGTTTCCATACCCAGAATGTCGACGATAAGTCCGCCTTTGGTCTTGCTGGTAACAAAGCCTGTAACAACTTCGCCAGTCTTGTGCATGTCAACGATGCGTTCCCATGCACGTGTAATACGAGCTTGCTTGCGGCTGAGGTGCAGGTGACCTTCCCTGTCCTCTTTCTCCACCACCATCACTTCTACCACATCACCGGTTTTCAAACCATGGAGGTCCCTGAACTCGTTCAGTGAAACCAGACCATCGCTCTTGAAACCAATGTTGATCACTACGTCGGTTTTGGTCATGCCCACTACTGTGCCCTGAACCATTTCACCGTCGGTGATCTGCTTGAATGTGCCCTCATAAACGGCATCATACTTTTGTTGCTCTTCGTTGTTGTAACGGGCAACATTGCGCTTGTCAATGCTCCAATCGAAATCATCGTGTGCGGAGACAGTTGACGGATTTGCTAGTGTGTTGTTTTCTTCCACTATTAATTTCCTCCTTTTGTTTGAATTTCAGGCTGTTTTGTCAACCTGATTTGGGGACGGCAAAGGTAGTGGAAATCAGCATTCCAGCCCATTTTTTGGGCATTTTTTTGACGATTTAGCGGGTTGCCATGGCCCTTACTGCCGAAGCCAGCTTGTCGAGGTCCTTTGGGGAGGTATAAACATTCGGCGTTACCCTTACGCCATGAATATTTTCCCAGTTGATGGCCACTGTGTGAATCTTGTGCTTGGTGAACAATTCCGAGGAAATCTCCTCGGGTTTCATGCCCTCTATCGAGAGACTGGCAATGGCGCAGGACAAATGCTTCGACTTGGGCTGGTTGAACCTGACCCTTGGCAAATCTTTGACCTGGTCCACCCAATGATCCTTCAGAAAGCGAAGACGGAGCTCCTTTCTTTTGCTACCCATCACATCATGAAAATCCACCGCTGCCCCGATGGCCATCTCGGAGGCAAAGGAGCGGGTTCCCAGCGATTCGAATTTTCGAATATCTGTTCCATCGGGTTCGTTGTTCGACAAAAGTGCCCAGACATCCTTGATCTTCTCTTTGCGGATATAGAGCAGGCCACTGCCAAAAGGGGCACTGAGCCATTTGTGCAGAGAGGAAGCAAAATAATCACATCCCAGCTCCGGCACCTTAAAATCAAAATGCGCCAAGGTATGGGCTCCATCGGCGATCACATCAATACCCCTTTTGTGGGCGGCATCCGCCACTTTTCTAACCGGCATGATCTGTCCACACCAGTTGATCAGGTGCGTAACCATCACTACTTTGGTGCGATCTGTAAAAGCCTTGGTATAAATAGCAGCAAGTTCATCTTCATTTTCAGAAGGCAGGGGCAGATCAACCCATACCAGTTTAACGCCATCCCTCTTCTCCCTTTGCTTCCAGGCATTGATCATGTTGGGGTAATCCTGTTTTGACAAGACCACTTCATCGCCAGCCCTGAGGTTGAGTCCGAATATCACGGTATTCAACCCCTCAGTGCTGTTGCGGTTGATGGCGATCTCTTCTTTGTCGCAGCCACAGAGCCCTGCCAGTTTTTCTCTCAAAGGCTCTCTTCCCTGGTCGAGGATCTGCCACATATAATACGATGGTGCTTCATTGCAATATTGGTAATAGCGGATATGGGCATCCTGTACCACTTTGGGTTGCGGTGCTACCCCACCATTGTTGAGGTTGATGATGTTCGGGCTCACCGTATAGGACTCTCTGATCCAAGCCCAGAAGTCTTCATCTTGGGCAAATGCAGCAGGATCGGCTCCCATGCTGGTCTCCAGGTGCGCCTTCGCATCTGAGGCAAAAGCAGGATCGATGGCCTGTAAAAACGGAAGGATCGCCATGGAGCGCAGAAACTGACGGCGGGGCTGTGACATATGTTTGACTTGATGGTGTGAAAGGGGCTATTGCTCTTTCAAGATAGAAAAAATAGCATTACCATCCTTGCGCGGTGGCTGCCATTGATTTTGCTGCGATGAACCCACTGCTCCAGGCATGCTGGAAATTGTATCCGCCGGTGATGCCATCCACATTCAAGATCTCCCCAGTGAAATAAAGGCCTCGGATCTTTTTGCTTTCCATAGACAAGGGATCAATCTCTTCCAACTTGATGCCCCCTGCTGTCACAAACTCTTCCTTGAAGGTTGTTTTGCCTTGCACCTTGTATCGATCAGCCGTAAGACATTTTGACAAGGTTGCCAATGCTGCATTGGAAAGATCTGTCCAATAAGCATCCTTGTCGATTCCAGAGCGTTCAAGCAGGTAGTCCCAAAGTCTCGCGGTGAGTTCAAAGGGATTTTTGTTACCCAGCTTTTGTTTGTTGGCAAGCCGATATTGTTTTAGCATTTCCAGCAAAGAGCTTTCATGAAAAGAAGGGGTCCAGTTGACCAATACTTCAAAACTATACTCCAGCTGATGCAGGTCCCTGGCGGCGCGCGATGAAAGTTTCAAAACAGCGGGTCCGCTGAGTCCCCAGTGTGTGATCAATACCGGACCTGTTTCCTGCAACTTGAGCAAAGGGATTTTGACCATGGTCTCTTTCGCCACCACGCCCATCAAGCCATGCAGTTTTTTATCCGGTATGTTGAAGGTGAAAAGTGAGGGCACAGGCGTTTCTACAGCAACCTCCAAGTTTTGCAACCATTGGAAACCGAAAAGCTTGGGCTGCCCACCAGCCGCAATGCAAACGAGATCAGCATGCATTTCTTCATGATCGCCTTGCTGATTTTTCAATTGCAGCACAAACCCATCGCGTTTTTTTTCGATGGAGGCAACATCTACACGGATGCGGACATCAACCTTGTATCGATCCGCTTCTTGTAACAAGCAATCTATGATCGATTGGGAACGGTCTGTGGTGGGAAACATTCTTCCATCAGCCTCAACCTTGAGGTTTACGCCGCGCTCATTGAACCAGGCCTCTGTGTCTTTGGGAGAAAAAACATGCAGGGTTTTGCGCATGAAATTTTTCCCGCGCGGATAGGCATCCAACATATCCCCTATCTCCTCTATCGAATGGGTGACATTGCACCTGCCGCCACCGCTGATCCTGACCTTGGAAAGCAGTTGTGCAGACTTTTCAAGAATGATCACCTGCAAGTTAGGATTGAATCGAGCAGCATTGACCGCACAAAAAAATCCGGAGGCTCCACCGCCTATGACAATCAATTTTTTCTTTCTGCTCATTTGCCCAAGAGCATGATGGATGCAAACATTTCAATGCCCGTCCAGAGATTGCCAATGCGGATGTTTTCATTTTCCGCATGCTGGTTGTTGTCGTGGTTGGCAATGGGGATCGTAACCGGATGTGCCTTGAGTTTTTGTTCAAAGATGAACAAAGGCAGGCTGCCTCCCAAGGTTGGCAGCATTACCGCCGGTGAAGGCAGGGCGTTGTTTACCGCCCTCACTACTCTTTGTGCAAAAGGGTCATCCATGGCAGTCTTTTGTGCATTGTATCCATCTGAACGTTTGACCATGCAAAGCCTGTCAAACTGCATGCGTTCGGCATCGGTGGGTTCATGATCAACCACCTTAAAACCCATGGAGGCAATATGATCGATCACCTTTTGTTGTTGCCTTGACCAATCGTTTCCAGCTACCAAGCGAAGATCGATGGAAGCAATGGCTTTGGTGGGGATGACATTGGCCGATTGTTTGCCAACACCGGCACTTTGAATACCATTGATGTTCAGGGAGGGAAGGTTCAATGCCTCATTCAGTGATGTGTTTCTCTCCGGCCTCTTGACACCCAATTCATTTTTTAATTGTTCTTCCACCGGAGGAAGTTTTGCCAATGCTGTTTTCTCTGCGCTTGAAAGCGGAATTACGTCGTCATAAAAACCCTTGATCGTGACCTCTCCATTTTCATTCTTCATGCTGGCCAGCAATCGCGAAAGTTCCATGGCAGGATTTGGGATCCAGTTACCATAATGGCCGGAATGAAGGGGGCGCTTGGGCCCGAACACGGTGAGTTCGAGATGCGTATCTCCCCTTACACCAAACACCACTTGTTTTTGCCCCGATTGGTGCACCGGGCCGTCACATATGATCCACATATCTCCCTTCAAAAGGTTCCTGTTCTTTTCGAATATTTCATGCAAGTGGGTTGAACCGGCTTCTTCCTCTCCTTCAAAAAAGAATTTGATATTGACGGTTGGTGTCATGCCGGATGCCTGCAAAGCCACAAAAGCGTTGATGATGGCGAATACGCCGGCCTTGTCATCCGAAGCACCACGTCCATAGATCCTCCATTCCGGATCGAATGTTGATGTTGCCATTTTCCAATCGACCATGGAAGCTCCTTTCAACAATGAACCATTGGTGAGTTGAGGCCGAAAGGGATGCAGTCCATTTTCCCATTTGGTTGAATCCACGGGCTGACCATCATAATGCGCATACAACACAATGGTTTCTGATGCACCAGGCACTTTTACTTCACCAAAAACGGCAGGGGGTTGATCTTTTGTGAGAGGATACAACAATTGTACATTGCTGATACCCTTGGACTGCATGTAGGCAGCGATCCAATCAGCGTTTTTCAAAATATTCTGTCGGTCTGAAGCAATATTGGGAATAGAAAGAAAGGAGCGAAACTCGCTCATGAGTGCTTGTTCTGACTTCGATCTGAATTCCCTAACCTTTAGGATCTCTTTGGTTTGTGAGAAGACGATAAGGGGGGATAGAAAAAAGAAAAGGAATGATTTTTTCATTCCATAAAGTTAGGGCTTCATCCTGAGCTTGCATCAATATCCGCTGAAGAGGAATGTGTTGGCATTTTCAGCCGCTACGATCTCGCTGAAACTGGAAAGCACATCTGCCTTGCCGCGTTTGATGCATACGGTATGTTCATAATGGGCAGAGAACATTCCATCCTTGGTTCTGACGGTCCACCCATCCGCATCATAGATCACATCTTTGGTTCCCATGTTGATCATGGGCTCGATGGCAATCACCATGTTCTCTTTTAATTTAGGGCCAGTTCCTTTTTTACCATAGTTGGGGACTTGTGGATCTTCGTGCAGCTGTCGACCCAATCCATGTCCGACCAATTCCCTCACCACACCAAACTTGTGTTTTCTTTCAGTAAAATCTTGGATGGCAAATGATATGTCTCCCACCCTGCTTCCGGCCGTGGCTTTTTCAATGCCCATCAACAATGAATCACGGGTTACCTTCATCAGCAGTTGATGGGGTTCAGCTACTGGGGCAATTCCGAATGTATAGGCGCTGTCTCCATGAAAACCATTCTTGTAAACGCCAACATCGATCGATACGAGATCGCCCTCTTTGAGTTCTTTGTTGTTGGGAAATCCATGCACCACTGCATCGTTTACAGAAATGCAGGTAGCATAAGGATAGCCTCTGTAATTTTTGAAGGATGGGACAGCCTGATGATCTAGAATGAATTCTTCTGCTCTTTTATCAAGCTGGGCAGTGGTAACGCCCGGCTTAAGAAGAGTTGCCAAAGAGGCCAGCGTGCTGCTGACCAATAGAGCACTCTCACGCATCAATTCAACTTCCGCGTTGGTTTTGATGCGGATCATCTTAAATGGTGCTGGTAGAAGTGGTTTGTCTTCCCTGGATTCTTCCGCCGCTCATCAATCCATCATACTGACGCATCAGCAAGTGGGTTTCAATTTGCTGGAGGGTATCCAAAATTACCCCTACCATGATGAGAAGGGATGTTCCACCAAAGAAGGAAGCAAAAGACTGTGTTACACCCAGCTGCTGTGCAATACCGGGAAGAATACCGATGATGGCAAGAAAAATAGCCCCTGGCAAAGTGATCCTGTCCATTACCTGCCCGATATAATCAGCAGTGGGTTGTCCTGGTTTTACCCCTGGGATAAATCCATTGTTCTGCTTTAGGCTATCGGCCATTTGCTTGGGATTGAAGATCAGTGCTGTATAGAGGAAGGTGAAGGCAATCACCATGATAACATAGATCAGCATGTACCAGAAATTGCTGGGATCGCTGAAGATCCTGGCAACACCTTTTCCAGACTCCAGGTTGGTGAAGGAGAAAAGGGTAGGAAGGAACATGATGGCTTGCGCGAAGATGATCGGCATTACACCGGATGCATTCACTTTAAGCGGCAGGAATTGCCTGGCACCCGTCATGGCACGATTGCCAACAAGTTGCTTGGCATAGCTTACCGGAACTTGTCTTACACCTTGTACCAAGAGGATGAGTCCTAAAATGATGGCGATCAGGAAGGCAATTTCCACCAGGAATACGAGCAATCCGCCACCGCCGCCAACTTGCTTCGCAGCAAATTCACCGACAAATGACTGCGGAAGACGGGCGAGGATGCCCACCATGATGATGATGGAGGTACCATTGCCCAAGCCCTTGTCCTGGATCTTTTCACCCAACCACATTACAAACAGAGTGCCTGCAGTAAGTACGATGATGGTGGAAAGCCAGAAATATGGTTGGTATGCTTCGATCAATGCATCGCGACTAACATTCTTCAGGTAAGCAACATAAGCGGCTGCCTGAAAAAGGGTCACAATTGCAGTGAGGTAGCGTGTCCATTGGTTGATTTTTTTCCTGCCACTGTCCCCTTCCTTTTGCACTTTCTGCATTTGAGGAACCAGGATGGTCATCAACTGCATGAAGATAGAGGCAGATATATAAGGCATGATACCCAATGCAAAGATGGATGCATTCGAGAATGAACCACCGGCGAAGGTATCAAAGAGGCCAAGCAGACCCGACTTCGCAGACTGAAGATCGAGTTTGTTGGGATCGATACCGGGGAGCGCAACATGTGCTCCAAAACGGTAAACGAGCACGAGCAGCATCGTCACTACGATCTTGCTTCTCAGCTCATCGATGCTCCAGATATTTCTTACGGTTTGGATGAATTTCTTCACTTGAAATTATTTTAGTCCGTTTAAGGGTTAACAGCCTTGGCTGCTAAATATCGGAAATTATTTGATGATTTCAACAGAGCCGCCGGCTGCTTCAATAACAGACTTGGCTTTTTCGCTCACGGCATTCACTTTGAATTCCAGTTTGCTGGAAATGGCACCATTGCCGAGGATCTTAACTTTATCAGTACGGCTGATGAGTCCGTTGATGTAGAGGTTTTCCATGGTGAAAGCGGTAAGTCCGTATTTTTCAACCAGGGATTCCACCTGACCGAGATTGAAGACTTTGTATTCAACCCTGCTGATATTCTTGAAACCAACTTTGGGTATACGACGCTGGATCGGCATCTGTCCACCTTCGTGAGCTTTCTTGCTCTTGTAACCAGCACGGCTTTGACCACCTTTGTTACCTTTTGTGGAAGTACCACCATGTCCGGAGGCTTCACCACGACCGATTCTTTTTTCTTTCTTAGTTGCTCCTTTTGCGGGCCTTAAATTGTGGAGTTTCATTGCTATTTTTTTTACTCAACGCAGTCCCCTGAGACCACTCGTATGAATTGAAATGTTAGATCAGACAAACAGGGATTGTCTTAGATTTCTTCTACTTTAACAAGATGGTTCACCTTCCTTACCATACCCAGGATCTGGGGAGTGGCTTCCACTTCTACCGTTGCATTCAGCTTGTTGAGGCCAAGTGCCTGCATGGTACGCTTTTGGCGCTCTGGACGGTCGATGACACTTTTTACTTTGGTTATTTTCAGCTTTTTCATATTGAAACCCCTGCGGGATTTATTGTGTTATCAAATGTTGGCTTACCAATGATTAACCGTTGAAAACCTTTTTCAGTCCGATGGTCCTTGTTTTGGAAACGCTGATGGGCTCACGGAGCATGGCCAATGCTTTGAAGGTTGCCTTTACCACGTTGTGGGGGTTGGCAGAACCCAGAGACTTAGCCAATACGTCGGTTACACCAACACTTTCCAATACAGCGCGCATGCTACCTCCGGCGATCACACCGGTACCATGTGCAGCTGGCTTGATCAAAACTTTTGCAGCCCCTTCTTTGGCGAACTGATCATGGGGAATGGTTCCTTTCATGACCGGTACTTTGATCAGGTTCTTTTTTGCATCCTCAATGCCTTTGGTGATGGCTTCCTGAACTTCTTTGGCTTTACCCAATCCGTGTCCAACAACGCCCTGCTCATTTCCTACCACCACGAGTGCGGAGAAACTAAAGGCCCTTCCGCCCTTGGTTGTCTTCACTACACGATTGATAGCTACAACCTTTTCTTTCAGTTCAAGGTCTCCGGCTTTGACTCTGCTGTAATTTACTTTTGACATCTATTGAAAATTGATATTTTGAATGATTGGTGGATTAGAACTTGAGACCGCCTTCGCGCGCACCTTCCGCTACTGCTTTAACCCTTCCGTGATAAAGGAATCCGCCGCGATCGAACACACAGGTACTGAGACCGAGTGCGATGGCTTTCTTGGCGATAGACTCACCTACCATTTTGCTCTTTTCGGACTTGGTTCCTTTTTGTGCTGCGATATCTTTGTCGCGTGAGGAAGCAGAAGCCAAGGTAGCACCGTTCACATCGTCGATGAGCTGTACGTAAATGTCTGTATTGCTTCTGAAGACACTCAGCCTGGGCAATTGCGCAGAACCGGATATCTTTTTGCGGATCGTATATTTAATCCTTTGTCTTCTGAGTGATTTAACGTTCATTGTTTCTATTTTTTCCTGATGCTGCCAGGATGGTTATTGATGATTATTTACCCGCTGCTTTACCTGCTTTGCGACGGATGTATTCTCCTTTGTATTTCACACCTTTTCCTTTGTAAGGCTCAGGCTTCCTGAGGCTGCGGATCTTCGCGGCAACCTGACCCAACAATTGCTTGTCGGAACCTTCCAGGAAGATACGGGGGTTGTCACCTTTCTCTTGAGTGGTAGAGACCTTCAGTTCTTTGGGAACTTCAAAAATGATATTGTGTGAATAACCGAGGGAGAGATCCAGTACATTGCCCTGGTTGGCGGCCTTGTAACCTACACCCACCAGTTCCAGTTCTTTCTTGAAACCGGTAGTAACACCCACTACCAGGTTGTTGACCAATGCCCTGTACAAACCGTGAAGGGCTCTGTGCCTGATCTGGTCAGTGGGACGCTTGAATTCAACGATGTTTTGGTTCACTTCGATCGTGATGTCACGATCCACTTCCTGAGACAGTTCACCCTTTGGACCTTTAACCGTTACAACATTTCCGGATCCTACAGTTAGGGTTACGCCCTGGGGAAGTTCGATGATTTTTTTACCTATACGAGACATATGCTTTGTTTTTAGATCTCTTATGGTCTCTGCTGGATGGTTTCAGTTCCGTATAGAAAACTTAGTGCTCGATCCAGCTCTCCGCAAGAGAGAATTTGATTAATAAACGTGACAGAGTACCTCACCACCAACATTCTGCATCTTGGCTTCCTTGTCGGTCATCACTCCTTTTGAAGTGGAAAGGATAGCGATACCCAATCCGTTTTTCACTCTTCTGAAGTCAGCTGGCTTGGCATACTGCCTAAGTCCTGGGCGAGATACACGCTCCATGGTCTTGATCGCCGGCTCCTTGCTGGTAGGATCGTACTTCAAGGCGATCTTGATTACGCCTTGCTTGCTGTCGTCCTCAAACTTGTACTTCAGGATATAACCTTGGTTGTACAAGATTTCGGTGATACGCTTTTTCAGGTTAGAAGCGGGGATCTCCACGATTCTGTGTCCTGCCATCTGTGCATTCCTGATCCTGGTCAGGAAGTCTGCAATTGGATCTGTTGTCATATTTTTTCCCTCCTTAATTCCGGTTTTACGGAAATATTTAGGTTTGGTTTGATGTGTTGTTAGTTATATCGGCCTTTACCAGCTGGCTTTTTTCACTCCTGGGATCTTACCCGCCAATGCCATGTCGCGGAAGGTTACCCTGGAGAGTCCGAAGAATCTCATGTACCCTTTGGGACGACCGGTCAGCTGGCACCTGTTTTTCAGGCGAACCTTGGATGAGTTTTTAGGAAGAGCGTCTAATGCCTGCCATTCACCTGCTGCTTTTAGCGCTGCGCGCTTGTCGGCAAACTGGGCTACCATTTTTTCTCTTTTCCTTTGCCTGGCTTTAACTGATTCTTTTGCCATAGTTTCTTTGTTATGATGTCAATTAGTCCTTTTTCATGTTTTTGAAAGGCATGCCCATTTCCTTCAGCAGTTCATAGGCTTCTTCATTGTTCTGGGCTGTGGTCACGAAAGTGATGTCCATACCAGTGATCTTGGTGATCTTGTCGATGTCGATCTCAGGAAAAATGATCTGCTCGGTAACACCAAGGGTATAGTTACCCCTTCCGTCAAATGCTTTTTCGCTAATGCCTTTGAAGTCACGCACACGGGGAAGTGATGCTGCAATCAACCTGTCGAGGAATTCAAACATTTTCACACCACGGAGCGTAACACGAGCACCGATGGGCATGTTTTTTCTCAACTTGAAGTTGGAGATATCTTTCTTAGAGCGAGTGGCAACTGCCTTCTGACCGGTGATCATGGTCAGCTCGTCTACGGCGATGTCGATCAATTTTTTGTCGGCAACCGCACCGTTAACCCCTCTGTTGAGGCAGATCTTGGTGATCTTGGGAACCTGCATTACGGTTGAGTATCCGAACTTTTTCATCAAAGCGGGTACCACTTCTTTCTGGTACTTCGTTTGTAACCTGGGTGTATATGTTGCTGTGCTCATTATTTGATTACCTCCCCTGATTTTTTGGAAATTCTAACTAGTTTACCATTCTCCCTTGTCCTTTTTACCTTGGTAGCCTCTTCCTTTTTAGCATCCCACAACATGACGTTGCTGATGTGCATGGAAGCTTCTTTCTTCACCAGACCACCTTGGGTGTTCTGAGCAGAAGGCTTGGTGTGGCGGGTAACAATGTTAACGCCTTCAACCAATACACGGGCTTTGTCAGGAAAAACGTCCAATACCTTGCGGGGTTTTTTGGGGTCCTTGTCGTCACCCGCGATCACCACAACGGTATCGCCTTTTTTGATATTGAACTTGGGTTTGAATCTGTTGCTCATCTTTTTTATTTTAAGCGTATGACGCAGTTTATACTGGATTAAAGTACTTCAGGGGCAAGTGAAATGATCTTCATGTATCCCTTGTCTCTCAGCTCACGGGCAACAGGGCCGAAGATACGGGTACCCCTTGGCTCGTCTGAAGCATTCAGCAGTACAACCGCATTGTCGTCAAAACGGATATAGGAACCATCCTTTCTGCGAAGTTTGTTCTTGGTGCGAACGATAACGGCTTTGGCAACTGTACCTTTCTTGATACCGCCTGCAGGAATGGCA
>Ga0315905_10003545_pt1 | contig 16079 bp, 16 predicted proteins | sample LakEriMetagenome_5_FD_203522 | JGI IMG/M metagenome (GOLD analysis project Ga0315905, IMG submission 203522) | Freshwater fungal communities from buoy surface, Lake Erie, Ohio, United States - Buoy 4 MA121 | ecosystem: Environmental > Aquatic > Freshwater > Lake | place: USA: Lake Erie, Ohio... | reverse complement strand
TGCCAGCCAAGACGACCTCCATGGGGCGGGGGGCGAGATTGCAGCCGCCGCCGTCGGGCGCGCCATCCATCGTGACCAGATGACCGGAGCCGGTCTCTGCAACAAAGCTCATGCCCGACAAGCCGGTCCAACGTACTGTGCATTCCATGGAAGTCTTCCTGCGAAAAAGATCAATATTGTAGGCCCGGAGGCCGTGGCTTAACGATAGCGAACGGTGATGCCGCGGCCGCAATTATGTCAAAAAGGCATGGTTCGCTGCGTAAAACCCGATTGTGGGTCAGATTTGGTGAGTTTAATTGACGCCAAGTCCTTGAAAACACTATAATCGCCGGTTCTCCAGATTGCTCGAGGAGAAAATATAACAAGGGCGCGTCCGCCGACCAGCGGAACCACCACAGCGAGCACGACATCTTTTTTAGGAACATCATGAAAACCTTTTCCGCAAAAGGACACGAAGTCCAGCGCGACTGGTTTGTGATCGACGCCACGGATAAAATCCTCGGACGTGTTGCCAGCGAAGTGGCACGCCGACTGCGCGGCAAGCACAAGCCAGAATTCACCCCCCATGTAGACACGGGTGATTACATTGTCATCGTTAACGCCGGCAAGCTGCGCGTGACCGGTGCAAAATCTACCGATAAAATCTACTACCGCCACACCGGTTACCCGGGCGGTATCTATGCGACCAAATTCCGCGACATGCAGGAAAAATTTCCTGGTCGTGCGCTGGAAAAAGCAGTCAAGGGCATGCTGCCCAAAGGTCCACTGGGTTACGCCATGATCAAGAAGCTGAAAGTGTATGCCGAAGGCACACACCCGCACAGCGCCCAGCAACCGAAGTCGCTCGATATCTAAGGAACAGACATGATCGGTAACTACAATTACGGAACCGGCCGTCGCAAGAGTGCAGTGGCGCGCGTTTTCATCAAGACAGGCACTGGCAAGATCACCGTCAATGGCAAGGTTGCTTCGGAATATTTTTCGCGCGAGACCGGCCTGATGGTCATTCGTCAGCCACTCGAACTGACCAACAACGTTGAGCGCTTTGACATCATGGTTAATGTGCACGGTGGTGGTGAGTCCGGCCAAGCCGGTGCAGTTCGCCATGGCATTACTCGCGCACTGATCGATTACGACGCAACGCTCAAGCCTGAACTCTCCAAAGCCGGCTTCGTCACGCGTGATGCGCGTGAAGTCGAGCGTAAGAAAGTCGGTCTGCGCAAAGCACGTCGCGCAAAACAGTTCTCCAAGCGCTAACCCGCTGGTTTGGCTGGATCAAAAGCCGCCGGGTTTGCGCCCGGCGGCTTTTTTATTCAATAGCTTGGAAAGGCTGCTTCGTCATCATTTTTGTGCAGTTTAAGTCGGCGCTTTTATTGGTTGCAAATCAGGCGATATGCCTGGGGATTGCCTGAAGGAGTCTGTAATGATCAAGATCGGTATTGTCGGTGGCACGGGCTACACAGGCGTGGAGCTTCTGCGCATTCTTGCGGCGCATCCGGAAGCGCAGTTGAGCGTCATTACCTCGCGCAAAGAAGATGGTATGCCGGTCGCCGACATGTTTCCCTCATTGCGTGGTCATGTGTCATTGGCATTTTCAGCGCCAGAAAAAGCGCGGCTTGATCAGTGTGACGTGGTGTTCTTCGCTACACCGCATGGCGTTGCGATGGCCCAAGCGAAAGCCTTACTGGATGCTGGCGTCAAGGTGATCGATCTCGCCGCAGATTTTCGTATCAAAGACACGGCTGTTTTCGAGCAGTGGTATGGCATGCCGCATAGTTGCCCCGATATTCTGGCGGAAGCCGTCTACGGCCTGCCGGAAGTCAATCGCGATGCCATTCGCGCAGCGCGTGTGATTGGTCTGCCCGGTTGTTATCCCACTTCGATGCAGCTGGGTTTTAAGCCACTGCTCACGCAAGGAAAGCCAATGGTGAATGAGGGCGCGCTGATTGCCGATTGCAAATCCGGTGTCTCCGGTGCCGGTCGCAAAGCCGAAGTGCATACTCTGCTGGCCGAAGCTGCTGATAATTTCAAGGCATACGGCGTCAAGGGTCATCGCCACCTGCCCGAGACTGTTCAGGGGCTCGAAGCGATTGCGGGCCGCAAGATTGGTCTGACCTTTGTGCCGCATCTGGTGCCCATGATTCGGGGGATTCACTCGACGCTCTATGCCAGCTTGCTACCCGAGGCGCGCAATACCGATTTTCAGGCGTTATATGAAACGCATTTTCGCGATGATCCTTTCGTCGACGTTCTGCCGGCGGGTAGTCATCCCGAAACGCGCTCGGTCAGGGCGTCGAACATGCTGCGCATTGCCGTGCACCGTCCCGGTGACGGCGATTTGCTCGTCATTCTGGTCGTCGAGGACAATCTGGTCAAAGGTGCTGCCGGCCAGGGCGTGCAATGCATGAATCTGATGTTTGGCCTCGACGAAACTACCGGTTTGCGTCACGTACCGGTTCTTCCCTGATCTGATTGTCCCCTCGCAAGCGGGGGCGCGATGAGCTGCTCTCGGCTGACGCTTCACGGGCAGAATCCTGAGTCGCGTTCCTGTGTCGCGTGACCCGAAGAAGGGTAATTCTTAAGGTCGTGTTTGACTCACGGAGCGGGCTCTTGGCAGGCGAGGTTAGGATGATGCGGAACAAACGCATTGAACACGAGCAGGATGGCATTGACACCCTGATCGGGCGAGGTTGCCGCATCGAAGGTGATATCGTGTTTCGGGGTGGGTTGTGGGTAGACGGCCATATCATCGGCAATGTGCGGGCCGAGCCTCAGGGAGCGGGCTACCTGATCGTACCGCCCCAGGGACGTATTGAGGGGGATGTCTGTGCCCGACATATTGTCGTCAGTGGTGAGGTGGTCGGGAATCTCCATGCCAGCGACAGGGTTGAATTACTGGCCCGGGCGCGCATAATCGGCAATGTGTCCTACGGAGGGATGACCATGCAGGCGGGCTGCAGTGTTATCGGCAGGCTCTTGCAGGTGGACGAATCGAATATCCCTGATGAACGTGCGTCATTGTCGGCAGCGCCCCGTGCGCGCGGCTATAATCTCAAGTTATTGATTTATAAGGCAGGAGCATTCACATGAACGCAATCACCGAAATGCCGACACCCATTAATTTCACGGACAGCGCAGCCAACAAAGTGGCGCAGCTGATCGAAGAAGAGGGTAACCCCGATCTCAAGCTGCGCGTCTTCGTGCAGGGCGGCGGTTGCTCGGGTTTTCAGTACGGTTTCACGTTTGATGAAATCGTGAACGAAGACGACACAGCCATGTTGAAAAACGGCGTGCAGCTGCTGATCGATTCAATGAGCTACCAGTATCTCGTTGGTGCTGAAATCGATTACAAAGACGACCTCGAAGGCGCTCAGTTCGTGATCAAAAATCCGAACGCAACCACCACCTGCGGCTGCGGCTCCTCGTTCTCAGCCTGATCTGTTTTTCGCAGGTTCAAGAAGCGCGGCTTAGTCCGCGCTTTTTTGTTGCCTTCGTATTAGGCGTTCAGTAACGAGTTAAGGTCAAGCCAAAGCATTCGGCCGCTTTGATCGCTGAATCAGGTCGAGGTAATCGGATTGCGAACCGAGTACTAATTTTTTCAGGTATTCAACGCAAGACACTGGATCCCGGCCTACGCCGGGATGACGGTAGGAATTTTACGGTCGCCTCAACAACGATTGTCATCACCTGCATGTGATGACTGCTGCGTGGGCGTATCGCATGCGACCCGAATTCTCCACTCGCTCCCGCCGCACCGTCACGCAGGGTAAAGCGCCCCAAGCACACGCGGGCCACGTGCGCCGGTAACTGAGGGCAGGTTGCCCGGCAAGCGCTCGCAGAAGCGTTCTGCCAACCAGGCAAAGGCAAGCGCTTCGACATGCTGTGGTGATACCCCCAGCGCGCTGGTGTCTGACACTGGGCACGCCAACTGTTCCTTCAATAAACCCATCAAATAAGTATTCATCGCGCCGCCACCACACACATACACCGCCTCAGCGTCCGGCGCGTCGCGCCGTATCGCATCAGCTAGTGTGCGCGAAGTGAATGCAGTCAGCGTCGCTTGTACATCGGCGGGCGCGGCGCTGGCGAAGTGCTGCAGATGCTGCGTCAGCCATGCGGTGTTGAACAAATCACGTCCCGTACTCTTGGGTGCGCGTAGTGCGAGATAGGGCTCGTTCATCAGTGTTGCGAGCAAGTCCGGCAACACAGTGCCCGAGGCTGCCCACTGACCGCCCTCGTCATAGTGCTGGCCGCGCTGTGCGTGTATCCATCCATCCATCAGCATGTTGCCGGGCCCGGTGTCGTAGCCGGTGACATTGCCATCGGGCCTGAGGATGCTGATATTGCTGATACCACCGATATTGGCCACCACGCGTGTCTGGGTCGTGCTGCCAAAGACAGCTTGGTGAAAGGCGGGCACCAGCGGCGCACCCTGACCACCGGCAGCGATATCGCGATGACGAAAACCACTGATCACATCAATGCCGGTCAGTTCGGCCAGCAGTGCAGGGTTGATAATCTGTCGTGTGTAACCCAGTTCAGGTCGGTGGCGTATGGTTTGGCCATGAGCGCCGATGGCGGTCACCTGTCCGGCGCTGATACGGGCGTCTGCGAGCAGTTGTTGCACACACGCTGCGTACAACTCAGTCAGCTGATTCGTGGCCAGAGCCTCACGATGAATTTCATCTTCGCTTGCCGATTGCAGTGCCAGGAGCTCAGCTCTGAGCGCATCAGGAAATGCAACGAAAGCGGCATGCAAAGCCTGATTGGCTGAGCTCAGTACACCATCAATGCCATCCAAGCTGGTGCCTGACATCAAGCCAATGTAAAGAGGGGTTGAAGGCATCGTGGGTAGGTAGGGTGATGCCGTAATCGACGCTCAGCGCGAAGCTAGTGCTTCGGGACTGGGCGACATCACCGTAAAGCGATGCGTGATATCAGCGACACGTTTCCGGAAATGCGGCAACTCCGCAGCAGAAAGTGCAACCGCCTGTGGCAACGTGATCGTGCTCGGATCGCGCGCTTCGTTATTGACGCGGAATTCGTAATGCAGGTGCGGGCCGCTCGACCAGCCGGTACTGCCTACGTAACCAATCACTGCGCCTTGCGTTACGCGCGTGCCAGCACGCATGCCCGTCGCAATGCGGCTCATATGCGCATACGCCGTTGAATACACGGGCCCGTGTTTAACGATCACCACGTTGCCATAGCCATTTTGCACCCCTGAAAAATCAATGACACCATTGGCTGTTGCGCGGATTGGCGTGCCTTCGGCCGCGGCAAAGTCAATACCCTTGTGTTGTGCCCATTCGCCGGAAATCGGATGCATACGCATGGCAAATCCCGAGGTGATCCGAGAAAATGGCAGTGGTGATTTGAGGAAGGTTTTTTTCAATGAGTTGCCTGAGGCATCGTAATAATCACCCCGCTGGCCCTCGCCAGTACCAAACCATATGGCTTGCCGGTGGTTGCCGTCAAAGTGAAACTCCGCTGCCAGCACACGGCCACTGCGAACAAATTCGCCGCCATGCCATAGCGATTGATAAATCACCTGAAAGTGATCACCTTTACGAAGGTCCGCGGCAAAATCAATATCACCCGCAAAAATTTCCAGAAGCTGTTCCGTCACCGCGTCTGGAAGCTGCGCCATGTCAGTGGCCACAAAAAATGATGAGCGAATTTCGCCTGAGCGCATTTCGACGCGCGGCTCCAGCGCTACTTCAGTGAGCTTGCTGCTAAAACCATCGGCATTTTTTTCGAGAATAAGATTGGTGGCGTTGTTCTGATTGCGAGGGCTATTCAGCAGTGTTTGCATGGATAGCAATTTACCTTCCGGGCTGATGCTTGCCTGCAACCGCGCACCGGAGCGCAAGCTCACCAGTGTTCGTGCGTGAGTATCCCTGCGGATGAAGTTTGCGGCACCCGGATCATTCACACCCATGCGATTGAGTAAGGACCACAGATTGTCGCCGGGGCGCACCCGCTCTTCGACAATGAAGGGCGTCGAAGTCTTACGCAATGCGCTGATCTGGGTGGAGAGGTCGGGCAGCGCCAGTTCCTCGGTGATGGTCACGACGGGCAGATCGGCCGCATCCGGTGCTAAAGGCGCAACACCGGCGGCGCCAAACGCAATCAAAGACAGTCCCGCTGCTGCAAAAGATACCTTGCGGCTCGTTGGTAGCGAACAGAGCTTTCGCCACAGGTGGAGGACGGCTATCCGGGATTTGTCAGTAAGACGCATGCGATAGGATAAGATTTGCTGTTTTTCTTTGCGGCATTGCTTTCGCCGCACCGCAATTCAAGAAAAAACGAAGACCACATTATAGCAAACGCATCACGCGATTTTTTGACTCGGTACAAGCCATCATGGACGTAAAAACGCAATCTGATTCCAATCCTCAATCTGGCGGAACAACAGCCACCGCAGCCATCGCAGCCACCGCATTGCCGCTCTCCGACAAGGTTCGCGAGGCACTGGCCATCGTCAAACGGGGTGTTGACGAATTGCTCATCGAATCTGAATTTGTACAAAAACTGGCCTCGTCCGAAAAAAATGGCAAGCCACTGCGCATCAAACTCGGTCTGGACCCCACCGCCCCCGATTTGCATCTGGGACACACGGTCGTACTCAACAAAATGCGTCAGCTGCAAGATCTTGGTCATACGGTCATTTTTCTGATTGGTGATTTCACCTCAATGATCGGCGACCCTTCGGGACGTAACGTGACGCGACCACCGCTCACGAGAGAGCAAATAGAACAGAATGCGAAAACTTATTTTTCACAAGCCAGTCTGGTGCTGGATCCAGCGCGCACTGAAATCCGCTACAACTCCGAGTGGTGTGATCCGCTGGGCGCCCGAGGCATGATCGAGTTGTCAGCGCGTTATACCGTTGCGCGTATTTTAGAGCGTGAAGATTTCACCAAGCGATTCAAAGCGGGCACACCCATTTCAGTACATGAATTGCTCTATCCGCTGATGCAGGGCTATGACTCCGTGGCGCTGAAATCCGATCTTGAAATCGGTGGCACCGATCAGAAATTCAATTTGCTAGTCGGCCGTGAACTGCAAAAAGATTATGGTCAGACGCCACAGTGCATACTCACCATGCCACTGCTCGAAGGCCTGGATGGCGTTGAAAAAATGTCCAAGTCCAAGGGCAATTACATCGGCATCACCGAGCCGGCCAATACTATGTTTGCCAAGGTGATGAGTATTTCCGATGTGATGATGTGGCGTTATTACAAATTACTGTCCTTCCGCTCGATGGCTGAAATCGCGCAATTCAAAACGGATGTCGACGGTGGTCGCAACCCGCGTGACATCAAGGTGCTACTGGCCCAGGAAATCGTTGAGCGTTTTCATTCGCGCCAAGCGGCCGAAGATGCGCTGGCTGATTTCAATCATCGCGCGCGCGGCGGCATACCGGATGAAGTTACTGAAATTGCGTTGTCCGGCGCACCGATGGGTATAGGGCAGTTACTGAAACGAGCCAACCTGTGCCCATCCTCTTCGGAAGCATTGCGTATGGTAGAGCAAGGCGGCGTGCGCATCGATGGTGTCGCTGTCAGCGATAAAGCGCTAAAGGTCGATGCGGGCACCTTTGTCGTGCAAGTCGGCAAACGAAAATTTGCACGGGTTACGCTGTCTTGATCGCGCTGCTGCAACGTGTCACTGAGGCCAGTGTTACGGTAGAGAGTGAATGCATAGGCCGCATTGCGCATGGCCTGATGGTTTTGTTGTGCGCAGAGCGGGGTGATAGCGAAAAAGAAGCCGATGCCTTGCTCGCCAAATTGCTTAGCTACCGTGTGTTTGCCGATGCCGAAGGCAAGATGAATCTGAATCTTTCGCAGATACAGGGTGGTCTCTTGCTGGTGCCTCAGTTCACGCTCGCCGCCGATACCCGTTCGGGTACACGCCCCTCATTCACGCCCGCTGCACCACCTGCTGAGGCTAGTCAGTTGTTTGATTACACACTTTCGCGAGCGCGTGCTTTGTATCCCGTGGTGGAGTCGGGTCGCTTTGGCGCTGACATGCAAGTCGCGCTGGTCAATGATGGCCCGGTAACTTTTTGGTTGCAGGTCTCGCCTGCGAAGGCTGCATGATGCGCCTGCCCATTATTTTTTGATGCATTTTTTGATCCGAGGCGCATCCTTATGACTGACATTCTTCTCATTCGCCATGGCGAGACGGCATGGAATCGTATGCGGCGTATGCAAGGGCATATCGATATCGGTTTAAATGACGAAGGGCAGCGACAGGCGCGATCATTGGCGCGTGCTTTGCAGAGTGAGCGCCCGGCAGCGATTTATGCCAGCGACTTGCAAAGAGCACGCGATACCGCTCAGGCTGTCGCCGACATGCATCAGCTTCCTGTGCACATCGATAGTGCGCTGCGCGAACGATGCTACGGCGCTTTCGAAGGCTTGATGTACGATGAAATCAGTATTCAATATCCCGAAGCATTTGCACTCTGGCAGTCCCGCGATCCGCAGGCACGCTTTCCGGCGGGCGAGCGCGAGGCAGAAACGCTGGAAGATTTTCATCAGCGGTCGGTCGATGTTATTACCCGCATTGCGCAGCAACACCCCGATCAGCGCATCGTGATCGTGACCCACGGCGGTGTGCTCGACTGCCTCTATCGCGCGGCACATGACTTGTCCATCACATCACCGCGTGATTTTGCGATTCTTAATGCAGCAATCAATCGCCTGCAGTGGGATGGTCACACCTTCCGCGTGCTGCAATGGGGCGACGCTGCCCACATTGAGGCGGATGGCCTCGATGAAATCGATCGTTCTCATCCCGCGGCATGACCCAAATCAGTTTCTTCCGGTATCGGCCCAGCTGCGTATAAAATAGGCAGCCCTTTGTCGTGCTATCCCAGCGGAACCCCTCATGCAGCTTGGTCCCTATCAGCTTCGCAACAATGTCTTTGTCGCCCCCATGGCGGGTGTGACCGACCGGCCATTTCGTCAATTGTGCAAGGAGCTGGGCGCTGGCTATGCGGTCTCTGAAATGGCTGCGTCCAATCCACGGGTGTGGGCCAGCGAGAAAACAGCACGACGTATTAATCACGAAGGTGAAATGGAACCCAAGGCGGTGCAGATCGCCGGCGCTGATCCTCTGCTGCTGGCCGAAGCCGCGCGCTTTAATGTCGATCGCGGTGCCCAGATCATCGACATCAACATGGGCTGCCCCGTCAAAAAAGTTTGCAACAACTGGTGCGGCTCGGCGCTCTTGCGCGATGAGCCCTTGGTGGCCAGTCTGCTCGAAGCCGTAGTCGCGGCGGTTGATGTGCCGGTGACGTTGAAATTTCGTACCGGCTGGGACCGCCAGCATAAAAACGCACTGACGATTGCGCGCATTGCCGAGCAAACCGGTATCGCCATGCTGACCTTGCATGGCAGAACGCGCGCGGATGGCTACAACGGCCAGGCCGAGTACGACACCATCGCCGCAGTCAAGTCAGCGGTACGTATTCCCGTCGTTGCGAATGGCGATATCGACACGCCCGAAAAAGCTGCCTTCGTCCTGAAAAAAACCGGTGCTGATGCGGTCATGATCGGTCGCGCAGCGCAGGGACGTCCGTGGATTTTTCGCGAGATTGATCATTTTTTGCGTACTGGCCAGCATCTGTTGCCGCCGACAGTAGATGAAGTCAGGCAACTGATGTCGCGCCATTTACTGGAACACTATGCGTTTTATGGCGACTATCTTGGCGTGCGGACAGCGCGCAAACATATCGGGTGGTATGTCAGATCACTGGAAGGTGGCGAAATATTTCGTCAGCAAATGAACCTGATCGAAGATTGTGACACTCAGCGTGCAGCAGTCGATACATTTTTTCATTCGCAGCGCGTGCTGGGCGAGCGGTTACAATACGCGCCCGCCGCACACAAGCTGGCGGCATAAAACTGCAGAGTTTTCATAATTCCTCACATTTCGCACCGACCGAGTCAGCATGAGCAAAGACAATATTCAGGATGTCGTCAAGAAAAGTCTTGAGAAATATTTCCGTGATCTCGGGGAAATGCAGCCACACAACGTCTATGAAATGGTCGTTGTTACTGTCGAAAAACCCATGCTCGAAGCCGTCATGGTGCGCGCCAAAGGTAATCAGTCACACGCCGCCGAGATGTTGGGCATAAATCGCAACACACTGCGTAAAAAATTGCAGCAGCACGGCTTGCTTTGAACTTGCAAATTCACTATTGCGCAGGCGCCTAAGTCAGCGCGAATGAAATAAAACCATAATCTTTTTAGCTAAATAAATAGCAACAAGTCCTTGGTTTACCTGGGTTCCGCTTAGCATAGCTTTGCCGGCTCGCCATCGAACGGGGATTTATTCAGTATCTCCCCGACCTGCCTTATTCAAATTTTGATAATTTTTCATGATCAAACAAGCGCTTATTTCTGTCTCCGATAAAACCGGCGTGCTTGAATTTGCCAAAGCACTCGCTTCCATGAACGTGAAGCTACTGTCCACTGGCGGTACGGCCCGGATGCTGGCAGACAATGGCCTTGAGGTTACCGAGGTAGCCGACTACACCGGTTTCCCCGAAATGCTCGATGGACGTGTCAAGACCCTGCATCCCAAGGTGCATGGCGGCATCCTCGCGCGGCGAGATTTTCCTGCGCACATGCAGGCACTGGCCACGCATGACATACCCACTATCGATATGGTGGTGGTTAATCTGTATCCCTTTCAGCAAACCGTCGCCAAAGACCAATGTGCTCTTGAAGATGCGATTGAAAATATCGATATCGGTGGGCCGGCGATGCTGCGGTCTTCGGCAAAAAATCACAAAGATGTGGTCGTGATTTGTGATCCCTTGGATTACGACAAGGTGCTGACCGAAATGCAAACAGGGCAGGGCGATGTAAGTTACGAGACCCGCTTCGCGCTCGCAAAAAAAGTATTCGCGCATACCGCGCAATACGATGGTGCTATTACCAATTACCTCAGCGCGCTAGGTCCGGACCGTCAGCATGTAACACGCGCCGTCTATCCCGACACACTTAACCTGCAATTCACCAAAGTGCAGGACATGCGCTATGGCGAGAATCCTCACCAGTCTGCTGCTTTTTATCGCGACATCACCGCGGTTGACGGTGCGCTGGCAAATTACCGTCAGCTGCAAGGCAAGGAACTGTCTTACAACAATATCGCTGATGCCGATGCGGCATGGGAATGTGTCAAAAGTCTCGAAGGTAGCGCTTGCGTCATCATCAAACACGCCAACCCCTGCGGCGTGGCGCTGGGTGCCGATGCTGCGGATGCTTATGCAAAAGCCCTACAGACGGATCCCACCTCCGCATTTGGCGGCATCATTGCGTTGAATGTCGAAGTGGATGGCAAAGCCGCTGAAGCGATTGCCAAGCAATTCGTTGAGGTGCTGCTCGCACCCGCATTCACGGCTGAAGCATGCAAGGTATTTGAAGCCAAACAGAATGTGCGCCTGCTGGAAATTCCGCTTGGTCATGGTAGTAACGCGTTTGATATCAAGCGTGTTGGTGGTGGTGTGTTGTTGCAGGCGCCGGATGCGAAGCAGGTGATGCCTGCTGAGTTCGCCATCGTTAGCAAAAAACAGCCAACGCCCCAGCAGTTGCAGGACATGATGTTCGCATGGTGTGTCGCCAAATTCGTCAAATCAAATGCCATCGTTTTTTGTGGCAACGGCATGACGCTCGGTGTCGGTGCCGGACAAATGAGTCGCGTGGATTCAGCACGTATAGCGTCGATCAAGGCACAAAATGCCAATCTCTCGCTCGCTGGTTCTGCCGTGGCCTCTGATGCATTCTTCCCGTTTCGCGATGGATTGGATGTCGTGGTCAGTGCTGGCGCAACTGCCGTCGTGCAGCCGGGTGGCTCGATGCGTGATCAGGAAGTGATTGACGCGGCCGATGAGCAAGGGGTGGTGATGGCGTTTACGGGGGTTAGGCACTTCAGGCATTGATGACTATTGTGCGAACGACGCTGGATCCCGGCTTTCGCCGGGATGACAGTTTATAAGCCATCGTATCGAACAGATAGGGCATCAGGTCTAGCAGAAAAGCTATCAGATCAATTGGAAAACTGATCACCACAAATGACGTCACCCCGGCGAAAGCCGGGGTCCAGTGTCGTTGGTGTTTCCCAGCCGAGCGACTATAGAATGAGTAGGCTAAATAGTTCAAAAATGATCAGACCAAGATTTTTAAATTCGATCACCTTAAACAACGTCACCCCGGCGAACGCCGGGGTCCAGCGTCGTTGGTGTTTCTCAGCCGAGCGACTATAGAATGAGCAGACTAATTAGTTCAAAAATGATCAGACCAAGATTTTTAAATTCGATCACCTTAAACAACGTCACCCCGGCGAACGCCGGGGTCCAGTGTCTTTGAAGTTTACCAATGCCGTTCGTATACATGATGGCCAATGAGCGAAATGGCACCTTGTACATCGGCGTTACTAATGACCTGATTAGGCGCGTTTACGAGCACAAAACAGATGCCGTGCCGAGCTTCACCTCCCGGCATCAATTGCATCACTTGGTTTGGTACGAACATGCTATTGAAATACGCTCGGCGATACAGCGCGAGAAACAGCTAAAGAACTGGAAGCGCCACTGGAAAATCCAGCTCATAGAACAAGCCAACCCCTACTGGCAAGACCTCTACCCCGCCCTCCTGTCATAATCCCGGCATGAAAATCCTCGGCATCGACCCCGGCTTGCGCGTGACTGGCTTTGGCGTGATACGCAAAGAGGGAAACCGGCTCGCCTATATCGCGTCGGGCACCATACGCATCCCCGACGGTGACTTACCCTCCCGCCTAAAAGTCATACTCGACGGCGTGACCGAAGTCATCACCACCTATCAACCGGATTGCGCAGCCATCGAGATCGTTTTTTCCAACGTTAATCCCCAGTCCACTCTTCTCTTAGGCCAGGCGCGCGGCGCTGCGATCTGCGGGCTGGTTGGCTCCAACCTCCCAGTGGCCGAGTACACCGCGTTGCAAGTCAAGAAAGCGGTAGTCGGGCAGGGCAAGGCGCAAAAATCTCAGGTGCAGGCGATGGTGCAGCGGTTACTGAAACTCGAAGGCCTGCCAGGCACTGATGCTGCCGATGCGCTGGGTGTGGCCATCTGCCACGCGCACGCGGGTGCGGGTCTGGCCACGCTCAGCGGACTGGCGCCTGAGATGGGTCGCAAGGGACTGCGTATTCGCGGTGGTCGTCTGGTTGGCTAAGACAGGCGCTGAGTACGCGAGGTGCTGCGTTATGATTGTGCGCGCAAGCAGCATGGAGCGTGCTTTATGACCCACCCCCGCTACACTCTTCTGTGTCGGGATGACTTTCGAAGAACTGTGGGCCACAAAATCGTCATCCCGGCGAAGGCCGGGATCCAGCGTCTTTGTTTAACTGAAGGGTGCTCGGTGCTCACACGATGCTTGTGACCAACTCACCAATAAAATTTAACCACGCACCTAGTATTTACCCAAGAGATTCCCCATGATCGGTCGCCTCTCCGGCATTCTGCTCGATAAAAATCCCCTGCAATTAATCGTCGATTGCCAGGGCGTGGGCTATGAAGTCAGCGTTCCCATGAGCACCTTCTATCAATTGCCCTCAGTCGGCGAGAAGGTAGTTTTGCTCACCCACTTCGTCGTGCGTGAAGACGCGCAATTGCTCTTTGGTTTTGGTACCGCGCAGGAGCGGGAGCTGTTTCGCGAACTGATCAAAATCAGTGGCGTGGGTGCGCGCACGGCGCTGGCCCTGTTATCGGGCATGTCGGTCGCGGATCTGGCGCAGGCCGTCACCTTGCAGGAAGCAGGTCGGCTAACCAAAATTCCCGGCATAGGTAAAAAAACCGCAGAACGTCTGTTGCTTGAATTAAAAGGCAAGCTCGGCGCCGATCTGGGTAGTGGCGGTGCAGCGGCACAAGACAGTAACAGCGACATACTGAACGCGCTGCTAGCACTGGGCTATTCCGACAAAGAAGCCGCGCTCGCACTCAAACAAGTACCCGCTGGCAGTAGCGTCTCTGACGGCATACGTCATGCGCTCAAAGCCCTTTCCAAAGCTTGAGCCAGCCAGCCTCAGGCTACAATGCAGCGATGAGCATACAGACCGACGATTTCAGCGAGCAGCGCATTATTGCCGCCACCCCGGTGTCGCCTAACGAAGAGGCGATCGAGCGCGCGTTACGTCCGCACAAGCTCGATGACTATGTGGGCCAAGAAAAAATTCGCGAACAGCTGGAGATTTTCATCACGGCCGCGCGCAATCGCGGCGAAGCACTCGACCACACCTTGTTGTTTGGCCCACCCGGCTTAGGCAAGACAACGCTGGCGCACATCATCGCGCGCGAAATGGGTGTCAACCTGCGGCAGACCTCCGGTCCGGTGCTTGAGCGTGCCGGTGATCTCGCCGCCTTGCTGACCAATCTCGAAGCCAATGACGTGCTGTTCATTGACGAGATTCACCGGCTCTCACCGGTGGTTGAAGAAATTCTCTATCCGGCGCTCGAGGATTACCAGATCGATATCATGATCGGCGAAGGCCCGGCCGCGCGTTCGGTGCGACTGGATCTGCAACCCTTCACGCTGGTCGGTGCCACCACTCGCGCGGGCATGCTCACCAATCCATTACGAGACCGCTTCGGCATCGTGTCGCGTCTGGAGTTTTATACCCCGGAAGAATTAGCCCGCATCGTCACCCGCAGTGCATCTTTGCTCAATGCCGTGATCATCGGTGATGGTGCAATAGAAATTGCTCGCCGCAGTCGCGGCACACCCCGTATCGCGAACCGCCTGTTGCGGCGAGTGCGTGATTATGCAGAAGTCAAAGGCAAGGGCGAGATCACCAGCGCGATAGCAGATGCGGCGCTGAAAATGTTGGATGTCGATCCGGTGGGGTTTGACCTGATGGACCGCAAGCTATTGGAAGCGGTGCTATTCAAATTCAGCGGCGGGCCCGTCGGTCTCGACAATCTCGCCGCAGCGATCGGTGAAGAGCGCGACACCATCGAGGACGTGCTCGAGCCTTATCTGATCCAGCAGGGATATTTACAGCGCACGCCGCGTGGGCGTATTGCAACGCCAGCGGCTTACCGGCATTTTGGTGTGGCTGCCCCCCGCACCAGTCCTAACGGTGATTTGTGGGATTCTCAGTCTTAAGTGGCTCTAAGTCTTTAGAGCCCTTCAATCGCCCTCTTGTTCGGGCTGCCTGATCTTCACTCGACCCAGCCTGTCGCCCAATGAGCCCGGCTAATTAATACATCGGCAGTATCTCTTCTCCGGATCTTTTTTTCATGCCCGGTCACACAGTTCCGTGTGCGCCCGTCCGTAGGTGCGCCGTTACCGTGAAGGGAAATCATAGTGAAAAGCTCTGTGACAGGTGGTGTCGGCCAAGCCGGCGCGCCATCAACGCAAGTCAATGAAAACCCATCCATTGATGAAAACTCATCCGCTAATCGAACCGATCAAAACAAACCTACGATCAAGCCACGAGAAAAAGACGGTACGGGACTTGAATGGGAAGTCGTTCCCACGGATATTGTTTTCCGAATATTCGATGTGCTAACGGAGCAAGTCTTTCAAAGCCAAGGCACAGCCAGAACAGATGCGTTACGAGCAGTGCTCCATTTTGGATCGGTCAGCAGTAGCCAGCGCCACTCATTTCAAGAATTTCTCAAAAATCACCCCAATGGCGCTGTGCTGCGGCCTGAGATATTTGCCTTCACACATCCGGAATGGAAACAGGAGGCAAAAAATTTGAAAGAAAATTGTGAAAAATTGCGCGAAGATTTTTCAAAATCAAAATCCCTGATCACTGAATTAAGTAAATTATTTTATTCTTCAAACTCATCTAGCACTGTAAATCAAGGACCTGACCTTCAGATTTTTGATCAGTTTGAAGGAATTCAGATAGATTTCAAGACGTTTACATGGGGCTCGGAAGTGGGGCCATTGATCTCGTCGATCCAAGGAAAAGTCGTTAAGCTGGATGCAAAGAATATTGGACGTGAGCGGGTTTTAAACGAGGTTATTCCTTGCCTGAAAAAAATCCCTGTCAGTTGTCCCATTGTGTTTGACA
>Ga0315905_10003544_pt1 | contig 16080 bp, 18 predicted proteins | sample LakEriMetagenome_5_FD_203522 | JGI IMG/M metagenome (GOLD analysis project Ga0315905, IMG submission 203522) | Freshwater fungal communities from buoy surface, Lake Erie, Ohio, United States - Buoy 4 MA121 | ecosystem: Environmental > Aquatic > Freshwater > Lake | place: USA: Lake Erie, Ohio... | reverse complement strand
CTATTCGTCAGGTGTTGGCACGTAGTTCTATTTTTAATCCTATTTTCCCAACAGAGGGCTCAAATATTTCATTGTCACTGAAATTGACACTGCCATATTCATTGTTCAATAAAATGAACTACAGTGACCCAGAACTTTCCCAAAAGGATAGATTTAAATTGGTAGAATATCACAAATGGGATTTCGAAGCCTCCTGGTATGCTCAAATAGTCAAAAATCTCGTATTAAAATTAGAAGCTAAAATGGGTTTCTTGGGAATGTATAACAACGAAGTTGGATTGTCTCCATTTGGTCGTTATGAGCTAGGCGGTGATGGTCTTTCAAATTTCGTTGGACTTCAGGGTAAGGATATTGTATCGCTGCGCGGATACAAAGACCCTGTAAATGATGTTTCTGAAGCCAATAGGATAGGAGCAGGTATTTTCAATAAATATACAATGGAGTTACGCTACCTTATTTCACCTAATCCAAGTGCAACAGTATATGTATTGGGCTTCTTGCAAGGTGGTAATGCCTGGGCAGGTTTCAGAGATTACAATCCATTTATGCTTCGAAGATCTGCTGGTCTTGGACTAAGGGTATTCCTACCCATGTTTGGTACACTCGGGTTTGATTATGGTATCGGTTTTGACAAAAATCTGCCTATTGGTTCCAAGCCTTGGGATTATGGTGCCTTCAATATCGTGCTCGGTTTTGAGCCTCGATAGCATAGTATAATACTTTCTAATTATAAATGCCGAAATCAGTTTTTAAGGATTTCGGCGTTATTCATTAAAAAATTAACAAAAAGCTTGATATTTACTTAAAATAGTCTTAAAATCGCATTAGTTTCGTGTAATCCGATTATAATATTTTAATTTTTTTGTTCACTAAAAATCTAATTGCTTGGCTAAGAATTTTAAAAACCCAAATTTTGAGAAAAAAGATGAATCTCAAAATTTTCGCCTCAATGACACAATCCGCGTACCGGAAATCCGATTAGTAGGCGACAACTTCGATGAAATCAGTGAAATCGTTGGAAAAGAAGTAGAAACAGGTGTGTATAAAACCCGATGGGTTTTAGAAATTGCACAGAGAATGAATCTCGACCTTATAGAGATATCTCCCAACGCAAATCCGCCAGTGTGCAGAATCATCGAGCTCAAAAAATTCCTTTATGAAAAAAAGAGAAAGGAAAAAGAACTCAAAGCCAAACAAGTAAAAGTTGTAATTAAGGAGATACGTTTTGGTCCAAACACTGATGACCATGACTTCGAATTTAAAGTAAAACATGCAATAAGCTTTTTGGAAGAGGGGGCTAAGGTGAAAGCCTATGTACAGTTCAAAGGCCGTTCAATTGTTTTTAATGATAGAGGTAGAGAATTACTCACAAGGTTCTTGAACGCCTTAACCGAAGTTGGTGCCCCTGAGTATCAGCCTAAGCTCGAGGAGCGTAGAATGCACGTTACCATAGCGCCTAAAAAAGCTGTTCCTGTCAAAAAGAAAAGTGATACAACTGAAAAATAAGCACTAAGCTTTCAATTCGTCGATAAGAATCTTTATCGACGAATTTTTTATTTGTCAGAAGCCTATTTATCAGATTAACCCTTGAGATAAATTTTAAAAATATGAACTTTTTAAATTCCAAGGCAGCCCTTTCCAATAACATTCTCCTCAAAGACGCTGAGATTGACGGGAACTTAAGTTCATTGACCGATTTGCATTTGGAGGGAATCATAAATGGAGATATTAGCTGCAAGGCAAAAATTTATCTGTCTGAGCAAGCCTCAATCAAAGGGAATGTGATTAGTAAATGCGCTGAAATATCCGGAAAAGTAAAGGGTAACATCAATTGCGTTGAGGTGCTCGATATCAAGTCTACAGCTATAATTGATGGCGATATTCTATGCGGAAGACTTATTCTGGAAGATGGCGCTTCCATAAAAGGTAAGTGTAGCTTAAAATCGTACTGAGATGCAGGAGGAAAAGGATAAGAAAAGCCTGCTTGATAAAAATAAATCATCAGTTAATGCCTACATGAAATATTCGGGAATGGGTATTCAAATGGCGTTAATTATCTTGGGTTTAAGTTTCTTGGGTGTAAAGTTGGATGGCTTTCTAAAAACTAAACCTGTTTTTACTGTAATTTTATCCTTAGCTGCAGTTATTCTTGCAATGTATGTCTTTATACGTCAGGTTAGCAATGAATCTGACAACAAAAAATCAGAAAAATAATGCAGATGTCTTTTAAATATTTTTTAACTATTTTATTTTTTTTGACAGTTTTTGTTGCTGTGGGTTTATATGCATTTGCAAATTTAACTTTATTGAAACCCTATTCAGATCTCTCCCTCATCTCTTTGATTTTCTTTACGCTTTTTAGTGTAGTCTTGTTTAAAGGAGGAGAAAAAAGTGCTAAAAATGAAGATAAGTTACGATTCAGTCAGTTTTTTATGCTTGCAACGGGCATCAAAATGTTTTTGAGCCTACTTATTATTTTGATTTATTTTTTGATTGTAAAACCCAAGACACAATATTTCATTATTCCATTTTTTTTTATCTATTTTTGTTACACAGTTTTTGAAGTTTATTTCTTAACAAAACTTGGAAACAGCAAACTAAAATAATAAAGTTATGTACAACATTAGTGTAGATGAAAAATATAAGTTTGAAATAAATCCTGATGATTTAAATTGGGATGCAGTTGAGGCAGAGCCAGGCAGGTTTAATATCCTGTTAAATAATAGGTCTTATTCTGCAGTTGTTATTTCAGCCGATTATGAATCAAAAAGCTTCACAGTGAGAGTTGATACCCATGTTTTCAACCTTACAGCTAAAGATCGTTTCGACCTTTTGGCAGAACAATTAGGGTTTTCAAGCAAAGCCAGTAAAAAAGTAAATGAAATTAAAGCGCCAATGCCAGGAATGGTCATTTCAGTTTTGGTAAATGAAGGGCAGGAGGTCAGTGCTGGAGAATCAATACTGATATTGGAAGCAATGAAAATGGAAAATGTTATCAAATCACCAGTCCATGCGATAGTAAAAACTATCAAAGTAAAACAGGGAAGTGCAGTAGAAAAGGGACAGCTGCTTATTGAATTTGCATAGTTGAGTTTTTTTATATTTTTAAGCCATTCTCTTCAACAGAAAAGAATGGCTTTTTCTTATTTACTGTTTTCGTGAATTATCTCGCAAACAGCCTCAATCCATTTTGGAGAATCGTTCAATCCCTCAACAAGTTCTAAATGTTCGCCTCCCATTTTTTCAAATTCCTCGGCATATTCATGCGAAATTTCTACAGTTGTCTCCAAGCAATCAGCAACAAATGCCGGACAGAAAACCAATATTTTTTTGTCGCCGGCTTCACGACGTTTTTTTAGAATGTCGCTTGTGTAAGGTTCCAACCATGGATCACGTCCCAACCTCGACTGAAAACAAATGCTGTATTTGTCTTTGTCAATACTTAGTGCGTCGGCAATAGCATGTGTTGTTGCATAGCACTGTGCACTGTAGCAGAACTTGTTACTTTCGCAGATGCTATTGCAACAGTTTTCTTTTTTCATACAATGCGTTTTGCTTTGATCGCCTTTTACCAAATGCCTTTTTGGTAGGCCGTGGTAACTGAATAAAATATGGTCATAATCATCTAAATTATGCTCTTTTGCTCTTTCCAAAAAGGCTTCAATCAGCTTTGGATGGTCATAATAGGAATTGATAAAACTTAACTTTGGAATAACCTGTCCCTTAGAAAAGATTCGCATCACTTCTTCATGAACCGAACCGGTTGTGGCCGAGGCATAATGAGGGAACAAAGGCATTACAATAACCTCGCTTACGCCCGCTTTCATCAATTTTTTTATTGCATCTGCAATAGATGGCTGCTGATAACGCATGGCCAATTCTACCATGTATTCGTCCCCGAGCTGGCTTTGAACTTTTTCTTTTAGGCTATATCCGAAAACCTTTAATGGAGAACCCTCTTTGGTCCATAATATTTTGTATGCTGCGGCAGATTTTCCTGATCTTAGAGGAGCTATAATGCCTCTCACCAATATATTACGGGCAATTGGATTGATGTCAATGACCCTGCCATCTGTTAAAAATTCGGCCAGGTAACGGTGAACAGCTGAGCGGGTAGGAGCGTCGGGAGTACCCAGATTTACAAGCAATACCCCTTTAAGATTTTTTAATGACATGTTTTTACTGATTGTTCTGCTGTTTTAACCAAAAAAGTTAAGATTTGTTTACTTTTCCTCCAGTTCGCGGAGCTCTTTTTGAATAAGTTCATCCGATTTTTTAAAATCATTTGGATTTAACCTCAATGCTTCGTCTGGATTTCGGCTTTTGAGCTCATTTATCAGCGAGTTTTTGTTTGAAAAGTCTTTGGCCGAAAGTACTTGCAGGTTATTTTTTGAGAAAATAAAACTTGGATCGGCATAATTTACATTTGGGTTTTCTATTATTTTTTCGATGGTTTTAGTGACGGCATCTCCAAAATAAAAGCCCTCAGCAAGTGGCTCGTCGCCATAGGTTTCCCGCATTAGAATTTCGGGAAGACTTTCCTGATTGGCCAGGTTTAGTGTTAATAAAAAGGAGTTAATAAACCTGATTTTCTGAATTTTTTCGTTAGGGAAACTTTCTAAAAAAGCCTTATTTTCATCGGCTGTTCCCGACTTGAAATGAACTACAATCGTCTCTGAAAATTCAATTGCGCCACGAATGTAATCGTATTTCTGGCCTTTATCGAATGTGTAAGGCAGGCTGGAAGTTTTCAATGTCTTCTTAATGGTAAGTGTAGGCATTTCACACTCTATCGTTTCGCGAAAATTATCAAAACCCAGGTGTTGCGTTCTAAAACGATACATGCCTTTTGGGACAATCGCCGTCCAGGCATTTTTATCAGCGTTGTAGGTGGCATAGTATCTTTTGCCATAATTGCTTTCACCATTTTTGAACACAATTCGGCTGAATTCAACCTTTATGTTTTCTCTGGCAATGTTATAAAACTTTGCTCTTTCTACTTTTTCGTCATCTGCAGTCATGAAAAGGGTAAGGTAGCAAAGATTATTATCCTGCGCACTTATAATGTTGGGCAGGCTTAAGAAGAAAGTAAAAAGCAAAAAGGTGTATTTCATGATTTGTTTATAACTTAGGCTAAGCTATAAAATATTTTATTATTTCTCTAGAAATTGAAGGTCTAGAATTGCTTTAATTTGAAAAAATGCCAAAATGGCATTAAAATTCAAATTTGACATGTCAAAATGTCACTCGGCTTTATGTCGTTTGATTTTTAAGTAAAAATTTAAGTAATTGAAATACAATGTAATGTAATTTTCGTGAAATTTATTTTCCTTTTCATGATGTCTTGCGGCATATGCTTTGAAATAAAATGATTGTCGACATTCATTTTTATTATTTCACATTAAATTTAAATCTTTATGAAAACGATACTTAAAAGAAATCAGCTTCCTGTGTTTTTCGATGACTTTTTTGGAGATGTATTTAATCCCAGTAAATTGTCAAATCAGAATGAATTAGTGATGACCGCTCCTGCTATCAACATTAAAGAAAACGCTGCAGATTATCAAATTGAACTCGCTGCACCCGGTATGGAAAAATCCGATTTTAAAATTTCAATAGAACAGAATCTATTGAGCATTTCTACTGAAAAGAGGGATGAAAAAAATGAACATTCTGAGAATTACAGCAAAAAGGAATTCGGTTATATGTTTTTCAAAAGAAACTTCAGCTTGCCGGAGGGAAAGATTGAACTAGATAAAATCGAGGCAAAATATGAAGCAGGTATTCTAAAACTATTGCTTCCAAAAAAGACAGATGTACACTCAAAAGAAATTAAAACTATTGTAATTGAATAGTTTAAGTTTAATTTTTTATGTTGTATAGGTTTGGGGCAGTTGCATTAGTGCAGCTGCCTTTTTTCAATACTGAATAGCTCCATGTAAATAGATTTCAGCTTTATTTCTTCTTTTTCCCAGGTCCAAATTTCTTTTGCAATGTTACAATTGGCTTTTATTTCGAGGAATAAAGCGGGTTCATTCAACAAAGTATTGATAGCGTTCAAAATAGATTCCTTGGTCAAATCTGGAATAAGTAAGGCTGTCTGATATTCATTGCAATGTTTTCGATATTCAGGAAAATCCATGCATATGCTGGGTTTTTCGGCCATTGCATAATCGAAAAATTTATTGGCTAGTGAGTAATAATAGTTCAAGCCCTTGTTTTTTAATAGATTGATACCTATGTCAGCCTTTTTTAATTTACTTTAATTCAAGAGGTTTTATAAAGCCAAGGAATTTTACCCTTTCGCCAAGCTTTAGTTCTAGCGCTTTTTTTCTAAGAACATCAGATAAATCACCTTCGCCAACAATCCAAAATTGAACTTTCTTTGCATCAAATTCCTGCATAGCATCCAACATCTCCTCCAAACCTCGACCATCGTTGAGCATACCTTGGTACAGGAGTATCATTGGTTCATCAGCGCTTTTTTCTATCTGTAGTCCGAGATCTTCTTTCGATGATTTCGGTAAATTTCTGATTACTTCAAATTTTTTATTGTAGTTTTTATCGAATTCCTCTGCCAAACTGCTGCAAACTGTATAAGCAAGATCAGCCTTTGGAATACAAAACTTAGCAATTTTTGACCAAATTCTTTGAATTCGGGGTCTGCCAATCAATTCAGGTACTTCTGTAAAATATTCATGCGCATCATAAATAAGTTTTTTCCTTCTGATTTTAGCAGCCAAAGTTGCAGCCAAGAGGGTATCAAGATCAACAGCACATATTGCATCGTATTTGCGTAGAAATAGGAAGAAAAAAAATAACCTGATATTATATTCCAAATAAAAAAACTTACCCTTTGTGAAAAAACAGCGAATCCGCTTCTGCTTGAAATTAAATTCAGACAAAGGCTTCGAATCTTTTAGTTTTCGACCCAGAAGCGTTACTTCAAAACCAGCATTTGATAAGCTACTGCAGATACGTTGCATCCTTTGGTCGTAGTTCAGATCATTGGTAACCGTACAATATATTTTTTTCACAATTTAATTTTAGGATAATGCCATGCTTAAACCCACTATAGACAATATCGAATATATGATTTTTTTAAACAATTCTGGATGGGTAAGCCTGGTATTTATTTTTTTTCCAAGCAAAATGCCAATTATTACTGCGGGCAATGCAAATGAGCAAATCAGCAGTACAGTCTGATTAAGATTTCCTTTTGCGATATGCCCGATAAGCACTATGGTGGAGGTACATGCGAAATAGGCCTGAAGGTTTAATCTGAATATTGCAGAAGTCCATCTGCGCATAGTGCCGTAAATCGCTACCGGAGGTCCGGGGATATTATAAGCCCCTGCCAAAAATCCACCAATACCACCAAATAAAATACCAAATCTATTGTCTTTTAGGCTTCCCAGTTTAGGGTTTAAGAGGCTGAAAACTGAAAATGCAGTAATAAAAATACCAAGATACATTTTCATGATTTTTGTATCTAAAATTGATGCAATATAGATGCCCAAAGGGACCAATAAAAGTGAACCCATTACCATTATGGCCACACTTCTAAGTTCAATTTTTTCCCATTCCCTAATTACAATATAAAAACTTCCACAAACTGAAATAATAGATACATAGGGACCGCAGATGTTAAGTGGAAGAATAAAACCTAGAAAAGCCATATTTACCAGACCCTCGCCAAAACCGATTGCAGATTTTACAGTTGATGCAAAAAATGCGATTAAAGCAATTGTTAGTAGCAGTGTTAAGGTCATAAAAAAGCAAGGTCACTGAGTATTCTTTCTAAAAATAGCCCAAATTAGATCTGATATAAGCATAAAAATATCGAGCAATGGTTTCAATATTTGAATCAGTATTGAAAGAATTATTGAAATTACAAATGCAAATCTAGGTGGTTTTTGGCTGTAATCGCATTTTGTAGTGATTAAGCCGGGGTACAACTGTATAAAAATTATTGGACTAAGATTTTCACCGGTCAATTTGTAGGCATCCCAAAAAATTGCTTCTTTTTTATAAGCTTCTATTTCCATTGGATGATTATTATATGCAAATTCAAGTGCTTTTTTGAATTTCAATTTCTCTTTAAAAATCCCTTTTAGGAATAATGCTATTGACCATGCAAGATAATGCCACATAAACGAGCGAATATAACCAAAACTATAAGGCCATTGCTTGTCAAGATGCTGATGCTGTAGAACATGTACAGCTTCATGGAAAATAAGTGATAGGTTGTTTTCATCACTTTTATGCCTCAGGTGCATGTAAATTTTCTTTCGGCTGAATGTATTTGGCAGAACAACAGCTGCAGCGAAGCTGTTTCTTAAAAACCAGGGCATACCATATTTAATGTTTACTGATTTCCAATTCAAATTTGGGAATAGTAAATGAATAAGTTTATGATCAGCCACAACAGTAGGTTTTGTAAGCTATTACATAAAATGGGCACATATCATTCATGAGGAGCAAGTGCTGTTGCTTCAAATTTCAACATTTGATCACTATCGCCTAAAACAATGAGACTCATCCCCTTTGAAATTACTATCTCGGGGTCGGGATTAACAGCATATTTGCCATCCGGCTTTTTAAGTGCAATGATATTCAGTCCGGTATGTGTTCTCAGGTCAAGGTTTTTGATTGATTTATCTCTGAATTCAGATTTTAAATTACGGTAAGATACTTCTTTGAATTGTATGGTTGCGTCTTCGCCTATGCTGGAAAGGAGTTGAAAAAATTCAGCTGCTCTTGGCTGAAATACCAAGGTAGCCATATAAACGCCACCAATTACCTCCGACATAACCACATGATTTGCGCCGGCGCGATATAGTTTTTTCTCAGCCTCATGACTAGATGCCCTTGTGACAATTTTTAGTTTTGGATTCAACTGCCTGGCCGTAAGCACCGTGTAAACATTAAAAGCATCTTCGCCAAAGGTGATGACAATCGCTTTCGCGTCTTCAATTCCGGCTTCTTTAAGCGTATGATCATGTGTCGCATCTCCTTCAATAAAGAAATAGCCTGAATCGCGAAGAAATTTAACCTTGTCGGTATCTGGCTCTACAACAACATAAGGATTCTTCGATTTAATCATTTCTGCCAGGACTTCTTTTCCGTGTCGTCCAAATCCGCAGATGATGGTATGATTTTTCAATTTTTGTATTTTTTTATAAACCTTATAATCTTCCAACATTTTTCTGAGATCGCCTTCCAACAGGAATCGTGACAATATTGAAATAGCATAAGTAAATATACCAATATTGGTTAAAATGAGAAAGGATGCAAACATTCTACCCCAAAAACCCAATGGCTGAATTTCACCATAACCTACAGTCGAAATCGTGATAACGGTCATATAGAATGCGTCCATAAGATTGTACCCGCTTATAGACATGAAGCCTATAATACCAATCAAAACACAAAGCAACATCATCGCAGCAGCGAGAATTATCTGGCTGAGATAGTGATTGATGCGCTCAAAATGCTTGTTTTTTCGCAGGTACTGTCTGCGCTTTCTTAAAAAATCTATACTGCTTATTATCACTTAAAAACTGCTTATCAGACCGCGTTATCTAAATGCTTACTTTTTGAAATTTGGCGAAACTACCAACTCTTTGCTGCCTGCAGTATGCACATAAAATCCCTCTCCTGATTTTACACCCATTTTGCCAGCTGTTACCATATTTACCAGTAGGGGACAGGGTGCATATTTTGGATTACCAAAGCCATCGTGTAGTACTCTAAGTATTGACAGACATACGTCCAATCCGATAAAATCGGCTAACTGAAGTGGTCCCATTAGGTGTGCCATACCTAGTTTCATCACAGTGTCAATCTCTTCTACGCCCGCGACGCCTTCATACAAAGTATAAATTGCCTCGTTGATCATAGGCATTAGAATTCTGTTGGCTACAAAACCAGGATAATCATTTACTTCAACAGGGACTTTGCCCAAAGCTTTTGATAAATCCATAATGGTTTTAAGCGTCTCTGCGCTTGTCGAATATCCGCAGATAACTTCTACCAGTTTCATCACCGGAACCGGATTCATAAAATGCATGCCAATCACCTGTGTCGGGCGTTTTGTTACGGCTGCAATTTGCGTTATGGAAATGGAAGATGTATTTGTGGCAAGGATACAACCCGCAGGTGCATGCTCATCCATTTGCCTGAATATTTTCAGCTTCAGGTCCACATTTTCTGTGGCGGCTTCAACAATCAGCTCCGCATTTATAGCTACTGCCGAAAGATCTGTATTGGTTGTAATGTTAGCCAATGTTACCGCCTTCTCATCTTCGGTAAGGCTGCCCTTGCTGACCATTCGATCCAGGTTTTTTGAAATGGTTGTCATAGCCCTGTTTAGTGCATCGGCCGATACATCTACCAGTTTAACACTATGTCCTGTCATGGCAAATACATGTGCAATTCCGTTGCCCATGGTTCCAGCGCCTATTACTACGATGTTTTTCATGATACTTTTCTGATTTTTTGTATTTTTACGTTAAAAGTTATAGATTTTATTGACTAATGCCTTTAAAAGCTTCAAATATAGTCATATTTTGTATTCTGTTTTTACAAATCTCCTGCTTTTGCTGTTGATTTTTTCAATTTGACAACTTTTTTTTGTCATTGTTTTTTAAGTAAATTTTACTTTTAATGGTATATTTTGCCTCTGATTTTCATTTGGGTATTCCTTCCTGGAAATCAGCTTCCTCAAAGGAACGTGAAATGCGTGTACTTCGCTGGCTGAATATGATTTCTGAAGATAAAGCATTGAAATCTATTTATCTGGTTGGCGATATCTTCGATTTTTGGTTCGACTATCGCAGGGTTGTACCCAAAGGTTTTGTGCGAATTCTAGGGAAACTGGCAGAATTGAGTGACAGGGGCGTAGAGCTCCATCTTTTTACAGGTAATCATGATGTTTGGTTTTTTGATTATTTTGAAAAAGAACTCAATGCAAAAATTCATCGAAATCCCATAGAAATTAAAATTGCGGATAAAAATTTTTTTATAGCACATGGAGATGGTCTCGGCCCCGGCGACTATGGTTATAAATTCATAAAAAAAATATTCCGTAATCCTTTTTGTCAATGGCTTTTTCGCTGGCTTCATCCCGATATTGGGGTTGCTATGGCAAACTTTTTTTCCAAAACCAGTCGTGCTTCGCAAGATACTCACAGACCTTTTCTTGGCGAAGACAAAGAATGGCTTATCATTTTTGCCAATGATAAATTAAATAAAAGTCCTCTTATCGATTATTTTATTTTTGGTCACAGACATTTGGCGCAGGATTTGGTTCTCAAAGATGGTAAATCGAGATATGTTAATCTTGGTCATTGGTTCGGCGAGGGTAATTATGCTGTTTTTGATGGTCAGGAGCTTCATCTGAAAAAATTTGATAAGTAAAATGCCATTTCTGAAACTCTTTTTCAATTTATCATTAACGCTTATTGCTGCTCTTCCTGACTTAATTGCTCAGGATTTGCCTCCTAATGTGTTAATTAAAAAGATAGAACTTAAATCCCATTTTGTCGAAGTTGACAGGATGCAACAGATTTATGCAGTCAGCGATGATCATACCCTTTTAAAATTTTCAGCTTCCGGCGAATTACAAAAGTCCTTTAATGAAAATAGTCTTGGTGCAATAAGTTCTGTCGATGTTTCCAATCCTTTTCAGCCTTTGGTTTTCTACAATGAATATCAAACCGCTGTAGTACTCGATCGCAGCCTCAGCGAATTATATCGTTTTAAACTTTCTGAACTCAATTTCACCCAGATTGATGCCCTTGCGCTATCTTCCGATAATATGCTCTGGTTGTACGATCCCAATAATTTTAAATTGATAAAATTTGAAAGCAATGGCACCGTAAATCTCGAAAGTCCTGATTTGAGTTCAATTCTCGAAAGTTCATTTTTTCCAAAAAGCCTTCGAGAAGCTGAATTTAAAGTTTTTGCAAATGACCCTGAAAAGGGAATGCTTATTTTTGACAACTTTGGCAATTTTATCCAAAGATTAAGTTTAAACGCTATCGGATATTTTCAGGTTTCAGGTACTTTCCTAATCTGGATGGATGCTGATAATCAGTTGCATCGTTTGCACCTGAAGACTTTCAGGGAGCAGATAAGCCCACTAGCCGATCTTGGAATTGATAGCAAAAATTTGCTACAGCTTTGTATCATGCCCAATTCTTATCTTCTCCGCTATCCCGACCGGATTGAACTTGTCGAAAAATCAAAACCTTAATCAACGTACACGTAGCAGCTCTTTCCAGCTTGTGGTATATCTTGGACTGCGAAACTGCTCCAATTTTTGCCAGCTGTTGCCTTTGGTAACCGACGCTGCTGCGCAACCAAGTGTTCCTTTTCCGTATCGTGCATTGATTTTGTCTGTAACTGTCATCAGTTTCCTGGTTTTAAGGTGTAGTTCGGGTTCCTGAAAAAGATTGAGCTGTATATTATCTTCGGGCTGCAGGTCATAAGCCATGATGCCGCATTTTTTATAATTCCTTCCGGGCAGATAACATAGCGATGCCGCTTTCCAGGCAGCTTTAATCAGTTCGGGCGTATTCGAAGTGGCAATTGGCAATTGGATAAACTGTGAATAATAACGTCGTCCGTCCGGACTTTTATTGTTGTAGGGGTTCACCAACAGAAATACCGATATGGCAGGCGTTACCTGACTGTATTTGCGCAATTTTTCACCTAGTCTTGTGGCAAAGTTGGCAAAGGCTTCGAGGATTTCTTCTTTCGAGTACACATCGCGTCGAAATGCGCGGGATACCACCATGTTTTGTCGACCTGCCGGATTTTCTTCCAGGTCCATACAGGGAATACCTTTTAGTTCTTTTAGCAGGCGCAGGCCCTGAATGGTAAAGTTTTTATAAAACCACTGCTCGTTGCACTGCATCAGCTGCCATACATTCATGATACCAGAATCATTCAGCTTACGCCTATAAGCCGATCCGATGCCCCAAACCTCCGAAATGTCTATTTTTTTCATCAGTTCCTCCTGGCTGTAAGGGTCGCAGATGATATGCACGCCTTTTCCGGTCACTTTTTTCGAAATATGGTTGGCCAGTTTTGACAGCGTTTTTGTCGGGGCAAATCCTATGGAAATGGGAATACCTGTGCATTGTTCCACGTATTTTTTGATGCGCATACCTTCCTCTTCGAGCCACTGCTCGGTCTGTTGGTAAAATTCAAAACGCATAAAGGCTTCATCTATGGAGTAAACTTCAATTTCGTCACATTGCTGTCCCAGCAGGTTCATCACCCTTGCCGATAAATCCCCGTAGAGCTGATAATTGGAGGAAAAAACATGAATTTTATGCCTTTCTATCAGATCCCTGATCTGCCAGTGCGGCAGACCGTTGGCAATGCCTAGCTGCTTTACCTCGTTAGAACGCGCTACTACGCAGCCATCGTTATTCGAGAGCACAACAATTGGCTTGTTGCGCAGTTCGGGACGAAAAACGCGCTCGCAGGAGGCATAAAAATTATTACAATCGGCTAAGGCAAACATTGAGGGTGTTGAGGAAATAATGAAATAATGAAAGAATTTTTAGTGCGGAGGAGCCAGGTACGAGGTGCTAGTTATTTAGTAGCCAGTACTTTAGGAATCAGGTACTAGGTATTAGTGTAGATGAAAGAATGTCTCGTCATACTGACGAGATGAAAGAATGAAAGAATTTTTAGTACAGAGTAGTCAGGTACTAGGTACTAGAGTAGAGGAAAGAGGAAAGAAACGAAGTTCCGTATAACGAATTTTTTCAAAAGGCTTTAGCCTATGAAAAAACAATAGCGAGAGAGGGCGGTATTTTAATGCCGCATTGAAAGAGCTATTTAGTACAGAGTAGCTAGGTACTAGGTAATAGTTATTTAGTAGCCAGTAGCCAGTACTTTAGGAACCAGGTACTAGTGCTCCAAATCTAGCATCTCTTAGTCTAGCGTCTCCAAGTCTAGTGTCTCTTAGTCTAATGTCTTAAATTCTAATTTCTACCTTTTAATTTTACATCAGGTTCTGTGAATGACATAAACCACCACACCCCAAATGCGGCAATCGGGATGATTGGTGATTTCCATAGTTTTGTAGCGGGAATTTTCAGGTTTCAGAAAATGTCGACCCTGCTCCGATACATAACGCTTTACTGTAAAATCGGCATCGAGCGTAGCAATGACAATATCATTGGGTTTGGCGCTGAGTGAGCGGTCCACAATAAGTATATCATCGGGATGAATGCCTGCGCCAAGCATCGATTCTCCTTCGACTCTGACCAGAAAAGTAGCCGCCGGATGTTTTATCAGGTACTCGTTCAGGTCAATCGGTTTGTCCATATAGTCATCGGCAGGCGAGGGAAATCCGGCCGACACATATTCATAATAGGGGATGGGTTTAAAATTTGAATTTTCTTGCATATTTTTACACTTTTGAAGATTGAATCGAAATAGAGCTCAAAAATAAAACAAAATGTTTTAAAAAGCAAAAATTATCACCTAAAAATAAAACAAAATGTTTCAAAACTAATCTTCGGAAATTTTGATAAGGCAAAATTTTTAAGAGTTTTTTTTTGATAATCAAAATTAATATTGGATAGTTTTTTTTAATTGGGAAAATAAATTTACTTTTCAAGATCATTTTCGAACATAGCGTATTTACAGGTAAAATATAATTTTTTTAACAATAAAAAGCAGTCATGAAAGTAGGGATTCCATGTGAAATATCTCCGAATGAGTTGAGGGTAGCTGCAACCCCCAAAACCGTAAAACGGTTACAAAAGCAGGGCTTTGAAGTTTTTATTCAGCGAAATGCAGGGAACAAGGCCAATTTTTCAGATAAAGATTTTGAAGAAGCTGGCGCAAAACTTGTAAATACTGCAGCCGAAATCTACGGACAAACAGATATAGTGCTTAAGGTAAAAGAACCTGAAGTTGAAGAAGTGACGCTAATGCGTGAGGGCTTGGTGCTGCTTAGCTACCTTTGGCCAGCTCAAAATCAGGAACTACTTAAAGTCCTGGCAGATAAGAAAGTCAATGCAGTTGCAATGGATGCCATTCCGCGCATTTCCCGCGCACAAAAAATGGACGTCCTTTCCTCAATGGCAAATATTGCAGGTTACAGATCAGTCATTGAAGCTTCCTTTTATTTTGGACGCTTCCTCAACGGACAAATTACTGCAGCGGGTAAAGTAGAACCCGCAAAAGTACTGGTTATTGGTGCCGGTGTGGCCGGACTAGCGGCAATCGGCGCAGCCAATTCGCTGGGTGCAATTGTAAGAGCCTTCGATACACGCAAAGAAGTTGCCGAGCAGATTCAGTCGATGGGAGCATCTTTCCTGACGGTTGAAATTGAAGAAGACGGTGCAACATCATCAGGCTATTCCAAGGAAATGAGTAAGGAGTTTATAGAAGCTGAGATGAAATTGTTTTTAGAACAGGCAGCCGAAGTTGATATAATTATTACAACAGCACAAATACCGGGCAGACCAGCACCGAAACTCATTTTGGACTATCATGTGGCAGCGATGAAACCGGGCTCGGTTATCGTTGACCTTGCAGCATCTACCGGAGGTAACTGCGTGTTGACTAAAAACGGCGAAGTACATACTACCGAAAACGGTGTAGTGATTGTCGGAAAACTCAATCTGCTGCCCAATCAGGCTTCGCAACTCTACGGCAACAATCTTTGCCACCTACTTGATGACATGGGTAAGGCCGAAAATTTCAGCATAAATATGGAAGATGCCATTGTGTCAAGAGCAATGGTTACACATAATGGTAATATCAACTGGCCACCGGCGCCACTGCCCGTAAGTGCAACGCCAAAACCAGCCGAAAAACCAGTGTTAGAGGATCCGAAAATTACGGAGGAGAAAAATGCCAAAAAACAGGCGACCGCTATGATTTTCAGGCTCTTGATTATCGGGGCATTCCTGGGGCTTATCGGACAATTTGCTCCGGCCGATTTTGTACAGCATTTTACAGTATTTGTCTTGGCGGTATTTATAGGATGGCAGGTAATATGGAATGTTTCACATTCATTGCATACCCCGCTCATGGCCGTAACAA
>Ga0315905_10003543_pt1 | contig 16080 bp, 12 predicted proteins | sample LakEriMetagenome_5_FD_203522 | JGI IMG/M metagenome (GOLD analysis project Ga0315905, IMG submission 203522) | Freshwater fungal communities from buoy surface, Lake Erie, Ohio, United States - Buoy 4 MA121 | ecosystem: Environmental > Aquatic > Freshwater > Lake | place: USA: Lake Erie, Ohio... | reverse complement strand
ATTATTTGAATACGAAACGTGAAAAAATGGGACATCAAATTTAATATATAGCAACATGAATATTCGACTATTCATTTTTGTTCTTTTGATTTTTACGGGCTTGTTTTCTCAGGCTCAAGAGTGTGAATACACACCTTCCAAATCCATTCAAAAAACACTGAGTAAGATCACTGATCCAAAAGGAAAATTGAAGTCGGAAGAAAAGATTGTATTACTTGAAAAGGCCTTGGCAGAAGATGAGAATTGTTTGCCATGTATGTTTCACCTGGCTTCGTTGGAATTTACTGTTGCCATGCGGTCTCAACGACCCTCATTCACGCGAGCAATTGAACTTTCAGAAAAGGTAGTGGCTCAATGTGAAAATTATCATTCAAAGCTGTATTACATTCTTGGAGGTGGATACTACATTGAACAAGAATACGAAAAGGCACTTGTGGCATTTGAGAAGTTCATGAATTTTCCGGAAGATGACCCATCGAAATTCGATAAGAATTACGACGCGAAATACCAAGAAGCGAAAGAGTCGTTGGTGAATATAAAATTGTATAATGATATTTTCAACGGGAATAAAGGATTTGAGTTCAAGCCTAAAAAGGTAGAAGGTGTTTGCACTGCTGCAGACGAATATTTACCCATGATTTCTCCCGATGGTGAAATCATGTTTTACACTCGCACACGCTCTGCTCAGAGTATGGGAGATTTAACAGCAACCTTAATTGAAGAATTTTTCTGGAGTAGAAGAAAAGATATCAATGCCATTTTTGATAATGGTGAGGCATTGCCAAAGCCCTTTAACGTGAAGGGATTTGGATACGGCGGCGCAACCGTTTCAGTGGATAATAAGGAGTTAATCATCGCTCGAACGAATCCCAATAAATTAAATCCAAGAAACGTAGATTTATTTCGTTCCAAGTTTGAGCGGGTAGCTTTGGGTAATGGCAAGTACGAATATAAATGGAGTGACTGGGAAGATCTGGGGATGAATATAAATACACCAGATGGTTGGGAGGCACAGCCTACATTAAGTGGCGATGGGCAAACACTCATTTTTGTTTCAGTGCGCCCAACATGCATGAAAGATGATTCAGGAAATTATTCGCATGATTTATTTCTGAGTAAGAAAAAGCAAGATGGTTCCTGGGGGCCTTGTATTCGAGTTCCGGAAACAGTGAATACCAGTGGTCAAGAGAAATCACCTTTCATACATAGCGACAGCCATTCTTTATATTTCGCTTCTGACGGGCATCCGGGAGTGGGAGGTATGGATTTATTCAAAGTTGAAATGAATGAAGATGGAACTTTTTCTACGCCTCAGAATTTGGGGGTGCCAATTAACACAAAAGAAAATCAAGTAGGAATCATTGTTAGTTCAGATGGGGAATTGGCATACTACGGAAGTGAGGCACTGGTTGGACCCAAAAATTTAGATGTGTTTGAATTTCAATTACCTGTAAGACTTCGCCCTGAACGCGTAGCCATTATAAAAGGAGAGGTGAAAGAAGACAATGGATCACCCGTTTCGAATGCAACCGTAACAATTAATTATGCTCAGTCGGGAAAGGAAGATGTCATTAAAATTAACGAAGATGATGGGTCCTATGCGGCGGTGGTAAGAACCAGTAAGAATGAAGATGTTGTTTTAAAGGTGGAAGGAGAAAACATTGCTTTTAACGCGCAAGTCATAGCGAAAAAAGATGATCCGAATCCGGCAGATATTTTGAAACTCAATGTTGAGGCAGCGGTTGTAGCAGAGAATAAGCCGTTTGTTATTAAAGATATCTATTACACAACTGCACGAGCCGATATTAATCCTGAGAGTATGTTTATTCTCTCTGAATTTGCAGATTACTTGAAAGAGCATCCCAGCTGGGTCATAGAAATTAGAGGTCACACGGACAATACCGGAGAAGACAAAACCAATGAAATTTTGTCTTTGAATAGAGCGAAAGAGGTAATGGCCTTTCTTGTTGGAAAGGGGGTTCAGGAGAATCAACTTGTAGCTGTTGGGTATGGAGAGAAAAAGCCGATTGCCACAAATGATACTGAGGCTGGCCGAGCGAAAAACAGAAGGACTGAATTTGTGATTAAGAAAATGTGATATGAGAATTGATATACTAACCATTCTTCCTCGATTACTCGATGGGCCATTTGCTGACTCCATTCTAAATCGCGCGCAAAAGAATGGATTGTGTGAAATACACATTCACAACATTCGTGATTATTCCACAGATAAACATAAGAGCGTAGACGATTATCAATTCGGAGGTGGAGCGGGAATGGTGATGCTTGTTCAGCCCATTGCAGATTGCATTTCTTCATTAACCGCAGCTCGTGAGTATGATGAAATTATTTATCTCACTCCCGATGGTGAGACCTTAAATCAGAAGGTGTGCAATGGACTTTCACTTCAAAAAAATCTGATGCTCATATGCGGACACTACAAAGGCATTGATCAACGTATTCGCGATCATTATGTGACGAAAGAAATCTCAATTGGAGATTATGTATTAAGTGGCGGTGAATTGGCTGCAGCCATTGTGGTTGATAGTGTGGTTCGATTAATACCCGGAGTGATGAACGATGAAACTTCTGCCTTGACAGATTCATTTCAAGATAATTTACTTGCACCCCCCGTGTATACGCGCCCTGCAGATTACAACGGTTGGAAAGTTCCTGAGGTTTTAACATCGGGCAATTTCAAGGCCATTGAAGAGTGGAGAATGAATGAGGCCTTTTCTAAAACAAAAACAAGACGACCTGATTTGTTAGACGAATAAAATGAGTTTTTCAACGCCCTTGGCAGAGCGCATGCGCCCATTACAATTGTCTGAATACGTTGGACAAAGTCACTTAGTTGGTGAACATGCTACCCTGCGAAAGGTAATTGAAAGTGGTCATGTGCCCTCTATGATTTTGTGGGGGCCACCCGGTGTTGGAAAGACTACCCTCGCTAATATCATCGCTAAAACGCAGGATAGACCATTCTATGCATTATCAGCCATAAACAGCGGGGTAAAAGAAATTCGAGAGGTGTTAGAAAGCGCCGGTAAAGGAGGCTTGTTTGCCAAGAGTGCAATTTTGTTTATTGATGAAATACATAGATTTTCGAAGAGTCAACAAGATGCATTGCTCGGAGCTGTAGAAAAGGGTGTTGTTACATTGATTGGCGCCACAACAGAGAATCCATCTTTTGAAGTCAATAGCGCGTTGTTGTCACGTTCTCAAGTCTATACATTGAATCCATTGACCCAAGATGAATTGATAGGTTTGTTGAATGATGTTTTAACTCGCGATGAAGTATTGAAGTTGAAAAACATTCACCTGCAAGAGACGCAGGCCTTGTTAAGATATAGTGGTGGCGATGCTAGACGTTTATTGAATGTGTTGGAATTGGTTGTTGAATCTTTGAATGAAGATGAAATTGTAATTACCAATGCTGCGGTTGAAGAGGTAGTTCATACCAATACCTCGAAATATGATAAAACAGGTGAAATGCATTATGATGTTATTTCGGCTTTTATCAAAAGTGTTCGCGGATCTTCACCGCAAGCAGCCATTTACTATTTAGCTCGAATGATCAAAGGCGGTGAAGATCCGCTCTTCATTGCCCGTAGATTGGTCATCTTGGCCTCAGAAGATGTAGGTCTTGCAAATCCAAATGCACTGCTTATCGCGGAATCAACGTTTCGCGCTGTACAAAATATCGGATGGCCAGAGGCAAGAATTCCGTTGAGTATGTGCACCGTATACTTAGCTACTTCAGCGAAGAGTAATTCGGTTTATTTGGCAATAGATGCAGCATTGGCAGAAGTGAATGTGTCTGGAGATTTGTCGGTTCCCATGCATCTTCGCAACGCACCCACACAATTGATGAAAGAGTTGGGTTATGGGGAAGCGTACGAATATGCGCATGCACATCCGAACCATTTTGTTCGTCAAGAACATTTACCCAATGAGTTGATAGGAAAAGAATTTTATATCCCCGCTGATAATCCAAAAGAAGCAGCCATTGCAAAATGGATCGAGGAAAGATGGGGTTTCAAAAAAGAAATATAGCATGTATAAAAGAATTGTAAAACCCCTGATGTTCCTGTTGTCTCCAGAGCGAGCACATTACTTTGCCATGGCCATGTTGGTTGCTGTTGTGAAAATTCCGGGAGTGGCATTTCTAATGCGCAAGCGCACACAAACGAAGAACAGTGAAGTTCGAGTAGCGGGAATTTCATTTCCAAATTGCGTAGGACTTGCAGCTGGATTCGACAAAGATGCGAGATGGGTAGACGAATTGTCTTGTTTGGGTTTTGGACATATTGAGGTAGGAACGCTAACACCGAAAGCGCAGCCAGGAAATGATAAGCCACGACTTTTTCGTTTGCCAAAAGATGAAGGACTAATCAATAGAATGGGTTTCAACAACGGTGGAGTAGACGCAGCAGCGCACAGACTGCGCAGCCGAAAATCGAATGTTGTCATTGGCGGAAATATTGGGAAGAATAAAATTACTCCGAATGAAGATGCGCTTTCAGATTACATGTATTGCCTAAATGCATTGCATGATTGTGTAGATTATTTTGTTGTGAATGTGAGTTCACCCAATACGCCAGGTTTAAGAGATCTTCAAGAAAAAGAACCACTGAAAAAAATACTTGTAGCTCTTCAAGAACAGAATGCATTGTTCCCCATTCCACGTCCGATCTTTCTGAAAATTGCTCCCGATTTGAATACCTCGCAATTGGATGATATTATTGAAATTGTTGTTGAATCTAAAATTGCGGGAGTCATTGCTACGAATACCACCATTGCCAGAAACGGCCTGCGAACGCCTGTTCAAGAGGTTGATGAAATTGGAGCAGGTGGATTAAGTGGTAAGCCTGTATTTGAAAAATCGAATGTGGTTATACAGTATCTTATAGAAAAATCTGGAAATGCATTTCCAGTTATTGGAGTAGGAGGCATTCATTCAGCTGAAGATGCAAGACACAAAAAAGCACTGGGCTGTGACTTGGTACAGTTGTATTCTGGATTCATTTATGAAGGACCTGGTTTAATTCGCTGCATTGCAAATGGTGAATAACTCTGTTGATATGTTGAATTTTCGAAAACGTCGAAAGGTTTCAGTGTGAATCTATTTTTGAAGACAACACAAAGTTGAACCAATACGTTTTGAAAATATGATCTCATTCTTCGGAAAGAAAAAAATATCTGCAGAGAAGACAGCGTCTTTTTTTGTGAATACATTACTAGACGCGGTTGAAGAAGGGTTTCCGGAAGTAGCAGGTTTTGTGCGTGATTCGCCAGAGTTTGTTAAAGTTCCTGTCATGAGTGACGAAGAGTATGGAAAGTTTTTAATGATTGTTATAGTAGGGAATTTTAATTACCTGCACGAACATTTTCAAGACGGTGAAGCCGAATTAATTATTGGTCATTGCGTAGAACAGTTTGCTCCGGTTTTCGATTTATCACCTACAGCTTTTCAAACTAAGGTGAATGAATACAAAAAATTCATGGCTCACATCAATGCGCCATCGAAGAACAATTTGTACGCCATGTCACGTGCGGTTTTTTATAAGTATGAATTGAATCAATACCAAGATGAATACTTCATGCGCGAAAATGCACCGAATCCAATTTTCAAAAAGAACTTGGATGATGTCATGAGAAATTTTGTTTGGGATTGGAGCGCATTTACAGAAAAGTACAAAGTGCAAATTAGCGGACTTCTTTAAGTCCGTTTTCCAACAAATCTTCCAAGAGAATATCATAATCCGATTCGAGATGATCGGGTTTTATTTTGAATTCTATATCGGGTTGTATTGGATTTAAATCATATTGAAATTCTCTATTGTAATTATAGCGAATGGTAGAGATGGAATAACCAATACCCGTAATTGGCAGGTAATACATTTTTGCATTCCCCCAAGTTCCGGTCATTCCACCGTTGCAAGGAGTGCCAATTAAAACTCCTCGTTTACGCTCTTTAATAATGTGAGCGAAATCTACAGAAGCGCTGGCGGTTCCGGCGTTGATGAGCACATTGACATTGCCATTGCATACAAGTTTCGATTTCTTTGCATGCTGCATATAAATGGTGTCTACGGTATTAATGGGTGATCTTAAGGCATGATAGTAGCTTCTTCTGTCTTCGTCTATGAGAACTTTTTTCTCGAATCGTTTTGGAAAGAAAATCTCTCGCAAACCTTTTGGAATTTGAGAGAGCTCACTGGATTTCCATACCACGTTGTTCGGTGTGCAATATCCATTGGCGTCGAGATAAGAATACACCAATTGAACCAAATCTGCTGACCCTCCGCCGTTATTCCGTAGGTCAATAACCATGTCTAAATCATATTCGTGACACCAAACAAAAAATCGGTGTATTCTTCGATATGCTTTTTTAACGTTGTATGGGGCAAAGGTGTGAATTTTTAGAACGCCAATGCGGTCTTCCGGATAAATGTCATACTCAATATCTTCTTTTTCTGGAAGTATTGTTTCAAAATAAGCGTCGCGCTTTTTCTGATAAGTTTTGCTGTCTAAAGCCTCAGAAGTTACGAGTGTATTTTCATCAACAGTGATACTGAATTTTTCATTGATATCTAATGGGACAATGAGAGAAACAATGGATGAGAAAACGTGAGCTGTTAGTTCATCTTTAAGGGAAAATGCGGCACCTTCAATGGAAACATAATCAGCTGCAATGTTGAAGATGCTATCGACAGCTATATTGTTGATTTTGAAAATTTCAGTTCCGGCTTTCAATCCGTGAGAATCGAAAGCAAGGTAGTATTGATTTTCAATTTTAGTAATGGGTAAAAAAATGCGTCCATAATCTTTGCGCATGGCAGAACCAAAAGTGCGAGGCAGAATTTGAGTGTGAGAATCTGCCATCACATTTGTAAATTCACTCATTGTTTGAGTGAATTCCAAATAAGAGCGCGGTGTACTTAGTATGTTTCGAGCTTGCTGATATGCTCGGTCAAATTCCAATTTCCCACAATACAAATAAGGATTCGGATTACTCTTTTCTATGGTCACTTTCAGAGAGTCAAGATCGCGCAGCATTTCTTCTGGACAAAGCTTGGTTGTTCTCCAATCTGCAGAGAACCTATTTTCAAAAATGACACAAGGTGTTTGACCATGAATGGACATGATGCACAAGGTCAGTAATGGTATGAAAATAAATCTCATTTATTCTCTCGCTTAGCAACCATGGTTAAGATGGTTGCAAGAGCAACGGTCTCTCCGGTTTCATCATAGACGTCGACTAAAAATTTCACAATGCCTTTCGCTATGTCTTCTTCGTTGCGTTTTTCTTGTTCTATCTTTTCTTTCACTGTGAATTTGACACCAATGGTCATACCCGGGTAAACCGGTTTTGTGAATCGAGCTTCGTCAATTCCGTAGTTTAAAAGTACAGGGCCTTTTTTTGGGTCAACAAACAGTCCGGCAGCCTTCGAGAGTACAAAATAACCGTGAGCCACGCGACGCTCAAAGATGGTTCCTTCCAAACTGGTTGCGTCCATGTGAGCGTAGAAATTATCACCGCTAACATTTGCAAAGTTCACAATGTCAGCATCTGTTACGGTGTGTTTGTGTGTGAACACAGTGTGACCAACGTGCAAATCTTCGAAATGCTGTCTGAATAAATGCGGTTGTGCTTCAACTTGGTTTGCTCCTTGTTGATACACGCCGGTGATGGCTGTAATCATACTCGGAGATCCTTGTATTGCTGTTCGTTGCAGGTAATGCATGACACCACGTTTGCCTCCCATTTCTTCCCCACCACCGGCTCTTCCTGGACCACCATGAACCAGCAGAGGCATGGGCGATCCATGACCAGTGCTTTCTTTTGCACTTTCTTTGTTGAGCACTAGAATACGACCGTGATGTGAGGCGGCATGAATAACAAAATCGCGAGCAATGGTTTGATCATTCGTGGTTATGCTGCAAACCAAACTTCCTTTACCCAATTTTGAAATGGCTACCGCTTCTTCAGTTGTTGCGTATGGCATTAAAGTAGAAATGGGGCCGAAAGCTTCAATGTTATGTGATGATAAATGCTTAAATGGATCATCATTTCGCAATAACACCGGTGCCATAAAGGCTCCCTTCGATGGATCGCCTGCAACCAAGTCCATGTTGTCACTTCCGTATACAACCTGACTCTCTTTTTTCAATTGTTCAAGCGCCTTCAAAACATCTTCACGTTGTGCCTTTCCAGCAAGTGCTCCCATTCTGGTTTTTTCGTTGCGTGGATCACCAATTGCAGTTTGACTTAACGCTTTTGCAAGTGCAATTTGAACATCTTCCATGTATTTTTCAGGCACCAGTATGCGTCGAACAGCAGTGCATTTCTGCCCACACTTCACTGTAATTTCTTTACGCACTTCCTTCACGAACAAATCAAATTCTTCGGTGCCTGGTGCTGCGTCTAATCCCAAAATGGCTGCATTCAATGAATCAGCCTCCATGTTGAAAGGAATGGCTTCGTCAATTAATCGCGGATGCTGTTTAAGCATTTTTCCGGTACTTGCAGAACCTGTGAAAGTGACTACATCTTGCAATTCCAAATGATCGAAAATACCATTTGCACTTCCGCAGATTAATTGCAATGCACCTTGCGGTAAAATGCCCGAAGCGTCAATGTCGCGCACCACAACTTCAGTGAGGTATGAGGTAAGTGTTGCAGGCTTCACAATGGCAGGGACTCCAGCTAACAAATTCACAGCAATTTTTTCCAACATACCCCAAATTGGAAAATTGAAAGCATTGATATGAAGTGCTACACCTTCTTTCGGAACCATGATGTGATGCCCAATGAAAGTGCCTTCTTTCGAAAGTTTAGCTAAATCTCCGTCTACATAAAACGAAGAGTCGGGAAACTGTCGTCGCAGTGAGGCATACGCAAATAAATTTCCAAGACCGCCCTCAATGTCTATCCACGAATCAATTTTAGTAGCTCCCGTTTTTACCGATACTTCATAGTACTTCGCCTTGCGTTCCATCAAATACATGGCGAGTGCCTTCAACATGCGGCCCCGCTCTTGGAAGGTCATCTTGCGCAGGGCAGGTCCTCCAACACTACGGCCGTATTCAAGCATTGCCGCATGGTCTAATCCAGTGCTGTCTGCAACAGCTACCAATTCATCTGTTACAGCATCGAATAATTCAGTTCCTTTTCCAGCGCCTGTTACCCATTTTCCTTGAGCGAAATTTTGAAGTTGAAGCATGATAAAAATTGTTTCCGCGAAGTTAAAAGAAAGTGGCAGACTTCAGGCCTTTGACGTATTTTTACGGCCATGAATAAAAAGACGCATTTAATCACGGGTGGATGTGGTTTTGTGGGAAGAAACATGGTCAAAAGATTGGCAAGTTCTACCGCCGATCAATTGATATTCATTGACGACCTCAGCGTAGGAACACATCCCGATACGTGGATGCCTTATCCCAAGACAAGAGCAGGAGAGGGGTTTGCCGAATATGATGGGCGCATGTTGTTTATTCACGCCGATGCGTTGAAGGTGATGCGTGCATTTACTGAAGACGCCTTGTATTTCCAAACGCATTATGCGTTTTCAATTGAACGCATCAATGATGTTTTTCACTTTGCTGCTATTGTAGGTGGTAGATCGAAAATAGACGGTGATCCCATGGTGGTTGCCTTGGATTTAGCCATTGATGCTGAATTATTCCATTGGGCATGCAAGTACATGCCAGATCGCTTGCTGTATCCAAGTTCTTCCGCTGCATATCCAATAGATCTTCAAACAGTCAATGGTGCAATTGCCTTGAAAGAATCAGACATTGATTTCAAAAAAATGGGTGAGCCCGATATGACTTACGGTTGGAGTAAACTTACGGGTGAGTTTTTAGCGAAAATTGCAGCTTCGCATTATGGATTGAAAGTGACGTGTATACGTCCGTTCAGTGGATACGGTGAAGATCAAGATTTAACATATCCAGTCCCTGCCATTGCAGCCAGAGCCGCTAAGAAAGAAGATCCATTTGAAGTCTGGGGAAGTGGCAATCAAGGTCGCGATTTTGTACATATTCAAGATGTGATTGATTGTATTCTTTTGGCAATGGATCACATTCATGACGGAACGGCCATTAACATTGGCATGGGACGGTTAACATCATTTAACGAAATTATTCGTGTTTTTTGCTCATTTGCAGGGTATGAGCCTACAATTAAGCCATTGTTAGATAAGCCTGTGGGCGTACATTCGCGGTATTGCGACATGTCTTATGTGAAAGAAAAATTAGGGTGGGAAGCAAAAATTTCGATTGAAGAAGGTATGCGACGTGTCTATGACGCCGCTGTGCTTAAACTCAAGTCAGCATGAGCGAGCGCGTAGTTGTTTGTTTTGGACCTGGCCCGAAGTTTAAAGGCGGTATACAAAACTACAACACGTCATTGGCCTTGGCTTTTGATAAACTTCCAAATACCAAAGTGCATATTGTCTCTTGGACCCAGCAGTATCCGGCTATTGTTCCGCGTGAGTTTGTAGATAAAAGTAGCAAAGCAGACTTGTTAGAAGGAAGTCGAGTTTCTGTTACTTATTTAACCAATTACAACAAGCCAAGCACGTGGCATGAGACCGCGAATTGCATTCTAGCACTGCATCCCGAAGTTGTGGTTTTTCAATGGAGCATTGCCTTGCAAGGTTTGCCTTTGGGAAGAATTGCCAAACGTTTAAGAAGGGCTGGTGTTCATGTGGTCATGGATGTGCACTTTGTGGTGCAGAAAGAACATTCAACATTAGATAAATGGTTAACGAAATTTGGATTGAAACACGCCCATTCGTTTGTTACACATGCCATGCACACGCTAGAGGAATTGAAAATGGTTTTCCCCAATCGAAAATTTAATCAGGTAGATGTGCTGGATTTAGATCGGAAGAATGACAATCAAATAGTAAAACTTTTTCATCCCATTTATGACTTATATAAGCCCATTTCCAATCTAAATATAGAACTTGAAAAGCAGCGTTTGGGATTGAAGAAACACGTTTTTTTGTTCTTTGGATTTATTCGTCGTTACAAGGGGTTAGATCAGGCCATTCGGGCGTTTGCAGAGGTGTGTAAGGAGAGAGATGATGTTTCTTTTTTAATCTGCGGCGAAAATTTTTGGCAAACACTGGATCAGTCGAAATGGAGCACCAAATTCAAACAAACGTTGTTCGGATGGGCGAAGAAAATTGTTTTGAATAAACAAGATGATGAACGCAATGATAGGCCTCTTGCCTTAATTGAAGAACTTGGAATTTCAGAACACTGCGTTGTCTTTAACCGATACATTCCCAATGAAGAGGTGCCACTTTTTTTTCAAGTCTCTGATGCGGTTATTCTTTTTTACAGAACCGCCACTCCAAGTGGTATTGAATCGTTGAGTTATAATTTCAAATTGCCTATTCTTGCTACTAAGGTTGGTCATTTTCCGGAAACCATTGTGCATGGATTCAATGGGTATTTGGCAGAAGCCGGAGATGTTGAAAGTATGAAGAATGAAATGCTTCGTTTTTTGGATCATCCATTGAATCGTGAGAACGTGGCAAAAGCCACTGAAAATATGTCTTGGAACAATTACGCTAAATCAATTCTAAAATCATGAGTATTGAATCACACAGAAAGAGCTATGAAAAGCATGCTTTGGAAATGACAGATTGTTTAGACGCTCCAGATTCAATGCTTGGTTTGTGGTTGAGTGAAGTGAACGAACTGCCCGATTACAATGCTATGGTAATAGGAACTGTAGACGCACACCTGCAGCCTCATAGTCGTGTTGTTTTGTTAAGAGGTTTAGATGAACAAGGGTTACGATTTTACACGAACTATGATTCGAACAAGGGGGTTGAAATAGCTGAAAATAATAAGGTGAGTGTCAACTTTTTTTGGCCAACGGTTGAGCGGCAAGTTCGTGTTGAAGGATCTATAGTGCCATTGAGCTCAAGTGAAAGCGATGCCTATTTTCATTCACGTCCTAGAGAAAGTCAAATTGGTGCGTGGGTATCTCCACAAAGTCAGGTCATTGCTAACAGAGATGTCTTATCGAACCGATTCGAAGAAATCTCTAAGCAATTTGAAGGAAAAGAAATTCCAAGGCCTACAAATTGGGGCGGCTATTTGATTCGTCCAAACATGTTTGAGTTTTGGCAAGGCAGACCCAACAGACTGCATGATCGTATTCGTTATGTGAAGCACGCAGAGGGTTGGAGTTTGATGCGTGTTGCTCCTTGAATCAATTCAAATTTCCAACCCATTCTTGTAGCATGAATTTCCAGTGCGAATAAAATTTAAGGTTGGTGGGAAAAAAATCTTCGGGTTCACCAGATGCCATAAACGTGGTGCGTCGGGCATAATAGCCAAGTTCATCTTTTCCGGTTGTTAAAATCCAACTTTTAAATACCAAGTCTTTCCGTTGTCTCACAGCACCAAGGAAGGCATGGAAATGGCCTTCACTAGAAGTTTCACACAAACAATAAATATGTTTGAAATGGGTGTCTAGATATAGTAGCAACTTTTGAAACACCGGTGGCTCTAAATGGTCTTCCACATGCTGCAAATACACAAACGTTGTTTTTTGTGTGTCAACCCTACTCTCCATTTCTTGTAACTCTTGCATGAGGGCAAAAAGAAAGTGAATGGCGCGTTGCGTTTTAGGCCCCGCCTGAGTGAAGGGATAAAGTTTGTGATCCGCCGTTTGAAACATGAGCTGATATCCAAGATCACCGCCGTTGTGATCAAGCAGCGGCAGTACTTGAGGATAAGGAATGTTTAGTTCTACCAATACCTCGTGAATGCGTTTCGGTTGTTTAATGAAATAGTCAAAATGAAACGTGTCTTTCATTCTGTTTTGGAAAATGATACCCGTAAACGGCTCATCATATATCTTGGGTATGAAGGAGTTGAATTTCAAATAGGTTGAAAGGGAATAGTAAGCATTGTGAAGGAATTTACTTCCCATTTCCGCCACATCGAAGTTCACTCCGTTCGGAAAAATATTCCAAAAATCGGGAATGAAATGCTGATCATGACTTTCGTGTTTTCTTGTTTTCGCTTTAACGGGAAGCGATTCCGCTACTGCCGTTCCATGCCAATGAAAGTTCGTCATTTCACCTTCAAACAATTCCGTTAGTGGTTGCAGAAGTTCGGTATTCAAGGAACTGTTATCGGCGTTTTTTCCTTCCAACTGTTCTTGCGAAATTTTTCTTTGGGCATGTTGAAGTAAACGCACAAGACCACTTGGAAATATTTGAGCATTGGTATTGCTCTGAACGAATACCGGTTGATCTTCATAGCTCACATGAAAACCACACACATGTCCGTGACAACTGTTGGGCAGCGATTGAATTTGATATCCGCAACTCACTCGACCAATGGCTGAAAAAAAAGTGAAGGTAATGCCCAAAGGTTTTTTCGGGTTGTGTAATATGGATTTGAAATTCGCCTGAGGCCCCATGCATTCCAAGTTTTTGATAACAGGAAAGTCAAAAAAGTTGGCGGCCATTAAGCGCATGCACTGCAAGGGTGCGCTTTTACCGGTTCCAGATTCACCATAGATAATGGTGTTATTCACAAATGGAAAGGTGATTTGTCCGGCGATGTGCTGGAAGTTGGATAGGGTCAGAAGAAATTGGTTGCCGCGATACATAGAGAAAAAATGAGAACCTCAAATCTATCTTCACTCATGACCGATTCACAAAGGAAAGTTTTTAACACCGCTTGGAATACCTATTTTTACAACAAATAAAGTTTTGAACAGATGAAAGGAATGCGCCCTGTGGGGTTGGTTTTTTTACTTGCCGTTGTAGTGTATGGCTTGAATTTTCTATTTGCTGAAGGATTTAACGGCGGAGCAGACAGTTTCACACACTACCAAATAAGCCGTTATTCATGGAACTACCCAGATTTGCTCCTTGATCAGTGGGGAAAACCCATTTTTACTATCTTATTTTCACCCCTTGCTCAATTGGGATTTCAGGCGGTCATACTCGGAAATATGGTCCTTATTTTTATTGGCGCATGGTTGGCCTTTTTAATTGCAAAAAAATTAAAGCTTAAACGTCCGCATTGGATTCCCTTCATGGTTTTGTTTACTCCCATTGTAGCGGGAAATGCTATTTCTGGTTTGACAGAAATGATATGTGCACTTTTTTTAATTGGATTCATACTTCTGGCCTTAAATCAGAAATTCATTTGGGGTAGCATTCTACTAAGCTTCATGCCTTTCGCGCGTAGCGAAGGATTTGTCATTATAGCTGTGGTTATTTTATTTTATGTGTTAACCAAACGAATGAAGTATATGCCTTACTTGTTGGTTGGTTCAGTGGTGTTCAATTTTATTGGATGGGCAATTACGGGAAAACCACTTTGGATATTTCAAAGTAATCCATACATGGGAAGTAGCTATGACGACAGTTATGGAAGCGGACCAATTTATCACTTTGTCATGTATGGTGTGCCGGTTTTCGGAATTGGATTTTTGCTTTGGCTATGGCAGACGTTGCGCGAATTCCCCGCTGTTTTCAACCTGTTTAAATCGCATCAATGGTCACTTCAAAAACAAGTGTGGATTTTTCTTATTCTCGGTACCTCTTGGGCGTACTTTCTAGCACATACTGTTTTGTGGTGGCAAGGCATTATGGCTAGTTTGGGATTGGTTCGTGTTATGTTTGTGATAGCAGTTCCGGTTGCACTTTTGGCACTAAAATCTTGGGAGAATCTGAGATGGTCTGAAATGCGGTGGACGAATGCGGCTTTCTTGGTTTTAATTGCTGTTGCACCATTTACCATGCGCTTATTCCCACTTCAAGAAATACAAATTTTACCCGCGTTAGGTGTTGAAGAGCAAGTCAATGTGAAAGCCTTAGCAATATTGGAGCAGCAACCGCAATTGTCTCAGGCCAAGGTGTACATTGGACATCCGTATATGAATATTATTCTTGAACGTGATCCGTATAATCGCAGTGTTTCAGAGTCCATGACCTCATTCAATGAGAAGGGTGAATTGGTGTACAATTACAAATCGGCGAAAACGGGAGACCTCGTTATTTGGGACGGGCATTATGGTCCAAATGAATTGCATTTGCCTGCTGATAGCCTAGAGGTAAACAGCAACTTTCAATTTATTCAAGCTGTGAAAGCAGATTTTCCATTCATTACGTTAGGTGGAAAGGAATATGAAATTCGCATTTATAAACGCATTTAATGATATGAAAAAAATAGTTCTTCTTTTATTTCTTTTATTTCCATGCTGTGTTTTTGCACAGGGTAAGCAGGGAAATGGTCTTGGTGCGGCCGTGAATGGAAAAGGAAATACGGTAACACCGTTCAAAACAGAATTGGCAAAACTTGAGAAACTCATTGAGCAGGGTCTGGATTTGTATCATGTTCCGGGGGCTGCAGTAGCAGTGGTATACAACAACGAAGTGATTCTATCGAAAGGATATGGTGTTCGAGATGCCAAAACGTTAGAGCCCGTAACCTCCAAATCCTTGTTCGCGATAGCAAGCAATTCAAAAGCATTTACCAGTGCCGCCTTGGCTATTTGTGTGGATCGGGGATTGTTGAAATGGGACGATTTAGTTTCAGATTATATGCCTGAACTGAAGTTGTATGATGCGTATGCCTCGGCGCATTTAACCGTTCGTGATTTGCTTTCGCATAGACAAGGTTATGAGACATTTGGAGGCGATTTGATTTGGTATGGAACGACCTATTCGAGAGAAGAAGTTCTTCGCAGATGGAGGTTTTTAGAACCGAAGTATGGCTTTCGCTCTGCATACGGATACAGTAACATTGCGTTCTTAGCGGCGGGTCAATTGGTTCAAAAGGTGAGCGGAATTTCTTGGGATGAATTTGTGCAAAAGGAATTTTTCCTTCCCTTAGGCATGAATTCTTCGAATACCAGTATTCGCAATTTTAAATCGGGAGATGACCTGGCTTCGCCGCACAATTTTGTAGATGGAAAGAATGTACCAATTCCATATGTGAATTGGGATAATATAGGTCCTGCCGGAAGCATTAATTCATGTGTAGATGACCTTGCGAAATGGATGATGTTGCAATTGAACAAGG
>Ga0315905_10003542_pt1 | contig 16082 bp, 8 predicted proteins | sample LakEriMetagenome_5_FD_203522 | JGI IMG/M metagenome (GOLD analysis project Ga0315905, IMG submission 203522) | Freshwater fungal communities from buoy surface, Lake Erie, Ohio, United States - Buoy 4 MA121 | ecosystem: Environmental > Aquatic > Freshwater > Lake | place: USA: Lake Erie, Ohio... | reverse complement strand
GATGTCTCCAGAAGTTCCTGTGAGCCTTTAAAGAGTATCGCATTTGAACCTCTCTGACAAAACAGCAAATCATCCATCCCATCCTTATCAAAATCAGCCGCCGATAATCCACCACCCAGAAATCCTCCTTGATACTGATGAGTAATTTGACCTTCGATGTCCGCGGCTTGCCAATACTGTGCCTTCACATCACCAGACCCAATCAAGGTTAGGCATAGCATAACAATGACAGGTAAAGAAAAACAGCATGGCGTATGAGGCACAAGAGCTGGCATGAACGTTCTAATTAAGGTAGAACGAATATAGCGCTTCGAACTATTAGACTTTTCGGAATTAATTGACGAAAGCAAAAAAAATGGCCAGTGACAAACACTGACCATTTTTATATCATAATAGCATGCTCGTTTTATCGAACCACCATCAGTCTTCGTTCCATCACAGCTTGATCGTTGCGCACACGCAACATATAACTTCCGGAAGCCCAACCGGAAACATCCAAGCGAGTTAATCGTGTATAGGTAACGATGTGCTTACCTGTCACATCGAAGACTTCAATCACTTCAGGCGAAACTCCGTTTATAGTTACCTGCACTTCCTGATTAGCCGGGTTGGGCCAAACTGCTAATGAATAGCCATCCAATTCCAGAACAGAAGTGATGGTGAGATCCAGAATAACCACGCTATCACATCCGGCTGCACTTTCATAGCTAAATTCATAGATACCGCTTTCGGTATATACGGTTCCATTCCATTCGTATAAATCACCGGCAGCAACTTCAATGGTCTCCTCAGTATCGAATCCGCATGAGCCATCATCGAATGTAGCAGCAGGATTATAGTTGCAAGCATCTGCATTGGTGCAGCCTGTTATCTCGTACAAATCACACTGACCATTGTTATTTACATCGATGTATTCGCAGCTTCCCTCCAACAAACAACCTGCGTCCGCATCATAATTACATGCCGACAGATCATTACATCCAGGGAAAGTACACGTATTATTATCTGTGGTTGCCTCCGGGTTGTAATTGCAAGCTGCAGGATAGGTGCAACCTAACACCTGATAGATACAAGTCCCATCATCTTCATTGGCTTGTGCATTGAAGTTAATCGCAAATGGATCCATGCATCCAAGTAGACAGGAGCCGTCAAACTCAGTCGCAAGAGGATTGTAGTTCACCGACGCTGGGTTTGTGCAGCCTTCAATCTCAAGACAATCGCAAGTACCGTCAGAGTCATTGTCTTCTATACAAGCACCCGCACAATCAAAGCAGGCTTCACTTGGATAGGTGCATGATGCATCGTCAGTAGTAGCTGTAGCATCGTAATTACAAGCCAATTCATCCGTACATCCTAAATAGAAACAGGTGCCATCGTCCTCTATTGCATTTGGATTGAAATTGTCCGCATTCGGATCAGTGCAACCCTGGTTGTCAAATTCATCGCATATACCATTGTCGTTACTGTCATTAATACAATCACCATTGCAATCATATGCTAACTCAGGATAGGTGCAAGATCCATCTTCCAAACAGCCTGCCGCTGCGTCATAGTTACATGCAGCTGAATCATTACATCCTGGATATGCACAGCTGCCATTATCGCATGCCGCGTTTGAATCGTAATTACAGGCTGTCACATCCGTGCACCCTGATGCTGTGCATGATCCATCATCACAGCCGGCTGCTGCATTATAGTTGCAAGCTTCTGCATCTGTGCAACCGGGATAAGAGCAAGAACCATCATCATCAAGAGCTGTCGGATCAAAATTGCACGCCGTAATATCCGTGCATCCAACATAAATGCAAGAACCATCTTCAATGGTAGCATTCGGATTGTAGTTATCTGCAGTCGGATCTAAACAACCTTCAGAATCAAACTCATCGCATACGCCATTGTTGTTACCATCGTTGTTACAGTTTCCATCACAATCTAGATAATTAGCCGCTGGATAAGTACAACTACCCGCCTGCTGACAACCGGCAGATGCATCATAGTTGCACGCGTTTGTATCAATACATCCGGGGTAGGTGCATGAACCATCGTCGACATCAGCCGTGTTATCATAGTTGCACGCTTCAATATCAGTGCAACCTCCATAAAGACAGCTTCCGTCATCCGACGTAGCATCGCCATTGTAGTTGATGGCATTCTCGTCCGTGCAACCATATTCCTCATACTCATCACAAATTCCGTTGCTGTTAGAATCATTCAGGCAGTTTCCGTTGCAATCATAATTGTTGAACGGATAGTCACAATTTCCATCATAACAACCCGCTGTTGCATCATAATTACATGCTTCAGGGTCATTGCAGCCCGGGAACGTACAAGAACCGTCATCGGTATTCGCTGATGCATTGAAGTTACACGCGTCTGACTCTGTGCAACCAAGAACAGGATAAATACAAGTGCCATTATCTATGATGGCGATTGGATCATAATTTAATGCAGAAGCGTCTGTGCATCCCTGCGGATCAAGCTCATCACAAACACCATTGCTGTTTTCGTCGTTCAAGCAATTACCGGAGCAATCCAAATAATCCTCAATCGGATATTCGCATGAATTATCAGGGCAAGCAGCCGATTCGTTGTAATTGCAAGCCGCTAAATCTGTGCAGCCCGGATAGGTGCAAGTTCCATTTTCAATATTAGCATTCGGGTTGAAGTTACATGCCGTAACATCGGTGCAACCCTCCAGCGGATAGATGCAGGAACCGTCATCAGCCAATGCCGCCGGATCGTAATTCAGCGCAGTCGGGTCTGTACAACCGTCATTATCAAACTCACAAGAACCATCATCGATAACTGCATTCGGATTGTAGTTTGACGCTACAGGTACTGTGCATCCTGCGAGCAATCCTTCACAAACGCAATCAGCGCCATAGGAATCTTGCTGCGTTGAGGCATTGCCATCATCGCAAGCGTCACCAGGGAAAAGACATGAGTCATCTTCAAGGGTAGCCTCTGCATTGAAGTTACAAGCAGTGATATCGGTGCAACCTAACACTCCATAAACACATGTCCCATCATCGATGTTAGCAGCAGCATCATAATTCGCTGCCAAAGGATCTGTGCAACCGAAAACATTAAACTCACATGAACCGTCATCTATGATTGCTGCAGGATTGTAGTTGACAGCATCAGGGAATGTGCAACCTAGCAACAATCCGGAGCAAATACAATCAGCTCCAAATTCGTCCTGGTCAGTTGCGTCATCGTTATCATTACATACATCTCCGGGGAAAATACATGAACCATCTTCCACATTAGCCAACTCATTGAAGTTACATGCGTCGAATGCTGTGCAACCTTCAATCAACTCTGTAGGCTCTCCTGCGCAATCGCAATTCAAGTCGAAAATATCGTTCGAGGTAAATACATCACCATCATCACACGAATCGCCAGGGAAGTAACAGCTGCCATTATCGGCAGTAGCGCTAGCATCAAAGTTACAAGCGGCAGAGCTAGTGCATCCGAATAGGTCGACAATAACACCTTCGCATGAACAGTCGGAAACAATTACATCGTCTGATGTCTCCACCAATCCATCATCGCAAGCATCTCCAATAAAGAAGCAGCTACCGTTTTCTAAGGTGGCCAAAACGTCGTAATTACAAGCATTTTCGTCCGTGCAACCTTCAATCTCGAGAGCATCACCGAGGCACTCGCAGTTTAAATTGTAGGAGTCATTAATCGTAGAAGGGTTGCCATCGCTGCACACATCACCAGGATAGATACAAGAACCATCTTCAATAGAAGCAGCAGGGTTATAACTGCAAGAAACAGGGTCTGTGCAACCTTCTACCTCATTCGATGGTGTGCCTGCACAAACGCAGTCGGTGCCAAAAACATCATCAACTGTAGTGGCATCACCATCGTTGCAAAAGTCACCTGGAAAAATACACGAAGCATTATCGACATTCGCGTTCTCATTAAAATTACACGCCGAAATAGCTACACATCCTTCCACCACAAGCTGACCTTCACAAACACAATCAATATTTACTACATCCAAAATAGTTGAGCTGCTGCCGTCATCACAAGCATCACCCGGGAAAAGGCAACTTGCATCTTCAATAACTGCTGCCGGATTGTAATTACAGGCAACAGGAAAAGTGCAACCGGCTATAGTTCCCTCGCATTCGCAGTTCGCGTTCAAGATGTCATCGAGCGAAACAGGATTGCCATCGTCGCATGGCTCACCTGGAAAGATGCACGAACCGTCCTCAATATTTGCCTGCGGATTGAAGTTACACGCTTCCGGTGCCGTGCAACCTTCTACATCTTGAACAACTTCGCCTGTGCATCCGCAATTAGGATCTACCGTGTCATTAATGGTGGACGCTTGGCCATCGTCGCAGGCATCGCCCGGAAAAAAGCAAGTGCCATCTTCGACGGTAGCATCTATGTTGTAATTGCATGCCTCTACAGCCGTGCATCCCTCAACAATTACACCTGCCTGAGGCTGATGAAAACCTTGTGTCAAAACATTTGAGCCATTACTCAATGTGGCAACGAAAGTCTCACCCAATGTATAATCGAGACTGAACTCAGAAGATTGGAAAGATGATCCGGACGTTGCAATGACCGATGGTGTTAATTGTTGAGCTGTTAATGCGCAGAAAGCAACAACCGATAATAAAGTCGTGTAGAATAACTTCATAGGGTTTGGTTAAAAAGGCCCGTAAAAGTGGGCGTGGTAAAAGTACAAAAACATCCACTAAAAACAGACGAAACTAGTTGGATCTTTTACCAGAAAAGTACTTCATGTATCTCAAACCATCTGACACATAGTAAGGGTCGTGCGTTCGCGAATGCCCCGTCAAAGGAAAGCGCTTACCCGTATTATGAATATGAAAGGCATCCTTCCATTTGTTCTTATCAAGGAAACTGCCGTACTGCTTCTTAATCCAGCGTGCTCCGTGATAGCAGGCATCGTCGTCATTGCTCAAGTCTTCAATCGATAAGTCGAGTTCGAAAACTTTGTACCCCATCAACTGAAAAGGTCCCCAACTAGTTGCCAACGCGCGAATCTCTTCTTCGCCCATCGGCTCGAGCTTCTCACGAGTAGCCAGCTCATACTTCTTGCGCTTCCCTGCTTTCACCTTCATCAACTCATTGAAAACATGTCGCTCAAAACGTTGTCCGGCAGGCTTCTCACCGCTGCACTCCAACACGGCCAAAGCCATTAAATAGGAATAGGGCAAATCCATTTCAGTTGAAATCTCCTGAATCTGTTCTCCATAATTCTGCTCGCACCATTCGAGGGAAGTAACACCCAGAGGTCGCGGATTTTCAGGCAGTACAATGCCCAAGGTCTTGCGCGTCCATTCTGCCACATCATATCGGTAATAGAAAAGAACTCCCAGCACCACAACCAACGGCAACAACCATTTCCAGTGCCCGCGTATCCAATCAACAATCTTCTTCATGGAATGGCAACGCGTGTGTTCATTAAAAATTGGAGAGTCCGCATCAATGCGCAAAGCGCTCTACCTTGTCGTTGGGCGATTTAAACATAATGGCAAACAAGATAGCAACCACCAGCGCATAGCCGGCAAAACTGAGCCAGATGCCTGTCCACTCTTTCTCGCCGTCGACTGTGAAATAGGCGTCGATGATGGTTCCGCTTATCTTACTTCCCAGGTAGGCTCCTACCCCATTGGTCATCATCATGAAAAGCCCTTGCGCGCTGGAACGTATTGACGGGTCTGCTGTGGTTTCCACAAACAAAGAGCCCGAGATATTGAAGAAATCGAAGGCCATACCGTAAACAATGCACGAGAGAATAATCATCCAAAGTCCTCCCGCAGGATCACCATACGCAAACAATCCAAAGCGCAATACCCAAGCGAACATCGACATGAGCATCACTTGCTTGATACCAAAACGCTTGAGGAAGAATGGAATGGTCAAGATAAACAACGTCTCGGATATCTGCGAAATCGAAAGAATAATCGTAGAATACTTCACCACAATCGAGTCGGCATACTCCGGGAATCGCTTGAAGTCATCCAAAAACGAATCACCAAACATGTTCGTCAACTGCAAGGCTCCGCCCAAAAACATAGAAAAAACAAAGAACAATGCCATGCGTGAATTGCTCAACAAACGAAATGCTCCAAAACCCAACTGATCCATCAGAGATGCGTTCGGCGACATACTTCGCTGCGGCTTGCATGCCGGCAATGTGAACGAATAGATACCAAGGCCAATAGCGGCAACGCCGGCAATAATGAACTGATTGGCGTTGGCCTTACTGCCTGTGATATTCGTAACCCACATCGCCACGATAAACCCGATTGTTCCCCAAACCCGAATAGGAGGAAACGCTTTCACCACATCGTAATTCTGATCTTTCAGAATCCGAAAACTGATGGAGTTCGAAAGCGAAATGGTGGGCATGTAACAAATCATCGCCGCGAAAATCACATAGTAGAGCGAGTCCGGATCGTCAACCCCGGGCACGGCAAACAATATCAGTCCATACAAAATATGGAGTATGCCATACAACCGCTCGGCATTCATCCAGCGGTCGGCTATGATACCCGTGAGCGCCGGCATAAACAACGACGACAAAGCAAGTGTGCTGAAGATGGCTCCAAACTGTGCTCCGGTCCAACCCTTCGCATTGAAACAGTATGTACCGATGGTAATGAGCCAGGCTCCCCATACAAAGAATTGCATGAAGCCGAGGGTGGTGAGACGGAGTCTTATCATGATTACAGATTACGGATTACGGATTACGAATTACGGACTAATCCGTAATCCGTAATTCGTAATTAAAACTATCGAACCAGCTTCTTGTATTTAATCCTATGCGGCGTGGTATCTCCAAGTCGCTTCTTCTTATTCTCTTCATATTCGCTGAAGTCGCCTTCGAAGTAAACAACTTGTGAGTCGCCTTCAAAAGCAAGTATGTGCGTACAAATACGGTCGAGGAACCAACGGTCGTGGCTGATTACAACAGCACAGCCCGCGAAGTTCTGAATACCTTCTTCCAATGCACGGAGCGTGTTTACGTCAATATCGTTCGTAGGCTCATCGAGCAACAATACATTAGCCTCTGTCTTCAGCGTCATAGCCAAATGCAATCGGTTACGCTCACCTCCGGAAAGAACACCGCACTTCTTCTGCTGGTCGGCTCCCTGGAAGTTGAACTTACTGCAATAGGCGCGTGAGTTAATGGTCTGCCCTCCTACTTCAATCACCTCATTGCCTCCGCTAATCACTTCGTATACGCTCTTATCCTGATCAATCTCTTTGTGACGTTGATCCACATATCCAATCTTCACAGTTTCACCAATGCGTATGCTACCATCGTCGGGAGTCTCCTCGTTCATAATCATTCGGAAGAGTGTGGTCTTACCGGCACCGTTAGGCCCGATAATCCCTACAATTCCTGCAGGTGGAAGTTTGAATGAGAGGTGGTCAATCAACAAGCGGTCTTCAAAGCCCTTGGTCACATTGGTAAACTCAATTACATCGTTACCCAAACGCGGTCCGTTCGGAATCGGAATCTCCAACTTGGCTTCCTTCTCCTTCTCGCCTTCACTCATCATGCGATCGTAATTCTGCAAACGGGCTTTGTTCTTGGCATGGCGTCCTTTCGGATTGGTGCGCACCCACTCCAACTCTCGCTCGAGAATTTTACGGCGCTTGCTTTCCTGCTTCTCTTCCTGAGCCAAGCGCTTCGATTTTTGTTCCAACCAAGAAGAATAGTTGCCTTGATACGGTATGCCCTCTCCTCTATCCAATTCCAAAATCCAACCTGCTACATTATCGAGGAAGTAACGATCGTGCGTTACGGCCAACACGGTGCCTTTGTATTGCGAAAGGTGCTGCTCCAACCACAACACCGACTCGGCGTCCAAGTGGTTGGTAGGCTCATCGAGCAACAACACATCAGGTTGTTGCAACAACAGTCGGCACAGGGCCACACGTCGGCGCTCACCGCCTGAAAGAACTCCAATCTTCGAATCTTCAGGTGCACAACGCAACGCGTCCATAGCAACCTGCAACTTATTGTCGAGGTCCCATCCGCCCAATGCTTCAATCTTATCTTGAGCGGCGGCCTGACGATTCATCAACGACTCCATCTTCTCAGGATCGTTCAGAATCTCTTCGTCCATGAACTTCAAGTTGATCTCTTCGTATTCCTTCAATGCATCGGTAATCGGCTTTACGCCTTCCTCCACAATCTCGCGAACGGTCTTTGTGTCGTCGAGCTGAGGCTCTTGTGGCAAATAGCCCACCGAATAACCGGGGCTCCATACGACCTCGCCTTGGAACGACTGGTCGAGACCGGCAATGATTTTCATTACGGTCGACTTACCCGCTCCGTTCATACCGAGGATACCAATCTTGGCCCCGTAGTAGAAACTCAAATAAATGTCTTTGATGATGTGCTTACCAGTGGGGGTGTATTTGTTTACACCGACCATCGAAAAAATTATCTTCTTATCGTCGCTCATGAATCGTGTTGTTGTGAGCGCGAAAATAAAGGAAGTAGCACTATTCCGGAAACCGAATCTCCCGATACTGAACTATTGACGAAAGAAGGTTATCCCATCAATTGGAGAATCAATTTCCCCAAGCCTTGTAGATCTCTGCTTGAATTTCAGTACGAATGTTCAACTCCTGCAGCTTCTTGTTCTCGGCATCGGGGTTTACACGGTTACTCAGAAATACATACACTAAATCATGGTCGGGATCGGCCCAACACATTGTGCCGGTGAAACCTGTATGACCGAAGCTATTCGCCGAAGCTGCTCCGCATGAAGAACCATGCCCAGGAGTGAAGGTAGGCTTGTCGAAACCAAGTCCGCGACGATTACCGGCAAAGTGACGCGTGTTAAACATGCCCACGGTCGATGATTCAACATAACGCTTGCCACCATATACACCGCCGTCCATCAACATCTGCATCACCGCTGCAAGATCCTGCGCATTGCTGAATAATCCTGCATGACCGGCAACACCGCCCATCATGGCAGCACCCTGATCGTGCACGTGACCTTGAATGGTTTGCGAACGGAAAATCTTGTCGTCTTCGGTGGGCGCAATGTTCTTGGCTTCCATGCGTGAAAGCGGCTGGTAGCCCATCGTTGCCAAGCCCATCGGTGCGTAGAAGTACTTGGTCACAAATGCATCGAGCGACATACCGCTTTGCTGTTCAACAATTCGCTGAATGAAGTAGTAACCCAAATCACTGTACTTATAACTCCTGTCATTGCTCAGCGGCGTGCGAATGATTGCATTGAAAATGCTATCGCGGTAATGATCGGCGATGTAGATGCCCTCCGCGACTTGCAAAGAGAATCCTTCTTGCTGACTGCTCTTATAAAACTCAGGCTTTAACTCGCCGTTGGACATCGTCTTCGTGTAAAAAGGAATCCAGGGAGTGAATCCTGCGCAATGCGAAAGCATGCTTGTGAGTGTGACCTGCGCATATTCATTGCCCGCAGGAAACTGCAAGTAATCGCCCAGACGCTTGTTCACATCGAGCAAGCCCATGTCAACCAACTTCATGGCTGCGATGGTGCTGGAGGCAACTTTGGTAATGGAAGCCAAATCATACACCGTGTTCTCATTCACCTTTTGTGTTGCCGACCAGTCGAGATTACCGAACGACTTATCGTACACCACTTCGCCATTCTTAGCTACCATCACGCGGCAACCCGGATAGGCCTTACTCATGATACCGCTTTCTGCGATGCGGTCAATGCGGCCCATAGCCGATGCAACCGTTTGTGGTGTCTTACCATTGTCACCATCCGACATCATATCTTCTTCGTAATCACCGGCGGGGCTGCCACCGGCTGTAATGCTTCCGCCTGAAGATTTCAAAGCCGTGTACCATACATCGTTGCTCATCATCCATCGCAACTTGCCTCCACCCGGAGTGCTGTATCCCGCACCTGCAGGAAACTGCGATGTAGTGCTCACCGGCAAACTACCGTCTGCACCAATGGCTCCAACAACGGTTTCTGCTACTGCGATCTGTGTCATCGGGTCATCCTGAAAGGCAACCAACACCGTTTCTATGTTCGAGAAATCCTTAAGCGTATTCAACGCGTATGGATTGGCCAATACGCTCAAGATTACTTTACTGTTCTCTCCTACCGAATTCAAGATGCGCACCGACTCATTGGTTACGCCGAAGTTGCGCTCAGGCTTGTTGCTAGTGTTCACAAGCGCAGCAATCACAACGTCATACTTGCTCAGTGTTTCTTGCCAGTAAATAGCACGATTCAACTCAGGGCTTTTCTCCATTACAAAATGATCGAAGTCGCCGTAGTGTGCGAGTGTCTCATGAAACTCCTCCTTGCGCTCACCGCCTACACTTACCACCGCTACCCGATTGCCCAGCAGGTGCGTGAGCGGCATAGCATTGCCTTCGTTCTTTACTACGGTGATACTCTGCTCAATAATTTCTCTGCGAAGCTTAAGGGCATCGCCATTGTTCAGATCTTCGTAAATCTGCGCAACCTGCACCGATTGATTCGATGACAAACCTGACCATTCCTTTGCCTGCAATATGCGGTAGCAATGCAGGTTGAGTTCTTCCATGCTCACCCAGCCGCTGTCGATGGCAGTCTTAATCTTAGCAATGGCCATAGGCACATCCTGCGAAAACAGCAACACATCGTTACCCGCCTGAAGCGCTCTTACCTCGGCTTCACCGGGTTTGAAGAACTTAGCAATGCCCTGCATGTTCATGGCATCGGTAAATACCAAACCGCTAAATCCAAGCTTGCCGCGAAGCAAATTGGTGATGACCTCGCGTGAAAGAGTCGATGCTACTTTTTCGTTGGGATCAAGCGCAGGAGCATACAAGTGCGCAGTCATCACGCTGCCCAATCCTTGGCCAATCAGTTTTTTGTATGGATACAATTCAAGTGAGTCGAGGCGTTCGTATGAATGCGCAACTACAGGCAAATCTTTGTGAGAGTCGGTATCCGTATCGCCATGTCCGGGAAAGTGTTTGGCGCACGCCAACACGCCGCCATCTTGCAAGCCCTTCATGTACATCGCGCCATGAGCAGCAACCAATTCTTTTTGCTCACCAAAGGAGCGACTTGAAATAACCGGGTTCTTTGCATTGTTGTTGATGTCGACGCATGGCGAGAAACTCACATGAACACCGAGGCGCTTAAGTTGGCGGGCCATTTCACGACCGAAGGCATAGACCAGGCTGTCGTTGTTCGACGCTCCCAACGTCATTTGACGCGGATATGCAATAGTCGAATCGAGGCGCATACCCAACCCCCACTCGGCGTCCATACCAATCATGAGTGGAATGTTGGATGCCTTTTGGTAACGGTTTGTCAACGCCGCCTGACGGCCTGGACTTCCCTGCATGAAAATAAGTCCACCGATGTTGTAGTTCTCGATGAGGCTTTGGATTTTTTGGCTGTTGTAGGCTTTGTGATTAGGGTCGCTCCAGGCTGCCACCATGAACAGCTGACCAATTTTTTGCTCGAGCGTAAGTGTCTTCATCAACGAATCGGCCCACGGCGTAACACGCTGCTTAAAGCACGGCTGCTGGGCTTGCGCCGACAATTGGAACAAAAACAGAACTATAAATCCAAGTATGCTCGCTCTCAAAATTCTCATGTCAGGATAGTCTTTACGAATGATACGGCAAAATGCCTAAAAGGATACTGACCGCAGCTGCCCGTTTCGCATACTTTAGAACAATGCGGTGTGGAAGGATATTGTTTCACTCAAATTCACTCTATTCGCTTCATCATAATTTGGTAATCGGAACATTCACAATAAAAACCGTTCAAACAAAAACATTAGCCGTTATGAAACTCAATGCTCCCAATCTGATTATTTTAACTCTGGTAATTTCTTTTCTGGGATCCTGCGCACTTGAAAAACGGAAGTATTTACCCGGCTATAGCTGCGAATGGTATTCATCAAAACAATTTGACAATAGTTGCCCACCAGTTGAAAATTTGACGACTGACCGACATGACGATTACGAAAATCAAGTTCAAAAATCCATTTTGCTCGCAGAAAATAATTCCAACAGCAGCAATTTAACTGTCAGCGAAATCGTTTCAGCACAACAAACGCCCGATTACAATGCGTACGGAGCGAAATCTCTTACATTAAACTGCAAAAGTGATCGAGATATAAATATAGACTCAGTGCCAAAGGCTCCGCAGTGTGATTTGCTGATTCTAAAAAACGGACAAGAACTCAAAGTAAAAGTAATCGAAGTTGGCACCAAAGAGGTGAGATACAAGCTTTGCGAAAACTTAGAAGGACCAATGTTTGTCAAGGATAAATCAGAGGTGTTTCTTATAAAATACCCTAATGGTACAAGTTCAATAATATCGGAAATAGAATCCGAAACAAGAGCGGTAAAGAATCCGGTTAGCACTGAAAAAAAAATTGAAGCCTTCTCTTTATCTGGTGCAATAGCAAGTATTATTGGTCTCTTTGCTTTTGGAGTATTCTTTGGCTCAGCTGCAGTTATTTTCGGTGCAATTGGACTAAGTAAAATAAACAAAGACCCAGAACATTTAAAGGGTAAAGAATATGCCATTGCGGGAATAATAGTTGGAATAATTGACATTGTCGCTTTCTTTATCCTGCTTTCGATTCTTATTTAATGCATAGTCAAAATTCAGAGTGCACTTTTCAATTGACACACTCCGAATTCAATTCTGCGTTTGTCAAAAGTTGCATAATGACTCCCAAATCAACATAAGAGATTGAATTAAGTTCTTTTTTAGTATTCTCTTCAATCCAATTAAAGTTCACCTTCGGCTATTCTATGACAATTAGTGCTGACCATAAACCCCTCCTCCTCGCCCATTGCATTGCGCTTGTCGACGCCTCTATTGCCGACATCAAAAAACAGATGAGCGAACTTGTGACGGAAGCGCAAAACGACAGCAAAAGCACCGCGGGAGACAAGCACGAAACCGCTCGGGCCATGATGCAACTCGCCCAAGAGCAACTCGGCAAACAATTGCAGGAAGCGGAGTTCAAACGTAACACCCTCACACGCCTCGATGCACATGCCACCCACACACAGGTTGCGGATGGAAGCATCGTTACGACTTCCGACAATACACTCTTCATTGCTGCTCCCATGGGCAAAATACAGTTCGAAGGAAAAGATGTGTTTGTGATTTCAGCACAGTCGCCTCTGGGCAAACTACTCATGGGGAAAGCTACCGGTGAATCCGTTTCCTTCAACCAACGAACCATCGCTATTCTCGAAGTTGCATGATGCCCGATCCCAACATACTGCGCGAGCTCACCTCCTTCGAAATGCCCTTCGGCAAATACAAAGGCTGCAAAATCGCCCGCCTTCCTGTCTCCTACCTTGAGTGGTTCGAACGCCAGGGCTTCCCTCCCAGCAAACTGGGCATGCTGCTCTCTACCATGCACGTCATCAAAACCAACGGGCTGGAAGCTTTGCTAAAGCCGCTATTGAAAAAATGAACTCCTGCTACAAGCGATGGACCCCCAGCAGCGCGTCCCCGACCGTCACTTTTCCTATCGAGTCATACCTAATACCTAGTACCTATCCCCTATTCTCCCCTATCTTCGCGCCAAACAACGCCGTTCCATCGCTCCGCCTCGCGCGGGGAGGAAAGTCCGGGCTGCAAAGGGCACCGCACCCTGTGAAAAGCGGGGGCTTCATGCCGGAAACAGCATGATGACAGATAGTGTTGCAGAAATTTAAACCGCCACGTGCAAACGGGGTAAGGATGAAAAGGTGGGGTAAGAGCCCACCAGCAACGTAGGTAACTCGTTGGCTCAGACAAACCTTGCGGGCTGTAAGACCATGTATACCGGGAATGTGCTGAGGGTTTTATTTTTTTCCCTCTGCATTGAAGGATGGCCCGTCCGGTCCCGGAGGGTAGGTCGCATAGATAAATGATGGAAGCCCGCGCAAGCGGGATACAGAACTCGGCTTACAGGCGTTGTTTTTTTTTCTTTTACTGGATAAACTCCAGTCGACCGATATCGACCTTGGTCTTGAAAACTCCAATAGCCACAACCGCATGCCCTTTGTCAAGCTCTATGACCTTGCCGGTTTGCTTGGTGTTTTCCAATCGAACGGTTGATCCTACTTTTATCGCTCCCGTCCTTCGCTCCTTTGTTTTCTCTTCTTCCTTCTGCTTGACAATGCTTTTCTGAATGCTCTTCTGCTTGCGGTCGTCTTCAATCTTGGTCTTCTCCATCGCCAAGTATTTCTTCACTTCATCGAGCAACTCCTTATTCTTCGTTCGCAAATTGTAACTCTCAATATACTGCACCAGCTTGCGACCGTGGTTTAAATACTTGTTGTTGCGCTCCATGGTGTCTTGCTGCTTCTGCAACTTTTCCTCCATCCTCTCGCGCTTCTTCTCATACTCCGTTATGGCATTGCTGGCCAACTTGCCGGCCGACTGCGCACTCTGCATGAGCACCTGATACTTTGACTTCTCATCTTGCAATGATGCAAGCATCTCGTCCATCTGCACCTTCTGCTTGCTCAATTTCTTCTTGGCTGCCTCAATGAGCTCTTTGGGTATGCCGTTGATTTCGGCAACCTCGAAGGTGAACGAGCTACCCGGCTGCCCTATCGACAACTGATAAGTAGGCTCCAATGTTTGTGTATTGAACAGCATGCAGCCGTTGCGTGCATTGCGCAGTTGGGCGGCTTTCAGTTTGATATTGCCGTAGTGCGTAGTAATCACTCCAAACGACTTTCGGCTGTACAACTCTTCGAAAAACACTTCTGCCAACGCACCTCCTAAATCAGGATCGGAACCGGTACCGAACTCATCGAGAAGCACCAGCGATCGGCGATTGGCCACATCCAAAAAATGCTTCATGCGCTTCAACCGATAGCTGTAGGTAGAGAGCTGATTCTCGATGCTTTGATTATCTCCAATATCGGTTAGCACTGCATGGAAAAACGACATCTTACTGCCCGGCGCAACCGGCACAAGCAATCCGCTTTGCAGCATCACTTGCAGCAAACCAACTGTTTTCAGGGTAATACTCTTACCTCCTGCATTCGGTCCGCTAATCACAAGCATGCGACTGTCCTTATCCATGCGCAACGACTGTGGAAACGTGGCTCTGCCAGCTCGTCTGTTCTGCAACATCAGCAACGGATGAAACGCCTTGCGAAGATCAATGACGGGTTCATCTTCAATCTCCGGAAGTATCGCATCGATATCGGCCGCCATTCGCGCTTTGGCCTGAATGAAATCAAACTCCGTAAGGCATCGTTGATAGTTCCGAATGGCAGGTAACTCGTGGCGAATGCTCTGCGTGAGTTCCTTCAAAATGCGACGAATCTCGTTGCGTTCATCGTCCATGAGCGACTCGAGTTCGAAGTTGAGTTGAATATTCACTTCGGGTTCGATGTAGGTGAGCGAACCTGTTTTGCTGCTACTAATGACCAAGCCGGGCACCTTGCGCTTGTGGGTGCTATACACTGCCAACACTTTGCGCTCGTTGAGGTAGGCTTCACCGGTATCGCCCAGAAAGCCTTTGCCCGATAACTCGCGCATAACTTTCGCAAAATTCTTGGCAATGTTGCGGCGCACAACCACAATACCGTCGCGAATGCTCTTCAACTCGGGCGATGCATCGTCGCGCACCTTCCACTTGTTGTCGAAAACCTGCAACACACGTTCGGGGATATAGGTGCTCTTCTCAATATCCGATACCAACACGTGCAGTTCCTTGCAGGCTTCTTCGATTCCTTCGAAGGCCTGAAGGATTTCATTAACGAGTATGTTGGCTTTGTAAATGCGAAAGAAACTCTCTTCGTTTAAGACACTGTCGCGCAATTGCAACAAGCGTATCTCTTGCTCCAACTCTTCAAAATCAAGCGCCGGAAAGGCAATGCCATTGGTACGTATTTGCAGAAATTCATGCGTGCGAATCAGCTCCGTTTTCAACCGACGGTGATCGCGCAATGGCTCGAGGTCTATCATGCGCAACCTCGCTGTAGGCTGCAGACAGAAGTCGTGCAACATCAACCGAATTAAATCGAACTCAAGGTCCTTTACCGCTTGTGAATCAAAATGCATCATGCCTTTTCCAACGGC
>Ga0315905_10003541_pt1 | contig 16084 bp, 9 predicted proteins | sample LakEriMetagenome_5_FD_203522 | JGI IMG/M metagenome (GOLD analysis project Ga0315905, IMG submission 203522) | Freshwater fungal communities from buoy surface, Lake Erie, Ohio, United States - Buoy 4 MA121 | ecosystem: Environmental > Aquatic > Freshwater > Lake | place: USA: Lake Erie, Ohio... | reverse complement strand
CGGCCGCGCCCTCGCGCGGGTCGTACGCGATCACACCGCCGACGCACTCGCCGCCCGCGGTGAAGACATACTCGGCGTGCGCGCGGTAGGGGTAGGTCTGGTCGCTGCCTTCGGGCAGCGGGACCGGTTCCCCGGCGCCGATCACGAGCAGGTCGTCGGTGGGGGAGAGGGCGGCGGCCAGCCGTTCGCGCCGGGCCGGGAGGTACGCGGGGGTCATCGCGCGAGCTTGCGTCCTGCGTGGCCGAGGGCAAGCGGGCGCCGGCACTTGCGGCTCGACTGGCGGCGATGGACGGCCTGACTGAGAGCCGGATGTCCGTTCCCCGCCTCGCCGTCCTCCCCGGCCCCGCGCGCCCCAACGTCCTGCTGCGGCTGGCCGATGACCTGCGCGCCTGATTCGCACCCGATTTCCCCGATGCTCCCGCTCTTCCGCTATTTCCTGCTTTTGGTCCTGCTCCCGCTCGCTGCCGCGGCCGCGACCCCCGCGGCGCGCCCTAATATTCTGTTCGTCATCTACGATGACTGGGGCTGGCGCGATGCCGGCGCCTATGGTGCGACTTGGTTGCGCACGCCGGCCTTCGACCGCGTCGCCCGCGAGGGCGTGCTTTTCCGGAACGCGTTTACCTCGAACCCGAAGTGCAGCCCCTGCCGCGCGAGCATCCTCACCGGGCGCAACACCTGGCAGCTGCGCGAGGCGGTCTCGCACAACGGGATGTTCCCCGCGGATTTCGCCGTGTACCCGGACCTGCTGGAGCAGGCCGGCTACCACGTGGGCCTCTCCGGCAAGGGATGGGGGCCGGGTGACTTCAAGACCCTCGCCGGGCGCACGCGCAACCCCGCGGGCCCCGTGATCGAGGAGCACACGACGACGGTCCCGGCCACCGGCATCAACCGGAAGGACTACGCGAAGAACTTCGAGACGTTCCTCGCCCGCCGGCCGCGGGGTGCGCCGTTCTGCTTCTGGCTGGGCTTCCACGAGCCGCACCGCGCCTACGAGCCGGGCTCCGGCCGCCGCCTCGGCAAGGACCTCGCCGCGGTGCCCGTGCCGCCCTACCTGCCGGACGTCACCCCCGTGCGGGACGACCTTGCCGACTACGCGGTGGAGGTGGAATGGGCCGACGGCCACCTAGGGCGCGTGCTCGCCGCGCTTGAGGCGGCGGGGGAGCTGGAGAACACCCTCGTCGTGGTCACCTCGGACCACGGGATGCCCTTCCCGTACGTCAAGGGGCAGATCCACGAGGACGGCTTCCACCTGCCGCTGGCGATGCGCTGGGGCGCCGCGATCCGCCCGGGCCGCGTGGTCGAGGACTTCATCAATGTGCGCGACCTCGCGCCGACCTTCCTCGAGCTCGCGGGCCTGCCCGCGCATCCGCAGATGACGGGTCGCAGCCTGGCCGCGCTGCTCCGCGCGCCGGGTTCGGGCTGGGTCGAGGGTCGCAACGAGATGCTCGTGGGCAAGGAGCGCCACGACCTCGGCCGCCCCGGCAATGCGGGCTATCCGGTGCGCGCCCTGCGCACCCGGGATTTCCTGTACGTCCGGAACTTCCACCCCGAACGCTGGCCCGCGGGCAACCCCGAGACCGACTTCGGCAACTGCGACCCGGGTCCGACCAAGGAGGTGATCAAGGCTCTCGGCGGCCACTTCTACGACCTCTCGTTCGGCAAGCGTCCGGTCGAGGAACTGTATGACCTGCGGCGCGACCCGCACGGGGTGAACAACCTTGCCCAAGACCTGGCCCACGCCGCGACGGTGGCCGAGTTGCGGCAGCGGCTCATCGCGCTGCTGCGGCAGGACGAGGATCCGCGGATCCTGGGCCGGGCGGCGGAACTGGAGGCCTACGCCTACGTCGGCGGGGGCGGGAACAAGGCTTACGACACCTGGCTCAAGGGGCAGGAAGCCAAGCTCAACGCCGCGGTGGCCCTGCCGGCCCCCGCGCGCAAGGCCGGCCGGAAGGCACCCGAGTGACCGCCATGCGCCGCCCGAGCCTGTCTCGCCGCCGCTTCCTCGGCGCCTCCCTCGCCGCGGGCACCTCCGCTGCCGTGCTGCCGGGCGCCCTCGGTGCCGGCGCGCCGGAGGAGTTCGATTACATCGTCGTCGGCGCCGGCTCGAGCGGCTGCGTCGTCGCCAACCGCCTCTCCGCCGATCCCGGGGTCCGGGTGCTGTTGCTCGAGGCGGGCGGCCGGGGCGATGACCCGCTGATCGCCGACATCGGACGCTGGACGTCGCTGCTGGGAACCGAGGCGGATTGGAATTACGCCACTGAGCCGGAACCCGCGCTGGGCGGCCGCTCGGTGAAGTGGCCCCGGGGACGCGGCTTCGGCGGATCGAGCGCGATTAGCGCGGCGGCCTACGTGCGCGGGCACCCGCTCGACTTCGCGGCCTGGGAGCGCGAGGCCGGCCCGGCCTGGTCCTATGCCGCGGTCCAGTCGATCTTCCGCGCGCTGGAGGACAATAGTCGCGGCGCCTCTGCCTTGCGGGGCGTGGGCGGGCCGGTCGCGGTGAGCGACACGGACGATCCGCACGCCGGCCATCTCGCTTTTCTTGAGGCGTGCCGCGGGCTCGGTTTCGCGGCAGATCCCCGCTGGGACTTCAATTCCGAGCGGCCCGAGAACGGGGCCGGCTTCTACCAGAAACATCTCCGCGCCGGCCGGCGGCAGTCCGCGGCGGCGGCCTTCCTGACTCCGGTACTCGGTCGACCCAATCTCGCCGCGCGCCCGCACGCCCACGTGCGCCGACTGCTGCTCGAGGGCACCCGCGTCGTCGGCCTCGAGTACCTCGACGGCAGCTCTGGCGCCGTCGCGGTGGTCCGCACGGTCCGCGCCGCCCGTGAGGTGGTGCTGTGCGCGGGGGCAATCGATTCGCCGCGGCTCCTGCTGCTGTCAGGCATCGGTCCCGCGGCGGCCCTCCGCGCGGCCGGCGTCACGGTCCGCCACGAGTTGCCGGGCGTCGGCGCCAACCTGCAGGACCATCCCCGCATCGGCCTGCGCTGGGCCGGCCGCGCCCCGCTCCCGGGTTCTGCGGTCTCCGCTGGGCTGCTGGCCTTTTCCGGGCTGGGTCCGGCCGGGGGGCCGCCCGACATCCAGTTTGCCGTGGGGCGCGGCCTGAGCGCCCCGGATCCGTCCCTAGCCTATTCCGTCATCGTCACCCGTGTCCAGAGTCGCGGCTCCGTCAGCCTGCGCTCCGCGGATCCGCTCGCGCCCCCGGTGATCCGCGCGAATTACTTCACCGAGGAGCGCGACCTCGCCATCGCCGTCGAGGGCGTGCGTCTGGGGTTGGCGATCGGTCGCGCGCGCGCGTTCGACGCGTTGCGGGGCGCCGCGGCCGAGCCCGCGGAGGGGGAGGATTCGCCGGAGCGGCTGCGCGAGTTCATTCGCCGGACGTCCGGCACGATCTACCATCCCGCCGGCACCTGTCGGATGGGTCGCGGGCCGGACGCGGTCGTGGACCCTTCGCTCAAGGTACGCGGGCTGGCAGGCCTGCGGGTGGCGGACGCCTCCATTATGCCGAACCTTCTCAGCGTGCAGACGCACGCCACCTGCCTGGTGATCGGCGAGCTCGCGGCGCGTTTCCTGCGCGGCTGAGCCCGGCCCCGCGCCGGGCCTCAGCGGAAGGAGTGCGCCGATTGAGTGGGGAGCCCCGGTAGCGTCAGCGGCTCGATTTGCTCCGCGCGGATGTGAATTACGCCAGCGCGGTGCTCGAGCCGTCCGCTGATCCGCAGGGCTGGTTCCTGCGTGATGACTAGCCGCCGGGCCGCGAACAGGTCCGGGTGGACTACCGCGTTGGCGATGCCGGTCTCGTCTTCTAGGCTTAGGAACAGGAACCCCTTGGCGGTGCCGGGGCGCTGCCGGCAGATGACGGGCCCGGCGATGCGGACCGTCTCGCCATCGCGGCCCAGCGGGAGATCCGCCGCGCGCCAGACGTCGGGTAGTTGGTCGCGGAGCCGGGCGAGCGGGTGGGCGCCGCCGGTCAGGCCGAGCCCGGTGAAGTCGGCCGCGAGGCGTTCTCCCGGCGTCATCGGGCGCAGCGCGTCGGGCGTGTCCGGCTCCTCGTTGCCGTCCCGCAGCAGCGGCTCGTCCGCGGACCACGCGGCCTCCACCTGCCAGAGCGCGGCGCGGCGGTGTGGCCCCAGCGCGTGGAAGGCGCCGGTGGCGGCGAGGGCGCGGCGCTCGGCCGCGTGGAGGGACGTGCGGCGCAGGCAGTCGGCGAGCGAGGCGAAGGGCGCGCGCTCCCGTTCCTGCTCGAGGGCGCGCGCCGCGTCCTCGCGCAGCCCGCGAACGTGGCGCAGCCCGAGCCGCACGGCGTCATCCGCCTCTGCCGTGGATTCCCAGCGCGAGCGCGCGGCGCACACCGGCAGGATGCGCAGTCCGTGGCGGCGGGCGTCCTGTACCAGGGTCGCCGGGCCGTAGAAGCCCATCGGCTGGTGGTTGAGCAGGCTGGCGGTGAACTGGGCGGGGCGGTGCACCTTTAGCCAAGTACTGGCGTAGGCGAGCAGCGCGAAGCTCAGCGCGTGCGACTCGGGGAACCCGTAGGCGGCGAAGGAGAGCGCGGCCTCGCCGAGCCGGCGCACGACCTCCTCGTTGCGCCCGTGGGCGCGCAGGGCCTCGCCGAGGCGGCCCAGCGCGCGCCGCAGCCGGGCGGGGTCCTGGGTGAAGCCCATCGCGCGCCGGAGCTCCTCGGCCTCCCCGCCGCCGAGGCCTCCCAGCCGCATCGCCAGCTCCAGCATCTGCTCCTGGAACAGGATCACCCCTAGGGTGCGGGCGAGGATTGGCCGCGCGATGTCGTCCACGCTGGGATCGAGGTAGGTCACGGGCTCTAGGCCGTTGCGGCGGCGGATCAGCGGGTGCGTGAGCTGGCCGACGATCGGGCCCGGCCGCACGATCGCCACCTGCATCGCGACGTCGTAGAGGCAGGCCGGGCGTAGCCGCGGTAGGGTGGCCATCTGCGCGCGGCTCTCGATCTGAAAGACCCCGATGGTGTCCGCCCGCTGCATCGCCGCGTAGGTCGCTGGGTCGTCCGGCGGCAAGGTGTGCAACGCGATTGGGTCGTCCCGCTCCGCGCATCGCGCGAAAGTCTCCTGCAGCACGGCCATCATCCCCAGGCCGAGCAGGTCGATCTTCACGATGCCGAGGTCCTCGCAGGAGGTCTTGTCCCACTGCACGATCACGCGGCCCGGCATCGTGGCCGGCTCCAGCGGCACGACCTCGTCGAGCCGGCCGCCGCACACCACCATCCCGCCGCTGTGCTGGCCGAGATGCCGCGGCAGCCCCCGCAGTTGCCCGAGGAGCGACGCGAGCGCCCCGCCACGGGGGTGATCCGGCGGCAGCCCGGCCAGGGTGAGCCGCTGCCGCAGTTCCAACGGGTCCGGAAAATCCCCCGGTGACTGGAGCGCCGAGAACCGGTCGAGCAGGTCCTCGCCGAAGCCGAGCACCTTGCCGAGTTCCCGCATCGCCCCTCGGCCGCGATAGGTGATGAAGTTCGCGGTCATCGCCGCCCCCCGCGGCGCGTGATCGGCGTAGACCTTTTGGATCAGGCGCTCGCGCGGTTCCCCGCTGGGCAGATCGAGGTCGATGTCGGGCCAGGAGGGGTGGCCGTCGTGGCCGACGCGGCCCTCGCTCAAGAAACGCTCGAAGAGCAGGCCGTGCCGGATCGGGTCCACCGCGGTGATGCCGAGCACGTAGCAAACAGCGCTGTTGGCGGCGCTGCCCCGGCCTTGGACCAAAATGCCCTCCTCGCGCGCGTGTCGGCACAGGTCCCACACGACGAGGAAGTAGCCGCAGAAGCCGAGGCGCTCGATCAGCGCGAGCTCGCGGTCGAGTTGGGCGCGCACGCGCGGGCCGGGTTCGCCGTAACGCTCGCGGGCGCCGGCGTAGGTCCGCGCGCGGAGCAGGCCGGGCATCGTCTCCCCTGGCGGTACCGGGAAATTCGGAAACCGGTAACCGAGGTCACGCAGGGTGAAGTCCAGCGTGGCCTCAAGCCGGCCCGCCGCGGCCATCGCCCCGGGCAGATCCGCGAACCGCTCCGCCATTGCCGCCCCATCCCGCAGGTGGCGCTCGGCGTTGGGCGCGAGCCGGCGTCCGGCGTGGTCCAGCGTGGTGCCGTGCCGCAAGCAGGTGAAGACGTCCGCGACCGGCCGTCCCTCTGGGGTCGCGTAGTCCACGCCGCCGGTCGCGAGGATGGGGAGGCCTCGCGTGGCGGCGAGGTCGCGGAGGCCGGCGAGTTCCCGGTCTTCTCCGCGGCGACGATCCCGCTGTAATTCCACGTGCAGCCGATCCTGCCCGTAGATGGCCTCGAGCCGCGCGAGGGCCGCGGCTGCCGCCGCGGGACCATCCCGCCGCCACGCGCGCCGTATCGGTCCTTCCGCGTCGCCGGTCAGCGCTACCAGCCCCTCGGCGTGGCGCGCGAGTTCCTCCCAAGTGGCGAGACAGGGCCGCTTGGGCGCCCCGGGGTCCACGGCCTCCTCCGGGTCGTGCGCCCCGGGCGCTGGCGCGGCCGCCTCCGTCGTCACGTCCGCCGGCCGGGGGGTGAGCTTGGCCTCGGAGATGAGGCGGCAGAGGTTGCGGTATCCGGTGCGGTTGGCCACCAGCAGGGGCAGCACGCTGCCGTCCGCGAGCGTCACCTCGGCGCCCACGCGGGCGCGTACGCCGGCCACCCTCGCTGCGCCGTAGACCCGCGGGGCCGCGCAGAGGTTGTCGCGGTCGAGCACCGCCAGCGCCGGCAGCCCGCGGCGCGCGGCCTCCGCCACTAGCGCCTCCGGGGTCGAAGCGCCCCGCAGGAAACTGAAGGCGCTGCGGCAGTGCAGCTCGCAATAGGCGGCCATCGCGCGGCTCAGTCGTATTCGCCCTCGACGAACCAGCCCTCGCGCTCGCCGAGGATCCGGTAGAGGCCGCCGCCCGCGAGCGCGACGTCCCACTCGACCCGCGCCCAGGCGCGGGCCGGTTCCCACCAGTCGCCGCTCGTGCACCACGGACCGCGCGCCTCGGCGACGGGGCCGGAGAAGCGCTCGGTGCAGACGTGCGTGGGGCACCCCGAATCCGGCGCGAAGGTCAGCCGCGCCGGTAGGGGCGGGCGGAAGCGGCGCAGCGGCAGGCCGATCGCGGCCGGCGTCGTCGTCGGCGCCTCCTCCAGCAGTCCCGGGGGCGGGCCGAGCGCCGCGGCATCCGGCCGGTGGGTGTCGGTGGGAACGGGGGTCCCGACGCGTTCGGCACCGACCAGAGCGGCCACCCGGGCGAGGGTCTCGGTGAAGGCGTGCGGGTCGCGTAACCCGCCGGAGAGAAAATCCTGCTGGCGGACCGGCGCGCGCACCGCCGCCACGCGCAGGCTCCAGCCCCGTACGGGCGCCGCGGTGCGGAGCCCCGTGAGGTGGGTCTCGAGGGCGCGCTGGAGCGGCGCGGCGGAGGCCGTCGGCGCCGGTAGGCGGAGGTGCGCGCGATGGGGCGCGCCGTCCTCCAGCCGCAGCTCCAGTTCCAGTCCGCCCGCGGCTAGGCCGGCCGCCTGCAGTTCGAGGGCGAGTCGTTCCAAGTGGCGCTGTAGCGGTGGCAGCAGCGCCGGCAAGGTCTCGACGCCCGCCTCGTGCTCCGCGGCCGCGTGGAAACCCGCGGGCGGCTCGTGGCGGCGCAGCGGCCTGGGTTCGCCGCCCCGGGCCCGGTCCCAGAGCTCGCGGCCCTCGCGGCCGAGTCGGCGGGTCAGGCCGGCCGCCGTGAGCGCGGCCAGTTCACCGAGGGTGCGGATGCCCCAGCCGGCGAGCCGGTCGGCCTGCGCCGGCGTCGGCTCCGCGTAGTCAATTGGCAGCGTGGCGAGAAAGCACTCCTCGTCCTCCACCGCGAAGAATCTTTCCGGGAGCGCGTCCTGCACCGCCCAGCGGGCCGCGTAGGCCGCCAACCGGGGCGTGCGGGCGACGCCCGCGCTGGCCGCGAGATCCGTCGCCGCGAGCGCGCGCACCGCCGCCTCCGCCGCGGCCCGGCGTCGGACCGGGTCGGTGCCGCGGAGGTCGATCGTGCAGCAACCCGTCGTCGTGGCCTCCACCGCCGGCGACAGCGTGAGCGCCGCCGCGAGCAGCACCGCCCGAGCCTCCGCCTCGGCCGCGGGATCGGGGGCGCGGAGGAGCAGGGCGGGACAACGCGCGAGGGCCTGCGCGACAGACATCCCCGCGGAGAGACCCGCCGCGCGGGCGGCGCGATTGCACTCACCGATGCCGGTCTGGCGACCGAGGCCCGTGATCAGGCCCGCCGGACGGGTACCGGCCACGGGCGGACCGGTTCGCAGGGCCGCCTGGAGGGCGAACGCTTCCACGTGGAGCACGGCGAACACGGCTGGCCTCGGGGGTTCAGACGGCGGCGGCCAACGGGTGCCGCGTGCGTACCGGGGAGAGGGTGGCCAGCAGCAGCAGGCGTTCCTCCTCGAGCGCGGCGAGCGGCAGGGAAGGCGCCAGCACCAAGCGGAGCCGAGCGCTGGGCACCGCCGCCACCGCGGTCTGCACCAGCAGCGTGGTCCCGGCGGTCTCGGCCGCGAGTCGCAGCCGGTGCCAGTGCGTCGCCGGGATACGGCGCAACGCCGGCTCCGGTAGCCGGCGTAGATCCAGCACCACGAGATGGAAGTTCGCGTCCCGGACGAGCAAGTCGGCCGCGGCGAGCGCTTGATTCGGGTTTGGGCAGCGCACCCACACTAGGTGGCGCAGCGTGTCCGCCGGAAAGGAGTCTGGGTCGAAGGCGTCGTGCGGGTCGACCAGCGCCGCCCGGCCGCCGCCGGCGCGGCTGGCCGCCAGTAGGCCGCCGAGGAGCAGCGAGGCCCCGCCGCCGGACGCCGGGCAGGTAAGCTCAGAGATCGCCCCCCGCGGTAAGCCGCCGGCCGCGTCGATAGCGGGCAGGCCGGTGGGCAGCCCTTCGGGCGCCACCGCCTCGTGGCGCGCGCCGCAGGACGGAAAGCGCCCGGCCAGCAGCGCGCGCAGGGCGTCGGGCGTCATCCGTGGACGATCGGGGCGGGGGGGGAGGGCGGACATCGGGGCGCGGGGCGACGGCGCGCCGCGGCGCGTCCCCGGGGAGGGGCGCGGCGGCGGCCGTCACGCGGGGTGGCGTTTCAGCCGGGGGCGCCGGGCCCGGCGCGCAGCAGCCCGACCATCACTCCTTGGATCACCAGTTCCTCGGCGGGCAGCAGATCGGGATAGCGGGGATTCTCGGCGCGCAGGAACGGGCGGCCGCGCTGGAGTAGGTAGCGCTTCAGCGTCGATTCCCCATCGATCAGCGCCGCCACGATCTCCCGGGGGCGGGGTTCGCGCGGACTGAGGAAGACGACGTCCCGGTCGAGGATCCCAGCGCCGGTCATCGAGTCCCCGCGGACCCGGAGGGCGAAGAGCGGGGCGGCCGCGTGGATACCCAGCGTGGCGGGATCCAAGGGGACGAAGGAGTCAGGCTCCTGCTCTTGGGCGCCAGGCAGTCCGGCCGGGATGGTGCCGTACAGGGGGATGCCGGCGGGAACGGACGGGGTGGGGGGGAGCAGCCCCCGGGCCTTGCCCTCGAGGCGGCGGAGCGCGCCCTTGCCGATGAGGGCGTCGACGTGCCGCTTGACGCCGAAGGGGCTCGCGAGGCCGAAGTGGGCCTGAATCTCACGTAGCGAGGGGGCGACACCGTGCTCGCGGTGGTGGGACTGGATGAAGCCCAGCACCTGCTGCTGGCGCTCGGTGAGCTGTTCGTTCATAGTGTCCAAGTGGACACTAGGGTTGTCGGAAAGCAATCCCGAAGCGCGCGGGGCGGGGGGATCAGGCGCGCGGCCGGCGTCGGGCCGGGCGGCGGGGCTCGATGTTCAGGTAGGTCTTGTTGAGCATCTGGCTCTCGTAGAGCTCGAGCAGCCGGACGCCCTCGCGGGGCTTTACTTGGTCCTTGCGGGTGGCGGCGTCGATCTGCGCCTTCATCCGGCGGCAGAGGTCCTCCTGCTGGTACTGGACGCCTTCGATCACGTCGGCGATGCGGCTGCCGCTGAGCGCCTCCTCGATGTAGAACCCGTTTGGCTCGTCGTCCTCGAGGAACACGTGGACCTCGTTCACGCGGCCGAAGAGGTTGTGCAGGTCGCCCATAATGTCCTGGTAGGCGCCGGTGAGGAACACGCCCAAGTAATAGGGCTTCTGGTTGAGCGGGTGCAGGGTGATGTAGTCCTTTACGTCCTGCAGATCGATGAACGACGAGATCTTGCCGTCGGAATCGCAGGTGATGTCGACTAGGATGGCGTTGACGGTGGGGCGCTCGTTGAGGCGGTGGAGCGGCGCGACGGGGAAGAGCTGCTTGAGGGCCCAGTGGTCGAGGAGGGACTGGAAGACGGAGAAGTTGCAGACGTACTGGTCGGCGAGGAGGCGGTTGAGGTCGTGGAGCTCCTCGGGCTGGTACCCGGACTGGCGGCCCTCCTTGGCGATCTGCTCGCAGATCTGCCAGAAGAGGGACTCGGCGGCGGCGCGATTTTCCAGGTCGAGGTAGCCGAGGTTGAACAGCGAGAAGGCCTCCTCCTTTTTCTGGAGGGCGTCGTGGAAGCGCTCCAGCCGGCCGAGCCGGGTGCGGTTGCGCAGCATCGATTCGAGGTCCTGCACCACCTTGTGCTTCTGCTTGGGCTGGTGTTGTTGGCCGAGGGACTCGCGTTTGTTGATGCGCTCGAACACCTCCACCACGAGCAGCGAGTGCGGGGCAACAATGGCGCGGCCCGACTCGCTGACGATGTCGGGCTCGGGTACGCCGGAGGCGTTGCAGATCTCGCGGATGTTGGAGACGACGTCGCGCGCGTACTCCTCCATCGAGTAGTTCATCGACGACTCGAAGTTGGTGCGGGACCCGTCGTAGTCGATGCCTAGCCCGCCGCCGACGTCGAGGTAGCCCATCGGGAACCCGAGGCGCGCGAGCTGGCAGTAGAAGCGGGAGGCTTCCACCACGGCGTTCTTGATCGTGAGAATGTTGGGGACCTGGGAGCCGATGTGGAAATGCACCAGCCGCAGGGCCTGCTGGAGGCGGGCGGCGCGCAGCTTCTCGCAGGCGAACAGGATCTCGGCGGTGTTGAGGCCGAACTTGGCGTTGTCGCCGGTGGACATCGCCCATTTACCCTCGCCGCGGGTCTGGAGCTTAGCGCGGAAGCCGATCAGCGGCTTCACCCCCGTCTCCTCGGAAATGCGGATGATGTCGTCGAGCTCCGCCAGCTGCTCGACCACCAGAATGATGCGCTTGCCGAGCTTGCGGCCCAGCAGGGCGAGGCGGATGTAGTCGTGGTCCTTGTAGCCGTTGCAGATGATCAGGCGCTGGGCCCCCTCGTGCATCGCCAGCGCGATCATCAGCTCCGGTTTGGAGCCGGCCTCGAGGCCATAGTTGAACTCCTTGCCCGCCGCGACGATCTCGTCCACGACCTCGCGCAGCTGGTTCACCTTGATCGGGAACACTCCGCGGTAGGAGCCCTTGTAGCCCTCTTCCTTGATCGCCTTGGCGAAGAGCGAGTTGAGGCGGACCACCTGGTGGCGGAGTAGATCCTGGAAACGGATCACCAGCGGGGCCTTCAGGCCCATCCCGACCGCCTCCTGCACCACGTCGAGCACGCGGATGCCCCGGCCGTCCAGCAGCGGTTGCACGTTCACGCACCCGGCGTCGTCGACCGAGATGTGGCCGGAGCCCCAGCGTTTGAAACCGTAATGCTCTTCGGACTTGGCGGCCGACCAGGCGGTCGAGGATTTGCTTTTCAACGCGGTGCGGGGTGGGGAGTTATGGCTTGCTTTTACCTTCGGCGGATTCGTTAGATGCGTCTTTTCTGGTTTCAAATCCTGCCCGCTAGCAATTCCGAAAATGCATCCGCTGACGTTCCTCCCCGCTTTTTTTGCCCAGACGCCCGCTCCCGCCCAGCAGCAACCGTCCTTCCTCGTGCAGATTTTGCCGATGGTGCTGCTCTTCGGCGCAATGTACTTCTTTCTCATCGCCCCCCAGCGCAAGAAGCAGAAGGAGCACGAGAAGATGCTTAAAGAGCTGCAGAGCGGCGACGAGATCGTCACCAGCGGAGGTATCTTCGGCGTGATCACCAACGTGAAGGACGACCGCTTCGTCGTCCGCATCGCCGACAATACCAAGATCGAGATCGGTAAGGGTTTCGTCCAGACCGTCCTCCGCAAGGCCGGCGCCGAGGTCAAGTGACGCCCCCGGGCGCTCGCCCGGCCCTGTCCCGCCTCGCCCCCGGCCGGCGGGGCCCCCGTTCCCTTTTCAACCCAAACGTACTATGCTCAAACGCAATCTGTGGAAGCTGATCCTGTCCGTGGCCGTGCTGGCCTGGGCGGGCGCCCAGCTCCTGCCCCTGCAGGATCAGGCCTTCGCCGACTACGTCCGCACCCACGCCTCCGCCAAGTCCGCCGAGTTCGGCAAACTGCTCGAGGAGGCAGCCGCCCGGAAGAAGGCGCTGCAGGCGCCCAGTGAGTTCGTCGCCCTCAAGCAGCTCGGCCGCGAGCGCCGGCTCGATCTGACCCAGTACTTCCCGCACATCCGTCTCGAGGAGTCGCTCAAGAACATCGAGAAACGCAACGACATCCTGCTGGCGGAGTTGCTGCGCCTGTCCCGCGGGCGCCTCCAGCTCGGCCTCGACCTCAAGGGCGGCGTGGCTTTCACGCTCGAGGCGGTCGAGACCCCTGGCGAGAACCTGGACGCCTACCAGCGGCAGGAGAAGCTCCAGAAGGCGATCGAGATCATCGGCGCCCGCGTCAACGGCCTGGGCGTCGCCGAACCGGTGCTCCGGCCGATCGGTGAGAACCGCATCGAGATCCAGCTCCCCGGCGTCAGCACCAAGGACAACCCGGATGTGGTCGATCAGGTGAAGGCCCCCGCCCGCCTCGATTTCCGGATGGTGCATCCCTCGCTGGTGCCCGGCCCCGGGGTTGAGACCCCTGCCGGCTACGAGATCAAGACCCTCGATTGGGAGAGTCGCCGCGGTGAGACCGGGGTCGAGGAGATCTTTGTGAAGCGCATCCCGGAGATGACCGGCGAGATGATCTCTAACTCCTTCGCTCGGCCTGACCTCTACGGGAAGCCGGAGGTCATTTTGGAGTTCACCGACGCGGGTAAGAAGCGCTTCGCCGAGGTCACCCGCAGCATCGCCGAGATCGGCCAGCGGGGCGGCCCCCTTGGCCGTCTCGCCATCGTGCTCGACGGCAAGCTCTATTCCGCGCCCACGGTGCGCGAGGAGATCAACAGTCCCTCGGCCCAGATCACCGGCAGCTTCACCGACCGTGAGGCCATCAACCTCGCGAACGTCCTCAATAACCCCCTCGACGTCGAGCTGCGCATCATCGAGCAGTACGAGGTCGGGCCCACGCTGGCGGCGGACGCCGTGATCAGCGCGCGGAACGCCTTTATCTTCAGCACGCTGCTCACGATCGGCTTCATGGTCGTCTTCTATACCCTCGGCGGGTTCGTCGCCGCTTTCGGGATGGGGGTCAACGTGCTCGTCACCCTCGGGGTGATGGCCAGCATCGGCGCCACGCTCACGATGCCCGGCATCGCCGGTATCGTGCTGACGCTCGCGATGTCCGTCGATGCGAACATCCTGATTTTCGAGCGGATGCGCGAGGAACTGAAGCTGGGTAAGTCACTTGGCACCGCCCTCGAGGCGGGCTTCGACAAGGCTTGGTCCGCGATTCTGGACTCGAACGTGACTACGCTGTTGGTGGCCCTCGTGATGGTCTGGTTGGGTACCGGCCCGGTGAAGGGCTTCGGCGTGACGCTCGCGATTGGTATCTTCACCACGATGTTCGCGGCGGTCGTCGTCAATAAGCTGATCCTTGAGGCTCTGATCCTAGGTGGGGTGACGGGCCGGCTGCCGATGTTTTCGATTCTGCAGAACACGGCCTACGACTTCCTGAAATACACGCGGGCGGCGGTTATCGCCACCGTGGCGGTGCTGGTCGTAGGCATCGGCGCCGTCGTCTACAAGGGCAAGGACATCTATGGCATCGACTTCGTGGGCGGAGATATGATCACCCTGAACTTCGGCCAGCGGGTCGAGGTCGGTGAACTGCGCCGGGCGGCGGAGCGAGCGGGACAGAAGGATGTCGCATTCTCCTATCAGCAGCCGGTCGGCGGCAGCCGCGAGGTGCTGCGGATCACGGCCCCGTTTGACCAGGGCCGGCCGCTCGTGCGCCAGCTCCAGACCGCCTTCCCGCAGGCGAAACTTGAGCTCGCCGGCGAGTCCCGGATTGGCGCCTCGGTGGGCAAAGAAATCCAGTGGAACGCGTTGCTCTCGGTGTTGGCCGCGCTGGTCGGCATCCTCATCTACGTGGCCTTCCGCTTCGAGATCGGCTATGGCATTGGCGCGGTGGTTGCCACCGTGCACGACCTCATCCTCACGATTGGCCTGTTCGTGCTCTTTGACCGGCAGTTCAACGCCCCGATGGTGGCCGCGATCCTGCTGATCATCGGCTACTCGATCAACGACACGATCGTGGTCTTCGACCGCATCCGTGAGGAGCTTAAACTGAACCCGACGGGCACGCTGCGTGAGATCATCAACCGCTCGCTCAACCTCACTCTGTCGCGCACGATCATCACCGGCGGTACCACGCTGCTTACCTCGGTGACGCTGCTGCTCACCACCTCCGGCGAGGTCAACGATATCGCCTTCACGCTGCTGATCGGCGTGCTCACCGGCACCTTCTCCTCGCTCTTCATCGCGACTCCCGTCTTCTACTGGTGGCATAAGGGCGACCGGAAGCACGTCGAGGCGCACCACGACGTCGCCCCGAAGTACGAGTGGCAGGGCACCAGCAAGGCGGCCGAATAGGCCGCCGCTGGCCGCCGTCGGGCCGCCGGACGGATTCCCGGGACGCCGCGCGCGCCGGGGCCGTCCCCCGGGTCGCCGGAACCACCCCGCCACGATGCGCTGGATCCACCAGCCGCAGCCCGCCGCCGAGGTCGAGGCGCTCAGCAAGCGCGCCGGGGTCAGCCGCGTGCTCGCGGAGCTATTGCTGCGCGCTGGCCGGTCCGATCCCGCTACGGCGGGGGAGTTTCTCCAGCCGAGCCTCGCCCAGCTCGACGATCCGCTCCGCCTGCCCAACCTGCCGGCCGCGGCGGACCGGCTCCGCCGCGCGATCGCCGCGCGCGAGCAAGTAGTAGTCCTTGGCGACTACGACGTGGACGGCGTCACCAGCACCACGCTGCTGGTCTCGGTGCTGCGGCGTTTCGGACTGAATCCCCGGTTCGTGGTGCCCCGGCGTGCCGCCGATGGCTACGGACTCTCGCGGAGCGCCATCGACCGCGCGCTGGAGGCCGGTCGTCCGGATCTCTTTGTGGCGCTCGACTGCGGCACCAACTCGCAGGACGAGACAGCCTACCTGCGGTCGCACGGGGTGGAGGTGCTGGTCATCGACCATCACCGTTCCACGGTCGGGGAAAACACGGATTGCCTGCTGATCAATCCGCACGTACACGGGCTGACGGACGCCGCCGGCGAGGCGTGGCGCCACCTGTGCACGGTGGGCTTGGTCTTCAAGCTCTGCCACGGACTCCTGAAGCAGTTGCGCGGTGACAATCACCCGGTCGCCTTTCGTATCCGGCTCCGGGATTATCTCGATCTCGTCGCCCTCGGCACGATCGCCGACCTAGTGCCGCTGCAGGGTGAGAACCGGATCCTTGCTCGCCACGGGCTGCGCATCCTGCGGGAGACCCAGCGCCCCGGGCTGCGCGCGTTGATGGACGTCGCCGGGGTGCGCCCGGAGCAGGATCTGGTTCCGACCGACGTCTCGTTCCGCCTCGGGCCCCGCATCAACGCGAGCGGCCGCCTCGCCGACGCGGCCCTTTCGGTGGAATTGCTCCTCAGCGACGATCCGACGTTTTGCGCGGAGACGGCGCGGCAACTGGACGCCTTCAACCGGGAACGCCAGGACATCGAGCGCCAGATCACTGAGGAGGCGGAGACCGCGATCGAGGAACGCTACGCGGGCCACGCCGGGGTGGTCCTGTTCGCGGAGAACTGGCACCCAGGCGTCGTGGGCGTCGTGGCGGGCCGGGTCACCCGGAAGTATCACCGCCCCTGCGTGGTTCTGGGTAACGAGGGCGAGCTCGCGAAGGGCTCGGGCCGGAGCATCGAGGGCGT
>Ga0315905_10003540_pt1 | contig 16091 bp, 20 predicted proteins | sample LakEriMetagenome_5_FD_203522 | JGI IMG/M metagenome (GOLD analysis project Ga0315905, IMG submission 203522) | Freshwater fungal communities from buoy surface, Lake Erie, Ohio, United States - Buoy 4 MA121 | ecosystem: Environmental > Aquatic > Freshwater > Lake | place: USA: Lake Erie, Ohio... | reverse complement strand
AGACTCGCCGCCGTAGTCCGCAAGCGTCTCATCTCGCGGCCCATAAGTCTTGATGATCTGAGCCTGGCGCTGGGCTAGATCTGCTGGGGATACACCCTCCTGGGCCAACTTCTTAGCCAGCAACTCCTGCGCTCTCTGGGTAGCGGTTTGCGGTGTGATAAGGCCAGCGGCTTCCAACCCAGCCCTGCCACCTCCAACTACCGCCTTACTCACAACTGGTGACCCTGCGCCCAACACTGTGCCTACAGTGCCTCCAACAAGTGCGCCCGTTACTCGGTTTTGCAGTCCACCCTCCGATGCACCAGCACCTGACAATGCGCCAGTTCCTGCGCCGACCTTTGCTCCGGTCACGATCTGACGGGAAAGACCTGGTATCGCGGCCACCGTCCTGGCGACGTTGGATGCAGCGACTGGTGCTGTGGCTCCACCAGTGAACGGGGCAGCAGCAATCGCGGCCACCGTAGGAATCAGTCCACCCACCAACTCGCCAGTAAACGCTCGTCCAGGGTACTGCTCTTCGTAGGATTTAATGCCAGCGCGGACCCTTGCAAGTTCCTGCTCATACGCTGATTTAGGCTTTGCGCCAGTGACCGACCCACTCAGGGTTTGCTGCGCGTCAAATGCGCTCATGCCAGAACTCATCATGGCTTTTGCTGCAGCTTCTATCTCGTCTGCCGTGTTGAACGTCAAGCCTTGCAGCAATGAGCGACCAAAGCCAGCATTAACAGCAGGACCGCCCAGGTCTTTCATCTTCCTAGACGCCTCCTCGTACCTGGTCGGGGTGTAACCCTCAGTCTTTAGATACTCAGTCAGTGATGCGCCATCAGCCCCCTGCGCTTGCATCCTACGCACATTCTCTTGTACCCGTTCAAGGTTTGTCATATCAGCCATTTTTTACCCCTATCATTTCTTCGGTAGCAAATCGTATTGCTTCACAAAATCTGCTGACTTTTTCGGAGTCGCATCCTTGGCAATCTCGCCTGGTGGCTTGATGCGCTTGAATGGATCAAAGATAATTTGCTCTGGCTTGAGACCATATGCTCTTGCAAGTTCGCTGTAACGGTCTCTTACATCATTAGCCATTGTCCGCTGAGACTCAACTATGAGCCTTGCCTGATTTAGAAAATCAGCACGCACATTCGGGTCTAACTTTTCACCACCAATAATTGAGTTGTATTTAGCCCGAATAGACTCTGGGACACTTCCAGCATTTTGTGCACTGGCCTGTTCTCCTTGCATAACCGTAGAGTTAGGATCAAGAATTTTCATGTACCCATAAATAAGCGAAATATCGCCAGCGCCTGATGGGTTTAGAGCCGCCACTTGTATCTTCTCAAATGCTTGAGCAAGTTTTACAAATGGGTCCATATTTTGGGTGAACTCCTTGCGCAATTGCTCATCATTCTTGAACGATGTGCCAGGGATAATTTGAGTCATCCCTGGTGCGGCTTGACGCCCACCAGGTGGAGGTGCAGCGCCAGCAGCTCCAGCCGCAGCAGGAGGAGGCGCTTTGCCTCCTACCGTAGTCCCACCGCCTCCACCGCCACCATATACAAAGAATCCGGTGTCTGCGCTTCCGACAATTTGCGGAGCCAATCCCTTGGTAAAAGTTGTTCCAACCGGTATACTGTTTTTGTCAACAAATCTAATTGAGCCACCGACATCAACTTGCACCATCTCACGCGGTGGTCCAAACGCTTCAATTGTTTGGTATGAGTTGTCACTCATTTGACTGAGTAGGACTTGTTTCCCAGACACATCAGTTGCTTGGAAAGGAGCGCCACTAGGCTTTGCCGCTGGAGCCGGACCCTTGTATGGGATAGGGTCGCCCGACTTTAGGCGTATGTAATAGTTGCCGTCTACGGCTCTATACGGTTCGCCTTGAGTTTCCTGTTGTGGGCGAATTTGCTTTGCCAAATCAGCGTATTTTTTTGCTGTTTCAGCATCACCATATTGAGCCGCAATGCTTGACGCATTCATGTACCTATCGTGCAATATATCTGCCTGGCTCATAGGTGCAGCAGCACTAGGAGTACCAATCAGTGCAGCGCGTGCCACTGTAGGGCCAGCGGGTAACCCTGGTGCATTGATAGCCTGATCTGGAGAGATGGCTGCACCAGGCATAGCCGGAGCGCCTTCTCCAATCAATGCACCACTGATGCGTGCTTGAATATCTTTTAGACGCTTCGCCTCATCCATCTTCTGCTTCATCGTCATGCTCGTAAGCAGATTCTGCTGCGCTGCCGTGTAGCCTTTCTGACCAGCACCATACGCCTCACCAAGCGCCTGACCGAGTCCAATAGGTGTCCGGCTCGGGCCGGATGACGCAAGCAGTTGCATGGCCGCTGCCATTACGCCCTGGTTCTGTAGCTGCGCTCGTTGCTCTGGCGTCATGTACTCGTCCAGCGCGGATGCACCGCCAAACAGGTCACCCAGCAGGCCGAGTGTGCGGCGTGGTGCTGCTCCAGCTTCTTGTGCTGGCTCTGCCAAATAGTTCGGGTTGTCCTGCGCCATGATGTCTTCAACGACAACAGGCAACCTTGGTGGTTGAACTTGCGGCTGCGCAGAAAGTGGCTGCATCTCACCCATCAGTCCCGCGCTAGGAGTGAAATCTCCCATTTGGGTAGGAGCGAAGACTCCCATATTGTTGAGATATAAACTCTGAGGACCTCTTCCTCGCGACATAAATCTAGTCGTCGGGCGGTAGTTCTGATTGATCCTTGTAGCTCCAGCTCCATAACCAAGGGGGTATTGGCTTAATGGACCAAAGTCCATTGGATTACCAAAATAATAGTCGGACAATGTTGCCATTCTGTTCCCCTTAGCCAAATAATCCAAGCAGGCCACCAAGCAAAGCGCCGGTCCCACCGTAGTTTGCACCGCCTAACTGCTGACCGGCTAATGCACCACCAAAGCCACCAGCAAGTGGGTTCCGGTAGTACGGTTGTGATGTTGTCATACCGAGATTCGGTAGCTGACCGCTTAGTGCGCCGGAAGCAACGCCAAATTTCTCCAGACCGATGTTGCGCAGGGCATCCAACTGAGCCTGCTCCAGCGCCTGACGCGCACCGCCCAGGCCCATGACCGTCTGGCCGCCGGAGATGTTTGCGCCCTTGGCGTACTGCGCCAACTGAGCCGCCTGGCCGTATCCAGCAGCACGCATCTGCGCAGCGGTGTCAGCCGCCTGCTTGATGGCCGCAGCATTCGTGAGTGACTCCTGCACGCCCTGGCGTGATCCACCGAAAGCGCGTGCCTGAGTAGCCGCCTGCCGGTCTTGCAAACGCCGAGTGTCCAGTGCCCCACCAACATCAGCCAATGCACGCTGAACCACCTCGTTTTCGTAGGGGTTCATGAACTGCTGGATGGACTCGCCGGTAAAAGGGTTCAGAGCCTCGTTTGTGACTTGCTGCTCACCCGCCGTATACAGCGGATTAAAGCCTGCAAATTGCCGTACCGGTAATGCACCGGCAACGCTCTGACCCTGCTGAATGTTGGCGAGATAAGCCGCCTTCAGATCAGGGTCGATGGATGTGGTGCTGGTTGTGCTGCCGGATGCGCCGCCTTTTGACATATCGTTTCTCCTTACATTTCGAGCAAGCCGCGTAGCTTGCCCTTTGAAATTTTGCCCGAGTTAATGGCCTCCATCAACTCGATACCGTACTTTTTGACAGCCTTGTCGTTGATGACGTACTCGCCCATCTTGAGCGCAACGTAACCGTCATCCGGACCATCTGGGTCTGGGCCATTCAAGTGCTGCATGGAGACGTGACCGCCTTTGTATAGGCCAGTCATGCCACTATTGAATCCTGGTGTACCAGGGCCGTATCCACCGACTGTTCCAGATGCAGCGGCAGCGGCTGCTTGCGAACCAGGTGCGTAGCCGCCTACCGTGTATCCACCTCCAGAGCTGCCCTGTCCACCGCCAATACCTGATATGGAAAGCCCTGCTCTTTGGAGTGCGCTAAAGTCGAAATTTCCTTGGCTGTCAGTAAAATCCGCAACATTAACGGTCACTGGCCGCGTATATCTATAACTATCTCTGCCTATTCTTGTGCCTACATAACCAGCAGGGTTAGGCTCATCACCTCTATAGGTTTCTGTGGCAGTTATCGTTGCTGGTGCTACTGGTGCAGGGGCTGGTGCAGGGGCCACAACGGGTGGCGCAGTGACAACTGGAGCCGGATAGCGACTCAGCAAACTTTTAGTTTCGGCTGGTAAGTTAGCTGCTGCTTGAGCAGCATAAAAGTCGTTTTCACTTATTCCTGGAGGAACTTCACCAGTGCCATAAAACCTTGCGTTTGGCGGCAAATCTGTAACTGGAGCCTCAACTGGAGTCTCAACGATTGGCGTACTCAATAAGCCTTCAGTGATAGCTGGAGTTTGTGAATCTAATGCCCTTTGCATTGCCTCACCAGCAAGCGTATTTTGGTTCTCCAAGCTAATGGTTGGATTAACACCCATTTTTTCCAGCCTGCTGTCGTAAAAGGAATCAGGGTTGGCATTTTTCGAAATCTGCCCCATGAGTGTGGTGTTACCAAATAAATCCTGCGCACCCAACGCAAGACTTCCTTCAATTGGTCGCTCTGCGTAGTAAGCAGCACGCTCCGCTGGCGTCATCTGAGAAAATGCGCTTGGGCCTTCTCTATCAGCGTCACTTCTACCGCCGCCACCACCACCGCCAACCATTGGCACTGTAGGCTCAACTGGATTCACAATAGGCTGCGGAGTAACCAGGCGCTTGTAAGGCGTGAACCCTCCGGTGTAATCGGGTGCATAAGGGTTAAATCCACCGGATGGCATACCAAAGAACGAAAACGGCTGAGACTGTCCAAATTGAGACATGATCTCAGCGTAACGATTACGCCCACCAGATGATGGCGTTGGGATATAGGGCATTGGTGCAGGCGTGTAAAGTTGCCGCCCAGGATATGAAATTGGAAAGCCAGCAGGAGGCGACATAGTTGGATTGCTTACGCCAGCGGCTCTAGCTTGCGCAGGACTGCCGTACGCCGTCCCATCAGGACCGTACACAATCACTGCGGTAGAGGATTCTTCACCACCTAGGCTCATATCACAACTCCTTGCTCAGAATATGCCACTTAGGTTCATATCCCTCATCTGCTAAAAATGTCCTTGCCCAACCCTTACGGCCAGCCAGGGTAACTCGCGTGCAACCATTCTGCCTTCCCCAAGATTCGATATGTGGTCGCATCAGTTGGAGTTCATCTAGGTCGCCGCCAGCAAGAAAAAAGTGCAGATTCTTGAGTCGCGGATAGACAATGATTTCCGTGATGACTGCGCTTTTTGTCCCAGCCCATAGCTGAAACCGTCCTGCCTCTACACCCTGCGCAACATCTTCAAGGGTGTGGGTTCCTGCCGAGTATTCTAAGGCGGCTTCGATGTGTTGTGCCAACCGCCAAAAATCCTCCATTATCGTTTCCCTGCCGATGTAGCCTCCAGCCGCATCACGCCGACCCGCCAATCGTCTAGGACGTTGCCGGTGACCTTCATCTTGACTGACCGTCCTGAGAACCTGGTGTCGGTGGGAGCCTTGGCGCTAAACGGGCCGTAGCTGACCTCTGCCGATGTCGGATAAAGCCTAGCCGTGAAAGAGATAGCGACTTCGCCTAGGGTCTGCTCGTCGGGTATCACCGACCTGACGGCCATGATGTTGTCGCCGTTACCTAGTTCAATCGGGCCGGACTGCGCGTAGGGAGCCACCGAGTCGTAGGTGTAGCCGACTTCGTGGTCGTAGATGTACCCGTCGGTGCTGACAAACAGCGGATTAGCAAATACGCCTCGATCTGTTCCAGCGGTGCGCGTCATCATCCCGATAGACCAATGTCCCTCTCGGTAGTTGTAGGTTACATAAGAATCATTCTCATTTGATGACAACGACGGGTAGAACCAGGTCACCTCACCGAATGCTGAATTATGGACGGCGTAGACCTTGGACGCCTGCGAATAGTTGATATTGTTGAAGATGTAGTCTCCGACATCGCACTGCATTGGCTTGACGAAACCGTCGTAGGACCAGAATCCCGACTGACTCATCCACATCGCGGAAGTGTCGATGGCCGCTACAGCCTGTGAAGAAATCACGCCGCACCCGCTACCCACCTTCTCAAAGCTGTAGACGAATGGCAGGCCGATGTAGCTGGCGACGTGCGCGTCCACATCAGTAAACAGAATGTTTACACCTCGCACGCGCTTGCCGCACCTTAGAGATCCTGGTGTCGCCAGCTCAAAGTCACCAGCTTGGTTATTGGCTGCCGCCGTCCAGACAGTATTGTTCTCTTGGTCGCACCACTTTACCAAGCGCGGGTTGCCCGACGCGCCCAAAGCAAACATGATGCGCTCGTTGGTGACCAGAAGAGCCGCGCAGCTTGTTGGCGCGTTGGTGATTACAGCCGCAAGCGTAGGCGTCGTGAACCCTAGCTGCCACTCGTACAGCTTGCCGTCAGTGTTGCTGCACGCTACCAGGTACTCGCCCCAGGTGTCCAGGCTCCAGGTGGTGGCCGGTACTGATCCGGTGTCAGGTCGCGCAGTGCCATACGACAAAGTGCCATAGGTCCAGTACCCGTAGCCTGTAGTGCCAGTGGCGTTAGCAGAACCAGCCGTGAAACCTGTCGGGGTAATGTCCTTAACAGTCCCTACTGCATTCATCGCGTACAGCTTGGACTGCGTACCCATAGCCGCATAGCGGGTTGCGCTGTTGTCACGCCAAGCAATGATGCCTCGGCATATGCCGGTCATAGCAGACGTGGACTTCACCCGCCACCCGCCAATGGGTCGCAGGGTATTCTCAAACCAGCGTACCAGGTTGGAGTCGTACCAGCGTCCAGCAGACTGATATTCAGTGCCGTTGCGGTAGACGCCTGGTGGAATTTTTAAGGGGATGAGTGCCATGATTACACCGATAGGTTGGAGACAAACGACAGTGTAACGATGGCCGACGGTACTGCTGGCCTGGTTGGGCTGGCGCTGGCAGCAAAGTGCTCTAGCGTCACACCAACATCGCCAACCTTAAACACGATTTCAACATAGTCATTTGCCGCCAAACTGGTAAACAAATTCAAAGCCGCAATCATGTGGCTCGGGTCGCCTGTGCTTTTCCTTGCAGGTGGGTGATACCGACTGTTTGAGTTGTCGATGTTTGTGCCGTTTTTGCGAAACCAAATGTCCACGTCGTGGCTGTCGTTGGTGGTGTTTTTGAGTTGAATCGAAAACTGTATGTTGTAGATGCCTGGCTGCGATACGTTAAATCTGGATGAGTTTGATAGCGTGACGCCGTTGCTTAAATCGGTGGTGTCAAACGTGATGACAGTGGCAGCGGTGGTGCTTGCCGCCACCTGGTCTGTGGAGTCGTGGAACGCTCCATATGGGGCGTTGAGGTACTTACCCCCACGCGGTCCGAATAACGCTCCCAGAGCGTTTGTGACTCGGACGGCGTAGTTCCCGATGTTGCTGAATGTCTGGCTAAAGAACAGGCGGTCATACACCTCACCAGGGTTGCCAAGATTCGGCTGTGCTGGCGTTGTTATCTGGCCGCTGTAGTCGCTCATACGTTCCGTTCAAAGTGTGGGCAGTCCACCAAAGACTTGAAATTACCGCCCCAGCGGTTCTTGGGGTGCAAACTTTCCCAATATGCACCGATCGGAGCAAGGGTAGCTTTGTCCCAGATTATTTTCCCGTTCAGGAAGAAGTTCAAGTCCATCGCGCACCGTTTTAGGTGGATGGAGTTCATTGTCTTAGACCGGCCCGTCTTCACGTAAATGGCTTGCTGTTCTGGTGTACGCGCCAACTCGCCACCAGTGACCATGAAACCTGTGTCTGTGGCGTGCTGAATCAGCTTGCAAATGTCCAGCAGGAATGCTGCTTGTTCTCGACTAAGACTCATACAAACCCCTTTTTTGAACAATTAGGTCGATACAGGTTACGTCTACCTTAGCGCCCATCTTGATAAATTCCTGCTTCTTCTCCATCACCACCGCCATACACTGCTGCCTGTCGGTGTAGTGCGCAAGCTGCTGGAAGAACTCGCAGTGTCCGTTCATGCAGATGTAGAGTACGGGGATGAAAATGCTCATTTGTTGGTCCTCATCTCTGCCAGCTTCTCTACGGTACGTCCACCAAAATAAGCCAAAAAGACTATCTGACCCCACGTCCCTAAGAGGCTTACAAAACTCTCTTGCGGACTGTATCCAAAGGCCGACATCATTGTGAACAAGAAGTATCCTGCAAAAATGGCAATCAGGCTCATGGGTCGGATGTTCTTGGATAGCCAAGAGTCCGAAGACATATCTGATTTCCAACGGTCTGTTACGTTGTCAGCATCATTCTGTGCGGCCTTGGCAAGCAATTCCAGTTCAGCCAATTCCATTTTGGCTTTTTCAATGCCTAACTCCAGCAATCGTTCTTCATGTTGAAATTGCAACTCACGCAGTTTTGTTACGTCAGCCGGGGTTGGGTTATCAGGAATTTTCACGCCTAGCGTGTTTTCCACTACCTCTTTGCCTTTGGCTTGTATTGCGCTAGATAGCAACGTCAGGCCGTTTTCAGCAAGAGTACCGAGTAGTGCGCCAAGTATTGGAATCATCAGAAACCCCTATTCATAATAACGTGAAACGTGATGCTCACCAGTGGGACAACAATAGCGGATGCACCGGAAATCCAGAGTGTGTTCATAATGATTGCCACTTTTGCTTCCTTGTCCTTCTGCTTTCTTTCCGACTCTTCTCTCTCCATCGTGTTGCGCTCTTTAATCATCCTGGTGCGCTCTGCCATCATCTCTTCCCAAACCGGAGCATTGCCACTATAGAAGAGGATGTCCTTTAGCTCCTTCTCATGTTCCCGCAGCGCCTTAGATGCCAGTGCAATCTGGAGAGCCTGAGAACTGATCTGTGCATCCGTCTTTCCTATTGACGCAATCCTGGCCTTGCTGCTTGCTAGGTGTACCGTGTCTGCCGCTTGATAGAAACTGCTGAATTCTTTGTATAGGCCGTGTATATCTTTACCAAGGGCTACCGCTTTTTTATGCCAGCCACCGCACCTTGGGCAATGGCGAATGCTGTGAATGGATCAATCACTTCTTGTTCACAACTACCCAGCGGCAGATGCGTCCGTCTTTGTCCATGAATTCGTTTGCACCCATCTTCTTGTCCTCATCTCGTTTAGGAATACGACAAACCAAAACCGTCTTTGTCTCAGTGTTAGGCCACGGGCTTTCCGCTGAGACAGTCTGGTCAATCACTTGTCGGCCTTGTTTTCCAGCTTGTCGAAAATACGCTCTAGGGTCGCGTCGATCTTGTCCAGGCGGCTTTCAATGTCTGCCTTGCTTACGTAGTTCTTTGGCAAGTCAATCTCAATGGCCTTGATGTCTGCTTTCAATAGCTTGACAGAGTCCCATATCTCTTTGCACCACCAGCCAACGGCGACCAGGATCGCGCCTCCGATGAAGTTGAACATTGGCTGGAATTCCATTTACGCGCCCCAGGGTGTGCCAGTGGCGGTTACGGGGTTTTTTAACAGCGCAATTTGTGCGGCAAGGCCAGCTTCAACAGCAGTCTTGTCCACGCCGTTTGCCCAGCACCAGTCCAACACTTCCTGTTGGGTTACGCTGGCGTAGGGAATGGATGGCGTAGCAGCCGCAAAGCTGCAAGTGCCGTAAGAGCCAGCGGTGTATGTGCCATCAACAGCGGATGCTGTCCAGTGCGCGGTGGTGATAAAGCCGTCTGCTACCAAGTAGTCAGTTTGTACGATGTTCCAAGTAGTAGTCATGGTGAGTTCTTAGTTAGATTCAAGTGCCGTAATACGGGCGGTTAGGGAAGTGATGAGGGCTTGCTGTTCTTGGATGGCTGCGGTTAGGGTTGCCACCAAGAAGCTGGTGTCGATGCCTTGGTGGATAGGATTTCCATCAGCATCCACAGCGTCTTTATCTCCTGTTACTGCTTGTGGGCATACTTCAGCCAATTCGTGAGCAATAAATCCTTCGCCATCTGACCCGTCACGTTTCCACTTATAGGTCACAGGCTTGAGCGCAGCTACTTTTATCAACGCTCCTGTCATGGGCGCAATGTCTTGTTTAAGTCGATAATCAGATGAAGTATTAAAAGCAGTTGTAGAGCTTGTTACAGAAATGCCGCCTACTTGATTTCCTGCTGATGCTGCCCGTAAAACACCGCCCGTTGTATCTACACGATTTACAGATAGTGCCTCAAAACCACTTCGACTTGCCCAAGTTGTTCCGTTTGTGTTTACAGCAAAACCTGATACGTTATTGCCGCTTCCATTGCCCGTAGTAGAACTTGTAGTAGCCACCATAAAGTTGCCGCTGGAGTCAATACGCATCCGTTCATTGTTACCAGTAAACCAAGCATGGTATGAACTTGTTATGTTTTGCTGGTAAAAATCTCCCGCATCAAAGGAAAACAAAATATCGTTGTCTCCAGAGCGGTATTTAATAAACCTATCTGCCCCTGCGCCAAGTGTGTAGCTAGAGTCAGAAGAGACGTTTACGCTTCCTGCAACATCCAACTTGTAAGCTGGCGAAGCAGTACCAATCCCCACGTTGCCGCTGGAGTTAATACGCATCCGCTCAGTCATCGCTGCGTCAGCGCTTGCATTTCTCGTATACGCCGCAAGATAACCAAGAGTGTTATTACCACCATCGGTAATGCCACTTTTCCACGCTGCAAAAGTTTTGGATGCTGCGCCGCCAAATTCAATACCACCGCCAATATCACTTGTATTATCTGTAGCCACTGCATATATCGTTGCAGCTTTTGACCCGGAAACCGTTGGTGCATTAGCTTGGCCTGCACCCTCTACGTCTAATTTAGCTGTGACCGTGGAATTACCAATCCCCACATACCCACTAGAGTTAATGCGCATAGATTCCGCACCGCCTTCAGTAAAAGCAATGGTGTCAGCAGCGGGGAAAAAGATGCCGGTGTTAGTGTCGCCTGATGTAGTGATGGCGGGAAGTGCTGCCGTTCCAGCCTGTACAGTTGTCACGCCTGTAGCTGACAGAGTGGTAAATGCACCGGTGTCTGGTGTTGTTGCGCCAATGGCCGTTGCATCAATCGTACTGGCCGCACCGGTAACTGTCAGCGTACCGGCCACCGCCAGCGTCTTACCCGATCCGACATTGAGGCCGACGCTGGTTCCATTACCAGCCGCAGCAAACACCGCGTCAACCGAGTCCAGGTCGGTGTTGATCTTTGTGCCCCAGGCGTCGGTGGATGCACCTACCTCGGGCTTGGTAAGAAGTAGGTTTGTCGTTGTCGTATCAGCCATGATGTACCTCTATGCGGCTTCTTGCCACGTTGTTGCATTATCGGATATATCTGCCCATGTTTCACTGGTGTCAGATACCGGCGTCCAGGTCTCGGATGTGTCAGGTATCGCGCCCCATCCGAATCCAATGACTATCCCAATTGCACCGGTTGCGCCGTTGCCCATTATCTCAATTGATGTGACATTTGCGACAGTGCCAACCGATCCAGTTCCGCTGACTCCAGTGATGGCCTGGGACGATATGGCTTCTGCACCCATCGTTCCAACAGCACTAGCCGCAGCATTTCCAGCAATTGCTTTAGTGCTTGTCAGTCCAACTGCACCAACAGATAGCGTAGATGCATTCCCTGTAACAGAAATAGTTCTTGATTGAGAAATGCTTCCTACATTGCCTGTAGCAATAGTTCCATCTTCTTGAATCGATGTTGAATTTAAAACGCTACCAACAGATAGCGTTGACGCATTTCCTGACAAGCTAACTGATCTTGATTGGGCAACACTTCCAACAGATAGCGTTGACGCATTTCCTGACAAGCTAACTGATCTTGATTGGGTAACACTTCCAACAGACAGCGTTGATGCATTTCCTGATACAGCCGCAATCCTTACAAAAGAAACGCTACCAATAGATAGCGTTGATGCATTACCTAATGCAGCCGCAATCCTTACAAAAGAAACGCTACCAACAGATAGCGTTGACGCATTTCCTGACAAGCTAACTGATCTTGATTGGGCAACACTTCCAACAGATAGCGTTGATGCATTTCCTGATACAGCCGCAATCCTTACAAAAGAAACGCTTCCAACAGATAGCGTAGACGCATTTCCTGTAACAGCAATAGTTCTTGATTGAAAAATGCTCCCAACAGATAGCGTAGACGCATTCCCTAACAAGCTAACTGATCTTGATTGGGCAACACTTCCTACAGATAGCGTTGACGCATTTCCTGACAAGCTAACTGATCTTGATTGGGCAACACTTCCTACATTGCCTGTAGCAATAGTGCCATTTTCTTGAATGGATGTTGAGCTTAAAACGCTACCAACAGATAGCGTAGACGCATTACCTGATACAGCCGCAATCCTTACAAAAGAAACGCTTCCAACAGATAGCGTTGATGCATTGCCATCTTCTTGAATTGATCTTGATGTTGAAACGCTGCCAACCGATCCGGTGGATGCGTTGCCTGTTATGGCCAGGGTCGCGCTGTTCGTGACAGTGCCTGGTGAGAGTGTCGCGCTATTACCAGTCAGGCTTACAGCCGCGCTCTGGGTGACGCTGCCAACTGAAAGGGTCGCAGAGTTACCTGTAACAGCCGCTGTAGTGCTTGGCGCTACAGTTCCAATGGATGCCGTGGATGCGTTGCCGGTGATTGCAACTGTTCGGGTGAGACCAACAGTGCCGACATTTCCGGTTGCAACCGTCCCATCCTCTTGGATTGACCTACTGGCAAGCAGTGTCCCAATGGCAAGCGTGGAGGCGTTGCCAGATATGACAACATTGCCTATACCATAGACGCCCTTGCCGTAGTAGCCTGTACCGTATGCAGCCACGACGCTGCCCCTTCAGTTATGCCAGCCGGATCAGGCCGGTACTTGCGTCATTGGTGGGCATTGTCAGAGTGAACGTACCGGCGGTAACTGTCTGTGACCCAAATGTGTGGACGCTAACCGCCTTGTTGCTCTGGGTCGAGTTATAGATCAGGACCGCATCAAACGCTGTAGCCAGCGTAACCGATGAATAAGTTATGCTCGCGCTAGGCGTTACAAATGCTGTAGTACCACTTGTGCTTGGAGCAGTGCCGAATGTTACTGTGACGCCGCCTGCGGTATAGCCAGTACCAGACACCTCATTGGTGGCGCTATAGGCCGTTGTGGAGGCGTTTACGGTGGCGCTTGCTAGGTACAGCGCGGCCTTGAACGTGTCGGCGGTGGTAGCAGCGCGTATTACGCCAGTGCCGAAATTGTGGTGACCGACAAGCAATTCACCCTTAAAACTTGTACACATTGCCTGAGTATTTGCCATGATTTATTTCCTAAATTTGTTGAATAATACCATCAGAAAAAACGCTACGCTTCAGTGCCATATGGACAGACCTATGCACCATCTCACCATCCAGCCAATACTCTACCCAGCTTGTTGTCTCGGTATCGTTATCGATTGAACCCTCGCGCTTTTCCAGCAGCGAATCGTCCATCTCACCTTTTGTCGTAGTAACTATCATCCGAATGTCCTTGCTCTTGCCATCAAAGCGCCGCCCGTCATGGAGCCGCGTTCATCAGACAGGTTGAGTGCGTCGATGCCCTTCTGGTACAGGCCAGCCCATACCTGTATTCTCGCATCATCTTGGAGGTATGGCGCGGCCTGGAGCAGCGAACCGTAAAGGTAAACATCAGGCGACAGAGTCAGCAGAAAGTTGGTCGTGTTTGAGTCGGACAGCTTGCTGAGTTTCGCGTAGTAGATCAACTCAGAAACGTAGGACGTGTCAGGTGTCGGTAGGACGCGGATCTGTCCACCGATAACGCAAAAGTATTTAGGCTGGCCGCTGGCGCTGTAGCTGACTTGCAAGTCATCCATCGCGTTGATGCTCTGGAATACTAGCGGGGAGATGGGGTTCGTACCGGTCAGCTTGAACGATTTAGCCTCTAGGTAATCGCTTGGCAGTGCGCTGTACTCGTCGCTGATGGTGGCGTTAGCCCTGACAATCATTTGCCTGGTGCGGAGATCGCGCTCCATCTGTGCCTCGGCCAGAGAGACAAAGTCGGTGATGGCAGACGTGAGATCGCTACGGTTGAGCCAGTCGGCGACCGAGGCTTTCAGTTCAGCGTAGGTGCTAAGTGCCATGCTCTTCCTTCTCGATGTCGCGCATCATCCAGGTGTGGTCGTGCTTGAATTCAAACGTCCCGATGTGGCCGATCTCTTTGCTCACGTCGTGGTCTATGTGTATTTTATACCCTGCCGCCTGCGCCTTTCGGCAGAAGAAAATGTCCTCTCCGATGTAGCCGCGCTTGTCGGTGCGCCAGGGAGTCTCGAACCAAGGCTCTGTCAGCTTCTCAAAGACGTTGCGCTTGATGAGCATCACGCCCATTCCGATGCTGCCAACTTCCTCGATGCCGGTTGACTCCGGCATGGTGTAGACCAGTTCGCGCTCACCGTCAGGGCCGTACTTCTGGGCAGTCGGGCCGGTAGGAATTCGGCGCCTGGCGCAGTTGGTTGCAACGATGTCTAGGTCGTGCTTGAGCAGGCGCTCGACCATGTCCTGCGGGAACGTCATGTCTGAGTCGATGAACAGGATATGGGTGCAGCCCTCGGCCATCGCATCCAGCGCCAGGTCAGCACGCTGGTTTTGTATCAGCGTGCCCTGCATGATCTTGAGAGACACTGCATCTGTCGTGTTCAGCGTGTGGTAGCAGACCATATTCACCAGGCAATAGGTAAAGTTGGCGTGAACCATGTCACGGGCTGGTGTGCAGACTGCAATGTAATTGTTCATACTTGTCCAGGTCTCGTTCTGAAAAATCTGTTGTCGGGGTCATTGAGCCAGCGTTTCATGTACGCATCATCGTCCAGCTTGCCCTCGGCCTTGAGTTGGTAGTAGATAGTCTCCGGAATGCTGGCAACGTGATGCCACTCGCCACTCCAGTTTGCGCGCTCATCTACTCGATTGAAATCTGCCTTGTTCGCTTCAACAACTGCTGTGACATCCTGCTGAGTCTGAATTGTTGCCTGGCCAGTTTCATCGTTGTAATGCCAAAAACGGGTGATACCCGCGTCTTTGTTTTCGTCAAATACTTGATTGTTCATGCGTTAAAAAAGGGACCAGGTTTCCCTGATCCCTTCCAGTTGATTACGAAGTAATCAGGTCAGCAGCCAGTCCGTGTGCGTTCTCGGCCAGCACCTTGTGACCCCACTCCACCAGCAACATACGCTTCTCAGCGTCGCCGGTTTTAGCAAGTTCAATTTGCTGGTAAGGACGCAGCACAACCATCTTGGCGTACTCAGGATCGAGCACCCATGCGTCACGCTCACGTTGGAACCTGTTGGCAACTGTTGCCACGTTTCCGAAGTCGCTCACGTATAAATCGACCGCCCCCACGAGAGTGGCAGGTTTTGCACCGCCATCAATGTTGAAACGGCTGGATGCGATACCAGAGAAACCGCTAACGCGCTGCTTGTTAATAGGGCCAACCATCAACATTTTGGGTGTGCCGCCAGCAGCCCACACTTGCTGAATCACATTCTTGAGAATGGTTTCAGTAAAGGTGCGGACGTTACCGTCAGTACGCGCGCTGCTAGGCAGCGTGGTGTACGACGGATTAGTGCCGTTGGTTTGCATATCGACGTTGGTCTTAACCCACGCTTGAAGTGATGCAGTACCGCGTGCAACGCTGGTGCTACCGGCAGCAGCCACCGCGCCGTTGAGCATGGTGAACTCTTGGTCTCTTTTTAGCTCGCTCGAACGCTTCGCAATTTGGTAGGCTAATTCTGAGCGACGCCCTGCCTTGTTAACTACTTCTTCAGTCGCGGACAAGATGATGGTCTTGCGCGAAATCTGAGCGTAGTTTTGCAGGCGAACAGTTGCGGTAACAGCATCAAAAGAGGAGACATCGTCACCCTCAATCTGCTTGTTAGCTGCGGCTGCCGCCAGGGTATCGCTTTGGAATTCAAACAGCGAATTGCTGATTGATTCGCGTCCGATGTTACTCATGTAAGGAGTTTCTTCGGGTGCGATATTGGTGATGATGTTGGACAGGTCTTCACGGATACCTTTGGCGTCAAAGGTGGTGAAAGT
>Ga0315905_10003538_pt1 | contig 16092 bp, 15 predicted proteins | sample LakEriMetagenome_5_FD_203522 | JGI IMG/M metagenome (GOLD analysis project Ga0315905, IMG submission 203522) | Freshwater fungal communities from buoy surface, Lake Erie, Ohio, United States - Buoy 4 MA121 | ecosystem: Environmental > Aquatic > Freshwater > Lake | place: USA: Lake Erie, Ohio... | reverse complement strand
TTTAGAAATAATTAAAACTGGACCATTATTAAATGAATTAAATGAATCACAAATTGCAATTGTATGTCATTGTAGACAAAATCAAGAAAATAACCTAGGGCGAATACATTCTAAGTTATATTATATAAATAAAAATAAAAATTCATCTATTCCATTTAATAAAATAATAAAAGAAATTGAAGATGGTATAAAGTATATAGATCCATCATGTCCAGATGATAACTGGAATAATATTGAAGATAAAACTTTAATGTATATATGGGGGGTTTATTGTCCTATATATGTAAGTCATATATTAGGCACTGTTGAAAAAATATTAAATGATATTCTAAAAAATTCATATCAAAAATTAGACATAGGTGGAAAAGTTTTATTTCCATCTTTAAAAAATGGAGAAGAGCAAAATCTTCTTAAATATTTTCAAGAAAAAATAAAGTCTTCAGATGAAAATTTTGCTGGTTTTGCTTTTGAAATAGTATCTATTGATAAATTTCCATATATAATTGGCAAAAATAACGATTTTAGAATTGAAGAATATTATGTATTTACAAAAATATTTTAGACAATGATTTATATACGCATTCAAATAATTCTTCTCTTTATATTTTTTCAATAAACAAACAAAAATATAATGCGTTATTAGATATTATTTATATATATAATAATAATAATAATAATATATATAATGGAAAAAAATATTATAGATATTGATTCATCGTCGCATTCAAATAATTCTTCTCTTTATATAGAGATGATACCTTTTAATCTTAGAGGCAGAGCAGAGTGGTGGGAATTAAAAAGAGACGAAATTTTAATTTGTGAAAAAATAGCAGAAGGTGATAATGGGATAATTAATAAAGCAAAATGGAGAGGCGAAGCGTGCGTAGTAAAATATCTTAAGCATAATAATAACAAAACAGAATATGACGACTTAATTAATGAAATATCAGTAATATCACATTTAAGACATCCTAAATTAGTACTATTTATGGGCGCGTGTACTTTAAATGAACCGCTAATGTTATTATATGAATATATGCCAAATGGTTCGTTAGATACTTATTATAATAAAATGTCTCGTAAATATTGTAAAACATGGAAACCATCTGCAAAATATATGTGTAGATGGATTAAAGAACTTACACAGGCTGTTTATTTTTTACATAACTGCTACTATCCAATAATGCATCGTGACATTAAACCTTCTAATATTTTATTAGACGGTGATTTACATGTTAAACTTACAGACTTTGGATTATCTCGCACTATTAAAAAAAAACACGATATTTATAAAATGAGCGGTTGTACTGGTACTTTAAGATACATGGCACCAGAGATATTATTTAATAACGGTGAAGATTATAATCTTAAAATAGATGTATATTCTTTAGGACTTAATTTCTGGTTTATAAATACTGGAAAAATACCTTTAAAAGAAATAGATAATAATCCTAATGTAATTCTATTGATTAAAGAAGGTTTCCGTCCTAATATTAAAGAGATTAATAATATTGAATTACAAAATATTGTTTTTAGGATGTGGAACACACTTCCTTTATTTAGACCAGATATCAAAGAAGTTCTTGATACAGTAAATATTATGGTTGATAATATAGATAATAAAAACGAGTGTAATTGTACAACTATGTAATTATATAATTATGATTATGTAATTATGTACTATTTATATATTAAATCATAACAAATTGCTATAAGAGGTTCTCCGTCATATTTATTATTAATTTTTTTAAGAATATTGCTATTATAATTATCTAATTGTAAAATATTAAATGAATTTATTATAATATTTTTTTCTATTACACACATATTATTTATATAATCATAAATAAACTCTTTTAGTGTTATGTTATTTTCTATTTTAGTTTTACTATATTCATCTATAATTTTATTGCACAAGTTTTTTAATTCTGGAATGTTTTCTATATCAATATTTCTAAAAAGCATATCTTAATAATATATAATTATTATAACTATATATTATATATTTTTTATTATAAAAAAATTGAATTTTAAATAAATTGAACAAATAAAAAAATATAAAATAAATAAATGTCTGAAGAAGATTATTTAAGTATTGAAGAAGATAATGATTCAGATATAGAAGAAACAGATATAGATGAAACAGAAGAAATACTTCAACAAAATAGTAGTAAATCAATAAGCGCATGTTACGAAGAATATTTAAAAGATAATAAATTACTATTAACACCAGAGTATCAACGTGATTTTTGTTGGAATATAGAAAAACAAAATGCTCTATTAGATACTATTTATAAAAATTGGATAATGCCAAATTATGTAATTTACAAATTATCAAAAATAGAATCAAAAGATGTTCATTATTCATATGAATGTGTAGATGGACAACATAGATTTAAAACAATTAAAAACTTTATAGAAAATTTAGATAATAAAATTTATATCAAAATAGATAATTGTAAAGTATTTTATAGTAAAACTGAAAATAATAAATCATTATTAAATAAAAAAAAATACAGAATATTTACTAAAGATGAAAAAACAACATTTAATGATTATCAAATGTTTATAAATATTATTCAAACAAAAAATAATAAAGCATTAAATATAAGTACAAAATGTGGCATTTTTAATAGATTACAAAATGGCGAAAGAGTAGCATCTTATATTAAAATAAAAAATCATAATAATATTATCACATCTTATATCAGAACAAATAAGTTAATTGATTTCATGGATGATTTAGAATTAATTAATAAATTATTTATTAAAAAAATGTTAGAATATCGAAATTTTACAATTTATTTTTGCATTAGAACATTTTTAATAATAGATAAACAAAATCTTGAAATAAATTATTTAGATCTAAATATTAAAAAATATTTATTTGCAAACGATGGTATTGGATGTCATCAAGTACAAATAACTAATAATATAGATGATATTTTAATAAAAGTAAAGGAGATAATAACTTTTATATGTACAAATGATAAAATCAATAATATATTACCTGAATTAGCATACATCTATATATGTATATATGCTAATTTTGGATTAAATGAATTAAATAAAATTATAGATTATTTTGATTCAAATAAAAATATTTTTAATAAATATAATGATATTAAAAAATATCAAAAATCATGTGTTACATCTATTGAAAATATAAATAAACAGTATTCATTAATAATGAACTTACTTGAAAAATAAATTAAATATTTTTTATCATATTATAGTATCCTTTTAAAGTATTAATTTTTGAATTTTTTTTAGATTGTTTTTTCTTAGAAGTTTTCTTTGAAACTTTTTTTGAAACTTTCTTTTGTTGTTTTTGTTGTTGTTTCGAAGCTTTTTTCCCGAGAGGCATATTATATTATATTAGATTTAATTTTTTATTAAACAAGTTTACAATATCATTATTAACATATTTATTATTTGCATATGTTACTTTTATTTTTCGATTTAAAAACATAAGATTATTTAATTTTTTAATTGCATCTGTTGCTGCTTCTTCATTATTTAAAATAATAATAATTTTACCTTTAAAAGTATTTGATTTATCATTAAACATAATAATATCATTATATATAATTAAATATTTTGATAACAATGTTACAATATTATCAATATCAGCTTGATAATTTACATTTTTAATAAATATACCTCTAGTTTTTTGTTTTAGTTTACCAATTTTCATTTATTATAATAATTAATAAATATAAAGTACAATAAATTAATTATTCAATTTTTTTTTTAAATTGTTCTAGTGTTAATATAGTTATTTTTAATTGTAAAGCTTTTTTTATTTTAGAATTTTCAGCTGTTTTAATATCTTCTTCTTTTGCAACTAATATATCTGTATTACTTGATACTGTAGTAACAACTTTACCTCCTTCATCTTCAATAATAGTTTCCCATTCTTTATTTCTAAATCCTGAAAATACAATTTTTAAATTATCAAATCTATTATTATTATTCTGTTTTTTTTTAACAACTAATAATTGTTTTTGTAACTTTAAAGGTAGTTTATTAAATAATTTAATAAATTCATCTAAATTATTAGTAAACAGTTTGCTAGTTAATTCATCAAATCCTTCTATTTTTAAAATTTTATTATATATATCTGTTTCGTGTTTCGCAATTATATTAGGATATGTATCAATAATTTTTTTAATTTTTTTTTCTCCTATTCCTCTTCCTAATATATTAGAAGCGACCATGAAATCAAGTAAAGACAAATTTTCAATTGCATTTTGAATACTATTAAATATTAAAGTTGCTTTTTTATCTTTAAAACCTTCGATTTCTAATAAGAAATCTTTATTAATATTAATTAAATCTATAATTGTTTTAATATCTTTTTCAACAAGTTTTTTAATAATACCTTCATTTACATTTTTAATTTTTAATTTTTGAACTGAGAATGTTAAACTTTGTACTAATCCATCAATACTTTGTTTTTTAGCTATTATATCTACTTTAGATTCTGTCCATGAATACTCAATTGTAGGCATTTTGGCTTTAGTAGATTTTATAACTTGTAAAATATGCGGTATTACATCTCCACTTCTTACTAATTTGATAATTGTATTTGGTCCAATATTATTATCACTAATATATTTTGCATTAAATGCTGTAACATGTTTTATAGTCACACCAGATAGTTTTGTAGGTTCTAGAATTAATCTAGGTTTTAAATAACCGTCTTTAGATTCATTCCATTCTACATCTAAAACTATTACATCTACTGTTTGATTTTCAAATGTTTGTTTAAAAGCAAAAGCATAGTCTGGATTTCCTTCTTCTAATCTTTTTTTAGGTTTTCCATAAGAAACAATTATACCATCAATATCATATTCAGAATTATTTTTTCTTTCTTTTAATAAATTAGATAAATTATCTATATTTATATTTTCAAATACAGTATTGTACACTGTATTAAAATTATTTTCCTTTAATGCTATAAATTGATCTTTTATAGATAACCATGGTTCAATTATTTCATATGCTACAAAATCAATATCATTCATTTTTTCTTTATTTATTTTTTTAGAATTAACTGTACCACATACTAAATTTCTAGCATTCGCCATTTTATCACTATATTTTTTAAATTTTTCCTTACTTATTATTAATTCTCCCCTAACAACAACATAATCTGCATCAATTTTTGGAATATTTAAGTATTTTAATAAAGTAGTTATATCATTACCTTGTAATCCATTACCTCTAGTATATAATTTATTACCATTTTTCTTATCAATTTCTAATAATGCAGAAATACCATCTAATTTGTCTGAAATATAATAAGGTCCTGAAAACTTATTACTCCAATTAATAATATCTTTTGAATTTTTTATTTTATCCATACTACCCATATAAAATGGTAAATCAACAATATTATTTTTTTTACAATCAGTACCTATTTCTTTTAAGAAAGAGTTATTTGGTTCTCGATATTTAATTGAATCAATTAATAAATCATATTCTTCATCTGAAACTATAGGTTCTAAGCTATAATATTTATTACTTAAATATTTTGCTAATTTTATTAATATTTTTATATTATTATTTTCAATAAAATCATTAGGATCATTTTTAAATTCGGTTACTAACTCCATTATAATATTCTTATAAATTATTATTTATATATTTTTAAGTAATTAAAAATTCAATTATTATTTAATCTATTTTAAATAATAATTGATTAAATTATTATTTAATCTATTCAAAATTACATTTTTTAGTTTCTAATAAAAATTTGTAATAAGAAAAATCTTCAGGATGTTGTTTTCTTTGATAATTATAATAATCAATAAAACCATATATAAGAATTATTATTGATATTAAAGTCATGATTTGTTCAATAATAATGATATTATTATTTGTTGATTCTGTAATTTCATTACGTTTATATATATACTCTCTGTAAGTATTAGTAATATAAATAATAAATAAAATACTAAAAAATATTATATTAGGTGTTAATTGAGATTTTGATGAAATAAGAAATATAAAATATATAAATACTGCAATAATTAAAGTATGTATTGTATTTCCACAAGTCCAATTATTAGGAATGTTATCTTCTCTTGATTTATCAAAATCCCAACCACCTTCAAACATTATAAATGCAAATATAACTATTATAGTCATTAAATGTTTAATAAAAATTGATTTCTTAATAAATTTTCTCATCTGACAAGATAAAATTTCTTTTATATAGCCAGATGTTATTAGCACAAAAATTAAAAATATAAAAGCAAATCTAGAAACATTAGTTGTAAAATTTAAATTATTAATCATATATAATAATATATATAATATTATTTATTTTCTAATATATTATATATAAAATGAATAACGAAAATGTATTTTATAGTAAATATATAAAATATAAACAAAAATATTTTTTATTAAAAGGTGGTGGCGAAACTTGTAATTGTAAAAAATGCGAATGCGAATGTAATAATTGTAAAAATAATAATTGTAAAAAATGTACAATGTGTAATTGTAAAAATTGTACATGTTAAAAATTAAAAAAAATTGAAATATAAATTAATTTAAATATAAATAAATATATATATATATAAGTAAATAAATGTGTGATAATAATAAATATGAAGAATTGCTTACAAAAATTAAAAATCATGTGCATGTAAAACATGAGCTTGATGAGTTAGAACCTTTATTACAAGAAGAACAACGATTTACTATATTACCTATTAAATATCCAAAATTTTGGGAATTACATAAAAAACAAGAAGCTTTGTTTTGGCATGCAGGAGAGATAGATTTTTCAAAAGATTTAAATCATTGGAATAATTTAGATGATAATACTAGATTATTTGTAAAAAATATATTAGCATTTTTTGCTGGTAGCGATAGCTTAGTAAATTTAAATATTATGCATAACTTTACAAAAGATATATCAGTATTAGAAATACAAACATTTTATCAATTTCAAGGAGCTATGGAAAATATTCACTCTGAAGTATATTCATTACAAATTGATACTCTAATAAAAGATGAAGATGAAAAAAATAAATTATTTAATGCGATTACAAATATTCCTTGTATTACTAAAAAAATGGAATGGTGTATTGATTGGTTAAGTAATGGAGATAGATTTGCAAAAAGATTAATTGCTTTTGCAATTGTAGAAGGTCTTTTCTTTTCTGGTAGTTTTTGTGCTATTTATTGGATTAAAGAAAAAAATATTTTACCCGGTTTAACATCAAGTAATGAATTTATTGCTAGAGATGAAGGATTGCATTGTGAATTTGCATGTGTTCTTTATAAAGAACTAAAATATAAATTAGAAGAAAAAGAAGTTCATGAAATTATAAGTAAAGCTGTTGAAATTGAAAAAGAATTTATTACAGAATCTTTACCATGCAAACTCATAGGTATGAATAGTGATTTAATGAAACAATATATTGAATATGTAGCTGATCGATTATCAATAATGTTAGGTTATAATAATATATATAATTCAAAAAATCCATTTTTATTCATGGATAAAATATCAATAGAACAAAAAACAAATTTTTTTGAACATAGACCAACAGAATATGCAAAAAATTCAAATAATAATATTAGTAAGGTTAATATAAATTTAGATTTTTAATAAAAAAATTATAAATATAAATTTTTATATTTATATATAATATAAATATGACATTTATATTATCAAAAAAATATAAACCAAAATTAGTTGATAATAATATATTAAAACAAATTACAAAACATAATTTATTAATAAATCAATTAACTAATGTTAATTCTGATAAATCAAAATATCAGATATTATTTAATAATATGCATGATAAATGTATAGATTATTTAACCAATTATTTTTGGATAATATTATTAATAATAATAATAATTTACATTTTATGGTGTAGATATAATTGGTATCAAAAAAGTTTAAAAAAAAAACTATATGTAGATTTTGACGATGAAGATGAAGTAGAAGAAGAAGAAGATAATATGAAATATTATCAAAGTAAACCAAAAAATATTTATAATCAAAATACACATATGAATACTAATATGAATACAAATATGAATACTAATATGAATACAAATATGAATACTAATATGAATACTAATATGAATACAAATATGAATACACATATGAATGCAAATATGAATACACATATGAATGCAAATGTGAATGCAAATGTGAATGCAAATGTAAATAAATATGTAAAAGAAGAAGAAGAAGAAGAAGAAGAAGAAGAAGAAGAACTAAAAAAGTATAATAATCAAAATATAAATACTCATTATACAAATAAAAAAGATATAAAATATAATAATAGTAATAATAATATAAAAGATGTTAATTATGATATTATAGATAATAATTTTTATGAATCAATAACAAATAATACAAATTATTCATTTATATAATTAATTAAATATTTATTAGACAAATATTCTTTTTTTAAGAGATGTAAAACAATTTAAAAAATTAATTCTTTAAAATTTTTTAAATTAAAATAATAAATTAAGAACAGGATAAAATATCAATATAATTTTTTTATAAAATATATTATATACAATGTTTAGAAATAATGCAGATTTAGTTAAAAAGAATATTTGGTTAGGTAATAAATCATCTGCACTAGATCGAAATTTTTTAAATAGTAATAATATAAAATTAGTCGTAAATTGTACAACAGATATTAATATTTCTGAATGGTATGAAACAGATAATATTAATTATATAAGATTACCAATTCATGATTGGAATAGTGAAAGTAATAATAATATATTAAAAGCTGAAATAATGAATATTATAAAAACAATGAATATATATAAAGAAAAAAATGAAAATATTTTAGTTCATTGTTTTGCTGGAATGCAAAGATCTGCTACAGTAATAGCATGCTATTTAATGTATTATTATGATTTTAGACCAGAAGACGCAATTTTATATATAAGAAATAAACGTAATATTGCATTTCAGCCCTATCCTACTTTTAATTCTTTTATATTTGATTATAAAAAAAATATTGAATATAAAAATAACTGAATACAAAAGAATTAAATAACATATTAAAGAAATAATATATTATAAAATATATTAAATGGTTAATGTTATCAAAAGAAACAACACTATAGAAAGTGTTAAATTTGATAAAATTACTACAAGACTTAAAAAATTATGTGGTGATTTGCCAATTGATGTAACAATTATAGCTCAGAAAACTATATCTAATATTTGTGATAATATTACAACAGAACAATTAGATAAATATTCAGCAGAAATTTGTTCTCAAATTGGTGAGCATGATTATAATTTATTAGGTGGAAAAATTTTAGCAAGTAATTTAAAAAAAAATATTGTATCAATACATAAAATTAATTGTTTTACAGAGTATATTAATATACTACCTAATATTAATGAAGATTATTTAAAATTTATTAATGATAATAAAGATTATATTAATAATTTTATTGTTGAAGAAAGAGATTATAACATAGATTATTTTGGTTTTAAAACACTAGAACAATCATATTTAACAAAAATAGATGATAAAATAATTGAAACACCACAGTATTTATGGATGAGATTAGCTACATTTATTCATTATAAAGATAATGATTTAGAAGCAATTAAAGAAACATATGATTTAGTATCATTAAAATATTTTATTCATGCTACTCCTACATTATTTAATTCAGGACTAAATACTTGTCAATTATCTAGTTGTTTTTTATTAGGTACTGAAGATTCATTAGTAAAGAATAAAGACAATGAATTTGGAGGAATATTTAAAACAATTTCTGATTGTGCATCTATTAGTAAATTTTCAGGTGGTATTGGAGTACATGTTTCTAATATTAGGGCTAAAAATTCTTTAATTAATTCAACATTAGGAAAAACTTCAAGTATTGTACCTATGTTAAAACTATATAATTTAACTGCTATTTATGTAAATCAAGGAGGACGAAGAAATGGTTCTATTGCTATATATTTAGAACCATGGCACGATGATATAATTGAATTTTTAGAATTAAAATTAAATACTGGATCAGAAGAACTACGTGCTAGAGATTTATTTACAGCTCTATGGATTCCAGACCTATTTATGAAACAAGTAGAAAATAATGGGGAATGGTATACTATGAGTCCTGATGATTGCCCAGGTTTAACTGATGTTTATGGAGAAGAATTTGAAAAATTATATTGGAAATATGTAAATGAAGGAAAGTATAGAAATAAACATGAAGCAAATAAAATTTGGCAAAAAATTTTAAATTCACAAATTGAAACAGGAAATCCATATATTTGTTATAAAGATAATATAAATAAAAAAAGTAATCAAATAAATATTGGTGTTGTGAAATCAAGTAATTTGTGTGTGGCACCTGAGACAAAGATTCTTACATCAAAAGGGTGGCACACTATTATTGATCTCAAAGACCAAGAAGTAGAAGTGTGGAATGGTAAAGAATTCTCAAAGACGATTATAAAACAAACAGGAAGTAATCAAGAACTTATAAAGATTACCTTTTCTAATGGTGAACTACTTGAGTGTACTCCCTATCATAAGTTCTATATCAATGATGAGTACCACAATAAGGAGCCAATTATGATAGAGGCAAAAGATCTAAAAGAGGATATGCGCATCTATCAGTTTAATATACCGGTCATTGATGATATGCATATGGCGACTGACTTTATCAAGATAAAAACTACTGTCCCAATTAACTACATCCAAGACATTAAACTCAGGTGGCTTGAAGGACTTTGCGATGGAGACGGTTTAATTACTAAGAATGAAAATAATTATCAATTACAAATCTCATCTATTAAACATGATTTCCTTCTAGATGTCAAGCGTATGATGAATACTATGGGTGTTGATCCTGTGATTACAGAGATTTTATCAGACGACAAAATGTATAATTCATTCAGATTGTTAGTTACAAGCATTGACCTTTTAAAGTTGATTAGCTTAGGATTCAATCCCAAACAACTCGATCTATCAGGTATTAATGAACCTAACAGAGATGCTAGGAAATTTATTACCGTTACTAAGATTGAATATACTGGAAGACACGATGACACATATTGTTTCAATGAGCCTTTAGAGCATAAAGGCATATTTAATGGTATTATGACGGGACAGTGTGCAGAAATTACAGAAGTATCGAATGAGAAATACTATGCGGTATGTAATTTAGCTTCAATTGGTGTAAATAATTTTTTAAATAATAATAATGAATATGATTGGGCTAAATTGCATTATGTAACAAAAGTTATAACAAAAAATTTAAATAAAATTATTGATTTAAATTTTTATCCAACACCAGAAACAGAAATAAATAATAAAGAAAATAGACCTATTGGTATTGGTATTCAAGGATTGTGTGATTTATTATATAAATTAAAAATTCCTTATGAGAGTGACGAAGCTATTGAACTAAATAAAAAAATAATGGAAACTATTTACCATGGAGCGGTTGAAGCATCGATTGAATTAGCTGAGAAATACGGACCTTATAAAAATTTTAATGGTTCTCCGATGAGTAAAGGAATATTTCAATTTGATATGTGGAATATTACTCCAACTATGGATTGGAGTATTTTAAAAGAGAAAGTACAAAAAGTCGGCATTCGTAATAGTTTATTAACTGCACTAATGCCTACTGCATCGACATCTCAAATTTTAGGGAATATTGAGAGTTTTGAACCAATGACAACAAATATTTACATTAGAAAAACTTTAGCAGGTACTTTTACAATAATTAATAAATATTTAGTAGAAGATTTAACAAAATTAAATTTATGGAATAATGAAATGAAAAATAATATTATTAGTAATAGAGGATCTATTCAAAATATTTCTAATATTCCTGATGATTTAAAAAATATTTATAAAACAGTATGGGAAATAAAACAAAGATATATAATAGATCATTCAATTGCTAGAGGTCCATATGTAGATCAAAGTCAAAGTATGAATCTATATATGGCACGACCTACTTATGATAAATTAACTGCTGCTTTATTTTACGGATGGAAAAATGGATTAAAAACAGGATGTTATTATTTAAGAAGTTCTCCAGCTGCACAACCTATACAATTTAGTCAAGAAATTAATAATGAAAAAACTGTATGCTCGCGTAATAATCCTGAAGGATGTGTTATGTGTAGTTCTTAATAATTTAGTTGTTTAATATCAAAAGATATATTATTTAATATATTATTAATCATATATTCTGATTGCAATTCACTATTAATATTATGATTAGGGACACCGTATATTTGTAATAATTCAGTATTTTTTTTATTTAAATAATTAGCATAATTACGTATATGTTCAAAAAATGTATATTTAGTATTTATTAATTTTTTTATTGATTTATTAACAAGTGTTTTTAATTCATATTTATTATTATTTATATATAATTCAATAAACCAAAAACACCATGCTCCGCAATAACCTTTTACATCTCCTGTTTTTCTATTGTACATATCTTGTTCATCATACATTGATTGATAAGCTTTAATTTCTAAATATTTTAAAGGAGGAATATATTTAAAATTTTTTAATTCTTTTTTAAAAATATCCTCTAATGTTTCGTATAATTTACCAACATAACTATATATTTTACCATGTGGTTCAAAATGAATTATTATTTTTTTATCTCTATCAAATATTAGAACATTTGCATGACTTATATAATTATTATATATATGTATAAAAACAAATACATATCTTTTAAATTTAAATATATATTCAATAGCTTCTCCTATTTGCGGAGTCATTAAATAATTATTTTCATCAGCCCAATATATTTTCAAATACATAAATTCTTTACTATGATATAAATATTTTTTACTATTTTGTATAAAATTATTAAACATTTCATTTTCATATTTTTTATCTTTTATTACAATATTATTATTTGGTAGATAGGGAATACCTAAATTACTATATTTTTTTAATAAAACCACAAAATATAATTGTGTATTTATAAAATTAGCATTATATTTATTATGATCAATATAATTATAATCAGCTATAATTATATCATCATTATTATTATTTTTATTATTTTTATATATTGATGTTTTATTTGTTAAAATATAATTTGTAACTTCTTTTGTTGTAATTTTTTTATCTGTATCTTTAATGTGATATAAAAACGATTGTATAGCTATATCCATTAAATTTATATTTTTTGAGATAGATATTGATAAAGGTGTATATAATCCTTTATTTTTTATAAAAATATCTAATTCTTTTTTAATTAATATATCTTTATAATCATCAATTTTATCATTATTAATTAAATAATGTAATACAGTATTTCCTAATGTATTTTGTGTATTTAAATTATTTGTTTTCTCTAATATTATTTTTTTTACTTCTAATGTGAAATCCTCTGATTTAAAAAATATATAATGCGCTGGTAACCATAATTCATAATCACAAATATTAATATTAATATTATTATTTAATAAATACAAAATAATATCATTATTTATTTTATAATAATAATTATTAATACTATTGATATAATAAATTAATATATTAAAAGTATCATAATAAAAATTTATTCCTGCTTGTTTTAATATTTTTAATAACTCTAAATTATTATTTATAATTGCGTATCCAATTATAGGATAGTTATTGTGTGTTTCGTTAACTATGTTTTTATTAATTTTTATTAAAAAATTTACTAATTCTAAGTTCACATCAATATTTTTATAAAAATATTCAGATAGTATTAAACCTAATAAAGAAAAATTTTGTGGTTTATATATTTTATATATTATTTCTATTATTTCATAATTAATGTTATCAATACAATAATTTATTATATGTTTTTTGTCTATATCTAAAGATATATATTTTATATATTTATTTATAAATTCAATATTATTTGTATCTAGTAATTTAATAATTATTGAATTATTTGATAATAAGTTTTTTCTTTTATTTGTATCAATATATTTAAAAATAGCATCTAATATATCTAACTCATTAAAATGTATTAAATCTAGAATTGTATGTATTTTAATATTTTTTATTTCTTCTTGATTTGTTTTTAATATTTGTTTAATATTTTTTTTCTTTTTGTTTCTAATCGCAATTTCAATTTCGGATAATTTATTATTATTCATATATATTATTTTATAAAAAAAATATAAATTATTATAAAATATATTAATAAATTATCTGATATAGTTAAAAAAAATTGAATTTTTTTTTGTTTAAAAGTTTTATTAAGAAAAAGATAGTAAAACATGAGCCTTTTGAAAGTTTTAAGCATAGCTGATGTTTATTCCAAAGTTTGTCCTCCAGATAAAACTGTAATGTTAGGATTGTTAAGAAGTACATCAAAAGAATTGAAGGTACTAATAGATACTATGGGTCTTGAAGTACATATTAAAATTAAATCCTATGATATTGATAATATTATTAAGAATATTAAAAAAATTAGCGAAAACTACACCATAACCAAAATAGAGTTTAGTAAAAGTTATACTATTTTAATGATTATAAATTTAGACATTATAGGCAAATTATGTCCTTTCCTAACTCACCTTGATCTAGGTAGTAATGATAGTTATTATTTTGGTTTAGAAAGATTTAAAATAAATCTACCAAAATGCAATGTAATACAAGACATGTTTAGTTATAATTGTTATATAGAAAAAGAAACAAGAAAATACACTTTTGGAACAACATATTATTATAAATGGAATTATCATAATGATGCACTTCAATATGCATCATATGAATTAAAAAAAGATAGTGAAACAGTATTAAAATTAGCCAAACAAGATAATATTCCATTAAAAACAAAACAAGTCTACACGAAACTAGCCCGTAATGTTCGCGACTACGAAACAAAAGCTTTAAACAAACGCTTTCATTGTACAAAAAAATCTCAGTATAATACAAATGCCTTAAATCAACGCAATCAAAAAAAGTATTAACTATTAATTGTTCATTTATATAAACTAATATATAACATAAAAGAAAGTTTTGTTGAGGCTAAATGACTTCGAAGAATCAATCTAACTAACGTGTTTTCAAACATTTACTTAATAATAAATTATCTGATATAATTAAAAAAATTGAATTTTTTTTTGTTTGAAAGTTCTAGTAAGAAAAAGATAGTAAAACATGACAGAAATTAGACAATATCCATTTGGTCAATATTATTCACATAAATTAAAAAATGATAAAGAAATTGTATTAACTGCTGTTCAAAAAGATAGTAATACTTTACGATTTGCAACAAAAGAATTAAGAGCAGATAGAGAAATACTATTAAAAGCTGTCCAACAAGATAAAATTCCATTAAAAACAAACAAGTTCGCGACCACGAAACAAAAGCTTTAAGAAAACGCTTTCATCCTACAAATAAATCTCAGTATAATACAAATGCCTTAAATCAACGCTATCAAAAAAAGTATTCATTGTTCATTTATATAAATAAATGTAGTATTTAAGGTATATAATACAATATATAGAACAAAAAAGGCTGTTGTGGCTAACGATATCGTAAAACCAATCTAACTTACGTATTTTCAAACATTTACTCAGCGATTCCTGTCATCAGAAATGATAACATTCTTAGCATGCTATATAGTTATTTCTAACTATATAGAAGTTCATTCTATATAGTTAAAAATAAATATATAAAAAACATTATTTTATGTGGCTCTTACATAAAATAATGTTTTTAGTTAATACTATTTTATATGTTAAATAACAAAATCAATTTAACTTCGGTATTCAAACATTTACTCAGTGATTCCTGTCATCATTTCTGCTGACATTCTTAGCATGCTATACAGTTATTTCTAACTATACAGAATATCATTCTCAGTAAATGCAAGAGCCACATACGCGTAAGTTGCCTTAATCTGTCATTTAACCATTAATAATACTAAAATTAATGGAATTTTTAAGATAAATAAATCTTGATTTTTTTTATAAAATGTTTCTTTCAGTAGGTTTTAAATACTTCATACCAAGTTTTTTAAATAACTCCTTTTCTGATGTAATATGTATTAATTCATTATTTTTATACAGCCCATATTCATTTAATTTG
>Ga0315905_10003537_pt1 | contig 16096 bp, 15 predicted proteins | sample LakEriMetagenome_5_FD_203522 | JGI IMG/M metagenome (GOLD analysis project Ga0315905, IMG submission 203522) | Freshwater fungal communities from buoy surface, Lake Erie, Ohio, United States - Buoy 4 MA121 | ecosystem: Environmental > Aquatic > Freshwater > Lake | place: USA: Lake Erie, Ohio... | reverse complement strand
CGATGTTCTGGTGGGGAGGCGTGCTGGGGGCGGTGTGTGCGGCTGGGGGGATGGTGATTGCGCACGTGACGAATCTGACGGCTGGGGCGGCGATTACGGCATTGCTGGGCGCGGTGTTTCTGCTGGCGCTGGTGTTCAGTCCGAAGAGCGGGTTGTTGTTCCGGCGTGGGCGGGAGGCTGGCGGCGAGCGCTGAGCAGATTTTGCGGTGGGGTGATGAGAATGGGGTGGTGGCGAGCGTATGAAGGAAGTGGAATCCATGAGCAGAGCCATCTTGTTTTTTCTGATACCGGCCGCGACGGCGGTTGGTGCGGTGGAGTTTAATCGTGATATCCGGCCGGTGCTGACGACGCATTGCACGGCGTGTCATGGAGGGGTGAAGACGGCGGGCGGGGTGTCGTTTGTGTATCGGGAGAAGGCGCTGGCGGCCGGGAAGTCGGGGAAGCGGACGATTGTGCCGGGGCGGCCGGAGGAATCGGAGATGATGCGGCGGGTGACGACGGATGATGAGGACGAGTTGATGCCGAAGCCGGAGCATGGGCCGAGATTGGGGGCGGCGGAGGTGGAGGTGCTGCGGCAGTGGATTGCGGAAGGAGCGCCGTGGAGCGAGCATTGGTCGGTGGTGCGGCCGGTGGATCCGGAGGTTCCGGTGGTGAAGCGTGGGGATTGGGTGCGCGAGCCGATGGATGCGTTTGTGCTGGCGAGATTGGAGGCGGAGGAGATGGGTCCGGCGGGTGCGGCTGGGGATGCGGAGTGGTTGCGGCGGGTGAGTCTGGATCTGACGGGGTTGCCGCCTTCGGTGGAGGAATGGGCGGCGTTTTCGGGGGATGCGGGGAGCGAGATGGAGCGGCGTGGGCGGGTGGTGGACCGATTGCTGGCGTCGCCGTCGTATGGCGAGCGGTGGGCGAGTTTGTGGCTGGATCTGGCGCGTTATGCGGACACGTACGGGTTTGAGAAGGATCCGTACCGGGAGATCTGGCCGTGGCGCGACTGGGTGATCCGGGCGTTCAATGCGGACATGCCGTTCAGTGAGTTCACGGTCCGGCAGCTGGCGGGGGATTTGCTAGACAATGCGACGGCGGACGACCTGCTGGCGACGGCGTTTCACCGGAACACGCAGAACAATTCGGAGGGAGGGACGGATGATGAGGAATGGCGGACCACGGCGGTGCATGACCGGGTGAACACGACGTGGACGGTGTGGCAGGCGACGACGTTCGGCTGTGTGCAGTGTCACTCGCATCCGTACGATCCGTATCCGCACACTGATTACTATCAATTCAAGGCGTTCTTTGATTCGACGGAGGATTGCGATCAGAATGATGACTGGCCGAGGTTTGCGTGGGTTGGGGATGCGGCGGCGGCGGAGCGGGCGGCGCGGGCGTACGGGGAGATGGGGCGGTTGCGGGAACGGATCGGGGAATCGGGCCGTGCGGCGGTGCTGGCGGCGGAGCCGTGGCGGGGGATCGGGGTGACGGCGGCGGTGGCGAGTGGCGGGGTCCTGACGGTTAGGGATGGCGGGGAGGTGTTGGCGTCGGGGACGATGCCGGTGGGGGTTGGGTATACGGTTTCGCTGAGTGGGGTGGAGGGGATGACGGCGATTCGGATGCGGGTGAGGCCGGAGTCGGATGAACCGAAGGACTGGCCGGACCGAGGGTGCATGGTGACGGATTTCAAGGTGTCGGTGGTGGGTGCGGACGGGAAGAGGGCGCCGATGGGGATCCGGGAGGTGGTGGCGGATCAGTTGACGGGGCCGTTTGATCCGCTGGCGCTGGCGCGTGGCGGGGAGCGTGCGGGATTCGGGGGATATCCGGTGCTGGAGGGGCCGAGGTGGTGTGTGTTTGTGCTAGCGGATCCGGTGCCGGCGGGGGCGACGGTGGAGGTGGTGATGAAGCACGGGGCTCCGGTGAATTCGGGGTTTCAGGGGACGCCGACGCGGCGGTTTTCGTTTGAGGGGACGACGGCGGTGGTGCCGGAGGGTGGACGGGGGGAACTGGTGGCGGCGTTAGAGAAGGAGCGAGGGGAGTACCGGAAGGCTGGGGGCACGTCGGTGCCGGTGCTGAGAGAGCGGGTGGATGCGCCGCGGGACACGAGACTTTATCTGCGGGGCAATCGACTGACGAAGGGAGAGAGGACCGAGCCGGGGATACCGGGGGTGTTCGGGGGCGAGGCGAAGGTTGGGAGGCAGACGCGGCTGGATATGGCGAAGTGGCTGGTGAGCGAGGCGAATCCGCTGACGGCCAGGGTGATGGCGAACCGGTTGTGGGCGGCGTTGTTCGGGCGGGGGATTGTGGAGACTGAGGAGGATTTCGGGTCGAGCGGGTCGCTGCCGGTGGATCAGGCGCTGCTAGACCATCTGGCGGTGAGGTTGGTGAAGGTGCATGGTTGGTCGCTGAAGCGGATGCTGCGGGAGATGGTGCTGAGCAGCACGTACGGGCAGACGTCGCGGGTGAGGGCGGAGGTGCTGGCGGGGGATCCGCGGAATGTGTTCTGGTCGCGGGGGCCGCGTCAGCGATTGACGGCGGAGATGGTGAGGGATCAGGCGCTGGCGTTGTCGGGGTTGCTGTCGGCGAAACAGTTCGGGCCGCCGGTTTATCCGCCGCAGCCGGACGGGGTATGGAGCACGGTGTACAGTGGGGATGCGTGGAGTACGTCGGAGGGAGAGGACCGGTATCGGAGGGCGGTGTACACCTATGTGAAGCGGACGAGCGGGTATCCCGGGTTTCTGAGTTTTGATGCGCCGTCGCGGGATTTGTGCACGGCGAGGCGGATGCCGACGAACACGCCGTTGCAGGCGCTGGTGACGCTGAATGATCCGGCGTATGTGGAGATGGCGGTGGCGCTGGCGAAGCGTGCGGGGAAGGAGGGCGGGACGGTGCGGGAGCGGGTGGCGAGGGCGGTGCGGCTGATTACGCTGGAGGCGCCGCGGGCGGAGACAGTGGAGACGCTAGGGAAGCTGTATGATGCGGCGGTGGTGGAGTATGGTGCGGATGCGGGGCAGGCGAAGCTGCTGGGTGGCGATGCGGAGACGGCGGCGCTGACGCTGGTGATGAACACGCTGCTGAACACTGATTTTGCGCTGAACCGATGAACACACGAGATTTGCTATTCACACCGACCCGGCGGCATTTCCTGCGCGGGTGTTCTGTCGGGCTGGCGGGGATGTGGCTAGGAGAGCGGGCGGGAGGGGCGGTGGCGGCGAAGGATCCGGCGCGGCCATTGCGGGTGGCGGCTCCTCATTTTCCGGCACGGGCGAAGCGGGTGATTTATCTGCACATGGCGGGGAGTCCGAGCCAGCTGGAGCTCTTTGATTACAAGCCGGAGCTGAGCCGGTTGGACGGGCGGGATTGTCCGGCGTCGTTTCTGGCGGGGAAGCAGTTTGCGTTCATTCAGGGAGTGCCGAAGATGCTAGGCGGGCAGTATCCGTTCCGGCAGTACGGACAGAGCGGGCAGTGGCTGAGCGATCGACTGCCGCATCTGGCGACGGTGGCGGATGAGTTGTGCATTGTGAAGTCGATGTACACGGATCAGTTCAATCATGGGCCGGCGCAACTGGTGATGCATACGGGGACGGCGACGCCTGGGGCGGCGAGTTTCGGGGCGTGGTCGACGTACGGGCTGGGATCGGAGAACGACAATCTGCCGGGGTTCATTGTGCTGACGAGCGGGGGCAAGAATCCGGATGCGGGGAAGAGCGTGTGGGGATCGGGGTATCTGCCGGGAGTTTATCAGGGAGTGCAGTGTCGGTCGTCGGGCGAACCGGTGTTGTTTCTGAAGGATCCGCCGGGAATTGATCGCAGGATGAGGCGGCGGAGCCTTGATGCGCTAGCGGAGCTCAATGCGCGGACGGCTGAGGAGACGGGGGATCCGGAGACCCTGACACGGATGGCGCAGTACGAGATGGCATTCCGGATGCAGGTGGCGGCGACGGACGCGTTTGATCTGAGCAAGGAGCCGAAAGAGGTGCATGAGCTATACGGGACGCAGCCGGGGCGGGAGTCGTTTGCGAACAACTGCCTGCTGGCTCGGCGGCTGGCGGAGCGAGGGGTGCGGTTTATTCAGCTATTCGACTGGGGCTGGGACAGTCACGGGGCCGGGAAGGAGGAAGCGCTGAACCATGGATTCAAGAACAAGTGTCAGAGTGTGGACCAGGCGTGTGCGGCCTTGCTGACGGATCTGCGGCGGCTAGGGCTGCTGGAGGACACGCTGGTGATCTGGGGTGGGGAGTTCGGGAGGACGCCGATGCGCGAGAACCGGAACGGGCAGGAGATGGCGTTTGTGGGGCGGGATCACAACCCGAGTGCGTTCACGATCTGGATGGCGGGAGGCGGAGTCCGCGCGGGGACCTCGTACGGGGCGACGGATGAGTTAGGGTATGAGGCGCTGGTGGACAAGGTGAGCCCGCATGATTTTCACGCGACGGTGCTGGCGCTGATGGGATTTGACCATCTGCGGCTGACCTACCCGCTAGCAGGGGTGCCGCTGCGATTGAGCAACGTGACGAAGCCGGGCAGCGAAGTGGTGCGGGGACTGATGGCGTGAGCGGGCGGCGGAGCGATCAGGGTTTGAGGGCGGCGGGGGCGGGGAGAGCGGCGATGGCTTTGAGGACCTCGTCGAGGTGGGTAGCGGCGTCGACTTTGGGTTGGTGCCAGACGACTTTGCCGTCTTTGACGAGGAAGGACTGACGGGAGGGGAAGCCGATGCGCATGGTGGGGACGCCGAAGGCTTTGACGACCTTACCTTCAGAGTCGGCGAGGAGCGTGAAGGGGAGTTTGTATTTGTCTTTGAAGGCCTTCTGGGAGGCGGGTTTGTCCATGCTGACGCCGAGGACGGTGACGCCTTTGGCTTGCACGTCGGCCCATTGGTCGCGGAGCGAGCAGGCTTGTTTGGTGCAGCCGGGGGTGTCGGCTTTGGGGTAGAAGTAGACGAGGACGAGGCCTTTTTTCCAGACGTCGGCGAGGTTGACGTCGGTGCCGTCCTGGTCCGGGCAGGAGAGGTTGGGGGCGTCGGTGCCGGGCTTGAGGGGATCGGCGTGGGTGGTGGTGAGGAGGAAGGCGGCGGCGATGCCGACGAGGACGAGGGCGGCGATGAGTGGCTTGTTCATGGGAGAATTCAGAGGAGATGGATGGATGGGGACGGGGAGATGGGCAAGCTGAGAGCGTCGGGCGGTTGGTGCTGGAGGTACGCTTGGCGGGACGATGGTGGCGTGGCAATGTCGATGGGGATCGGGGTTGCGGGGCGGGTGAAAACGCGCACCCTCGGTTGGATGAAGAGACTGTCGATGTTCCTTGCGAGTGTGATGATGGCGGCTGCTGCGGAGCCTGATGCGGCGGACAAGCGGGTGGTGCAGACGGTGCAGCGGCTGGCGACGTTTGATTATGCGAAGGCGAACGTGAAGACGAAGGAGGCGATCGGGCGTTATCTGACGGCGACGGCGGGGAGCGAGGAGTATTTTCGGCTGGTGGAGAAGTTCCGGGTGAGTGAGCAGCGGGATGTGTTGCTGGGTTTGGCGGGTGGCGGGTCGGGTGGGGCGGCGGCGGGACAGGCGGTGAAGCTGCTGTATCAGTTGGGTGAGGGTGCGGCGGTGACGGCGGCGGTGGCTGGGTTGCCGGGGGAGAAGGCGGCAGGGCTGGTGGAGGTGCTGGCGGGAGTGGGGAGTCGGGAGACGGCGGAGGCGGCGTTCGGGTTTCTAGCCAAGCCGGATGCGGCGGCGGCGGTGCAGGAGGCGGCAGTGAAGGGGTTAGGGCGGCATGGGGAGGGGCAGAAACTGCTGCTGGAGTCGGCGAAGGGGGGGACGCTTCCGGCGGTGGTGCGGGACGCGGTGGCGGCGGTGCTGGCGACGGCGACGGACGAGGCGATTCGGACGGAGGCGGCGACGGTGATTCCGATGGCGGCGGAGGTGAAGCTGGCGCCGGTTAGTGAACTGGCGAAGCGGGCGGGTGATGTGACGAAGGGCCAGGTGGTTTACATGACGTATTGTTTCACGTGTCACCAGGTGAACGGGGTGGGCGTGGATTTCGGGCCTGCGCTGAGCGAGATCGGGAGCAAGCTGGCAAAGGAGGCGATGTACGATGCGATTCTGAATCCGAGTGCGGGGATCAGTTTTGGATTTGAGGGTTGGGAAGTGACGATGAAAGACGGGACGGTCTGGACCGGGATGATTGCTAGTGAGACGGATGCGGAGGTGTCGCTGAAGGTGCCCGGGGGGATTCTGCAGAAGTGTGCGAAGGCGGATGTGACGGGGCGCAAGAAGCTGGCGGTGTCGCTGATGACGCCGAAGCTGGGCACGGTGATTCCGGAGGCGGACCTGGTGGATCTGGTGGAGTACCTTGGGTCATTGAAGAAGAAGCCATGAGTGCGGTGATTTGTGAGCGGGTGCCGACGGCTTTTGAGGCGAGGGTTTATGAGGCACTGCGGCGTATTCCGCGCGGGCGGGTGACGACGTACGGGCGGTTGGCGGCGGCGGTGGGTTGCGGGTCGGCGCGTGCGGTGGGGCAGGCGCTGCGGCGGAATCCGTTTGCGCCGGAGGTGCCGTGTCACCGGGTGGTGGGGAGCGACGGTCGGGTGGGTGGGTATTTGGGTGAAGTGGCTGGGGCGCGGGTGATGGAAAAGATGGAGAGGTTAGAGCGGGAGGGGGTGCGGTTGGCGGGCGGGAGACTGGCGAAGGGGCAACCGATCTGGGAATTTCATGAAGACTGAGCGAGTGGAACCATTGCTGTTTGTGACGTGCGGGGGCACGATTGATAAGGTGTATTATGACGCGAAGAGCGAGTTTGAGGTGGGGTCGCCGCAGGTGGCGGGATTGCTAGAAGAGGCGAATGTGAGTGTGCGGTGCCGGATTCTGCCGGTGCTGAGGAAGGACAGTCTGGAGATGACGGATGCGGATCGGGAGGCGATCCGGGAGGCGATCGCGGCGCAACCGGAGCGGTTGGTAGTGGTGACGCACGGGACGGATACGATGATTCAGACGGCGCGGGTGCTGAGCGGGCTGGAGGGTAGGACGATCGTGCTGACGGGGTCGATGCAGCCGGCGAGGTTCCGGGTGAGCGATGCGGAGTTCAATCTGGGGACGGCTGTTGCGGCGGTGCAGTTGCTGCCGAGCGGGGTGTATGTGGCGATGAACGGCCGGGTGTTTGATCCGATGCGGGCGCGGAAGAATGTGGAGGCGAATCGGTTTGAGGAGGCGTGAGGGCGGGCGGGTTTTGCGAGGGTTTGTGAGGGCTGGCTGGTGTTGGGTTGTCAGGGATTCCCGGGGATTGATGCCGGGTGAAGGCTGCGTGAAACCGCACTCGCGGATGGGTGGCATGCAAGCTGCTTAGGAGTCGGGTATTATGGAATTTGGATTTCTACTCGACATGGACGGTGTGATCTACCGGGGGAACCAGCTGATTCCCGGCGCGGATGAATTTGTGGCGCGGCTGAGGCGGGAGGAGATTCCTTTCCGTTTCCTGACGAATAATTCACAACGGACGCGGCGTGATGTGGCATTGAAGCTGTGCCGACTGGGATTGGAGGCGACGGCGGATGATGTGTTCACGTGTGCGATGGCGACGGCGAGGTTCATTGCGGCGCAGAAGCCCGGGGCGACGGCGTTTGTGATAGGAGAAAATGGACTGGCGGCGGCATTGCACCAGAATGGAATTACCGTGGTGGATGACGATGCGGATTATGTGGTGGTTGGTGAGGGGCGGTCGTTCGATTTCGAGATGATCGAGCGGGCTCTGCGGCTGGTGGAAAAGGGGGCGCGGCTGGTGGCGACGAATCTGGATGCGACATGTCCGACGGATGCGGGGACGCGGCCCGGTTGCGGGGCGATTGTGGCGATGCTGGAGAAGGCGGCTGGTTATGCGGCGTTTTCGGTTGGCAAGCCGAGCGGGGTGATGATGCGGATGGCGCAGAACGAGCTGGGAATGCGGTCGAGCCAGACGATCATGGTAGGGGACACGATGGATACGGACATTCTTGGCGGTGTGGGGATGGGGTACCGTACGGTGCTGGTATTGAGCGGGCACACGACTGTCGAGCAGTTGCGGCGGTACGCGTATCTTCCGGATTATGTGATAGAATCCGTGCGGTATATGCCTGAGGAACTGATGGGGTGTGCGGCGGCGCTGGCGGGAGTCAGATGAGGAGGGCTGGGCGACGGCCCCAGAAGCCGGCGATGTGGTGGGCGAGGCGGAGTTTTTGGGCGACGGCCGTGGAGATGACGAATGGATAGAGACGTGGTTCGCCGAGGCTGAGGGAGACCTCGTTGAGGACGGTGGTGAGGCAGGTCCAGCGCTGGAGAGCGGCTATGAAGGGATGGTCGTCGGAGGTGCCAGTGTTGGTGAGCTGTGGTGGAAGCGATGCGGCGTTGGCGGGAATCGGGACGAGCGGGAGAGAGAGGTGATGGGCGTGGATGCCGGCGTGACTGCAGGTTTCCATGGCTTCGGTGAGGTGAAGGTAGTGAGCCCATGTTTCGGCCCAGTCTTCGGAGGGATGGGACGAGGCGTAGGCGCTGATGAAGGAGGATTCCCAGCCGGGGGGCGGGCCGCTAGAGTAGTGACGGGCGAGGGCTGCGGGGTAGTTTGAGGATTCGTCGCCGAAGCGGGAGCGGAAGGCGGCGCGGGTCGGGTGATCGGGTGGCCACGGGGCAAAGGCGAGTTCCCAGACGTAGTGTCCGAATTCGTGATGGAAATGGCCTAGCAGAGTACGGCTGCTTTCGCCGAGTTGCTGCTGGCTGATGCGGCGGTGAACGTCGTCTGCTTCTTCGAGATTGATGGTGATGACGCCGGCGAGGTAGCCGGTGGAGATGGCAGGGTCGGCGATGTGGCTGACGATGTCGAAGGCGAGGCCGGCGTCTGGGTCTTCGGCGAGCGTTCGCAGGGGGAGGCCCATATTGACGAGGGAGCGGAGGGCGCGGCGTTTGGCGGCTTCGATGCGGCTCCAGAGGGGTAGATTTCTGGGGTGGGTGAGGTCTGGGATGGTGCGGTTGAGGCGGCAGGCGAGGCAGAGGTCGCCGGGAGAGTCGGGAGGGGTGAACCAATTGCAGACGTTGTAGCGCGTGCCGTTGGAGCAGAGTCGGGAGTTGGGCGCAGGCAGGATGCGGTCGGTGAGGGGATCGAATCCGAGTGATAAACCGCAGGCGAGGCAGAGTGAGCTATCGAAGTAGACAGGATTGCCGCAGGCGCATTGGTAGGAGAGCACAATGGGAGTGTCGGGTCGGTGGGGTGAGGGTACAAGGGCGGTGTGAGTGGGAAGCGGAGGGAAGGATCCCGTTGACACCGGCGACGCCGTAGATACAGAAGCGCCGCATATATTATGGCCAAACCACGCGTCTACACTGAGCCGGAGACTGAAGCCGGGGTTTACCACGTCTGTTCGCGCGTGGTGGACGGCAGGTACATCTTCGGGGAGCCCGAGAAGGAAGAGTTTGTCCGCATGATGCGGTCATTGACCGCATTTCACGGGGTCGAGATCCTGACGTATTGCGTGATGAGCAATCACTTTCACATTCTGCTGAGGGTGCCGCGTCGGCCGGAGGGGTTTGATCTGCCGCTGGAAACGGTGCTGGAGCGCTGGAAGGCGTCGGTCGGGGATGCGTGGCGGAAGGGGATGACGCGGCAGTTTGCGTTGTATGAGGAAACGGGCAGCGGTGCCGTGATTGAGGAATGGCGGCAGCGGATGCTGGGCCGGATGTTCCGGCTGACGGAGTTTGCGAAGTCGCTCAAGCAGCGGTTTTCACAGTGGTACAACCGGCGGGCGGGCCGGAAGGGCACGCTGTGGGAGGGGCGCTACAAGAGTGTTATTGTGGAGGATGACCACACCGCTTTGCGCACGATGAGTGCCTACATTGACCTGAATCCTGTGAGGGGCGGGATGGTGAGCGATCCTGGGGATTACCGGTGGTGCGGGTACGCTGAAGCGATGGCTGGGAATGGAGTAGCGGTAGAGGGATTGGTGAAGGTGACCGGATGGACTGACGAACGGGTTCACGGCCGGGCTTTGGGTGCCCCGGCTCCGGTGGAAACGGATCGGCAGCGCCGGAGGAGGGAGTTGCAGGCTTTGGTGAGGTACCGCCGGTTGCTGGGGATTGAGGGCCGACCTCGGGTTGATGCGGACGGACGGGTGGTGAGGAAGGGGCTGAGTGAACGGACGAGGGCGCGTCTGGAGGGAGAAGCGGGGATCCGGAGGGAACTGCTGCTGCGGCGTGTGCGTCACTTTACCGATGGGGTGATACTCGGGAGTCGCGGGTTTATCGACGGGTGGTTTGAACGGAACCGGAGCTGGTTTGGCGGAAGGAGCCGGGAGGAGAGGAAGACGGGGGCGCGGCGGATCGGGAAGGAGTGGCGGGAATTGTACAATCTGCGGCAGTTGAGGGAGTGAGCGGGATGGACTGAAGGGCTAGGCGCTGACGGATTCAGGCATAATGGCGAGGTGACCGTCGATAGTGGCCTGATCGCGGCGAGTCATCGCCTGGGTGGTGGTGTTGGCAAAATGGTCCAGCCAGCTGCCGTTGAAAGCCGTGTGGCGGTCAAGGTCCCAGTACTCCGAGAACGCGGCATCGGCCTTCGCTACATCCTGAGAGAACTTGAGCATCAGCCGTCGTCTCAGGCGCGGCAAGTGGCGGTTGGAGGGAGGGGTCCAGCCTGACAAATCGTAGGGCTCTCTCGGTGCGTCGGCCATGGAATGCATGATTGATCTGTGGTGATGCCATTCCGGTACTGCTGCCGGGAAACCGTAGGCCCGCCAATGGGGGACGCGCAGCGCCTGGAGATTGCCCGGTCAAGATTCGTCGTCACAGGCAGGACTGGATCGTCCGGCTACAGGGTGCTTTCCGGCTTGGGGGCGCAACGCGGACAAGGAGACAGACCTCTTCGTGGGGGGCGAGATTGAGGCCCGCGAAGGAGAACATGACGGGGACGGCATGTTCCGGGGCGTGGATGGACAGGAACCATCTGCGGCCGGGCAGGTCGTTGAACGGGAGTTCCAGCGCACCGCCTTCACTGCGCTGGCCACGAGCGAACGCGATCAAGAAGACGGAGGGCGTTACAATGAGACAGACCTCTTCGAGGGATTCCTGAAATGCCTGGAGGGATAACAATGAGACAGACCTCTTCGAGGGATTATGAGACAGACCTCTTCGAGGGATTATGAGACAGACCTCTTCGAGCGATTCTGTCAGTCAATCCTTTGCCTTCAACTACGGGAAGAGCACCATGTCGCGGATGGAGTTGCTGCGCCGGTGGATCAATCCTCCATGAACGCACTGAATTCCAGACCCATTCGGGACCATGGCCCCGTGAAACACCATTCGACCAATTTGAGGAAATGGGTGTGGCCGACATCAAAGTAACCCGGTTCAGCGGGCCAGTCGATGATCCGGTGGCTGGGCAGCACCAGCCAGTTTGACCCCAATATAAACGAACGCGGCGGGAACTTGTCTCCGTATGTTTTCCGCTCGAGAAGTGTGCCGTAAACGACGTCAAACTCCCGCTGAACTTCCTCAAAATGATTCTGGAACGAGGGTTCGTCCTCAAGGGTGTTGCAGATGCCATTTATCTTCACCCCATAGCAGGCAAGAAAACCAACACTCGCCAGGAACTCAATGTAAGTTGCTTCTAACGTGACGCCGAGCGAGTTTTGGACGTCATCAATCTGAGCTGCGGAGGCAGGAGATATGATTCCACTGAGTTTCTCAGGGAGCGACTGGATCAGGCGGTGCCAGTTGAATCGCTTCCTGTGGGACATGATGCTGAACGTGATGGACGGCTACTCCTTCGCCTTCAGCTGCGGGAAGAGGACGACGTCGCGGATGGATTCGGAGCCTGTGAGCATCATGATGAGGCGGTCGATGCCGATGCCGATGCCGCCTGCTGGGGGCATGCCGTGTTCGAGGGCGAGGAGGAATTCTTCGTCGACCTTCTGGGTTTCCTCGCCGGCCTGGTGTTCGAGGCGCTGGCGCTGGACGATGGGGTTATTGAGTTCGGAGTAGCCTGGGGAGATTTCGACGCCGTTGATGATGAGTTCGTAGACGTCGACGATGGAGGGGTCCTCGGGGTTCTGGCGTGCGAGGGGGACGAGTTCTGCGGGGACGTGGGTGACGAAGCAGGGGTTGAAGGTTTTTTCTTCGATGAGTTTTTCGAAGACCTGCTGGGTGACCTCGTAGTCTTCCATGGCTGGGGAGATTTCGACGCCGAGTTCGGCGCAGCGGGTGCGGCGTTGGTCTGGGGAGTAATCGAACCATTGAGGGTCGATGGAGCGGAGGAGGTCGCGGTAGGGGGTGCGGTTCCAGGGACGGGAGAGGTCGATGGTGCGGGTGACGTTGCCGTCGGCGTCTTTGTGCTCGATGAGAAGGGAGCCGATGAATTTTTCTGCGAGGTGGCAGACGAGGTCTTCGACGAGGTCGGCCATCTGGCGGAAGTCTGCGCAGGCCCAGTAGGCTTCGAGCATGGTGAATTCCGGGTTATGGCGGCGGGAGATGCCCTCGTTGCGGAAGTTGCGGTTGAGTTCGAAGACCTTGGTGAAGCCGCCGACGAGGAGGCGTTTGAGGTAGAGTTCGGGGGCGATGCGGAGGAAGAACGGCTGGCCGAGGGCGTTGTGGAAGGTTTCGAAGGGGCGAGCGGCGGCTCCGCCGGGGACGGCCTGGAGCATGGGGGTTTCGACTTCGAGGAAGTCGCGGTCCTGGAGGTAGCGGCGGATTTCAGCGACCATGCGGCTGCGGAGGATGAAGACCTCGCGGCTGCGTTGGTTGGCCATGAGGTCGAGGTAGCGCTGGCGGTATTTGATTTCGCGGTCGGCGACGCCGTGCCATTTGTCTGGCATGGGTCGGAGGGATTTGGAGAGGACGGTGAGTTCGGTGACCTTGATGGAGGGTTCGCCGGTTTTGGTGATGAAGGTTTCGCCGGCGACGCCGACCCAGTCGCCGATGTCGACGAGGTTTTTGAAGGTGGAGAAGGTGTCTTCGGGGACGTTTTTGGCGTTGAAGAAGCACTGGAAGCGGGCTTCGAGGTCGGAGAGGTCGAAGAAGAGGGTTTTGCCCATGTCGCGGCAGGCGGTGACGCGGCCTGCGGCGCGGACTTGGAGGCCTTCGGAGAAGGAGTCGCGGATTTGGGCGATGGAGTGGGAGGTATCGAAGCGACCGCCCCATGGGTTGATGCCTGCGGCCTCGAGTTTCGCGAGTTTTTCGCGGCGGACGGCGAGGAGTGCGCTTTCCGATTCGGGGGAGGCGGGAGGGGTGGATGGCTGGCTTTCCATAAGGCGGGGGGGATTCGTGCCACGGTCGCGGGTAAAAGCAAGGAGCGGGCGGCAATTTGCGATTGGCGGCGAGGGAGTGCTGGTGGAGTGGGGGAGATGATTCATCCTGAAGCGCCAGGTTCTGATCCGGTGATAGACATTGCGAGTGACCAGTATTTCATGGGGGAGGCGTTGCGGATGGCGCAGCGAGCGGCGGCGAAGGATGAGGTGCCGATTGGGGCGGTGATTGTGCGTGGGGGGAGTATTATAGCGCGGGCGTGGAATCAGGTGGAGACGTTGAGGGATGCGACGGCGCATGCGGAGATGCTGGCGCTGACGCAGGCGGAGAGTGTGGTGGACGACTGGCGGCTGACGGATTGTGATTTGTATGTGACGAAGGAGCCGTGTCCGATGTGTGCGGGTGCGATTGTGCATTGCCGGATCCGGCGGGTGATTTTTGGGTGTCCTGATGCGCGGGGGGGAGCGGCTGGCGGGTTCATCAATTTATTGCAGCAGCCGAATCTGAATCACCGGAGCGAGGTGACGGCTGGGGTGATGGAGAATGAGACGCGGTTTCTGCTGGTGGATTTTTTCGGGCGGCGGCGGCGTGAGAATGAGGAGCGGCGGGCGAGGGGGGAGTGAGGGAGAATAGTGGAAGTTCGGGGTTTTGCGTGGAGTGGAGACCCGGTAGGGACGTGGGATGACGGTGGAGCAACGGGAAGCGCTGACCTTTCGGCTGGAGCGATTCCGGGCGTTGGGGATGGGTGTGCTGGAGACGGCGAGTGCGACTTTTCTGCTGCTGATAGCGCATCGGGTGTTTGCGGCTGGGCCGGCGGTGAAGGGGTTGATTCAGTCGAGTGGGAGTCTGGGGTTGCTGTTGAGTCCGCTGATTGTGATCTGGGCGGCGACACGGGGGTTGGATGCGGGGCGGGCGGCGTCGCGGTTGTTTGCGGTGGGGGCGGTGGCGCTGCTGGTGGCGGCGGCGACGCCGTGGTTGCCGGTGTTTGTGGGTGGGGTTCTGGTGGCGTTTGTGTGTGTGGCTGGGGCGGCGCCGTTTTTTGCGGGGATTTATGAGGCAAATTACCGGGCGGATCGGCGAGGGGATTTGTTTTCGCGGAATGTGATGGTGAGGATTGCGGGGAGTATTCTGTTTGCGTGGGGTGCGGGGTGGTTGCTGGACCGGCATCAGGGGGCGTGGCCGGTGGTGATGGTGACGTATGCGGTGGCGCTGGGGGTGGGGGCGGCGTGTCTGCGGCGGTGTCCGGCGGTGGTGGTGAGAGCGGGGGCGGGGACGCATCCGTTGCGGGCGTTCCGGGTGGTGGGGGAGGATCCGGTGTTCCGGTGGACGCTGGTGAGTTGGATGCTGATGGGGTTTGCGAATCTGACGATGTTTCCGCTGCGGGTGGAGTATCTGTCGAACCGGAGGTACGGGCTGGATTTGAGTGCTGAGGAGGTGGCGCTGCTGACGAGTGTGATTCCGAACGTGGCGCGGCTGTGCTTTACGAGGGCGTGGGGGCGGTTGTTTGACCGGATGAATTTTCTGACCTTGCGGGCGCTGCTGAACACTGGGTTCATGCTGGGGATTCTGTCGTTTTTCACTGGTGGGGGGATGACTGGGCTGGTGGTGGGGGCGCTGCTGTTCGGGGTGAGCAATGCGGGAGCGGATGTGGCGTGGACCTTGTGGGTGACGAAGTTTGCGCCGCCGGGGCGGGTGACGGAGTACATGGCGGTGCACACCTTTCTGACTGGGTTGCGCGGGGTGGTGGCGCCGTTTGCGGCGTTTTATCTGGCGCTGCATGCGGGGATTGCGGCGACGGCGGTGGTGATGGCGGGGATGATACTGGTGGCGTCGCTGATTCTGCCGCGGGGGAAGTCGCGCGCGGCGGGTGGGGTGTGAGAGAGCCGGGGGAGTGCAGTTGAATTTGCGAATGGGCACTTGCAATCTGGTTGGCTTTCCGCAGAGTGATGGTCCGGTGGTGAGCCATCGGTATTTTCGGGCTGTGGCGCAGCCTGGTAGCGCGCTTGCATGGGGTGCAAGAGGCCGTGGGTTCGAATCCCGCCAGCCCGACCATTACCCCTCCACTTCGGGAAAATTTCCGGTGGAGGGGTTTTTTCTGGGGTGATGAGTGGGAATCGGGGGTTGCTTTGGATTGGGGTGATCTGGTAGGTGGGTGGGGTATGAAGACGATCTGGACGACTGTTGTGATGATGAGTGTGGTGCTGGTGGCGGAGGGGGCACCGCCTGCGAAGGGGAAGAAGAAAGGGCCGAGGCCACCGGCGACGGTGTTGAAGGATGATGCGAAGACGGCGGTGCTGAAGCCTTACGATAAGAATGGGGACTGGCAGATTGACGTGGGGGAGTTTGCGGCGGTGGAGACGGATTTTCTGAAGACGCCGAAGGGGCCGCTGGAGCAGTTTGACAAAGGGAAGGACGGGGAGGTGGATGCGATGATTGACCGGACGTATATGAACGTGCTGCTGGGGAGTGCGAAGCCGAAGGGGAAGGCGAAGGCTGGGGCGAAGCCGTCAGCGAAGGCTGGGGCGAAACCAGCGGCGAAGCCGGAGACAAAGCCTAACGAGAAAGCGGGAGCGGAGAAGGCTGAGGAGAAAGCGCCTGAGAAGGTGGAGGCGAGGCCTGCGGGGGAGTGAGCGGGGGGATTTGGTAGGTTACTGGGCGCTTGGTTCGAAGGGAGTGCCGTTGAGGAGAGAGAGGGTTTCGCCGCAGAGGTAGAGAGAGCCGCAGACGAGGATGCGGCGGGAGGAGGCGCGAGCGGCGGCGAGGGCGTCGGGGAGATTGGGGTGTGAAGACGCGGGGATGTTGCCTGGGGCGGCGGCGGCGGATTCCTGGGCCGGGATGGCGCGTGGGGAATCCGGGGCGACGCA
>Ga0315905_10003536_pt1 | contig 16103 bp, 14 predicted proteins | sample LakEriMetagenome_5_FD_203522 | JGI IMG/M metagenome (GOLD analysis project Ga0315905, IMG submission 203522) | Freshwater fungal communities from buoy surface, Lake Erie, Ohio, United States - Buoy 4 MA121 | ecosystem: Environmental > Aquatic > Freshwater > Lake | place: USA: Lake Erie, Ohio... | reverse complement strand
CCGAATGGCGAGAAAATCATAGTTCATGCTTCCAATTTTCGAGCAGTGAAAAGGGTTAAAGATGTAGTTGAAGTTTTTCTTCGCATCCGAAAAGCTATTCCTTCAAAATTACTTCTCATTGGAGACGGTCCGGAAAGGCCGGAAATAGAAGATTTTACTAGATCCTGCGCAGAATGTAGTGAAATAAAATTTCTTGGGAAGCAAGAGCAAATGGAAGACATACTTCCCATTGCAGATCTGTTTCTCTTACCCAGCGAATACGAAAGCTTCGGACTTGCCGCATTGGAAGCAATGGCGGCTGAAGTTCCCGTAATATCTTCAAATGCGGGCGGACTACCAGAAATCAATGTAAACGGATATTCAGGATTTATGTGCGAAGTTGGAAACGTAGATGATATGAGTGAAAAAGCTATAGCCATTTTAGCTGATGAGCAAACCCACCAAATGTTCAAACAACAGGCTTTTGTTCAGGCTAAAAAATTTGGGATAGATATCATAGTCCCACAATACGAAGCATTGTATGAAAGATTGATTACCAAAAATAATTAGGCGGATAAGAAAATTGAATAATTACCTTCTTCTTAGCCATTTTTCTGGATCGTAATTACTGCTTTCATTACTGATGTAGAAATCAATGGCACCTACGCCATCAAAATTTGCAGCCACCCTTCCCAATACTTGACCGGTTTTGATTTGCTGTCCTTTTTGCACATTTACCCCAGATAAATTACTGTATGTGGTAAAATACCGGCCATGCTGAATAATCACCACCGTCATATCCTCTACGGGCTGAACGGCGGTAACGGTACCATTAAAAACCGCCTTTACCTGCGAACCAATGTCAGAAGAAATAGTCACCGAAGTCACATCCATAATGCTTCCACTCGGAAGGTTGTTTTTACCGAAATGCATGAGCACGAGCCCTCTGTCGAGTGGCCAGGGTAAGCTACCCCTGTTTTTTTCAAAGCTTGCATTTAATGCGATGTTATCTGCGTTAAGCAAAACACTCTCACGTGAAACAGGTTTTGTAACGTTTGTTTTGACAATAGATTCTGTTGTTGTTCCTGAACCAGCTGCATTATCCTTTTTGTTTTTCAAGGCCTCGAGTCTCAGTCTTTCTTTCTCTGCGGCGGCTTTTGCAAGTGCTTCTTTACGTGCTTCTTCCTGTGCTCTTTTAATGGCAGTGGCAATTGCATTGTTTACTTTTTGCATTTGCTTTTGCTTGGCAGTAAATAGCTGGTTAAGTTTCTTACCCTGTTTTTTTAATTCGGAAATAACCCTGTCTTTTTCTTTTTTCTGACTTTCCAGCTGAGCCATTTCCTTACTCTGAACATCCAGTACTTCATTCTTTTCCTGCTTGGCAGTACTTAAATCATTGATTCGGTTCTTTCTGAGCTGTTGGGTTCTAAGGATATTATCTCCTTGCATCTGTCTGTAGTTTCTGTAACTTCTTAGGTAGGTAATTCGCTTTATAGCGTCATTAAAATTCGAGGAAGAAAAGATGAAATTCAAGAAATCATAACTACTGCGGTTTTTGTAAGCGTACACCATACTTTTGGCATATTCCTGCTTGAGTGTATCTAGTAATTTATCGTACCTGCGAATATCCTTGGAAATAAGGTACATATTGTTGTTAAGGGCGAATAAGTCTTTGTTTATATTGTCGATAACCCTGTCTTGCAGATTTACTTTTTTGGAAATCAAATTGAACTGATATAAATTCTCTTTGGTCTTAGCTTTGTTGTTGTTCAGAAGATTTTCTGTTTCTTCAATCTCTTTTTTCAATTGGTTTCTTTGTTTCTCAAGCTCTTCCCTTGTTTGAGGCTGAGCATAAGAGAAAATAACAAAAAAAATGGCAGAAAGAAATAAAAAGAAATGTTTAATCATGAAATAAAATTAAAGCAAAACAAAAGTACAATACTAATTGGAACTATAATCAAGAATACTTTTAAAGCATCATTTGATTTTGTAATTTTTGGGCACGTTTAAAGAAACCGACACCTCTTTATTGAAATCATATTGCTTGAATTCCAAGTTGACATCCATTTTGTTTTTTTCTGATGCTGTTATTTTTCTTAGGGTAGAGAAATTCAACCCATTATTGCTTTGATAACCATCATATACAATATCAGCGGTACGGTTTCGCGAAAGATCAACATCATCCATTTTGCTGTGTAGCATATTTTTACCGGCAGCATCTATTGTAAAAATATTTTTAAAATGGTTGTCAATAGTAGAGATCATTACTTGGCTAACAGTCTTTCTGAAAGCACTGATGCTGTCGCTTATGAATATGGGATTGCCTATGATAATATCTTGAACTGTTGCGAAGTCAAACGGAATTTGAGTAACCTCCTGCAGATAATCTAGCGCGCGGTATTTGACCTCTTTTTCCTGTTTATTCAACAATATCATACTGTCACGGGTAATCAAAACCCTGTATACCTCTACATTCAAAACAGTTGCTGAAAGAGATATCCAAATAGCACTGTCTTTTATCATGCGCACAACAGCAGTGATGTCGGGATTCCTACCATTTTCCCCCGTTGATTCAATTTTTAACTTAGCATTGAAGGTGGTAAAATTAATGTGATTGGACTTGAATGCACTGAAATACTCTTTTATCTCTTTTATGGAGTCCTCTGCATTCGAATTGTTTACAACAACAGCTGTCTTTTTATCAATGACTTTATTTATTTTTTTTGTTGCACTGCAACTAAAAAAAACTGCTGCAAGCAATAAAAGTATAGGTATTTTAAGGTTTTTCATTTTAGTAATTAAAATCACAATTGTAGTAGGTATAAAAACAATGCAATATTGAATTTTATTTGTCAAGCTGAGGCAAGAAAATGTTATTTTTTACCGGTATGTCCAAAACCACCGGCACCTCTTGTAGAATCATCAATGGCCTCTACCAATTGCCAAATCGCCTTTTCCGTTTTGGCAATAATTAATTGTGCTATTCTCTCACCGTTTGCAATTTCCTGTACCTCATTACTTAAGTTGATCAAAAGCACTTTCAACTCTCCCCTGTAATCACTATCAATGGTTCCTGGTGAATTGAGACAAGTGATTCCCTGTTTCAGTGCCATACCGCTTCTTGGTCTTATCTGTGCTTCAAAATGTTCAGGTAGTTGAATGTATATGCCCGTTGGTATAAGCTGTCTTTCCAATGGCTTTAGCAATACAGATTCACTTAGGTATGCTCTCATGTCCATACCGGCAGAACCAGTTGTAGCATATTCTGGCAATGGATTTGATGATTGGTTGATAATGGCTATTCGAACTTCTGACATAAAAAATTATTTATTTTCGGAACTCAATAATGCCGTTGCATAAGCCATCAATCCCTCCTCCCTTCCTACAAAACCCATTTTTTCGGTAGTAGTTGCTTTTATAGAAACATCATTGATTTCAATAGCTAATATAGCAGCAATGGCTGTACGCATTTGCTGAACATATGGAGCAATCTTGGGTTGTTGCAGACAAAGCGTGCAATCGATATTTACCACTGCGTAGCCTTTTTCTGAAATCAATTCCTTGGTTTTTTTCAATAAAATTTTACTGTCGATGTTTTTAAACTCATCTGAGGTATCCGGAAAATGCACGCCTATATCACCTAAACACAATGCGCCTAAAAGTGCATCACAGATTGCATGCAGCAAAACATCAGCATCGCTGTGTCCTAAGGATCCTTTATGATGGGGAATATTTACTCCGCCAATCCATAAATCCCTTCCTTCGGTGAGCTGATGAAAGTCAACACCTGAGCCTATTCGGTATGCCATGTCTTTTAAATTGATATTGCACAAAAATAAAAAAGCGTTTCCGGTTAGAGAAACGCTTTTATTAAGATGTTATAAACCTGATTATTTACTCATGTCAAACAATACAGAGAAACGTACTGTGTTTGAAAGTGGATTACGTGTAATACCTGAACCTGTTGGCATCAAGTATGCGAAGTTCAAACCATAAGTGCTGTATTTCAAACCTGCACCCATGGTGAAATAATGACGATCTCCTTTTTGCTTGCTCTCACTGAAATATCCTGCTCTGAAAGCAAACTGGTTTTTGTACCAGTATTCAGCACCAACAGCAACTGAAACTTCTTTTAAATCATCTCCATCACCCAATGAACTGAACCAGCTGGAAACAACACCCTTACTGCGGTAATCGCTTAATGCAGAAGCAGCAGTATCAGTTGATGGTGTTGGAACCAACAATTTGTTTAAATCCAATGCAAAAGTGATTTTATTGTCTGCATCAAATACTTTGTTGTAGGAAGCACCCAAGCCCAAGTTAGCAGGAATGAAGTCTTTTTGCTTAGCATCACTAGTGTAAGCAATTTTTGAACCAAGGTTACTCAATGTGGCGCCATAATCAAATCCGTTTCCGGCTGCATTGGTTCCTTTGTAGAAGAAATGAATATCACCCGCAACAGAAGTACCAGCCTTGTAAGTTACGCTACCAATTTGACCATTGGCCAAGCTTGAATTGATATAACGCAAAGCAACACCTAATCCCATTTTGCTGGACAATTTTCTTGAATATCCTGCATCCAATGAAAACTCACGTGGTCTTCCTTCGTTCAAGTTGTTGCCACTTGCATCAGTAAACTGAATGTTACCCAAGCTGAAATACCTTAAAGAACCTGAGAATGCTTGCGTTTCATCCAATTGATAATATCCTGAAAGCGTAGCAAAATAAACGTCGTTAAGTCCAAGATCTTTCAACCATGGAGTGTAAGAAGCTGAAATACCAACTTTATTGATTGCAAATGGTGTTTTAGCTATATTCCAAAAAGCCGAATTTGCATCTGCTGAAGTAGCAATACCGGTTTCTCCCATAGCACCGCCTCTCGCATCTGGAGATATTCTTAAAAATGGAACTGCAGTAGTAACTACATTAATTTGATCCTGAGCTTTTGTAACTGTAGCAGTAGCTCCCATTAACATAACTAGGGCAGCTAGTTTCAAAGTTGTTTGTTTCATGCGATTTTTTTGACTTGGTTAAGTAGAGTTAGTCTATAGAAAATATGTTTTAATTGTTAAACAGAGTGTAAAAATAGGTTATTTACCGAATTGGCCAACTTTTTTAATAAATAAGTTGCAAGTTATAGATATTTATATTTAAAATATATCATTTTTTATTTAAAGGCCAATCTTCCAAAAGTCAAGAGATTTGAAAATGCAAAGATTTTGTAAAAATTGAAACATAAATCCTTGAAAGTATATATATTCGCACTTGGTATTTATTTATTTAAACAATAATCAGGAAAAGATCTCGTTTTTTCAATCTGCAAACAGAAATTTCATGCAAAAAGTATTTTCAATCAAAGGTTTATTAACCTTATCCATTGCTGCATTCTCTTTGGCATCTTGCTCATCAAATGGTGGTGGCGGGGCTTCAGGAAAAAGAGCTGCTAAGTCATCCGTAACGGGCTGGAACTATGACGATAAGAACATGGGTAATTTTCATGTTTCTAAAATCAAATATCCAAAAGCAGGACCAGGCTTGGTTTTTGTACAGGGTGGTACGTTCGTAATGGGTGCTAAGGATGAGGACATTATGGGAGATTGGAACAACGTTCCGAGAAGAATTACGGTAAACTCCTTTTTTATTGATGAAACAGAGGTTGCTAACGTGCATTATAGAGAATATATCTATTGGTTGGAAAATACTTTCGCAAGTGACTCTAATATCATGAAGAAAAGTCTTCCTGATACTTTGGCTTGGAGAGAAGAGTTGGCTTACAACGAGCCTTATGTTGAATACTATTTCCGCTATCCATCCTATAACTTCTATCCTGTGGTTGGTGTGTCTTGGCGCCAGGCTCATGACTTCTGCATTTGGAGAACAGACAGAGTTAATGAATTAAGTCTTGTACAAAAAGGATTCCTGAATAAAGACGCCATTAAAAAATCGCTTAAAGGTGGAGGAAGTGATGCTTCTTTCAATACTGAAACATACATACTTAACCCGGAGATGATTCAGGGTAAGTCAAAATCAAATAAATCAAGCCTAAAGGATGCCAACAACAAACCAAGGAACACAGTTAGAATGGAAGATGGTATCTTATCTATGGGTTATAGGCTACCTACCGAAGCAGAATGGGAATATGCAGCTTATGGTTTGCTAAGCCAAAACCCAAGTCCAAGGAAGAGCGAAATGAAAAGTGGAGAAGAACTTCGTGCTAATCAGCAAATGTATTCTTGGAGTAAAAATATCAGCGGTTTTAGAGATACCCGCAGAGGTGCATGGAGTGGTAAATTCATGGCAAACTTCAAAAGAGGAAGTGGAGATAACATGGGAGTTGCCGGAGGCCTTAACGATAGAGCTGCCATTTGCGCGAGCATCAAATCTTTTTACCCCAATTCATTTGGATTGTATAACATGTGCGGTAATGTTAGCGAATGGGTAGGTGACGTGTACAGACCATTGACTCCTGCAGATGGACAAGATTTTAACTATTTCCGTGGTAACAAGTTCCAGAAATACTACAAGAACAGCAGTGGAGAGTATGAAAGAGACAGTATGGGACGTTTGAAAAAAGTTGATATCTCTGATGAAGAAGTTAGAAACAGAACAAACTACCAAAGAAACAACGTCATCAACTATTTGGATGGTGACTCAGCAAGCAGTGCTTCTTATGGCTATGGTTCTACTACACTTATAAGCGACAAATCAAGAGTAATAAAAGGAGGAAGCTGGAATGACAGAGCTTATTGGCTTTCTCCTGGTTCACGCAGATATATGGAAGAAGATCAGGCGTCAAGCACTGTTGGTTTCCGTTGCGCTCAAAGCTACCTTGGACCACCAGAAGGACAAGGATTCCAAGAAGGTAATATCTTTGGAAAGCAAAAGCAAAAAAGATAAAATTAATTTCTCATTGCAATAAGAAAAAGCCTCAAGCAATTAATCTTGAGGCTTTTTTATGTGGATGCAATAGTATCAGACTAACATATATGACCTCTGTTATTAAAATATTAACATTACCTTTACATACTCTACTGATTTGATATACTATTAAATTTGTAAAATAAAACAATTCCATGTTTATTGAAAATTCAGAAGGTTTAGGTAAAAGCAAAGCATTACTTGAAAAGATCTTGAACTTAGATTCAATCGAAGGGCTATCTTTTCTATGCAACGAATTTGAAAATGAAACCATTTTCTCTACAAGCTTTGGGTTAGAAGACCAAGCTATTACCCATATTTTATCATGTGAAAATTTAAACACTTCAATCTTCACCATTGATACAGGAAGATTGTTTTCCGAAACATACACTACCTGGAGTAATACAATTAAAAGATATTCAATAGCTATAAAAGCCTATTATCCTGAAGCGGAAATGATTCAAAATTGGGTCGAAAAAAATGGACCAAATGCATTTTATGAATCAATCGAACAAAGAAAATCGTGTTGTGAAATTCGCAAAGTAGTCCCACTTAAAAAAGCATTATTAGGTAAAAAATTATGGATTACTGGTTTACGAGCAGAGCAATCTATGAACCGAAACAACCTTTCCATTTTGGAATGGGACAACAGCAATCAAATTTTTAAGTACCACCCTCTTTTAAACTGGACTGGTGAAATGTTAAATGCATTTATCCTTAAAAACAATATACCCTACAATCCATTACATGATAAAGGGTATGTAAGTATCGGCTGCGCGCCTTGTACCAGAGCCATTAAATCAAATGAAGATTTTAGAACAGGCAGATGGTGGTGGGAGAAAAACACAAATAAAGAATGTGGTTTACATAAACATTAAACTAATAAAATTAAAATGGATAACATCAACAATTTAAATGGAATTGATGATAAGGTTAGCACTTATGAATTAGATTATCTTGATATTTTAGAAACAGAATCAATTCATATTTTAAGAGAAGTTGCTGGACAGTTTGAAAGACCTGTTCTCTTATTTTCCGGAGGGAAAGACTCTATTGTACTTGTTCACCTTGCTTTGAAAGCTTTCAGGCCAGGGAAATTTCCATTTCCGTTGATGCATATTGATACCGGTCATAATTTTCAAGAAGCTATTGATTTCAGAGATTCTTTTGTTGAAAAAATTGGAGAGCAGCTAATCGTTAGATCGGTAGAAAATACAATTAAGGCTAAAAATCTCACTGAGTCCAAAGGGAAATTTGCAAGCAGAAACGCACTGCAAACATTCACTTTATTAGATGCTATTGATGAGTTTAAATTTGATGCGTGTATTGGTGGGGCAAGGAGAGACGAAGAAAAAGCAAGAGCAAAAGAAAGAGTATTTTCTGTAAGAGATGAATTTGGTCAATGGGACCCCAAGCTGCAACGACCAGAATTATGGAACATCTATAATGGTAGAATTTCAAAGGGGGAGAATGTCAGGGTTTTTCCAATTAGTAATTGGACTGAACTTGATGTCTGGAATTACATCAAAAGAAATAACATAAAACTCCCGTCAATATATTTTTCTCATGAGAGAAAAGTCCTTGAATGGAATGGACAATTAATTGCTACTTCTTCATTTATTCAAATGAGTGAAGATGATGTTGTAAGTCTCAAAACCGTTAGGTACAGAACTGTTGGGGATATGACCTGTACCGCAGCAGTTGAATCAACTGCTAATAATATTGACGATATCATTTCAGAAATCATATTAACAAAAACAAGTGAACGCGGAGAAACCCGAATAGATGACAGAATGAGTGAGGCTGCTATGGAGGACAGAAAAAAAACGGGCTATTTCTAAAAAAGAATATTATGAACATACTAAGATTTATAACAGCAGGAAGTGTTGATGATGGAAAAAGTACATTAATAGGCAGGTTACTCTTCGATAGTAAATCTATAATGACAGATCAATTAGAGGCGCTTGAACAACAAACTAAAAACAAACAAGCAGGTAATATCGATCTTGCTTTACTTACCGATGGCTTAAGAGCGGAAAGAGAGCAAGGAATAACTATTGATGTTGCCTATAAATATTTTTCAACACCTAAAAGAAAGTTTATCATAGCAGATGCTCCAGGACATATTCAATATACAAGAAACATGGTTACCGGGGCGTCAAATGCAGATTTGATTATTCTTCTCGTTGACGCCAGAAATGGAATTTCTGAACAAACAAAAAGACATGCCTTAATTGCATCATTATTAAAGATAAAGCATGTAATTGTAGCTGTAAATAAGATGGATCTTATTGAAAATCCATTAGAGGTTTACAACAATATTGTATCATCATTCTCACCTATTGCAGAAAGCCTGGAATTGGATAATATTTCATACATACCAATCTCCGCACTAAACGGAGACAATATTGTTACTAAATCAAATAGTTTTCCCTGGTATGATGGTGAGTCTTTACTATCAATACTTGAGCAAACTGAAGTATCTAAAGATATTAATCTTACTAATGGTAGATTTTGTGTTCAATATGTTATTCGACCTCAAACTAAAGCCCTTCATGATTACAGAGGATACGCAGGTAAAATAATCAGTGGTATTTATAAAGTTGGCGATAAAATAAAAATTCTACCCTCAGGAATAACCACATCAATTAAAGCAATTGAAGTTTCCGGCAAACCTGTTAATCAGGCATTTGCACCTCAATCTGCCATTATTCACACCTCAGAGGATATTGATATCAGCAGAGGCGACTTAATTGTTCAGCAATCTGATCTGGAAATACAATTGTCCAATGAAATACAAGCCGATTTATGTTGGATGGGACAAACTCCAATTTCAACAGGCAGTAGGTTATTACTTCAAATCAATAGTACGCTTGTAAAAGTGATCATTAAATCTATCCATTACAAGCTAAATGTTAATACTCTTCAAAAGGAAGAATTCCCGGAAAAATTAGTTCTAAACGATGTTGCCCATATCGAACTTAAGTTGTCTTCTGCTATACCCTTTGACAGCTATAAGAATTTAAAATCAAATGGTGCAGCTATTCTAGTTGATGAAACAAGTAATGTAACAGTTGGGGCCTGCATGTTTACATAATTTTGAAAAATATTACCTAGATTGTTTTCACTTAAAAATGAGGATCAAAAAACAACAAAATAAATCGCATATTGATTTCATGGAGAATCCCTTAGATGGACTTCAGGAAGAAAATAAATGGAAAAATATTGTAACAAAAATAATTGTAGTTTTTGCAGTTGTTCTAACTACTTTTTTCTTCTTGTATCAAAACCAATCGATGCGAACGATATCCAATTCTGCATTTGATTGGTATAATCATTTAGAACCAAATTTTAAATGGATTGTTTTAGCAGGATTCTTAGCGCAGTTAGTTGATGGAGCATTAGGCATGGGTTACGGTATCACAAGTTCAACAATATTATTATCAACTGGTATAAATCCTGCAGCCATAAGCGGCAGCATTCATACTGCGGAAATTTTCGCAAGTGGCGCATCGGGTTATAGCCATTACAAATTTGGTAATGTCAATAAAAAACTATTCAAAATCCTAGTTATCCCGGGTGTAATTGGCGCTATATTGGGCGCTGTTTTACTAGTATACATTGGAGAAAAACACACAGGTTTTATAAAAATAATGATGGCCGTTTATGCCTTTTTCATTGGTGTAAAAATCTGTTTCAATGCTACGAAAAAATATGTTCGTAAAAAACCATTTAAGCAATATGGTCTATTAGCGTGGTTGGGTGGTTTCTTAGATTCCTTTGGAGGTGGTGGTTGGGGACCAATAGTAACAACTACTTTAATCACAAAAAGACAAAGCCCTCGATTTATCATTGGAACTGTAAGTCTTACAGAATTTTTTGTAACCCTTTCCAGTGCATTGACTTTTTTTGCAACTTTAGGCGTTACTCATTGGCAACCTATTATTGGATTAATTTTAGGAGGAGTAATCGCTTCTCCAATTGCAGCAAAATTAGTAGGAAAATTACCGCGTAAGCTAAGTTTTATTTTCTTGGGTACCCTTGTAATTGTTTGGAGTATCAGAATTATTGTGAAATTATTTTGATTTTAACTGTTCTACTAATAAAAGGTTTGTATTTTCAACCTATTTACTTTTATTTTCATTGAGATCATTAGTATTTTACCTCTCAATTAAATAAATACGATTTATGCTTTCAAAAAAAACACAATACGCACTTAAGGCTTTGGGATATTTGGCTTCTAAATATGGTGAAGGCCCTGTTTTGATTGCTGAAATTTCCAACGAAAAAAATATTCCAAAAAAATTTCTTGAAGCCATTCTAATCAATTTAAAAAATGAAGGTTTTATAGAAAGTAAAAAAGGTAAAGGAGGCGGCTATTATTTAATTAAGCCCCCAACGAAAATCACTATTGCAAATGCAATTAGGGCCATTAATGGACCAATTGCATTGTTGCCTTGCGTGAGCCTGAACTTTTATCAAAAATGTAAGGACTGCAACGAAATCAAATGTGGACTGAATAAAACAATGTCTATCGTTAGAGATGCAACACTCAAGATATTAGAAAAGAGATCAATTGCCGAACTTATTGACAGCAAATGATCTCTTTTTTGATTTTTAAATTTATGATTTATTCGCACCTAGTTTAACCTCAATGTCAGAAAGAAGTTTCTTCCAGGCGCATTGATACCGCTTGCAAATGTTCTGTATTGTGTGTCGAGGATATTATCAATACCTGCAGTAAACTTCAAAAGCTTGGAAACCGTATAAGACAATCTGATGTTTGCGCAAATCCACCCCGGCATTCCATCTGGAGTAGCATATTGTTCATTGTCTTCGCCATTGAGCAAATAATCTTTAAGCCTCTTTTTACCATTATACTGCACCGAAAAGTTGACGCTCAATTTCTTTATTTGATAATCAACAGAAGCATTCGCCATAAATGGAGGTATGTGATCCAATGGTATTTCCATTGAATCTGTTTGAATTCTTCCATAAGTATAATTAATGCCGCCAGAAAGCAACAACCTATTGTTCAATTGCGCTTTCAATTGTGAGTTGAATCCGCAGATATAAGCCCTTCTTTTATTTTGATTGGCCATTACTTTGCTTAATGTGCCATTATAAAAAATAGAATCTTTACCCAAATAACGGAAAGCATCTGTAACAATCGCATCAAAGAACTGGGTATAGTAAGCCGTATTTTCGAACATCACTTTTTCAAAAAACAAATGACTCAGTCCCAGTTCGTAGTTGAGTGTTTTTTCCGGCTTCAAATTATCATTGGGTACAATTAGCGTAACGGCTGAAGTCTCAAACACCTTGCTTAAATCGTCAACATTTGGTGCCCTATATCCGCTTGAAATTAATAAAGATAACTTGGTTTGTTTTGCAGGAAGATAAACTATCCCTAACGACCCCGAATACACTATATTTCGTTGTTTCACCTCTGTAAATGGAAACTTGAAAAAGGTAGTGTCATTGAAAGTTGAACGGAGATGATTTATCCCAATTCTAATTCCGTCGTTTAAAGTTAATCGTTCAGTCAATGTAGCACTGTGCGACAGGTAAGCGCCACTTGAAAAGGAGGTGTTGTCACCATCGGGATACCTTGTATCAATAGGAGTTATTTTACCAGATGCGATGTTATAAGAATTGGCAGTAGAATTAAGTTTATTGAACTGACCTTCCATTCCGTATCTGACAGCTTGTTTACCAAGCACTGAACTCATATCTAAATTCATTCCTGCAACTTGAACTTTTTCAATGCGACTTTGTCTACCTGGGTTGTTAAACGTTCTAGTGATACGACTTTCCTCGATATTTTGATAATTGATGCCAAAGTGGATAGTCTTTATAGCAGTATTTTTATTTTGAAAATTTAAATCGTATGCAGTCAATAACCTTTTTTGCGGACCATAATACCACTCGGCCCATTTCAACCCACTTCCTGATGGATCAGTAAGACGATCATACCTTGGAACATCAGAAGAAGTTGAATACTGAAGATTAATTGCATGTGTAATGTGATCATTTTGTTTGAAAGCAATTTTTTCAATGAGGTCAATCTGATTGTATCCACTGAACTTTTGAAGGTATTTGTTGAGATTGGAAACAAGAGAATCTATGCCATTGATTCGCTCTACATAAAAATTTCTTTCGCCGTAATTACCTGCGTAAAAAGGATTATTATTTTTACCTGAACGCAAGTCAGAAAACTGGGAATAAGTAACCCCATAATAATTGGCCCATTTCTTATTTCCTGCATTGATTGCTACGTGTGAAGTAAATCCATTGTTGACGGTGCTGTATCTCGAAAATGCACTAAGGTTAACAGAATGTTTTTTCTCACCAGCAACAAAAATCGGCTGTTGTGTGTATAAGGAAACCACCCCACCCAATGCGTCACTGCCATACATGGTTGAGGATGGGCCGAATAAAATTTCAACCCTACTCAATACGTTGTTATCTACCGTTATAACATTTTGCAGATGGCCACCTCTATAAATTATATTGTTCATCCTAACACCATCTACCACCAGTAAAATCCTGTTGGCTTCGAATCCCCTAAGCACAGGACTTCCCCCACCCATCTGGCTTTTTTGCACAAAAACATTTCCAGCCAAAGCCAATAAATCGGCTGTATTGACCGCTTGTGCATTCGTTATTTTCTTATTATCGATAACCTGAACTTGTTGAGCTATCTTTTTTTTGTTTTCAGCAAGCTTGTTTGCCGAAATAACAATTTCATTGAGCAGACCGATGTTGACTGTATCTTTTTTTTCCTGTGCTTGAGTTGGTACACAGAATACAATAAGCAATCCGAAGACTGCAAAGTATTTTTTTTGCATGAGATTTCATTTAGATTAATGAAGCAGTATAGTGTATACTAAAAATCTAAATGCAATCCGGTGGAGAAAAAGGGGTTGAGAACGATCCTAAAGACAAATACTGAAACAAATCAGCATATTGAAGATTAGTTTGATTGGTTAAAATATTAGTATAGCTGAATGTAGGCGCAACAAAAAGCATAGACATAAAACTCAAAAGTTTTTGAGGAAATTGCTTTTGGTGATCACTTTCACTGCCGATTACTTTTTTGAGTATGGACAAGATATGCATTTCTTTTTCATCCTCCACAACACTAAGCCGTACTTTGTTTCCTGAAAAGGTGACAGTACGAATATCATACAATTTACCATTTAGTTCAATTTCATGACCTTCAATCAAATTATTTTGGAATACTTGAACCGAAACAATGATGGACTTTTGGGGTAAATGATTTTGAATCAATTTTTCGGCCATTTCTGCTTGTGCCAGTTTTTGTTTAAACAAGAAAAAGCATTGCAAACCCCCACTCTGAAAAAAAATCAGAAGCAGAAGCGATAAGGCCAAAACCTGAATTAGATAATATCTTTTTGAAAATTTTGTCAATTAGAAAATGAAGTTCATTCAAAAGTAAGTATTTCCTTTTACGAAAAGGGAATTGTGGTAAAGTTTTGGGATTAGCGTTCAAGTTTTAAGGTTGAACTTTTAAACCCCTAAATCTTTTCCAGTTATAGAATGTTGGAAAGAAGATAGCGATGCGGCCCCTACAAGGCCGGTGAGTACTTTATTATTTTTCATGTTTGGACTATTTCACCCCTAAGGGGGCGAAAATCGATTGAACATCTTTTCAATGACTCCAGCATGGGACGTTGGAAAGAGAACACAAAAAAAGCGCATAACAAATGTTACACGATTCATTTTAAACCTTTGCGGAGACGGCGAGATTCGAACTCGCGATACAGTTTCCCGTATACACACTTTCCAGGCGTGCTCCTTCAGCCACTCGGACACGTCTCCAATTTGTTCAAAGGAGGACAAAAGTACAAGGTAATTCCTTTACGAAAAAATCAATCTATAATCCGTTCCATTTTCACACTTCTGGAACCTTTAATCAACACTTGAGTATTATGAAGATCTTGTGATTTAAACCATTGAGCAGCTTCTACAGAATTATCAAAATAATGATATTGGTTGGCAAATGGCTTAAATCCTTGTCCCACAAGCACTACCGCTTTCCAGGCATAGCGTTGAATCATCTCTACCAACTGACTGTGCTCATATTCTGATTCATCGCCCAATTCCATCATTCCGCCCAGCATAAGTATCTTATTGTCACCCTGCATTGCTGCAAAATTATCCACCGCAACTTTCATACTGCTGGGATTGGCATTATAGGCATCCAGCACAATAGATGTGGTGCCTTTTTGTATCAATTGAGAGCGACTGTTAGATGGAACATACGCTTCCAAAGCAGCAACAATATTTTCATCGGAAATACCAAATGTTTTTCCTACACAAACAGCAGCTAAAACATTGGGTAGATTATACCCTCCCACCAATTGCGTTTTAATCTGATGAATTGACGCACCTCTCGAAATTCCTACAGTAAGCATAGTGGCATCATCGCTGATATTACCAACCATATCTGCATCTTCAAAGGATGAATAAGAAATGACCTTATCAATACCACTACTCATCATCTTCAGGTAATCGTAATCGTTATTCCTGAATATTACACCACCTGACGCTTTAATAAAATCATACAACTCTCCTTTTCCCTTTCGAACACCTTCCACTCCGCCAAAGCCCTCCAGATGTGCTTTTCCGCAATTGTTGATGAGTGCATGCGTTGGTAGCGTATATGCACAATAAGATGCAATTTCTCTTTGATGGTTAGCTCCCATTTCTACGACAGCTATTTCAGCATCTGATTTTATTTTGAGCAAGGTGAGCGGGATGCCTATATGATTATTTAAATTGCCTTCTGTGGTGTACGTCTTTAATGTGGATGACAGCACAGCATGAATCAATTCTTTGGTGGTTGTTTTTCCGTTACTGCCTGTAATGGCTAAAAATGGGATTTGGAATTGTTGTCGATGGTATTTGGCTAATTGCTGAAGTGTGCTGAGCACATCATCTACTTTTACAAAACGGTCATCCTTAAATGAAAATTCTTCATCTACAACACAATAGGCCGCTCCTTGATTTAAAGCTTCTTGAGCAAAAGAATTACCGTTGAATGTATCTCCTTTCAAGGCAAAATAAATATCACCCATCTGCAGCTTTCTGGTGTCGGTTTGAACAGATGGATAGTTGAGGTAGATTTGATAAAGCTCTTCTATTTTCATTTAAAGCATTCTTTGAAGGATAAATTAATT
>Ga0315905_10003535_pt1 | contig 16103 bp, 17 predicted proteins | sample LakEriMetagenome_5_FD_203522 | JGI IMG/M metagenome (GOLD analysis project Ga0315905, IMG submission 203522) | Freshwater fungal communities from buoy surface, Lake Erie, Ohio, United States - Buoy 4 MA121 | ecosystem: Environmental > Aquatic > Freshwater > Lake | place: USA: Lake Erie, Ohio... | reverse complement strand
AGATGTTTGAAGACCCGCATGGTGTTTCAGCATTGCGCAGAGCAACAGCAAGTAACCCACGCAATCTGCCATGCCCAACTTGTGAGGAACCTAATAGGCTTACGCCAATGGATGTATGGAAAGGATATCAATGCGACGAATGTGCTAATCAAGCAGAACGAGGCTGGTAATGCCACTAAAAAAACTGACACCTGAACAAACAGCGTCAATACGACATCAAGCAAACAATGGCGCAAGTGTATTAGCACTTGCAGCTAAATACAACATATCTACACAACATATATACAGAATTAAAAGTAATCAACGACGAGACAGAAAGACAAAACAAATGAGTACATACAACGGATGGACTAATTACGCAACATGGTTATTTTATTTGCATCATCAAGAGCAAGTAGAGAACTGGTATTACGATGAGCCAGCAAGCACACGCAAGGACCTTGATGAAACACATCTTCAAAATTACTTTGAGGAAATGTATGGCGAGCTGATTGATGGCGTCGCAAACATTTATATTACTGATGTTCTCAACAATGAGTTGCGTGATGTGAATTGGAGGGAGGTAATGAACACACTACCAAAAGATAACGAATCACCTGACGATGGATATGACGCCAACTGGACAGAAGAAAACGCACTGACTATGTACCTAGACCATGTAGCAGAAAACAAAGAAAGAGACAGAGACTTATGACCGCACAAGAATACCTCGCTAAGTTCGGGCTGGATGCAAATCCAGCCCTTTTCACTAACGTACGCAATGGCAAACACATGAAGCCAAAGTACAACTCATACTGCATCTACGACGGTGTCAGTCAACTAGATCGTCGGTCTCGCATTATATGTGTCATGTCTAACTGCGAGACCAACAATGAGGATTGGAATGTCAAGACTGGCGACATGATACAGACGTACATCATTATGCGTGATGTGCATCCACAAGTAGCTATTGATCAGCTGCTTGATGGTTGTATCTGTGGCAACTGCACACACCGCAAGCGACGTAAGCGACATACTCGTACCGCCAAGGTTAAAGATGTCCGTACTTGCTATGTCAATATAGGCAAAGGCACGTCAGCTGTTTGGGAATCATTCCAAAAGGGCAACATACCTATTGTGTCTAGCACTGTTGCTGCTACTATTCAAGTAGTTGCTGGCAAGAAACTGCGCATGGGTACATACGGTGACCCAGTTGCAGTGCCATTCCCTATCTGGGGTGACATGCTACGCTATGAGCTTGGTCATACTGGCTATACACATCAATGGCGTATGCCAATAGCCAAGCCATTCCGTGGTGTGCTTCAAGCATCGTGTGACTCTTATGTCGATCGATGGGAAGCCAAGGAAGCTGGATGGGGTACATTCCTAGTCCGTCCGCATGACGGATACATTGACAAACGACACACTGCTTATGCCCGTGGTTGTAAGCAGTGCCCTAGCGATCCGTTCATTAACGAGATGCGAGCAATGCGCAACATGCTACCCATGTATACAACGTGCGACACTTGCCCTTCATCTCTACGCTGTGATGGCGATAGCGATATTGTCATCCGTGCCCACGGCTCAGCTGCGCTGTGGGTTTAATTAAACACAAGGTAAATAAACATGTTTTATTCAATATGCGAAGAAGACGAATGGTCATCTGATCACTGGGATGCACAAGGCCACTACACAAAAGATGGCGAGTGCCACTCTCCAGCTAACGGTGTGTACTTTGCCTATTATGTTGCTCAACGTATCTTTGCTGACATCAGAGTCAGGTACACAGACGAAGGTGTCAAGAGATTTATTCAAGAAGAATGCGAGAGAGGCAAATGCCGTGTTGATTCTGAAGAAATCGATACATTCTGTAAAGCTATACAAGATGCATACGATGCTGAGACAGTAGAAGAATTCAATGAGACACTATGGGATTTTGTACATGATAGTGACTTTAGTGAGTGGAATGACATATTTTGTGGGAATGATCTTGCTTATGCATGCAAACTCACAGAACCAGAAGGATGGGTAACACATTGACAGTAGATGAGATTGACGAAGACGAAGACAACTTTATGAACGAGTTACGATGGCTGCGGGAGAAATACCCGCAGTTTTACGTTGAAGCGTGGGGTCCATATGACTTTGCATTGCAACTCAATAATGACAGATACAGACACGGAGATGAACTCGCACAGGCTGCAGCAGATAACTGGGACAAATGGGCAGGTGTAGTAGAAATACTACATGACACATTTGATGCCCATGTTGGCACAAACTGGGATCGAATCACACAAGCAATAGAGGAGATTAAAAGAGATGACAACTGATTACACACCTGAACACATGACGTTTAATATTCAATCCATCAACACCGAGTGGTGGTTTGAGATGATGATGGACATGATTCAGTACAACGACTGGGTCAAGAATGTACGAGTAGTTGAGCACACAGATACAAGATGGGTGCTAGAGATAATTGATGATGAGTGTGAACCACATCTCATATCAGATCTAAATCTATTGGAACACCTGCGTAAGTGCTGGTCAATCGGTGATCGTACGTTTGTAGAACCACAGAATATTGACTACGACATCATTGACTGCATCGTGCAAGAGTTGTGCTTTGGTGAATTAGTTTACGGATAAGGAGTAATAAAATGCCTAATTGGTGCGATAACACATTAACAGTATCGGGTGACAACGTAGATGACGTAAAGAAGTGGGTGGCAGAAAACACAAAGAAAAACGAATATGGCATCGATTGCGTAGACTTTAATGGCTCAGTGCCTATGCCGGACGAGGAAGACGGTAACAACTGGTACACATGGTCGATGAATAACTGGGGCACCAAGTGGAATGCTTGCTATTGTAGCGAGCTAATAGGTGAAGACAATGAAGCCCGTTATAACTTTGACACTGCATGGGGGCCACCCGGTGCATGGTTCATCACCATGAGTGCCAAGTATCCAAAACTTAACTTTGTCATGCACTACTCAGAACCGGGCATGTGTTTTGCTGGCACTATGTCTAGGCAAGACGGTTATTTTGACGATGTATACCGTGAAAATTCAGATCTTACTGATGATGACAAAGAAGCTATGGGGTATACGCCATGCGAAGCATGTGGTGGATGGGAAGAAGAATGCATGTGTGACTGATTACCTACGGTATAATTAATTACGTAATTAATCAATATTTGTGGAGCCTGAATTGCAGTTTAGGCTCCACAAACTTTTTACTAAGGAGATTCATGTTAGAAGAATTATCAAATTTAGTTAATGCTATGTCTGTCACTAGCGAGTATCGCAACGGATGGAAACAAATTGAAACAACGATTGCAACAAACGGCATAGTCACATTGAACTGGCCAAAGCTCAAGCTAAAGATCATTTCATTCAAGATGCCAGTTAATTGGAATGGGTCAACAGAAGATGCTGAGTCAATCGTAACAATTGATACTCTGTACTACACCGACAAAACAGAATCGGAGATCGCATGGCGCACTAACAGTAATCATGTACAGCATGATTGGGAAACACTAGAGCGAGTTCGCGTATCAGATATCGTTGATCGATTTTTTGATGGCTCTTGGACGCCACCATGGAAATGCGGATTCTGTTCAAGTCGTCATGCTGGCAAGCTGAAACCTAAGTTCTAATGCCATTGCCAACATCCAGAGTTAATCGGCCCGTGCTCTACGAACTAGAGTACGGGCCAGAGTCCTTGTATGTACGCAGTGGTGAGACAGCTGTTGCTATATACAAGGAATGGGTGGCACATGCCATCAATGCAAAAGACACATGCGACCTGACACTGTACGCTTTACTAAGCCCAACTCCATCTAAGGTTTACACTGTTACACAGATAACACTGTTGCTAAATGGAGGATGGGAGTCAGCAAAGATGCAGCACTACTCAATACGTGATGGCGAGATAGTTGATGTTTACATTGGCAAACGTGCACACAGATATGAGTATGGTCATTACAAATATAGAAAAACAAGGAGGATGAACAAAGACTACGCAGAGGTTTTCACTCTGTTCTGTGCAGATAAAAACCTTGTAGAGATGTGTATAAGATCTCCTAACTACGGCATCTTTTACGGTGCTCTTACATTGGAGAATCAAACAGATGAAATGCAAAGAATCAAAAAGTACTCACGACAGCTATACAATTTGTGTAATAGGCGTGGCAGATATATTGAATCCAAAACCCCTCTACAAATGCGGGTGCGAAAGTTGCCAGCTGGCATACGGAATCAATAGATCAATAGCCGCACTTGCAAGTTTAGCGATAAAGGTCTTTGGGTATCTATTAATTATATGGCTGTACAAATAAGCGAGAAGGACTTACAGAAGCAAGTCTTCACGGTATTGACAAATCTTGGTTACCATGTTTTTGAAACAGGTAAGGCAAGGTCACAACAAAAGTGCAAGGCATGTGGTGCAAAACAATATGCAACAGGATGGCAGGGCAACTCACCCGGCCTTCCTGATTTGTACATCCATTCAAAGCAATGGCCACGTAGCGTAGCTGTGGCTATTGAACTAAAGACAGAGAAAGGAGCTGTAAGAGATACACAGAAAACAATTAATGAACTAGGATACACACACATTTGCAGATCTGTTGGGTCAGTGTTGCGAGCAATACTGACCATTGAGATGCACATGAACAACGAATCAAAGGTTGATCAACTTAAAAAGGTTATTGATATAAATGGATTTTGAAGTTTGTAGTTTAGAAAACACTGACTATGTGTTCAAGCAGAATCATTGCGATACGTTCTACGTTGGTGTTGTAGAAGTCAATGAGTCAGATCAATACGCCATTCTGACTAATGCTTACTGGAAGTATCTATTCATTGGTGACAGTGAGCAAGACATCATTGATGACATGGGCAAGTACTCGATACCAATTGTTCCACAAACGTACACCAAGATACCTCTTGTGCAGATCATGCGGACATGGCGTTCAGTTGTATATCGAGGGCACAGACTGTTAGTACTTGGCTGTAACGACGACATGGCAAGTACGTTACTTGCATTCCCAAGTGGTCCAGTATATCCATCCGTTCATCAAGGTGTCTTGTATGTACGAATGGTTCCCGGTGATGACTCTTCAATCTTCCTGCATCAAGGACATCCGCTGGTTGCTGGTTCGTATGATGACTTAGTTGCTCAGATCATACAGATCAGCCAAGATATAGCCCTTGGTATTTACAATGGGACACACGAGGTTGTTGGTAGCGACCTGTATAGGTTTTGGAAACGTCACAAAACCGCTATCTATTTCGATAATGTATTAGACTTGGTAATCAGTATCAAGAACAGTGCAGCATATCGGGAAATGCAAATCCAGAAAGAGAAAGAAAAAAATGTTTAACCCACGAGACCACTTTATCAACCTCAAAGGCAAGCAATACTTACCAGTCGCAGCTCGCATTGCTTGGTTCAGAGAAGACCATGTAGACTGGACGATTAATACATATCCTGTGCCCGATCTTTCGGGCACAGACTACTGTACCTTTGCTGCTGAAATCCTAGATGATGAAGGCAAACTGATTGCAAAAGGACACAAGACAGAACACGAAAAACACTTTGCTGATTATCGCGAGAAGGCAGAGACCGGATCTATTGGTCGTGCTCTTGCATTGTGTGGCTATGGAACATTGTTTGCTCAAGAGTTAGAAGAACCAATTACTCCAGCTGGTGACATGCGTATTGTAGATACACCACAACCAGTAAAAGCAGCGCTAACGCCGGGTAAACAGTTTGCCTTTGAGTGTAAGCGTATTTGGGGCGCTAACATTACACCCAATGACATGAAGCGTGTTTTCTTTAAACTAGCAGGACACAACAACACTAGCGACGAGAACCTCAAGCTAGTGATTGAAGTATTGATGGGATTCAACACACCGGAAGAAGCAGAGTCGGTGTTCTTAGCAGAGGAGGAGTAAGATGGATCTAAGCAAGTTCGATATTATCGACGATAGTTATTATGAAATAGAAACTGGCGAGTACGCTGGTCCAGTTGGCGGCTGGCTAGGAGATGAACTGACAACAGAAGCTAATGTTCTTCTTGCTATGCAAAAGTTGTTGGAGTATGAGACAGAACTTAAGGCTCAACAACTTGCAATGCAATCTGTTGTAGAACGCTGTAAATCTATGGTCAAAGATAAAGAACGTAAAGTACAGTGGATTCAGGCTAAGTATGGCGCACAGATTGCAAACTACGCTAAACAACAACTCACTGGCAAATCAAAAACGTGGAAGTGTCCGTGGGGCCAAGTATCTTGGCGCACATCATCGCCAACGTTTTCAATACTTGATGAAGAAAAAGCAGCGCTTGTCATTCCGCTATCGCTTGATGCAATCAAGATAGAAACTAAAGTTTACAAGAGCAAGATACCTAAAGAAGTACAACTCACACTTATTGATGAATACCCTGAGTTGTTTAGTATGACAGAAGCTACTGAAAACTTTAGCATAAAGTCATTGACAGCAACCGAGACTGAACAGTAAGATTGACTGCTCCGTAAACTATATCAACACGGAGAAAACAACTACCAAATGAAGGACCACGGACATCAACACCGTGGTCCTTTTACTCCTAACAAGGAATGAGAATGAGTGACCAACTAGTTTATATCAATAGCATTTCCAACTCTGTCAACATATCTGAAGTCGGAATGTCTTTTAGTAGTGATCTTGAATATGATGAATGGTATCGGTTGATGCAGACACTTGGGCGATTAGAGACTGCATTTCAATTTGCTATCGGAGATGCTCTGAATTATGGGATGTCAAAGTATGGCGAGAAATATTCAAATGCAATCGACGCTACAGGATTTGCGTATCAATCACTAGCTAACTGGACATGGGTCAGTAAAAGCGTTCCACTTGATAACCGAGTCAGTGGATTAACGTGGTCTCACCACAGAGCTGTTGCAACCTGTTCAGCTTCTGAACAGCAATCACTTTTGTTGTCTGCAAAAGCGCGTGGTATTAGTGCTTCTGATTTACTCGCTGAAGTACAAGGTGAGCCAGAAGAAAAAAAGCAACCTAAAGCCGTGTCGATTCCTCCGGGCTGGACAGTGGATGATGCCAACAAAGCATTGGAAATGATTAGCTCATACAAAGATGGACTCAATGCACTTTGTGACGCAATAGAAACTAAGACTGAATCAGTGCAAAGATATTGCGCTGAATGCCCACACAATAACTAGAGGTAACAAATGATTACTGTATTCAATGGCAAGTCGTTTGGCTTGTCAGGTGAGCGTTCGTCTGGCTTTGTTCAAATTGACCGCCTTTTAGTTGACCACATCGCTTCATTTACCCCGTCAGGGTTTGTTGTATTCATGGCAATAGTCATGCACGTTGATAACAATGGATACTGCTGGCCTAGTGTCAAGCGACTCGTAGAATGCACTGGATTATCAGAGACTACAGTCAAGACTGCATTGCATTATCTGACCGGCATGAGGATAAACGATAAGCGTATCCTTGCAATCAATCCTAGAACTTCCCCAAGCGGGAGAACAAGTAGCAATGGATACAAGTTGTTTCCTGATTCGATTGACCATGCTAGCGAGCGCACTGTTGTAACTGCTGGTTCAACTAAGACAGAGAAAGCTAAAGAAGAGGATCCAGCATATCCGCTATATAAGACTTTTAAGCAAGCACGTTATGGGTTTGTTCCTGAAGCACCGATCACTGACAAGGAATGGAAAGACGTTCGCTTGACAATCTGGCAGATGCACAAGGCTGGGATAACACAACAAGATGTGGAGCAACGCACCTTGTTGCTGTTGAAGAAGTGGACGAACCAAGATATGGTTACGGTTCGTTCGCTGTGGAAACATTGGGATTCGCATGCAAATCCATTGTTTGGAAAACCAATTAATGTTTCTACTGGTTTATTAGTAAATGCAGAGGGGTGGTTTGATGACGACAACGGATAAGTTAATGGCTGTGCTATCACAGCTTCCTAGTAGTATTCAGTGGAGTGACACGAGCGAGACTGTTTACCGTGTTGCTATTGCAGGAATTAGCGATGAAGACATCAAGAATGGGGCTAAGCGGATTTTAGCACGAGCTAAGTTTCGCCCAACTCCATCAGAAGTTTTATTGGCTGTAGCGATTACAAAGTACGGCGACTTTCCACCGCAGTCAGTTACGCATGAAATCGCTGATGCTATACGCCTTGGTACTCCATCACACAGGTTGCATCCAACCATTCAGATGGTGGTTGGTAAGACTGGTGGATTGAAAGCATGGAGGATAGAGCCACCAGTCAAGGGTCAGCAACTACAGGAAGTAATCAATGACGTTTTATTGATAAGGATTACGGAACACGCAGATGAGCAACGCGCAGAATAGGAGCTTAGGCTTCAATATCGAAATCCCATCGGATGTTATGAGTGAGCAATCGCTCATAGCATCTGTCCTTCTTGGAGGCAACAGGTTATTCAAGTCGCTTGGTTACATCACTAAGTCAATGTTCTATCGTGTGTCACACAGCATGATTTGGGAGGCCTATCAAGAGATTGATAACGCTAACAAAGAGATTGATATTGTTACTCTGAATGAAGAACTGACAAAGCGTAATGCATTAGAGTCATGCGGTGGACTTGCTTACATTATGCAGTGCGCTGACTTGTTGCCGACAACAAGTAACTATGAATCATACGCACGACTTGTCACCGAATATCACAGACGACGAGAGATTATCTTTGCGTCTGAGTATGCAAGCAAGAGGGCATCAAACGGAGACGATGCCATAGAGTTGATTGTTACAGAATTAAATAACTCTGTTGCGTTCACTGATTCCGGAAGCATAACAGACGATTTGTCTAAATTAATTTCTGACATAGCTACTACTGCAATGGCTAGAGAGTCAGATGAGATTGATAGCACAATCACTAGTGGCTTTACAGAAGTTGACTCACTAACAGGAGGCTGGAGAGACGGAGAGCTTATTATTCTTGGTGGACGACCATCGATGGGTAAGTCTAGTCTCGGCTTGCAGTACGCATGGAACGCAGCGATGCAACTGCGAACAATGGATGAGAAGGCAGGAGTGCTGATCGTAAGCGCAGAGATGTCTAAGTCTATGGTCACAGCCCGTATGCTCAGCATACACAGTAAGGTGGATAGCCAGAAGATACAGTCAAGGAAGTTGTCATCTCACGAGAAGGACTTGCTGGCTGATGCAATGCGTGTTGCCAAGACATTGAACATCCGAGTCATGGCAGATCAGACTGTAACATTACAATCCATACGAGAATCAATCAATGGCATGAGGAAGACGTGCAAGATAGGACTCGTTGTAGTTGATTACTTACAGATGATTTCAATGCCATCTAATGTTAAGTCAGAGAACAGAACAAGAGACATTGGTGTTATCAGTCGTGGGCTAAAGGACATAACTAGAGAGTTCAATTGCCCTGTCATCGCCTTGTCTAGTCTGTCACGTGCAGTAGAGCAACGGCAAGATAAACGACCAATGATGTCAGACCTTAGAGAGTCTGGCGATATCGAATCAGATGCAGATGTCATTCAGTTTATTTACAGGGCTGGTTATTACGAGAAGAAGGAAGCAGCCACTGCTGATGAATCAGCAGACAAAGCGGAGATCATTACTGCAAAGAATAGAAACGGGCGTACCGGGGTTTCCCTACTTGAGTTTGAACCACAGTACGCACGTTTCAATGAGTTTCATTTAGGAGCTTGGGACCTTTAGATAGACTTTCTTGTGCTCATCATTGACGACAAAATCAATATTGAGACTACGAGTAATATCTCGGATTGATGCATACGATTTACCGTTGCGTAAAATACATTGAATGGCCAGTGGCTCACCATTGAACACTGGCCCATCTTCCCAAGATAGTGCAGCATCAGTCCCATAAACAAGCCGAACAAAGTCGCGGATAGGCGCATACGTGCGTCCGTTTTGAAGTAGCGGAACAATGTGCTTATCTCCATACACTATTTTCCAGTCGCCACTAGATTGGACGAGAGACCATGGGCGAATGAAATAGACTAGTTCTTTTCTGCGATTACCATATATAGATCTGTGTGCAACCTCATAACCATTGCGGCTACCATCATCGTTGCTATTGCCCTCAATAGATTTCCAAATACCATTTTCGTCTTGCCCTTCAACGATACCGATATGAAATGCATCCTGCCTTCCATTAGGAAGTGTCTTTACTAGCAACATCAAGTCTCCAATTTGAGGAGACTTGTGCAATATACCGTGCTTCTTAGCAACAGCAAGCCAGACATCACAGTCTGCACTAAAACATATAGGCCAGTCTAAACCTGACTTATATTCCCATTCAAGAGCAACACCGCTCACAAATGACGCGCACCAAAAGCTACCTAGTGGCGCATTGACAGACATGTTCCAACGATCAATCATTGGACCGCAGTTGCTACCCATTGGCTCTTCTTTTACACCAATATATTTTTGCGCAATATCTACAAACAATTGTTTACTCATTACTTCTCTGCCCCACCTTCAGCGTATCCAGACATAACACCAGATATACCAGAGTCACGTAACGTGTCATAGAAGTTTCGGTATCGTGTGCTTGCTCTCATTTCTTTTAGCTTAGTCCTATTTGTCTTGTTGCCTGAACGTGCTTCTAAGAAGTCCTTTTCTATCTGGTCCGTAGCCTCCAAGTTAAGGCCGATCATATTGCTTAAAGATAAGAATGGGAGAGTATCAAAATTTTCTTTTTCTAATGAATACAGATCCTCACCGCTTCTCATTCTTTGCAAATCAATATCATCTTCAATGGCTTCCATTTGAGATAACTCGTTAATAGTAAAGAAGATTTCAGTTGCAAAGCGAGACATTTCCTGCGGAGACATCTTTAAAATAGCTCCAATCAATGGAGTGTCTCTGTAGTTCTCAAGCAATCTTTTGCGCAACTCACGATAACCTAAACTGTTTTCAAATGAAGCTCGATTGTTGTAATCCTTTCCAGATGTAGCAGTTTTCATTAGCCCTAAGATAGGACTGATTGCATTCTCAAAGTACTGCCTGAAATAGAATTGCCCCATATTTGCAATGTTAGTATCAGTTGGTCTAAGTGGGCGTAGACCTTGACGAGTCATACGTCCAAGAGCACCCGGCATCGACGTTGAGTATGTCTTGCCATTGTGCTCAAACGTCATCATGCCAGCTAAACCATCTTTTATAGTGTCAGCAATAAACTTAAATTTATCAGGCTTATCTTCAGAAGCTTCAACAACTGTACCGATTGCAGATCCGTAAGCCAATAACTTAAGTAAACGCCAACCCAACGGACCAACTATAGATGATGTCCAACCTTGTGCAACCTTGCGATTAATGTATCGTTTTGCATATGGTAAAAATTCATCTGAGCCAAGGCCGGGTAATACTCTTTCCTCAGTTCTAGTACTGATGCGAACCTTTGATCCAGACTTTTCAAGAGACTTATTTGCAAGTTGCTTGCCAGCATAAAGTATATGACCAACAAATGGTGTGAGCACCGTCCTAGTCTTAGTATAAGGAGCAGACATAAACAGCTTAGAGAACTTAGATTGAACAGCGTTAAGGTTCTTGCTGTTACTAAATTCTCCTTGGTCATTACCACCTAAGAAGTTAACAGACCACGCAACATCCTCAAGTAATTGAGTTTGGAAATCAGCATCCGTCCCCCTAAATCCTTCAGGGCGACCAGTGTTTATTACTCTGCTGTATTCATCTTGGAACGCCATAATTTTTGCAAGATCACGATACAAAACGTTTGTTCTCTCAAATGCACTAAGTGTTGGTGTGATCTTTTTAAAGATAGCGGTGATGTGACCTTCACCCAGCATGTCATCAAACTTTGCGTTTAATGGTATATCCTCCTTTCGGATACTAGGATTGTCAGCAAGCGCATCTTTAAATAAGTTGTAATGCTTAAGATACTCAAGGTTCAATCCGTATGCTTGCATGTCTTCAATTGTTAGGTCAGGCATAAAGCCAAGCACACGATCAATGGCTAAGTGAACCATCTTGTCGCCAAGTGCTGTGTCACCAAACTGTGCTAGAGCATGACGTGGATTAGATACCGATTGCTTAAAGCTTGGCAGGTTTGGCGCCATAGCAGGAAGGCTGAGCAGGACAGAGGTAAGCATCGGAGGCCTATTGCCACGAGCAAGCGCCATGATGTCGCCTACTGGATTTGCAAGAAGGTAACTCTGGTTAGCCATTGCAGATAAGTCGCGTGATAACTTGGCAATACGAATTAATGAGTCAGCTTCAAGTAAGATTTTTTCAACTCCTATTGCTCCAATTCGTATTCCATCAGCTGCAACCTTTTGCGCTTTAATCCAACGCAATCCCTTTTCATCCACTGATATTTGCATCTGTCCTTCCGGAAGTGTATTGTCTTCCTCAAGGATTTTAGTCATATCTAATTCTGGGTCAGGACGCATTGCCTTTCGCACTTCATCAGCAATATCTTCTTGTGTGTTTACACCACGCAAAGTATCTATGTCGCGTTGGCTGAAACCATTTGAAAATAAAGTTAATCCCCACGTTTCATCTGAATCTGCTAGCTTGGATGCGATAGATCTGCCTGTAACAATCGGGTTACCATTCTTATCCTTGCGTCCAGAACCAGTTACACCCTTAAGTTTTTCAGCTAACGGAGAATCTGTAGCTAGAGCTTTTTCTGCAAGAATCTTAGATATATGAACTTCAGGTAATGATATGCCTAAGATCTGTGACTTATCCTGTTCAAGTAATGAGCCAAGACCTAACTTGCGTCCTTGAGGAATATCTTCCGTAAATGGAATGCCTCGATCTCGAATACGCCAAGCACTTTCTGTTTCATCCCATAGGACTTCAAGTGTGCGGAGTGTGACTAATTCACCCGGTACAGGATTCTTAAATGCTTGAAGCAATCCATTTAAGTTTTGAAACTTTGAAGTCATGTCAACCTTGCCATTTAAATATGCATTCCTATGTGGCAAAGCGATTGTAATTACTTGAGTCTTGCCGGGCACACTTGGATCACGGGCTTGTTGCATAGCTGCAGTCAATACTTGCAATGACTCTGAACCAGCAACAAGAAGATTGTCTTTATCAAATAACTTCGGAGGCAACACGGAACCTTGCTTCATAGCAATCTGAGGAGATAGATAAACATAAACTTCATTTGGATAAGTGTATGATTTTTCTCCAGTGCGCTCATTTGTTCCAGTCTCAACTGCCACACCAAATAGTTTTTCATCAACTGACAATTTAGCCTTACCTTCTCTATCAGACATCATTGCAGTTGCTTTGTATAAGCTAGTGCCTTCATTAGCAGTGTTCTCTAAAGACGTGTCTCTAAACTGCCACGCACCAGTCTTCTCATTTCGTTCGGCAAGGACAACACGACCGTCATCTGGATTGACTGCATAGAATGGCTTTAGGCCTTCCGGTTTCTTTACTGTAGCGAGCGCAGCTCTTTGCTCTGCCGACAATGTTGCATCAGTTGTCTCGGTGATAACAAGCCATGGAGTTTTACCTCGTGCTTGTATTACGTCTACTAAATCGTAGTTTCTCCATTCACGTAAAGCTCGTGCCCTGAATGCTGCATCGGCATTCATTCTCTGAGCAAACGATACAAACTGTCGATACACAGTCGAGTCTTTACCAAGTGGATCACTTAGTTTAGTAAGAAGCTCTGTCATAGAAGTAATCTTAAATTCATCATGCAGGTCTAAGAATCGCTTCATTACATGAGACAAGATTATGTTTTGATTTCTTACATTTGCCAGATTTAAATTATCACCTGAAGTTAATTGCGAAAGATAATCATAAATAGGCTTGCCATTAATTGGCCCGTTGACATTTTCGGTATAACCAAACGGTAGATTATTTGATAATAATTCCTTTATAACGCCAAGGCTATCAATAACTGTAAATTGACGCTTTCCAATAAGACGGGCTTGAGTCAATGCGTCAATACTAGCTTCATCTATTCCAACTGCTTTTAAACCTTTAATAAATGCTTGTATGCCGGGAGCTTCTCGTGCAATCTTAGCAAGAGTGGCCAATGCTACAGTTGGGTTAGCCCCATCAGATCCTTCAGCTAATATTAACAAGTCGCTAGCAACAGATTGACGTAAACCAATTTTTGGATCTGTACGTGCATCACCAACCAAAAAGATTTCAGGTGTTGAAAGATATCCATTGCTATCTTTGCGACCATAGAAAGTAGCATTGGTTTTATTTTCACCAGAAGATTGAGCAAATCCATCTGCACTACCACCAAACATTGCAAGCCTAATATTGTTGAATGTTTCTTGCATTCCAATAAATGTTGGAATGACAGACTCTGGTTTTCCTTGACTATCCTTTAGGCCTTCATCAAGTGATGCAGCCCATTCCATTTCATTCTGTATGCCATCCTTATAAATTTGAGGACGAGCATTTACGCGAGACTTAATAACTGCTGGATCATCAAAGTCTTCAGGATTAAATCCTTCTTGAGTACCACGTGGCATTGTGCCAAGAATATTTTCAGTATCTACTACATCTGAATTTATACTAGCTGCCAGCATTGATTCAGCAGTAGCGACTTGATCAAAACTAGATGCTCTGGACAAAGTCTGTACAGCCTGTTTTGTTCCACCATACAATTTGTATAGTACTGCAGCGGATTGCTTAGAGAATGCTGCGTTACTATAACCAGATACACGTGCTCCAAAACTGTTGATTGCATCAGCTCGCATCAAAAATCTGTAGGACTCATACTTTTTAGTCTTAGGGTTAAAGCTATCCATCTTAACTACATAAGCTAAGTCACCTTTATTAAAGTTGACAGACTTAGTAACCATCTGCCCGTTCTCGCGTACCTTGTATTTAAGAGCAACACCAGTATCAACAACCTGATCTACCTTGACGTAGTTTATATTTTGGAACTTAGAAAACTCATTTTGTTTTGTTGGGCTTGACAACATAACATATGTTCCACGCACTGCATCTTGGTCTCCACTAGGTGGAGCATAAACCATGTCTTCAATTTCAACGCTTACATCCCGATAGTTTTTACCAAATGCTCTGTTGAATATAGAAGCAAACCTTGTTCCTGCTATATCTATACGACTAGACCCCGTTAAAGAACCAGCACTTAGATACACGCCATCCTTTGCAGTAAGAGGGGTTAAATATTTTGCCAACTCAACTTCATCACCCACGGCTAAACGCACAACCCAACCCTTATCAAGAGGAGTGTGAGACACAACATTTGAAGAATCTTTACTATAGAACGTGTCTCCACTTAATGTCCATCTGGAAAGAACCTTGCCTCGCTGAACATCAACAGCGCCATAGTCTATGCTTTCATTCATAAAGCGAATTGCTGCGCCTAGTCTATTTCCAATACTACGGAAAACAGCAGATGCGGCTGCGCCGTACGCATAGTTGTCTGAACCTGCAAATACTTGAGGAGATGACAGTGCCATGTTTGTGAGATAAGAAACAACAATCTCGTTAATTACAGGGTCTGTAAACGTAACGCTGTTTCGATCTGCAATATCTACCTCATACCGCATTTTAAATTCATCAGATGACAATGTTTCTTTTTGTGCATCAACAAGAAGCTTTTCTTTTTTTAGTGCCGAGTATGCACGTTGGATTGCAGCTTCCTTACCTTGTACAAGCTTTGTGTAATTTTTGGATGCCCAAGCTAACGCGTTATTTGCCAGCTTGTATTTTTCCATCCAAGGCATTGTGTGATATAAGCCATGTGTCACTTCATGTGCTAATGCATAAGCGTTGCGACCTACATTAGAAGTTCTATTGAGGTGCAATACCATGTTGACGACATTACGGCTTACGTCATTAGACTCTGGATAAACCATGTGAATAAATGCTTCAGCGCCACGAATGTTTGAGTTGGTTGTAAATTTGGTTGGATCAAATCCACCAGACAACAACCTTGCGTTTATTGTGTAGAAGTCATTAGTCAACTGCGCAAGTCTGTGCGTCTGAAGAAACTCAGCAACGCTATCTCCAAACGAACTATTTATTCCAGAAAACACACGCTTGATAACAGATTTAGGTGTTCCCTTGCTGTCATATTCAATTAGCGAGTTATTTT
>Ga0315905_10003534_pt1 | contig 16105 bp, 12 predicted proteins | sample LakEriMetagenome_5_FD_203522 | JGI IMG/M metagenome (GOLD analysis project Ga0315905, IMG submission 203522) | Freshwater fungal communities from buoy surface, Lake Erie, Ohio, United States - Buoy 4 MA121 | ecosystem: Environmental > Aquatic > Freshwater > Lake | place: USA: Lake Erie, Ohio... | reverse complement strand
GTTTACCTCTATTTGATCGTGGGCTCCATGCTGGTCGGAGTCCGGGCCCTCCACAACCAGGTCTCGCTCAAGACGCTGGTGCAGCAGCCGATCAATCTGTGCGTGATGGGAGTGACCGTGGCCTGTGCGACCAGTCACCTGTCTGTCGGATATATCGGGGGAGCCGTCGCGAGCTTCACGATGATGGCCAAGGTCTGTCTGTATTACCTGATGCTGGTCGCCACGGTGAACACGCCTGAGCGACTGAGAACGTTTCTCTTCACCAGTGCCCTCTGCTCGATCTTCATGATCGGGTACAGCATCTCTGACTACCATAAGTTCGTGGATGAGTACGGAGGCCGACCCGATATCTGGGAACTCAAGAATCGGGAACGCGATCTGAAGCCCGGCGAGAAGCCCGAGCTCCGCCATGTGCCCGAGAACGATGTGATCAACATCGAAGGCGAAGGCGAATGGTACTTCCGCATGTGTGGCCTGGGGATCTTTCACGACCCCAATGACATGGCCCAGCTGATCGTCATGACGGCGATCCTCTGCCTGTACTTCATGACTGATCCCAAGCTGACGGGGATTCGCTATCTGTGGATTCCCGCTCTGGGGGTCTGTCTGTACGGTCTGCTGCTCACGCATTCTCGCGGGGGTATCCTGGCCTCGGGGGTGGCGTTTCTGATCTGGCTCTCGACCCGCTACGGCGGCAAAGTGGCGATGGCGATCGGAGCGATGGGGGCCATGGTCGTTCCCGTGGCACTGGGACGCCAAGGCAATATCAACATCTCCGGAGGAACCGGACAGCAGCGTATCCAGCTGTGGGTCGATGGATTGAATCAGCTGCAGACCAGCAAGCTGTTCTTCGGAATCGGAGAAGGCAAGTACGCCGACATTGCGGGACTGGTCGCACACAATTCGTACGTGCATGCCTTCGTCGAGTTGGGGCTGTTTGGCGGAATCCTGTTCGTCGGATGCTTCTTTATCCCGGCGTATGCGGTTTGGCAGATGACCCGCCATCCCCAGCTGATCGAGAACACCGAACTCAAGCGGATGATGCCGTACCTGGCCGGGATGGGCGCGGGGTGGTGCATGTCGATGGCCTCGCTGTCACGCTGTTACATGCCAGCTACCTACATGATCTGCGGCACAATGGCCGTGTTCCTGAATCTCGTCGGGTTCTATCGCCGACGCCCCCGTCCGTTCCTGCAGCTGGACCACCAGCTGCTGCAGAAGGTCTCATTCGCCGGCGTCGGAGTGCTGGCGGCATTCATGGTCTTCGTTCGTCTCTTTGCGCGGTACTGACACAGTTCACCGAGGTCACTACGTGATGTCTCATCCCACCATCAGCGTCATCATGCCCGCCTATAACTCGGCGGCCTTCATCGCGCGCTCGATCGAAAGCGCCCAGCGCCAGACCGTTCGTCCGCTGGAGATCATCGTGATCGACGATGGCTCCAAGGATAATACCGCCGAAGCAGCTGCCCGCTGCGGGGACCTGGTCCGCGTGCTGCGTCAGCCGAACGGTGGCCCGGCGGCCGCCCGCAATCACGGAGCCCGCGAGGCCCGGGGCGAGTGGCTGGCCTTCCTGGATGCCGACGATGCCTGGATGCCGAACAAGCTGGAGCGGCAAGTCTCCGTCATCGAGGACGATGTGACTCTGGTCCACGCCCTCTGCTTCCAGGGGAAGCCGTGTCATACGGCTCCGGCAGAGATCGACTTTGCCCGTCTCTGGCAGGGCAATCCGATCGCCACATCGAGCGTGCTGCTGAGAAAGTCGGCGTTCAACGAAGTCGGAGGCTTCGATGAAGACCGCTCGATTATGGCGGTCGAAGACTACAACCTGTGGCTCAAGCTGGTTCATCGGGGCGGAGTCGTGCGCCTGATCGCCGAGCCACTGATCGACTACACCCCCGGCCCGGACAATCTCTCAGGGCAGTTTGCCCGCATGCTGCGAAGCGAGCTGAACAACGTCGAGAAAATCCGGCAGGTGTGCCAGTTGTCCGACGACCTGGTGCAGGCCAAACAGGCTTCGATCTATGCCGAGTGGGGCGAAGCCCTGTTTCACTCTCGGCATCTGAAAGAGGCCCGCGAATGCTTTGCCCAGGTGCTGCGACGCCGTCCCTCGCTCCGCACGTTCGTCCGCTATGCCGCAGCCTTCATGCCCGCCTCGGTCCTGAACGCGCGACGCGCACTGGCCGAGCGGCTGAAGGCTCCCGCCAAGTCGAGTTCTCACCCGGTGATTTAATCGGTTCTCCCCCGAGAAGCCATGTCCCTGAAACTCAACATCCTGGCCAGCTGGATCGCCCATGTCATCATGGTCGCGATCGGCTTCTACATGGTGCCGTATGTGCGGAACACGCTTCCGAACGGAGACTATGGAGTGTGGGTGTTCGTCAACTCGCTGGCCAGCTACTCCAGTCTGCTCTACATGGGGATGGGGGCCACCGTCTGCCGGTATGTCGCCCGCTACCACACTCAGAAGGACTGGGACACGCTGAATCGTTTCGCCAGCACGGTGTTCTCGATCTTCTCGGGAACCGCCGGGATCGTGATGCTGGCGGCTCTGGGACTCAGCGTGGCTGCGCCCTGGATCGGTCGCTTTGGAACGACGCCGATTCGCGATGTGCAGTGCGTCATTCTGCTGAATGGGCTGTCGACCTCGATCGGTATGGTCGGTGCCGTATTCGGCGGAGCCTTGATCGGTGTTCAGCGCACGGGACTGAAGCGAACCATCGAAGTGAGCTGTGGGGTCCTGCGTTTCCTGCTGGTGCTCGCCTGTCTGAAATGGCGTCCGGCGCTGACGACCCTGTCCGTTCTGTTCTGCGGCATTACTGTGCTGGAGAACCTGCTGCTGTGGACCAGCGCTCGGCGACTGATCCCGACGCTGCAGGTCAGGTGGTCACTCGCCACCCGCGAGAGCTTTGCCGAGTGCTTTGGCTTCAGCGGATACACAGCCCTGGCCCAGATCGCCGAACAGCTGATCTATGTGACGGACACAGTCGTGATTGGTCTGGCTCTGGGGACCGGTCAGATTGAGCCGTACTATTTTGCGCTGCGGATCTGTCAGATGATTCAGGAGCCGCTGGCTATCCTGGGCGAAGTGGTCTTGCCGCGGGCCAGTGAGCTGCATGCTCGCGGGTGCCATGAGGACCTGGCCCGGGTGATCTACCGGCTGGCGGCGCTGTCGTTCATGCTGGTCGCGGGAGTTGCGATCGGAGCCACCTACTTCGGAGGGATGCTGCTCGAATGCTGGATCGGCCCTGGACTCGCACAGAGCCATCGCATCCTGATCATTCTGATGGCGGCTCAGGTGGTCTCGCAGCCGACGCTGGTGCTGCGGCGGACGATGGTCGGGATGGGGATCGTGAAGGTTCCCGCCCTGATCGACATCGCCGAGGCAGTCATCAATCTTGTGCTCTCGCTGATCCTGGTCTTCCACTGGGGGATCGAGGGAGTGGCCTGGGGCACGTTCTTCCCCCTGGTCGTTATTGAACTGCTCGTGTTCCTGCCATTCGCCTGCCAGGCGATCGGCATTCGCAAGCGCGATCTGCTGATGAATTCAATCGCACCTTGTCTGCTGCCACTGCTCGCCCTGTGGGGCTACAGCCACTACGTCTTCCAGCAGGCTTACCCCACAGGCTGGGTCACACTGATCGCGATTGCCGCTGGCGGCGCGGGAGTTCTGGGAGTTGCCAGCCTGCCAGTGCTGTGGCTGCTGAGGCGGGAATCCAGACTTGCCGAACGGGCTCCACTGCCGGTGCCTCAGGGAGAATAAGCTCCGCCCGGCAACACAGACCACGAACATCTGACAGGCCCATGGAACCGCCCACTGAAAAGCGATGACCACCACACTCACCCCACCGACCATCGCCGAAGGCACTCAGCCCGTGGCGCTCAGGCTGCGCGTGGTGGAATCGAGCCAGGCTGAAGAAACACTGACTCTGTGGCGGGACCTGGAGCAACAGATCGGGACAGTTCCGCTGACAGCTAGCGAAGCCTGGACGCGAGTCTGGCTCAAACACTATGGCGACACTGTCCGTTACCGCTTTCTGATCGCGGAGTCGTCAGACGCGGATCGTTCCGACCCCCACCTGAACATGGGGCTCCGCTCGAAGTCCACCTGCGGGATTGCCCTCGTCACCGAGAGTGAAGAACCCAAAGCTCCACTCTTGAAACTGTCGACACGTCATCTGGGCACTGCGGGCGATCCTCCGTCGGAAGGCGTCGTTGTCGAATACAACTCCCTGCTGGCAGCCTCCGAACATCGGCCACTCTTCGTTCGAGCGGTCGCCACTTGGCTGACCACGGAGGCGAGGGGTGATGTCGTCTGCCTGGATGGGTTCACGAAGGATGACGCAGCCGAGATCGCGAGCGACTGGCACCCGGTCGAGGTGCGTGAGCGGGAATCGAAGTATCTCGATCTCGATGCCGTGCGAGCTAGTGGTAGCGATCTGATCTCCTCGCTCGGGCGCAGCACGCGGGCCAACCTGCGGCGCAAGCTTCGCGACTATGGCGATCTGCAGATCGAATGGGCGGAATCACTGTCGCAAGCGAACGAGATATTCTCCGACCTGATCGAACTCCATCAGGCCCGCTGGGTGGCTGCTGGACAGCCTGGCGCATTTCACAGCTCGCGCTTCACGGGATTCCAAAAATCACTGCTGCAGGAGTTGTTCCCGACCGGCCGCTGCGTGCTGTTCCGTGTGAGGCATCAAGGCGCCACGGTCGGATGCCTGCTGCTGCTAAACGACCGCGGACGGCTGCTCGACTATCTGTCCGGGCTGGCCGACTTCGAACAGAAGCCCAGCCCCGGACTGATCTCGCACTACTTGTGTCAGTGCGAAGCCCTGAAACGCGGCTACTCCGCCTACGACTTCCTCGTTGGGGACAAGCGGCACAAAGACAACCTGTCGACGCAGACGCAGATCCTGACCTGGACCCGCTGGGCCCGGCCGATCTTGAAGAATCGTGTTGTTGAGGTTCTCACGAAGCTGAAACGCACGCTCATCAAGAGTCCAACACAAGCCCAGGGGTTGCAACCCCTGGGCGTTCCGACCGCTCCTTCCACACGGGAGCAGGAGTAACCATGCCGCTCGTGGCGACAGACCTATCGACTGCTCTTCCCGCCCGTGACAGCGGCGGAGACCGCATTCGCATCTGCCATGTGAGTATGACTCTGCTGACCGGCGGGCTGGAGCGATTGCTGGTCGAGTTTGCGAAGCACCACGACTCGCAGAGGTTCGATCTGCGGTTTGTCTCGCTGGCCGAACTGGGACCGCCCGCGGACGAGCTTCGTCGCCTGGGGTTCCAGGTCGAAACGGTCGACCTGCCCAAACGCGGCAAGCTGGCCGCCTTGCGTTCGCTGCGGAATCGCTTGCGGAATGACCGGGTCGACATCGTCCACACGCACAACACCTATGCCCATTTCTACGGCAGCATGGCCGCCTCGTGGGCCGGTGTAAAGACGGTCATCAACAGCCAGCACGGTCGGGGCTGTGGACCACGTAAGAAGGACAAACTGCTATTCCGGCTGGCCAATCTGAAGGCCGCTCGCGTGGTCGGCGTCTCCGAAGATGCCGCTGCCCTCTGCCGGGGGGAAGACCCCTGGGCTGCAAGTAAGACCAAGGTGATCTGGAACGGGATCGACACTTCGCGATTCGTTTATCGCGGTCCGGCCCCGTCTCCAATAGCCATCTCGGTGGCCCGCCTGTCTCCGGAGAAAGACTTCCCCACACTGCTCCACGCCGTCGCGATCGTGGTGCGCAGCGTGCCGGACTTCAAGCTGCTGATGATCGGCAACGGAGCCGAACGGGCCAAGCTGGAAGCACTGACCAAGACACTCGGCATCGAAGCGAACGTCGAGTTCCTTGGCGAACGATCGGATGTTCCGGAACTGCTGGCTCGGGCCGGGTTCTTTGTCTCGTCCTCCAAGAGTGAAGGGATCTCGCTGACGATTCTGGAAGCGATGGCTGTCGGTCTTCCCGTGGTCACAACGCGCGTCGGCGGCAATCCCGAGATCGTCGTCGAAGGCCAGACCGGCCACCTGGTCCCTGATCAGAATCCCGAGGCCCTCGCAGCTGCGATGCTGCAGATGCTGGACCACCGCGACATGTGGCCCGCGATGGGGGAACTGGGACGTCGGCGAGTCGAACAGCAGTTCGAGATCCGCACGATGATCCGCCAGTACGAGGAGCTGTACAGCGAGATCCTCAAGAGCCGCTAGCCGTAGGACGGGCACATTTGCCCGTCCGGGAAACAACTCCGCACGGACGGGCAGATGTGCCCGTCCTACGACTCCACCAACCATGACTCACACCACTCCCCCACGAATTCGCATGGCCCTGATCGGCTGTGGCCAGATCGCGGACGCACACCTGCAGGAAGCTGCCAAGGTGAAGTCCGTTGAAGTGGTTGCGGTCTGCGACATGCACCTCGACCTGGCCAAGCAGGCCGCGGCCCGGTTTAAGGTGCCAGGAGTCTACTGCGATCTCGACCGGATGCTGGCTGAAGTCCGGCCCGATGTCGTGCACATCACGACCCCTGCCCACACGCACGGACCGCTCACACTGAAGGCTCTCGCCGCTGGTTGTCACGTCTATGTCGAGAAGCCGTTCACGCTCGACGCCCACGAAGCAGAGACCGTCGTCGCCGCAGCTGAAGAGCATGGCAAAACCCTCTGCGTGGGGCACGATCAGCTGTTCGATCCGACCTGGCTCGATTGCAAGGCCCGCATCGCTGCTGGCCAGATCGGCACGGTGCGGCACATCGAGTCGACGCTCGGCTACCCGATCTCGGGCCAGTTCGGAGCCCTGGTTGCTGGCGACCCCAAGCACTGGGTCCGCAAGCTGCCGGGCGGGCTGTTCCAGAACACGATCTCGCACCCGCTGTACCGCATTCTCGATCTGCTGCCCGATTCGCATCCTCGAGTCGAGGCCCGCTGGGACCGGAAGAAGTTCGATTTCCCGACAGAACTGTGGGTTCAGCTGCGAGGAACTGAGGTGACCGGATCGCTCACCTTTACGAGCAGCGTCTACGCCCAGCGGGTCACGCGGGTCTACGGTGACAAGGGGATGTTGGAAGTCGACTTCGACGCTCAAACGATCCGCCGCCATGCGGCTCCGAAGCTGCCTGGTGTCTTCGGCAAGCTGGAAGTCCCGTTCCGCCAGTGGCGCGAAGGAGCCCGCAACCTGCGTCGCAACCTGTGGCGATTCCTGAAGAGTGAGATCCACTACTTCGGCGGGATGCGGAACCTGATGACGGAGTTCTACCGATCGATCCAGACGGGCGGCCCGCTGCCGATTGAACATGCCGAGATCGTGCGCGTGACGCGGATCATGGATGAGATCTTCGCGGACTGCCGGTTGCGAGAGGCCGATGCCTGTGAGCCCGTGGGACTTCTGCAGGAGATTGCATAATGAAGGTCTTCGTCACCGGCGGTACGGGCTTTCTCGGTCGGCGTGTCGTGAAGGCACTCTGTGAGGATGGGCTGCGCGTTCGCTGTCTCGTTCGCCCTAGCAGCGATGTTTCCGCACTTCGCGATTTTGTAGGGCCGGATCATTGGCCCGCAGTCGAAGTCGTGGCAGGCGAGTTGTCCGATGTGGACTCTTGCCGCAAGCTGATCGATGACTGCGATACCGTCGCACATGTTGCAGCCGCGCTGGGCGGCAGCACAGCTGTCATGTTCCTGAACACGGTGATCCCGACGCGGCATCTGCTCACAGCTGCGGCACAGGCAGGGGTGAGACGGTTCGTGCAGGTCAGCTCGTTCGGCGTCTATGGAGCCGCCGGGCTCTCGACGGGGGCGTTGCTCAATGAGGCGACACCGCTCGATCCGCATCCGGAGTTGCGCGACCCGTACTCGTACAGCAAGATCGTGCAGGAACAGGTCGCCTGGGAGGCCCGGGCTCAGACCAACTTGCCGCTCGTCATCATCCGTCCGGGCGTGATCTTCGGTCCCGGCCGGGGAGTTCTCAGTGGTCGCGTGGGGCTCAATCTCGGTCCGCTGCTGATCCGCATGGGCGGCAGCCAGACGCTGCCGTACACCTATGTCGACAATTGTGCCGCTGCCATCCGGCAAGCGGTGATCGCCGAAGGGATCGACGGCGAAGCGTTCAACATTCTGGATGACGGGCTGCCAACAGGCTCTCAGCTGGTCCGCAAGATGCGTCGCGCGGGTAAGAAGGTTCGCTCGCTGTGGGTGCCTCGTCCGCTGATCGGCCCGCTCTCCAGCGTCTACGAGTGGTACAGCCGCTGGTCTCAAGGTCAGTTGCCGGGCGTGATTACCCGCTACCGAAGCGACTCGATGTGGAAGAAGCTCAAGTACTCGAACGAGAAGGCCAAGACCCAGCTCGGCTGGCGACCGCATGTGACGTTTGATGAGGCGTTCGAGCGATCTCTGGCGGAGGGACGGGCATGAAGTTCCTGTTCATCAGCGAGACTTTTCCGGATGCCGATCATCCGACCACCGGGACCTACAACCTGGCCCTGTGCCGAGAGCTGGCCCGCGATCATGAAGTGCGCGTGATCTCGCCTCGCAGCTGGGTCGATGTCCTGCGTGGCAAACGATACCGTATGCCGGCGGAGCTGCGACATTCGGGGATCGAAGTGCGTTATCCGACGCGCTGGTACACGCCGAACTTCGCGCAGAAGCATTACGGTGGCCAGATGTGGTGGTCGATCGGCGGAGCGCTCCGCGATCTGACACACGACTGGAAGCCAGATGCAGTGCTCTCGTACTGGGCCCATCCCGATGGTGAGTGCGGACTGCGGGCCAGCCAGAAGTTCGGGGCTCCGTGCGCGGTGATCGTCGGCGGGACCGATGTGCTGATCCTGCCCAACATGCCGGGACGCGGTCCGTGCGTCCGCCGCGTGCTGACCGACTCTGATGCGGTGATCACGGTGAGTGACGGGCTCAAGACCGCCTGTGATGCACTGGGGGCAGCCTCGGGACGCGTGGTGACGATTCGGCAGGGGATTGATCCGGACGTGTTTCATGTCGGGGATCAGGCTGAAGCGCGGCGGCGGTTGGGGCTGATTGAGGCGAGAGCCAGCACGGAGGCAGGTCTGACTAATTCGTCCGATCCACTCTTACGCTCAGGCACCCTCACCCCCAGCCCCTCTCCCGGGGGGAGAGGGGAGCAGGAAGCTCTTTTGGTGTGGGTGGGGCGGATGGTAGGGCTGAAGCGGGTCGATCTGCTGATTCAGGCCACGCGGATGCTCAAGGAACAAGGCCGCCGGGTGCGGGTCTGCCTGCTGGGCAGTGGCCCGTGTCGCGACCAGTGGCAACAGCTCGCTCAATCGGAAGGGGTGGCGGACCAGATTCAGTTCATGGGGCCCGTCAGCCACGATCAGCTGGCCGACTGGTACCGGGCTGCGGATCTCACAGTCCTCTGCAGCGAATCGGAAGGGTTGCCGAATGTCCTGCGCGAGTCGGTGGCTTGCGGGACTCCGTTTGTCTCAACCGATGTCGGCAGCATCAAAGAGATCGCCGATCCGGATTACTCGGAGCTGGTTCCCAAGCACGATGCAGCTGCACTGGCTCGTGGAATCGAGACGGTGCTGAGCGGCCCCCACCGCGCAGCCGCTCAGAACTACCAGCCCCGGACCTGGAGCGAAACCGCTCGCGATACGGTTTCGCTGTTTGAAGAGCTGATCGCGAGTCGAAAGTCCCAGGGGTTGCAACCCCTGGGCTTGGCCCCTTCTCTAACCTCTCACCCCTGACCTCTAACCCCTCCCGACTTCCCATGTCCCGACGCAAACGAGTTCTCTTTGTGGCCTACTACTTCCCGCCGGTGGGGGGAGTTTCGGTCCATCGCGCGACGAAGTTCGTCAAGTACCTGCCCGAGTTCGGCTGGGACTGCTCGGTGCTGACCGCTTCGAACCCGTCGGCTCCGATGTTCGATGAGAGCCTGCTGCAGGACATTCCGCCCAACACGATCATCCGCAAAGCCAAGACCTACGAGCCGGGTTATGCCGTCAAGAAGATGGTCTCGGCCTCCGCTCCTTCAGGACAGGCTCCGGGGATCAAGCAGCGGCTGACGGGGCTCGCCAAGTCGGTCGTCCGCTCGGTTGGGAACTTTGTGCTGCAGCCTGATCCGCAAATTCTGTGGCGGCCGCAAGCCTTGAAGGCGGGGCTCAAGCTGTTGCAGGAGGTGCCGCACGATGCGATCGTCGCGACGGGGCCACCGTTCTCGTCGCTGTGCCTAGGAGCGACGCTCTCCCGCAAGTCGGGCGTGCCGTTGATGCTCGATTACCGTGATGAATGGAGCATCAGCAACAGCTACTGGGAAAATAAGAAGCAGGGCCGGTTCGCCAACTGGGTCCAGACGCGGATGCAGCATAACGCCATCCGGGCCGCCAGCATGCTGCTGGCCACCACACCATCGAGCGCTGCCGCTGTCGCGGAAGTGGCTGAGGAGGCGGGTTGCCGTGTGCCTTCGAAGTTTGTGTACAACGGCTTCGACCCCGACGATTTTGCAAGCCACGATCCGGCACGAGTTGCTCGTAAGGATTATGGCCGGGGCACCGATCTCTATCGCATGTCGTTCGTCGGCACGCTGTGGAATCTGAATTCGATCACTCCGCTGGTCGAGGCCATCATCCGTCTGGCGGAAACCAACCCCGAACTTGTCAGCCGACTCGAACTGGTCTGTGCTGGCCGCAAGACAGCCGATCAGGACGCCCAGCTCGACCGACTCCAGGGGCTGCCGTGCCATCTGGTTCGATTGCCGTTTGTCGAGCACTCCGAAGCGGTCCAGTTGATGCAGTCGAGCGATTCGCTGCTGATGCTGAATGCGGACCTGCCCGAGACCAAGCGGATCATCAATGCGAAGGCGTTCGAGTATGTGGCCGCCCGGCGACCGGTGTTTGTCGTGGCTCCCGAGGGGGACGTGTGGGACATCCTGCGCGACCTGCCGGGAACGGTGCTGTGTGTTCCGAGTGCCGTCGACCTGATGAGTGAGAAGCTGGCGATTGAGATTGAGCGTCATCGCTGCGGCGTGAACTTCGATGATGCGCACTGGGAGATTGGCCGCTTCGAACGGCGTCATCTCGCGGGTCAGCTGGCTGGGCTTCTGGATGAAATGACTTGTCATCAACCGGTGACCGAACTGTGCGGGCGGGGGGCGTGATGGAGTCGTTTGCCTGCCTGATGTATCACAACGTCGTCCGGGATGGTTCGCTCAGCGGACCGTCGCCGGAGTGGGCTGCGCTCAGCCCTTCGATCCTCAGCTACTTTGTCGAGGAGCAGACGTTTGCCGAGCATGTGGCGGCACTGAAGACAACTGTGAAGCTTGTGACGTTGCAGCAGGTCCGCGAGTTCTACGCCGTAGCGGAACTCGCAAGAGTTCCGATGAATACCGGAAGTCTTGCGACTTCCGCTATGACTTCCAAAGCGGCGCTGTTGACCTTCGACGATGGCTGGGCGGGGACACTGCATCTGGCGGCTCCGATCCTGAAGGAAGCCGGGGCGGAGGCCACGGTCTTTGTGACGACCGACCTGATTGACAAGCCGGGGTTCCTCACACACTCCGAACTCGCCAATCTGCCGAAAGAGCTGCAGGTCGGCTCGCATACCAAGACGCACTGCTTCCTGAATGAGTTACCGGAGAACCGGATTCGTGAGGAGCTGCGCGTCTCGAAGCAGGTGCTGGAGGAGGCCACCGGGCGCGAGATCGACACGATCAGTATTCCGAATGGAGCTGTCGATAAGCGGGTGAAACAGATCGCGGCAGAGGTGGGATACCGCCTGGTATTCACGTCCGAGGTCCACAGCAACACGCGGCAGGCGGGGCCGCTGGAGATCGGGCGGGCTGCGGTGCGGACGAGTACGTCGCCCCAGCAGATCCTGCAGTTTGCTCAAGGCGAGTACCGCCGTGAGTCGTGGCGACGGCTGATGCTGGGGCTCCCGAAAACGATCCTGGGGCCCGGGCGCTATCGCCGCCTGCGGGCGCGGCTGCTGGGTGAGCAGGGGGGCCAGCTGGAGATGGCCGATCTGGTCGTGGGCCGGTAGACAGCCTCGTTTTCTGATATTATTTGACGACGCGATAACGAAGTCTCGACACGATATTCGCGACCTGCCTTTGTGTACTCCGCCTCTCGGGAGGGCGAGGCTCCGGCCGAGCCGCATGCGCGGATGGATGGTTATCCTCAGTTGCGGCTCAGCCGGAGCTTCGCCCTCCCGCCAGACACGCATCCGATCTTGTATGACTCGTCCCTCGATCCAGGAGACCACACATGTTGCGTATTGTGAATTGCATCCTGCTTCTGAGTCTGATCAGCCTTCCGCGGATGGTCTCTGCAGAGGACCCGCTCTGGGGAGCCCTCGAAGGGCGATTCCAGATCGACCGCCTAATCGAGGTTCCCCCGATCTCGAAGGCGGGGAACGCACAACTCAAGGACAAAGAGGTCTGCGGTAAGCTCGACATCCCGGACGAATCGCTGGTGGTGAATGCCGCGAACCTGGGGATCGCGAACATCTTTGTGTTTCTGCCGAAGGCACCGGGGCAGATTCACCCCGATCTCGTTGAAGTCAAAGAGCCGGCGATCTTGAAATGCGAGAACTGTCGGTTTGTCCCGCACGTCATGACGATCCGAACCGTGCAACCTCTGCGTGTCCAGATGAACGACAAGGTTGCACACAATGCACATTTCAGTCCGATTGCAAGCTCCGTCGGTAGTATCGCTTTTTCTCCTGGGCAGGAACGAACGACGACCTTTGATCGTCCCGAGCGTATTCCAATGATGACGACTTGTGACATTCACTCCTGGATGAACTGCTACATCACCATCTTCGACCACCCGTACTGTGCCATCACTGACAAGGGCGGCAAGTTCCGCCTCGAAAAGCTCCCCGCTGGGCCGCATTCCTTCCGAGTCTGGCACGAGCGCTGCGGCTGGATCATCCGCGAATGGAAGGTCACGATCGAGCCGGGCCAGACCACCACCATGCCTGTCGAAACGGTCACGGCCGAGAAGCTGAAGGTCATGACTGCTCCCTGATCGTCTGCTGGTCATAGCGTCCTGTTGCCAATCGGCAACACAGCTTATTGGCCTCCTGGCAGCGATCTCTCTGGTTTAGGCTGCAGACAGCGGAAAGAGTATGGGCAGGAAGCGGAGTCGCAGTTCGTGCGCCTCGGTTTCCAGTCAAACAGCACTTGAACTCTGACGCGGAGAGAGCAATGCAGTGGTGGGTTCATTGGGGGATGCAGTACCTCCTGGCCAAGACACCGGGGGGAGAACTGGTCCATCAGCTTCTTCAGGAGAAAGTCGGACAGCTTCGGAATCTGGAACAGGGAAATCAGTTCGACAATGCGATCAAGATTCTGGGCCTGGCCACAAAACACGGGGGCGACCTGAAGGGCAAGCGGGTGGTCGAGTTCGGAACCGGCTGGGTTCCCGCCATTCCCGTGGCTCTGGCAATCGCGGGCTGCGAGATTCACACGTTTGATGTATCGTCGCTGTCCAAGCCGGAGTACCTGCAGCGGACGCTGCGAGCCTGGGAGCCCCGGCTGCAGAAACTGGCTGATGCCACGCAGCAATCGATTTGCGAGATCGCCGAGCGCTGGGAACAGCTGGCCCGGCACGATGATCTCGAGTCGCTATGCCGGGCAACGGGCGGAGTAGCCCTCGCTCCGTGCGATACCACGAAGCTTCCTGACGAGAGCGGGACTTACGATCTGTCGGTGAGTAATCTGGTCTTTCAATGTGTGCCCGAGTCGCTGGTGGTCCCGGTTCTGCGGGAGTCCGCTCGCCTGCTCAAGCCATCTGGGCTGGCTGTGCATCGCATGCACCTGACGGATGAATATACGCGGAACGACCCGCAGCGCCATGATCTGGACTTCCTGAAGCTTGATCGAACGACCTGGGACCGCTGGTTCAATCACCGGCTCAAGGTTCAGAACCGCTGGCGCGCCTCGCAGTTCATTCAAGCTTTTGAAAAGATCGGGCTGACTCCGATCGAAGTGATCCAGCGCTGTCAGCAATCGGATATCGACTATGTCCGCTCGCTCGATGTGGCATCCGAGTTCCAAGGGATGGCCGAACTCGATCTGGCATCGATCGCGTTGACAGTCACACTGCAAAAGCCACCCGTCACGGCTCCGCATCCGGGCCTTTACCGGCTCCTGCCGGTTGCGGAAGAAGGAGGGCTTGCGAGCGACGACCCGCTTCGGCGTGAATTTGAGTCTCGGGGGAGCACAGAGGATTCCCAAACGGGTCTGCTGCGCGCGGTATGAGGCCTCGGGCGATTTCGCTCCTCGACCTGGACGGCAGAATTCTGTCGAATTCCGCTACTCGAGTTCGCTGTAGTCGATCTCAAACAGCTCGTTCGCGCCCTGCATGCTGCCGGACTTGAAGCCTTTGGTGAACCACTTGGCTCGTTGGCGAGACGAGCCGTGTGTGAACGACTCGGGCTGGACGTAGCCTTTGCTCATCTTTTGCAGGTTGTCATCGCCAATCTGCTTGGCACAGTTGATCGCTTCCTCGATGTCGCCGCTCTCGAGCATGTCTCGCATTTCGTTGGCGTGATGAGCCCAGACCCCGGCCAGATAATCCGCCTGCAACTCCAGCCGGACTGAGTACTGGTTCTCCTTCGGAGTCCCACGCATCTGATCGACCTTCTCAGTAATCCCGAGCAGGTTCTGGACATGATGGCCGACCTCGTGGGCCACGACGTAGGCCTGTGCAAAATCACCGGGAGAGTTCAGCTGCCTTCGCATCTGCGTGTAGAACGCCAGGTCAAGATAAACTTTCTGATCTGCCGGGCAGTAGAACGGACCGACAGCCGCAGAGGCGTTTCCGCACGCTGAAGCAACGCTGCCGGTGAACAGCTTCAGTTTGGGCTCTTGATATCTGGAACCCATCTTTTTGAATTCGGCGTGCCAAACGTCTTCTGTGTCCTTCAAAACCACACCGACGAACTTGGCCAGGGCTTCTTCCTCGGGGCTGAACTGTTGGTTCGCGTTATCCGGGGCAACTTGCTGTTGGGCAGGAGCCTGTTGCCCTTGCATGAAGACCTTGAAGGCTTTGGCAGGGTCCCCAGTCAAGAACCAGACGACCAAGGCCAAGACGAGCGCGCCCATTCCGCCGCCTAGCGCCATCGGTGCCGGGCCGCGTTGCCGACGACCATCCTCGACATTGCGACTCTCTTCTTGCCCATCAATGCGCATCGGACAGGTTCCTGTTCGGTGAGGTATTTCCAGCGGATCGATTCTCCGCAGGAGCAAGCGGAAGGGCAAGGCACTTTGCGAGGGGGAGGTTGGGGTGGACCACTGATCAGGTCCACGAATCACAACCCTCGAATTCCAGAATTGGGGGTGCTTCCGGGCCTCGCATTTCCTATGCTGAAATCGACTTTCCCGCCTGATCGGAGAGCAATGTCGTGAATGGATTCGTGCGTCGACCCTGGGATCTGCCTCAGAAGCTGATCACCCCGCTGGAAGTCTTTCGAGCAGCTCGCCCATCGCGGCGAGAGTTTCTGCTCGGACTGGGGGCATCCGCGCTAGCGCTGACCGGATGTGAGAAGCCGCCCACCGATGCCGAGCTCTCCGCAGCCGGGGCCTCGCCGATTGATGAATCGAAGTTCCCCGCCACTCGAAATACCCAGTTCGAATACGGTCGAACGGAGACTCTGCGGCGTGAGACCGAGCTGTTTGCGAACTTTTACGAGTTCGCTTCCTCGAAAAACGTGTACAAGTATGTCGGCGCGTTCAACCCGACACCCTGGTCGGTCGAGGTGACCGGCCTGTGCCGCAACCCCAAGACTTATGACCTCGATCAGCTGTTGTCGGCGTTTTCGCTGGAAGAGCGAGCTTACCGGCATCGCTGCGTCGAGACGTGGGCCATGTGTGTCCCCTGGACCGGGTTCCCGCTGGCGGCGCTCGTCAAAGCGGCCGATCCGTTGCCAACAGCCACGTTCGTGCGATTCGAGACCTTCATGCGGCCTGCTGAGGCGACGCAGCAGGAGGACAGCAACTATCCGTGGCCCTACCAGGAAGGGCTGACGATCGCCGAAGCTACCAACGAGCTGGCCTTCATTTCGACCGGCATCTACGGAGCCCCGCTGCCCAAGCAGAACGGAGCTCCGGTGCGGCTCGCGATTCCCTGGAAGTATGGATTC
>Ga0315905_10003533_pt1 | contig 16105 bp, 14 predicted proteins | sample LakEriMetagenome_5_FD_203522 | JGI IMG/M metagenome (GOLD analysis project Ga0315905, IMG submission 203522) | Freshwater fungal communities from buoy surface, Lake Erie, Ohio, United States - Buoy 4 MA121 | ecosystem: Environmental > Aquatic > Freshwater > Lake | place: USA: Lake Erie, Ohio... | reverse complement strand
AGGTAAAGTTGGTCCAATTTTTATACTCGTAAATGTACTTTGCCACTGTTTAAAGTTAATATTGCGGCAAATATAGTCATTATTCTCCGCAAATATGCGGCAAATAATCATAGTTTTCTCCGCAAGTGAACCTTGTATAAAGTCGGTTTAATTGTAAGTACCCCTTTTTCCAGACAGCTTTAAAGTGTTAAGTTAGGGATAAGATTTGTTGTTTGCGTTCGGACGGTGTTTGGTTTTGAAGGGCTTCATGAGGTCGTCTTTGGTTGTATTCTTCCATCCATTCTTTTGTCAGGGCTCGTACTTCTCGGATATCGGTAAAGAGGTAAGCATCGAGAATGGCTTCGCGGTAGACTCGGTTAAACCTTTCTATTTAACCCTCTGCATAGGCCTTCCAGAGCACGTATGATGCGCTTGGACGAAAGGGATGTGTCGATCTCAATAGCCAAGGCTTCGCGCGTGCAATCGTCCATCACATTGAATGTTCGGAACTTTCGAACACCCATCAAGCTGTCACTCATAAAGTCCATGCTCCATCTTTGATTGACTTAAAACCGTAGGTGGGGTGTTGTCCGGACAAGTCCTGCAACAACGCTACGATTTCGCTATCATCTTTGGTACTTTGATAGTAGTACTGAGATCGAGGTATGGATGCCATTTTGCAGGGCCTGCTCACCGGTACGCCGTAATCGCGCACCAATTCCTCGGCTATTTGCCGCTTGGTGGCAGGGCCCAGCCTTTTTTTGAGAACAAGTCCCTTAAGGCCTGGTTATCGATCGCCAAAAAGGCAGGGGCAGTTATAATTTATTCGATGGAAGTTTGAAAATACGAAAGCTAAGGACCCAAAACCGCTTGGGGTTCCAGACAGAAATCAAAATAAAACTTGCCAATAACTCAATACACCGGACTTTCTTTTCCCAACAAACCCGATAAACATCGATTAATAGCCCTCCGAATATCGTCAACTTCAGTTTCCCCTTGGCCCTCGGCAGTACATGAACAAACCTTGGTATTATTTTTTGCTGAAAGGAATTGAATCGTTACCTCAATTGTATAACCAAATCCCCTAGGACGACGACCGCTCTCACCGTAATTAATAATCAGGGTTTCATTAATCAACTCTGGTTTAAGCTCTGGTAATTGCATAAATCCTTCCTTCAAAAGAACCCCTGAAATCACTTCACTGGGATTTATACTTTTACTAGAACTTCCACCGTAAACCCCGTATTGGTTACCATAAACAGCTCCTGAACTAGAATTAATTCGATTGGTGGGTGTTATGTAGATGTATTTATAATTCTCAATTTTATCCACCCTGATAATTGAAACTTGTTGCAAAGGCGCACATCCTGAAAATAAGAACAAGAAAATGCAGATTGGCTTAAATCTCATTAAATATCAAATTGTATATCAATGCTCAAGATATATGTTGTTAAATATAAGAACTAAATTACCAAAAATTCTAGGGAACTATATTGAACTCTATCGCAGAGATATGGATGCCATAATGTGTAGATGTGCCCGATAGCGCAGATTGGTAATTTATTATTTTGACCAGTTCGCCTTCAGTGAGCCAAATTGGCATTGTAATATTATGACCAAGTATAGATAAAACATAATCAATATAATTAGGGCAATTAATACAATTATTTGTATAACTTCCGATATTATAAACAAGATGCCCATTTGAATTAACATTCCCAAAAGTACTTTGGGAACTATTCAATTTAAGAGGGCCGATTTGCACTGGCGCTTCATAGCTATAACCCAATGAGTAATAACAAAGGCCTGGGTAACTAAAAGTATCGCAACCAACTTTCCAAATCCGAAAGGTTGCCAAAATATTTGTGTTCAGAGATTCAATTTTCAAAACCTTACCCTGTGGAACCGTATAATTTGCACCACTCGTAAAATTCAAAACACGATTAAATTGAAGATTGCCTCCTTGGCAAAATGCCTCTGAAAACGAGAATAGTAATGAAAAAATAATAACTGGCAGTTTCATAATCATGGCGTTTGAGAAAATTCAAGAATAGAATAAAAATAATTACAATCATTACATCCGCTCCACCCTCCTGGATCTCCAGATGATGTTAATATTGCACCTTCACTTAACCATATTGGGTTCCCTATATAAACCCTAGCACTTGTAAATCCATTTTCAGCCATTGCCAAACGGGTTCCGTTAATTAGTATAAATGGAATTCGCAAAGCCTGAGAATTGACTTGACATGAAGCTGAAACCGCCTCAAGTTTCCATATTTTTCCGATTGGCACTGTATCTCGAACCATTGAATTCGGATTGGAACATACCGAATAAAATCTAGATAAATTAATTACCCTTTCGAATTTGAGCTCAGCCTGCGCCATCAAATCTGCTGTATAAAAAAGAGTGAAAACAAAAACTAAAAAAAAATTTGTCTTCCGGATTTTTATTTGATTACTAAAATCCATCGGTCGTATAAATTAAAGTTTTTACGTGATTTAATTGCTGCGTTGAACTATTTGGAATGGGCACCGAATAGGTATTCCCATTGGAAAGGGTAATCACCATATTGTTGCCGGTATTGGTGATGCTCAAAATTCCTACCCCGTCATTCCCCGGAGCGCCTTGCACACCTTGAAGGCCCATAGGACCCGAAGGGCCTTGTGGGCCCGCAGGCCCAGGGGGACCGCCACCACTGTTCAGCGAATACAAGGCATAGGGAACACTCAGAAGTTCCGCGGTATTCACCACGGAGAAAGTGTTTCCACCCGTTGGATCGATTTCGGTGCGGAGGTAAACCATTCCCTGCGACCAATCAATGGAATCCATAGAACCCAGGATGGACTGCCCATTCCCAATTTTGACTGTTAGGAGACCCGTCGCGTTGGTATTGGCCTGATGCGTCTCCTTGAACAATTCCGGCGAATGGGGCGCAGATCCCCTCAAAAGGGTCACCCTCAGGCTGACATTGCGATTGGTTATCAAAGCACCCATCGAGTCCCTGACCACCGCTTGGTAATTGAACTTGCGAGGCAAAGCGGGACCCTGACCGCTTGAACTAACCGTCAAAGTGACAATATCCGATGTATCCGAACCACAATTGGGGGTAGTGACAATGCAGCGAAACAATTGATTGTTGTTTTGCAGGGAGGTATTGGCGACCGTCAGGGTTGAACTCGTCACCCCCGAGTATTGGCCGGCGTTGTACAAGTCCTGGAAACCAAAACCTGAGTTGGTTTGCCAATGGTGGGTGGCGGTACTGTCATTAGAAATTAATGTAAACAAAGAAGAACCATTGATATTAGATACGTAATTCAATGGCTGAGTGAGAATTATTGGGCTAGATAATCCAAGTGTAAGGCCACTTAATACAATTCTTTGGAAAAACTGAGCACCGTTATCTTCAAATAAGATAGAACTCAAAACTTTAATCGTATTAGTATCATTTACTGATATCCTAAGCATATCTAACCTATCAGATCCGGAATTGTATACATTAACCGTAGTCAAATTATTTATTGTATTGGTGTAGCTGTTTTGACGAAAATCTCGAATATCAGAGTTTCCTTGTAGTTCTTTTATTTGGGTGGTACCATCGCTAAATTGAAGTATTATTCTTGCGTGAATTCCACTCGGACTGCCCCAAAACGTGTTAATTAAAGAATATATATTCTTAACACCAGATTGTTGAATTGGTATCAAAACAGTTCGTGGGTTGGGACCAAATCCTACATTAGCGTTCCATGAAGTATTACCTTGAATTGGCAATTGAAAAGGGACATTTCCAAGGATCACATTGCCTCTAGGCATATTAAAGCCTTCCGATGCTAAGTTATAATTGATAACATTGGTGAGCGGTATCTCTCTGAAACAATTTGACTGAGCAAAAGAATTCAGATAAAACAAAACCAGGCAAGTCAGAAAAGTAAATTGTTTCATACTAAATATATATCAATATTTTGAATTAGAATGACCGAATAGGCAACACATATTGCAAATATGACATATTCTTTGTCCTTTGCTTTGGGGCTGATCCCAACAAATAGGACCAATAGCTATTATTACCTAGGGTTGAACTAGTTGGTATGACAATATAATATCCCATGGTTCCGGTTGGATCATATTCTCTCCATAACCCATTTTGGATAAGGTTCAGACTGATTAATTCACATTCCTGAAGGCTAGGCAGAAACCAATCCGAATAACCATCAAAAACAAAATTTGAACAAAAAATAGCAAAATTCATGGTATCTGAACATTGACTAACAATGTTCATGGTGTTTTGCATCCCCGAACCACAATTAACCGAAGTGGTAATTGGACAATTGGTGTGAGACCATCTCAAATTACCAGGGTTGACAATTTCAGGATATACAACCAACCCATGCTGCCTGGTGCTATCCAAGCAGAATATTAGTCCACCTTGATGATACTTGCCAATGTATAATTCTTGGCCGCAACATTCAATTTGATTGCTTCCTTGGGCGTTTTGGCCTGGAATTCCACGAGGACCTTGAGGGCCCTGTGGACCGGGTTGTCCAGGAACATTCGCTGAGCGGGCATGCATGGCATAGGGCACACTTAACAATTCCCGGGAACTTACGAGAGAATAATTGGACCCACCGGCCATATCGATTTCGGTCTTTACGAAAACATTCCCTAACGACCAGTCAATGCTATCCATGGAACCTTGGATAGGCTGTCCCGTACCGATAGTGGTTGTTAGTAGCCCGCTCGAATTGGTCGTTACCTGATGGGTCTCGGTGTAAAGGTTGTTCATCTGAGGACCCCTCTGCAGAGTTAAACGCATCCCAACCGGTTGGTTGATTACCAAATGACCCGAGGTATCTCGGACAATAGTTTGGTAATTGAATTTGTTGGGGATCGTGGACGTTCCCTGCTGCCCCGCCGCCTGAAACAGCCCCCCAAAAAGCAAAAAAACGGTCAACAAAAGTCTAAAATCTTTCATACGAGGAATTTGAAAATTTTACCGATTTAATTTAACAAAACGTAAGAGCCGGTCTTCGGTCGTTCTGGCCCCTCGCCATTGGATTCGGACGGAGTAGGTTCCTGCGGACCATGAGGCACTCTCAAGGTCTATGCCTTTGAAGCCGGAGGCGGCTATAGTCTCTTGGCCCTCCACCACCAGTCGGCCCAAGGCATCCACGACCGAATACGAAACCGTTCCGTAGGATGGGAGGGTCAATGCTATCGACGCCTTGTCGCTGCTGGGATTGGGATACAGAGCAACTTGCCAAGCACCCGAACCCGGGACCGGTGCAGCAAGTCGGAACGAGTTGTAAGGTTGGGCCATGCCATCGGCGAGTTCACTGGTTGGAATCAAGCGCAAAGGGCCGTTCGCGTTCCCTCGAACTTTGAGGCGAAAAAGTTCCTCGCCATCCCTTGGTAGGAGGGCATCCAAACCAAACCAAGAAATCCTAAGGACCTGACCCTCCTGCTTGTACGCCAAATACCCCGGGTCAGCGTTGGAACCGGGCTCCGACTTGGCCGTCACCAAGACATCCTCCACCGATAAGCCTTCGGGAAGGAGGAGCTCAATGGTCATGGCTCCAATGCTTTTGGATTCGGTTAGATAAACCGGCCATTCCCAGGTATCGGAATTCGGTACTTCCAAACGACCGACCGCAAGCAGCGGGTCTCCCGCCAAACGAGCAGGAGGAGCCGGAAAATAAGAAGCATTGACATCTCCGTAACACAGCGCCGGAACCGGCACATTGACCAGCGTGTCTCCAAACTGAACCTGGACCTGCGTTGGGGCAAAGGCCCAATCTCCCGAGAGGAATGGCAAATTCCTATCCACCGTCCTTTGGGTAATTCTCAAAGCCTCTTGGCCATTCACCAAGCCTCGGTTGTTCACATTCCCTGCTTGGAGCCGAATCCCCGAAAGGGTCATTGCCCCCGTGTAGTGACGCAAAGCCACCAAGGCATCGGTGGTATTCACACCTCGCCACGTCGCCGTCGAAACAAAATCCAATGCGTAGGACCCGCTACCCCTCGTGCCAAAATCAAAATCCCCGCTGTTGGTCGTGTTGGTGGTGGCGACGACCGTTCCGTTTTGTTTGAGAAGTACCTGAACCTGCCCCAGTGGAACATTCGGGTTGGAGGCATAAACAGCGCGGCCTTTCATGCGAGCACCGGGCCAGGGAAAGGTCAAAGGCTGCTGCACCCCAAATTTGAGACGATAACCCGGAATGCTGGCGTCATCCACCAACAGCTCCCCCACCGAGGAACTCAGGATATACCCTCCAACCGTATCGTTACCCCCCGCGGAGACCGCAGACCATTGAGCCTGAAGGCTGGAGGTGATCAGAAGGAAGGCTGTAAGTAATATTATTTTTTGCATACAATTCACTTGTAGCAAAAATATAGTAATCAACGGCTTAACGACCCGACAAATCGCCGCAAAAAGGTCCCTCGACAGCGCTTGAGTGAAATTTGTTTGACAAATGAGGTCAAAGTGGCGGCCATTAGGACCAGAGACTTACTTACAACAATGCGCCGTGTTAAGGAAGCAAATGAACCCCTTACAATCTATGGAACCAAAAAAAACATCCAAGGCAGGATCAAGGCCCCGGTGGTCAAAACCCAATAGCCCGTGCTATACGACGGTACCTCAACAAGTTTGGTCATCGATTTGCCGTTCTCCATTTTGATCGGAAAATCAGCCTTCAAAGGAGTCTTGTAAAAGCTATTATCGGCCGTATAATGAATAACATGGTCACCATTCGGTACATTCAAAATGGTAACCGACTTGACAAACTTCCCATCCACAACCAGTTGATCATTAATGGTCACCATGGTACGGTCCGTAGAGGTACTCGGCTTCAAAACAACTTTTCCGGTGTTTGCGGATTCCATTTGATAGGTAACCGTAAGGTCTTTGGCACAAGACATAAAGAAAAGGAACGAGGCTGCTAGAAAGCCCAAATGTAAATTTTTCATGATTTAAAATTAAATGGGCAAGTATTAGAAAGAATTTCCTACTAAAAGGCCTTTCCAATTTTAAAGGAGAAAGCACTGTTTACTTTATTCATAGATAAGTTCGTGTTTGGATTTGGTGTCGTTGTCTTTTTATACTTGATGGTAACGTTTTCGGGCTTGGCGAAGGTGGCGATTTTCACCACAAATGTTGATGCGGAGAACCAAACTTTGATTAACCACAAATGTGTCTGCGGAGCACTGAGCCGGCACTTTTGCCAAACCCGTGTTATGGGTAGTGGTTTTCTCTGGTCGAAGGTCTGTCGTGTCTAGTTTGCACTGTCCCCCGTGCGTTGGCTTGCAAGCTCTTTTTATTTTTTTAGCGTTGATTTGTGTGTCGGCAAAAAAATAAAATGTGCTTGCAAATGCGTTGGCTGTATGTCGGCTATGTCTTGTCATTACGCAACTTTCAGTTTATATAAATGCTGTTGAAATTCTATAAACAGTCTGCTGATGTTTGCAACGTCACCTAAAATGTCTTTGGCATCTTCTAACGATTGATATTTGTTTGTCAACAAGATTGGTAATTTTTCTTGGTCAAGTTCTTCTACGCCTGTCTCAACATATTTGCTCAATACAAATTCTATAAATTCTCTTTGCTTATTGTCAAGCAATGCAAAAATTGTCGCTTGTGCTGCTGCAACTCTTGCTTCTCTTGTCATTGGTTTTATGTCGCTGTTAAATACATATTCCAACACATCAAACAAGTCGCTTTTTTCAGCGTCAATAAGTTTTTGCAAAGTGGTCAATTCGTCTTTTCCAAAACCTGCCGCATCTAATTTTTCTAATAGTGTTCTTCTCGTAAGTGGATTGCTCCAAAGTGTCCGCAATTCATCTTCACTTTTGAAAAGGTTTGGCAATTCGCCAAACAGATTATTCAAAAATTCTTCTGCTGAAATGGGTTTGCCGTCTGCACTCCAAAACGAAGTAGAAATCATTGATTGTATTTCACGTTCCTTTCCGTCTTTCAACTTCACTTTTATTTTTAGTCGCTTGTTGCAATTGCAGTTCATTTCACCACAAATTTCGCAAGGCTCTTTTGGTTTCTTTTCGCAAATGCAAGGCGTTTGTCCGCAAACTGCACAAGGCTGTGGCGGTGGTTTTGGTCCAGTTTGGCACTCACAAACTAACTGCCCGCAAACCTCACAAGGCAAAGCATCTCCGTCCCATTCAGGGTCTGCAAAATGATGGTAAGCATCTACAAAATCATAGATGGTAAAAAAGTCTTTGCCATCAAATAAGCGTGTGCCTCGTCCTACAATCTGCTTAAACTCTATCATTGAGTTTACTGGTCGCATCAAAACGATGTTGCGGATATTCCTTGCATCTACTCCTGTCGAAAGTTTTTGCGAAGTAGTTAAAATAGTCGGGATTGTTTTTTCGTTGTCCTGAAACTCTCTTAAAAACTGTTCGCCTATTTCTCCATCATTTGCAGTAACACGAACACAATAATTCGGGTCGGTGCTTTTTTTGTATTGGTTTACCAAATCACGAACTGCGGCAGCGTGGTCTTGTGTAGCACAAAAAATAATTGCCTTTTCTTTTTGGTTGGCATCGTCCATATAAATCTGAACACGTTTTGCCTCTCTTGCTTTTATCTCAATTATCTTATTGAAGTCAGGTTCGGTGTAAAGTTTGCCTTCTTCAATTTCTCCTTCTATAATTTGGTCATCGCTTGTGTAGATATAATCGTCAAGCGTTGTCTTGATGCGTTTTACTTTGAATGGCGTTAGGAAACCATCGTTGATACCTTCTTTGAGTGAATAGACATAAACTGGTTCGCCAAAATATTTGTAAGTATCAACATTGTCTTTGCGTTTTGGTGTCGCTGTTAAACCCAACTGAACGGCTGGCGAAAAATATTCTAAAATTCCTCTCCAGTTTCCTTCATCGTTAGCTCCGCCACGGTGGCACTCGTCAATAATGATGAAATCAAAATAATCTTTTGGGTATTGTCCAAAATTGTATTGTTCCGTTCCAAATTCAACAATAGGTTCTGCCGCTAAAGAAACTGGTTCTGTTGGTTCTATTTTCTTTACCACTTTAGCATTGGTCATAAAAGTTTGAAAGATGGTAAAGAAGATGCTGCCGTTTGTTGGCACACTTCCTCTTTTACTTATTTCTTTCGGGCTAATTCTTACCAAAGCATCTTCGGGAAATGCTGAAAAAGCATTGAAGGCTTGGTTGGCTAAAATGTTTCTGTCCGCTAAAAATAAAATTCGTGGTCTGCGGCTTCCGTCACGTTTTAAATTCCAACGTGTTTGAAATAATTTCCACGCTATTTGAAAAGCAATAAATGTTTTACCTGTGCCTGTGGCAAGGGTTAATAAAATGCGGTCTGCATTATTGGCAACGGCTTCTAAAGTATTGTTTACTGCAATTTCCTGATAATATCTTGCTCCTTTTGTTCCGCCAACATCTTCAAACGGAATGGCTGAGAATTTCTCTCTCCATTCGTTTTGAACCGCAAAGGTTTTATTCCAAAGTTCTTCGGGTGTTAGATAATCGGCAACCAAACCTTCTGCACCTGTTTTCATACAAATGCTGTAAATCTCTTTTCCGTTGGTGCTGTATGTGGTTTCTAATTTTAGTTTCTCTGCATATTGTTTGGCTTGTGCCACACCTTCGCCAAAGCCTAAATCATCGCTTTTGGCTTCTACTACTGCCAGTTTAATTCCTTTGTAAACCAACACATAATCTGCAGTTAGTTTTTTTGCTCTTACGCCACCTGTTTGAATTTTACCTGCGGTAATGTTGTATTCACGAAGGATTTTAGAGCCTTCTACAACGCCCCAACCACAAGCCTTTAACTTGGGGTCTATGAGTTCTGCTCTTGTTTCTGCTTCGTTCATACTACTGCTGTTGCTGTTTTTAGTTCGCCATTGAAGGCTTTTTGTAAAACCGATTTTTTGAGTTCTTCTAAGTCATTTATTTTTTGCTGATAAATGGCTTCTAATCTTTTGGTTTCGACTGATACAGCATTTATTTTTTTGAGAATTGTTTTTTGTTCTTCAAGAGATTTTGGAAATACAATTTTTATACTCGTAAGATTGCTGTTATAGAGCCTTGAAATTGTAGCGCCTTTAGATGGTTGCCAGTCACAAAATTCATAAAACACATACAAGTAATCATTTAAGACTTGTTTTTCATTATTGTCAATCCAAACAATGTTTGAGTCTTGAAAAAATGCTGGTTCACCATCATATCTAACTCGCCTTCCAATAGTTCCAGATGCTGATATTAAAATGTCACCTTTTTTCGGAAAAGAGTATTTAGTGCGATACTCATCATAAATTTCTTTAGAGATAAATGCGTCTGGTATTTTACCAAAAGTGCCAATTTTGTAAAATGGGATTTCACCAGTTGTATTAGTTTGGTGTTTCAATATTCTTTTACACATTTTTGGGTCTCCAATTTCGCCCAACGTTTTCGTTTCCCAATCACTATTCTCAAACACCCCTTGCAAATAACTTTCAAAAAGTTCTTTAGCATTTTTGAGGTTTTGTTCGGCATTGGCTCTTGCCTTCGCGATGGCGGTAAAGGCTTCATCCAATATGGCTACAATGCGTTGTTGCTCTGGAAGGGATGGAAGGGGGATTGGAATACTTCTCATCTTCTCTTGATTTAACTTAGGCACAGTCATCCCTGTAATGAAAGGCGTTAGATCACTAAAATTTAAAAAGTAAACTATCCATTCATCCAAAATAAGTTTACGAATTGGTCTGATTACGTGGGCGTGATTGTTTACCCAATACTTTCCTTCTGCAATGAATGAAGTGTTATCGCCTGACAACCATTTTGCTCCGTCTTCTCCAATTAAAACTAACTTTTCTGAAAAAATGTAGTTATGAACGTAACTCAATATTCCTGTTGCACCATAATAAGGATATTCACCTTCAACACGGTCTCTCTTGGTAATTGGCTTTCGCAAATTATCAAGCACTTCAACGACTTCACCTAAATTTCTTTTCTCCCAACCTTGTTTCATATCAGTTCCAAAATTGAGTTTAAAATATCTGCACTTTCTTCGTCCAAGGCTTTCATCTCTTCTAAAATTTCCTTCGGCTGTCGTAAAGCGGTTTCTTCTTTTTTGTTGGGGTTTTTAGCACTGAGATCAAAAGTGGTTTGGTCTATTTTCTTTACATCAATACTCCAGGAGTTTTCGCTTTCCTTTTTTGTTTTTTGCAGTCTTACAAATTCTTCCAAATCTTTTTCATTCAGGGCATTGGTCTTGCCTAAGTTTCTATCCAGGTTCAGTTGGTAAAACCAAACCTTTTTGGTGGCACTTCCTTTTTCAAAAAACAACACTACCGTTTTTACACCTGCACCTGTAAAAGTGCCGCCCGGCAAATCCAACACGGTATGCAGGTTGCAATTTTCAAGCAAAATTTTTCGCAAACTCACCGAGGCATTGTCGGTATTGCTCAAAAAAGTATTTTTAATTACTACACCTGCTTTGCCACCTGCTTTCATAATTTTAATAAAGTGCTGCAAAAATAAACTGGCGGTTTCGCCCGTTTTTATGGGGAAGTTTTGCTGCACTTCTGCTCTTTCTTTACCTCCAAATGGCGGATTAGCCAACACAATGTCGTAACGGTCTTTTTCCTGTATGTCGGCAATGTTTTCAGCAAGGGTGTTGGTATGCACAATATTTGGGGCTTCCACACCGTGCAAAATCATATTCATTGTGCCAATGATATAAGCCAATGATTTTTTCTCTTTACCGTAAAAGGTTTTTTTCTGTAAAACCTCATACTCTTTCGTAGTGAGTTCTCTGCGTTGCCCTGAGCTTGTCGAAGGGTGCTTTAAATATTCAAACGCTTCCACCAAGAAACCTGCACTACCAACTGCACCGTCATAAATTTTGTTTCCTATTTCGGGTGCAACAATTTTTACTATGGTTTTAATCAAAGGTCGTGGCGTATAATATTCTCCACCATTTCGCCCTGCGTTGCCCATGTTTTTAATCTTGTCCTCATACAAGTGGCTCATTTCGTGTTTTTCAGCGTGTGTCCTAAAACGCAATTCGTCAATGCGGTTTATTACTTCACGTAAATTGTAGCCACTTTGTATGCGGTTTTTTAGTTCACTGAAAATCTCCCCAATTTTATATTCAATGGTGTCGGCACTTTCCGCATCTGCCTTAAACTTTTTGAGGTAGGGAAATAATTTAAGGTCAACAAAATCCTTTAGGTCGTCACCTGTCAAGGCTTTGTGGTGGTCAAGTTTGCCGTCTTTGTCTTTAGGCGTTGCCCAAACTGTCCACTGAAATTCTTTTGAAATGATGTTAGTATAAGTCTTGCCGCTTAGTTCGGCTGCTGTTGCTTTGTCTTTCTCCAAGTCGTCCAAATATTTGAGGAACAAAACCCAAGAAGTCTGCTCTACATAATCCAGTTCACTGCCACAACCTGCGTCCTTGTGCAGTATGTCGTCTATATTTTTAAAGGTCTGTTCAAACATATTTTATTTTCTATTTTCGGTCGTAAAGGTAAATTTTTAAACCCTGTTATTGTCAAAAGTAGCTCTCAAATTGTCACCTGTCCACTTGTCGGGTGGTGGGTGGGCTTTGGGTGTCCCGATAGCTATCGGGAGGCAAAATTAAATGTGCTGCAAAAGCGTTGGCTCGTGTGTCGGCTTGCAGCTCTTTTAATTTTGCGAAGCGTTGGCATTTTGTCTGTCGTTTTTAGCACAAATGTTTGTCGTTGCACGGTCGTCCTACCATTACCCATAACGTTTTGCAGCTACCCGAAGGGCGGGACTTTTACAACAAAACTTGATTTGAAAAACTAATGTTTGATTAACAACAAAACTGTCTTTGGAAAACGAAACCCCGCCTTTTGGGTAGGTGCTGTTAGCGGCTGGCAATTTTATCATATCGAAGTTTGTCTACATGTAATTAAAAAAATATTCCAACCTGTTGTATTGTCACTTGGTGATGAAGGTTGCTTTGAATAACTTAATTCTCCGTTAAATAATTTTATGAGTTTATAGGCATTATGTAATCCCATTCCAGTCCCATCCTTTAAACTTTTATGGACAGATGACCTGTAACCTTTTGTAAATAGCTTCGGGATGTCTTCATTTGGAATTAAAGAGCCGTAACTTGAAACTGCAATTTCAACTGTATTTTCAATTTCTTTTATTTTAATATTTGGTTGTATTGTATAAGCGTCCCTTGAGTACTTTATTGCATTTTCTGTGAGCAACATCAAAACAATTTCAAAAAGTTCTTTGTCTCCTTGTACTTGTCTAAAAGTATTGCCTTCTAAGGGTACGTTAATTTTTTTCTTTTTAAAATCGTTGCTGAATATCTTAGCTATTTTATTTACTGACTTGTGTATGTAAAATTTCCTTTCTGTATTTGGCTTTAGGTTATCTAAATAATCGGGCATATAAAATTTAATATTGTCGAGAATAAATTTGGTTAGCCTTGAACTAACATATATCTTTTTTATATTGTCGTCAGCACTATCAAATTTCGTTTCCCATTCACTATCAGTTGAATAGTCCAATATTTCGTCAACGCTGGCAGAAATTTTTCCGTTTAAATTCCTAAGTTCATGTATATTCTGAGTTGCAATTTCAATTGGTATATATTCTTCAAAGTTTTGAATGCGTTTGTCTTCTTTAACACGTTCAATAAAGTATGTTTTTTCAAATTTGTGATTTGGATACTTTTTTCTATTGTTATTGACTAAGGCCGATGATGAATTGTTTATAAGAACGCCAATGTTGCAAATATTTTGAAAAACTACAAAGTCAAAACCTAGAGGGTCAGTTCCGAGAGTAAGTTCTTCTGTGTTTTTGGACAAAATGTCCTTATAATAATTTGCAACAATTGTTTTATTCTTTTCTCGCAAAAATTCCATGGGTAACTTTATTAACTTACCATCATGGAATGATACAACACCATTTAGAATTGTTGCATAAGGGTAATTTGATTTCATGCCGAGAATAATTTTGAAATTGAGTTGATTATTGAAAGGTAATTGTTAACTCCTTTAATTACTTCGTCATTATTAGTGATTTTTTTAACTTCCTTTATTGCTTTTTCTTTATCTCTGCCGTATTTATTAACTAATGCGGTGATTTTTTCAAATGTCTCTGCATTTGTTATTTCTTGCATCAACTTCTTTTTTTCAATTTCAAAATGAAATTTAGGAGAAAAAGCTTTTTTTATTGCTGCATCAAGTTTCGATTTGAAGTCTAAAAATTCTAAGTCTTTTCCAATAAAATCGTCTGCTAAATCTACTAAATGTTTGTATTTTGTAACTGACCAATCAGCACCTGTGAACATTATAACCACAAGGTGTGGGCATTCAGCTTTTAAGTATTTTAAGATACCCCAACCTTCAGAAGTTTCGGATAAATTCTTTCCTATGCCTTGAATATCGAGTATTACGACATGATATTTTCTTCTAATGAAATCATCAATTTCGCTGATGTCTGGAAAGTCAACAATATTATAACCGTCTTTTTGTAGTCGCTTAACATACGAAATTTCGTCATCGTCAACTAATGCGATTCGTGCCTTTAACTTCAACTGTTCCATTTCTTCAATTGTAAATTCTCTAATTGGTTCAATGGCTTTCCCTTTAAAGATGTTTCGTATAAAATTTATCATAGGTCTTATTAAGATTAGTGATGTCATTTTGTTAATGTCTGTTGTCGTTTGTTGGTTGTCTTTGCTTGTCGATAACTTACTTATAAGGGTGGTTTGTATAGGCTAATGTAACAAAAAACAGCTGTATTTGGGTAGGTTGATACGTGGACATATTACGGGAGCGTTACATTACCTCTCTCCAAAACAATTAAGTGATAAAATATTTAATTAAATAACAAAAAAGATATTGACCCAATATGACAAAACCCATGTGTTACAGTGAGCCTTTCTTTGAAACACAACCATCCAATGGTTCTCCACCTTCCACAACTCCCTTACCCCCTCAAGACCCTTTTGGGATATAACCCTTTTGGGATATACCGATGGGTGTAGTAACAGGACTGAAATTGGGGGGAACTGGATTTTGAATCCATAAAAAAACCCCGTTCTTGGGAAGAAACGGGGTTTTTGGTGGTGATGGACGGAATCGAACCGCCGACACAAGGATTTTCAGTCCTTTGCTCTACCAACTGAGCTACATCACCCCTCTATTCGCCTTGGAAACAACCGCAGGGGCAGCCTCCCAAAGGCATGCAAAACTAATCCAGCGGGGATAAATTTCAATAATGCCGAACATTTTTGGGAATTTGGGGGTTTTATGGTCAAATTTGAATCCTCAATGGGTTTTCAATTGCTCCAGTCCTTGCTCTTCGCCGCGGTCCTCGTTAGCGGGCTTTACCCCTTTGTTCGCCGAATTCAGCGTATTCGGGCCAATATCTTCCGTGGGCAGGGGACTCCTGCCACCGACCGACCCGCCCTGCGCTGGCGCCAAATGGCCCGTGTTGCCCTGGGACAATCCAAAATGGGCAGCCGCCCGATTGCGGCCTTTTTCCATGTTCTGATCTACGTGGGCTTTGTGCTCATCAACCTGGAGCTGCTCGAAATCCTGCTTGACGGCCTCCTGGGCACCCACCGCATCCTTTCCAAACCCCTGGGGGGTCTCTACCCCCTGATGATCGGCCTCTTTGAATGGCTGGGCGTGGGGGTGATTATCGCCTGCCTGGTCTTTTTGGGGCGGCGCATGGTGCATGGCCCTCCCAGGCTCTACAAGGCCGCTGAATTAAACGGCTGGCCTGCTTGGGATGCCAAGGTCATCCTCATCGTCGAAATCATTCTGATGGGGGCGCTGTTGGTGATGAATGCAGCGGACGTTGCCATGCATCCCGGGGTGTACACGTTTCCGGTCAGCGGATGGCTCGCCAACCTTTTCGATGGCTGGAGCCCGGAGGCCCTTCATGCAACCGAACGCATCGCCTGGTGGTTGCACCTTGGCGGGATACTGGCCTTCCTCAACTACCTGCCCTACTCCAAACATTTTCACATCGTTCTGGCCTTTCCCAACACATGGTACGCATCGTTGGAACCTGCCGGCACCATGACCAATATGCCCGTCATTCAGAACGAAGTACAGGCCATGTTGAACCCCTCCGCGCCTCCCGTCATTTCCATCGACCCCCCCG
>Ga0315905_10003532_pt1 | contig 16107 bp, 13 predicted proteins | sample LakEriMetagenome_5_FD_203522 | JGI IMG/M metagenome (GOLD analysis project Ga0315905, IMG submission 203522) | Freshwater fungal communities from buoy surface, Lake Erie, Ohio, United States - Buoy 4 MA121 | ecosystem: Environmental > Aquatic > Freshwater > Lake | place: USA: Lake Erie, Ohio... | reverse complement strand
TTCAACCCGCGCTTTTCGATGAGCAAACATGCGAAATACCCGGCGAGAACAAAGAACGCGGGCAGTCGGAAGGTGTGAAAAGTGAAATACACCCCCGAGATCAGATAATCCTCGAAAACTGACCGATCCTCGATCGCCCTTTTGGAAAAGAGTAAAATGTGGAGAAAAACACCCAACAACATCATCGACGCTCGTGCCGCATCGAGGGCGGCTGAACGAGGTTTCACTTTTTGATGATACTCGCTGGCAATTGTCGTCGAGTTGATTGACGTGACAATTCCGGTCCACACCCGATTCGAGGTTCCAGCATGTCAACTAGTGCCCCGACTTCCGCTCGAGACCGCGCGCGGTAAAGTGAGTCTGATCGCCGACATCGCGACAAAGGAGAAAAGATTACCTCACAGCAGATTCGATTTCTCGCAGTGGGAGTTTTCAACACCGCGTTCAACTGGTTGGTTTTTTCCTTACTGGTGTGGTCTTTCGGTAACGATTTTTACCTGTGGAGCCTCGCGATAATGTACATTCTCGGCTCCGTTGTTGGCTTTGTTCTCTACCGGCGGTTTGTCTTTCCTGTAACCGGAACAGTCCTCAAGGACGCTGCGCGTTACCAATTAGTCAACATCGGACCGTTCATTGTCAACGTCTTTTTCCTCGCCACACTGATCGGCTGGCTCCGGTTCGACCCTGTGTTTGGTCAGAGCATTTTCGTGATTCTCAACGCAGTCTGGAGCTTCTTCGGCCACAAATACTTTTCGTTCCATCGAAAAGCAGAGTAATCATTGTGCGAGCTGCCACTCGACTTGCGCTCGGATCCCATCACTAAAGCTGGTTGCTGGAACGAATCCGAAGGCGGCATGAACCTTTTCCGTCGCACCGGCGGTCGTTCGTTGGTCTCCAATTCGGGCCGGCGCGTGCGTGAGTCGTGCAGTTTTACCGACCTGCGCCTCAATGCTGGCAATGGCCTGGTTCAGCGTCACCGACTCACCACCCGAAATATTGAAAACGTCATTTGTTGCAGGAGATTCCGCAATCGTTGCCGTAATCCCCACGCAGTCATCAACATAGGTGTTTGTTCGCGACTGTAGTCCGTCACCAAACACAGTGAATTCTTCGCCATTGGCGATTGCGTTGATCAGTTTGTGATACGCCATGTCCGGACGCTGACCCGGCCCAAACACCGAGTAGTAGCGCAGAATCGTGTGCTGCACGCCATGCGTTCGGTGGTAAGCGCGGATTAGTTCTTCCGCGGCCAACTTGGTCACACCGTAAGGAGAGGTTGGCTGGCACGCACTCTTCTCGTCTCCCGTGGCGGTGATTCCATAAACCGAAGACGTTGACAACTGAATGAAGTGAGTTTTTTCCGTGACGCGGTGAGAAATGAGATTGGCGACGAGTTTGATATTGCAGGTCAGATAGGTATCGATTTCCGACCAACTCGACATGAGTCCGGGCATCGCCGCCGCATTGACAATGACGTCAAACTCATCAGGCAGGTCGCCGAGGTCTCCGCGAAGATCAACCACGAACTTGTCGATGTCGGCAACACCACTCAATTGTTCCCAATTGATGAGCTTTGGTTCGTTGGAGTACAGCCGGTCCATAAACATGTCCGCAGCCACTACGTCGTGACCGCGATTCGCAAGTTCTAGGGCAATACGCGAACCGATGAATCCAGCGGCACCGGTGACTAAAACTTTCACATCCACGTCTTTCTGTGCCGTGATTTAGAAGCCTCGCATCAGCACTAGGAGTAGTCTATCTACCGTGGTCAACAGAGTCGGCGATACGGAAACTGCACTTGTGACGGGCGGGGCAGGGTTCATCGGACGCCACCTCGTTCGAAACCTACTTGACTCCGGGATACAGGTCAGGGTTGTTGACTCGGGCGAGACTGGGCAGCTCGAACTCTTACCTCCCGAGTGCGAACTCGTCGTCGCAGATATTGCGGAGCTCAGTCTTTCTGATTGGGACAACCAGTTACGTGACGTTCACGTGGTTTATCACCTCGCTGCCCGGAAGTACAACACTCCTGGCGTCACTGAAGAAGGACTCGTCGCGGCCAACGGATTGGCCTCTCTCAACCTGGCACGTGCTGCCGCAGAGCGAAATGTTCGCAAGTTCGTGTACACCTCGAGTCTGTATGCCTACGGCTCTCTCGGCCCCGCGGTCATGAACGTTTCCGACATTCCGAACCCGCTCACGGTTTACGGCAGCTCGAAGCTGTTCGGCGAGCATGTTTTGAAGACCAAAGATTTCACGAACCAACTCAATTGGGCGGTCGCGCGATTGTTTTTCGTATACGGCCCCGGCCAATTCGCCGAAGGTGGATACAAATCCGTCATCTTTTCGAACTTCGAGAGGATCGCTGCGGGCGAACAGCCTTTGATTCGAGGCGATGGCAACCAGACCCTGGACTATATTTTTGTCGACGACGTGGTTCGAGGTCTCCGAGCGTTGGCCGAACACCCCAATAACGTCCTCGTCAACCTCGGCAGTGGCGTTGGACTCACCATCAACGACATAACGGAAAAAATGATCAACATTTCCGGTTCAGGCCTTGCCCCTGAGCACGTCGAGGCTGATTGGACCGCCGGGACCAGCCGGGTGTCATCGATAGATTTCACGACGTCAGTTTTGGAGTGGACGCCACGTGTTTCCTTCGACGAAGGTCTAGAACGTGTGTGGAAGAGCCGACACGGAGATGCAGCGTGACCAAGGATTTGAGCATAATCCTGCCCTGTCTCAACGAACAGGACAATTTGCGCGAACTACATTCGCGAATCACAGCCACAATCGCGACGCTGGGGATCGACGCAGAGATTGTTGTCGTGGACGACGGCAGCAGCGACGGCACTTCTGCCCTTGCACAAAAACTTGCCGCATCAAACGTTATTGATGTTGTGACCGTGAGACACGACACCAATCGCGGAATCTTCCAGAGTTGGAAGTCCGGGATTTCCTCTGCAAACGGGGACTTTGTTCTGTTCATGGATTCCGACCTTCAGAATCCGCCCGAGTTCATCGCCGACCTCTGGCGCCAAATGCAACGTCGTGAATCGCATCTTGTTCAAGCAGCGCGGGTGGAGTCAGCCGAGTTCGACGTCACACGTAGGCGATCGACCAAGGCCCTTAATGGAATTCTCAATTGGTTTTATCGCGACAATGCGCACGACAGCAAATCAGGTTTTTTCATCGCACCAAAGTCCGTGGCAGCGGACATTATGAATTTGCGCGGTAACTATAGGTTTCCGCACACGTTCGTTCGCCTCAGTGCACTCTCACGGGGTTACACCTGCTCGGAAATTTTCGCCCCCTTCGTTCCACGCACTCGCGGCAGCTCAGTTTTTGCCGACGGAAGAATGCTTCGTGTATACCTGCAGGTCATGCTCGACGTCCTCCGCGGACTGGCGGAATTCACAACCCGTCATCACCCTGCGCGGTTGGCGCTAATCGAGTTTTCGAGGCAATTCAGCGAGCGCGAACCGTATCGAGGAATTCGAAAACTCCGACTTGAGGTCTATTACGCAACCATGCCTCTGCACGCGTGGCTCCTCCGCCCCTCGTCGAGAGACGTGTTTATCGCGCTCCGAAAGACGCAGTACGCCAGCGCCGAACAATTAGAGGATTTCCGAACTCGGCAACTGAAGCGGCTAGTTTGGCACGCGTATGTCAACGTTCCCTACTACCGCGAGGCAATGAACGCAGTGGGAGTTACCCCCGACGCCGTCCGATCACTCGACGACATTCGGAAGTTGCCGATGCTGTCTAAGGACGACCTTGCGAAAAACGTCGAATACGAGATGTTTGCGCGAAATTCGGATTGGAAAACAATCCACAAGATTGTCACCAGCGGATCAACCGGACATCCTTCGATAAGTTACGGCGAACAGTCGCAACTCGAAATCAGGGCGGGAAGCACGCTTCGAGCGGCTGAATGGACCGGCTGGCGAATAGGCGACCGTCAAATGAGGTTGTGGCATCAGACTCTGGGGATGAGTTGGACGCAAGCGGTGCGCGAGAAAATCGATGCCTGGTTGATGAGACGTCGCTTTATTCCAGCCTTCGAGATGACCGATGAATCGTTGACTGAACTTGTCGAAACAATCGAGAAGTTCAAACCCGTGTTGATGGACGGTTACGCCGAATCCCTGAACTATGTCGCGAGCTATCTGCGGTCGGGAAAACCCATTCGTCACCAGCCGAAGGGCGTCATGTCTTCTGCCCAGATGCTTACATCGCAAACGCGGAATGAAATTGAAACCGCTCTTGGGACGACCGTGTTCGACAAATACGGTGCCCGTGAATTTTCTGGCATTGCGTATGAATGTGAATCGGGATATCAACACGTCATGGACGAGAGTTATGTCCTCGAGCTCCTCAAGGCTGGCGAGCCGGTCGAGTCGGGCAACACGGGAGAGGTGATTATCACCGATCTCAACAATTTCGCTGTTCCCATGATTCGTTATCGAATCGGCGATTTGGCGGAACAGCCTGAACGCACGAAATGCCCGTGTGGCCGGTCGATGAGTCTCATCGGGACAATTCAGGGCCGAACCCAGGCCCTCGTTCATTGCGCAAATGGTCGTTGGATCCCTGGCGCTTTCTTTGCACACTTTTTCAAGGAATATGAAAGCCAGGTTTCATATTTTCAGGTAGTCCAGAAGGTTCGCGCTGCATTTGAGTTGCTGGTGGTGAAGAACAAACATTGGGATCCGATTGGCTGGCAGAAGGTGCTCGGGGACTTGAAGGATTATGTTGGAGACACTGACATTACGGTCAGGTTCGTCACTGAAATCCCCATGCTCAAGACTGGCAAGCGAACACCGGTCACGTCAAAGGTTCCTTTTGATTTCCAGAACAATGAGTGACGTCATCGACCGATTGCGCAGCGTCGATCGTGCGGTGTGTGGTTCAATTCTTGCGGTCGCTGCGCTCCTCGTTTCAGTGATTTTGATGATTCTTCCGTTGTCGACGACCTCGACTACCTATCAATGGAACCCGTCAAACTCTTCTGATTCGGGGGCTTTCCCTCTTGATCGAAGTTGGCCACAGTCGATGGTGGTCGATGCAACGTTCCGTTGTGATGACGTCAACCGGGTTGTTCTCAGTACGGGCGGTTTCCAACTTTCGTGCCAAAAAAATGCCATCGTGGCAAAATCGGGCAAAACCATCCTCGGTCCCGTGAATGGCACCGATGGCGATTCCATCCGTTTTGCGTTCACCGGTGAGACAGGTGACGCGGTATTGTCCAATCTCACGACAGACGAGTCATCCTCGAAGCAATTAAAGTTCTCCAACTTCCCGATCGTCCACAAACTTGCTTCTCTATCTCCAATACGCGATGAGTTGGCCGTTACCGTTACCGCGCGGCCATCTTCTTTGGATTTTGACATTCGACGGTGGCTGCTTGCTGGACTGGCGATAGGTCTCGCAATCGGATCAGCGTTCGCTTTTCGACGTGCCGTGTCGGCAGAAGAAGGGCGACCCACGTCGCTTCGCAGGTTCTGGCCCCACAACGTCGGTGTTCTCACCGCACTGGGCATCGCCGCGTTGGGTGTTCCGATGTTCTTTGACGACGGATGGGTGATACAACGAGTCACTCAGTTCCTTCACACCGGGTACTTCGGTGACTTCTATTACCACTCGAACGGCTGGCTACCTCAGGGGTTCCTGACCGAGTTCGTGCTGAGCCTGTTCATCGGTAATGATTTCAGTTACCTGGGGCTTCGCATGGTCATTGTTATTGTCCTGTGGCTTTCGTGGCTGGTCGTTTTGGCCGCCGCAGTCAGGCTTAGGGAAAGCATTACGCCACTCACTGTGTGGCTCGCGGCGACGGTTTATGTGTCCGTCGCTGCGGTGTTTGGCACTTCGCTGCGCGCCGAAAGTTGGGTTGGTTTGTTTACGGCGTCGTGCTTGTACTTCATCTTTCGCTACCTGGCGTCCAACTCAACGCCTCATCTGTTCGCGGCTGGAGCTTTTGCTGGACTCGCTGCCGCTGCACACCAGTCCGGATTTGTTGCTTTTGTGGGATTTCTCGTCTTGGTCGCATATTCCCTCCACAAAGCACGTTGGCGTCCAACCCTCGAATTGTTCGTCGTCGGAACCGCCGTCCTTGCTTCGACACTCGCATTCTTCTTCGTTGGCTACGACCTCACGACCGTCATCGCTGGCGCACGAGAATTCAGCGGGGACGCCTATTCAAATCGCCTGGATGAGTTCTTCCGAATCGGCCAGTTTGCGGGCAACTCGATCAGTGGCGCGCGTCGATTCGCAGTCGTCGTAATCGTTGCGACACTCGCATTAGCCCTGTCGTCGGTGAGGCAAGTGCGCGGAATCAATCAACAGATGTTGATTATTCTGCTTCTGTCCCCCATCGGATTGTTGCTGACCGCTAGTAAATGGGGATGGCACATCGCAGTCTTGGCTGTTCCGGCAGCACTAATAACGTTGATTTTGGTTCGATTTGACATGCCCGATGAACAATGGGCGCGGCCGCGGTTCGTCGTGATTTTGCCTGTGGTCGCAATGCTGGCGGGCGTTTCGCTCGCGCAGAAGGGCCGTTGGGGCTCTCTCGACCACTCGTCACTCACGTGGAGTCGTTTCAGCGAACGGGTGGCGGGACCAGATACACAATGGTGGTGGTTGGGTGCCATAGTGCTTCTGATCGTCATCGGCGGCGTTCTCGATCAGCGTTCGCTGGAACGAGGTAAACCGCGAGCTCTAGGTGCTTCCATCGCTGTTTTCGGACTCCTGTTACCCAGCGCGGCTTCGGGTGCGTGGATTTTTGCGGATACATATCTGGCCAAAACGAATGACGGGCTGGGATGGACGATTCTCGGTCAGAACGTTGATGAGTTGACCCGCCTCAACTCTGGTGCGTGTGGTTCGCTCGGAACGGCAAACGCCTTCACAACCGGGGTCAAACCACTTACCGCCATTCCCAATGGCAGTAGACGTCAATTGTTGATGCAGCCGACCGGAACAGAGGGACTCGGATTCGACGATGTTGACGGGTGGCAGACTGTGCCGGGCGATCAATCGGCAGTTTCGTCCCAGAGTTATGTACTCCCCCCGACCCATGATGCCAAGTCCACCTACGCCCTCTGGTTCAATTTCGCTCAAAACGAGCGCGATTTCGCTGCCTCGATTGACATTGTTGCTACACAAGCTAATGAACAGTCCGTCGTCCGAAATCTCGATGTAGGAAGTTCTCCTGAGCAGTGGATGTGGTCAAAGATAGAGTTTTCACTGCCCGACGATTCTGAATCGGTGCGGGTCGTCGTCACGACTGACGCTGAGATGCCGTTCGTCGTCACACAGCCAGTCATCGACCTCAAAGACACTGCTGCAAACGTGCTGAGTGCGGGAACGGTGTTTGTCGGACCCAGCACGTTGCCATCAGTACCTTGCGCCCAACTTCCGTCGGCCTCCGAGGGACTGTTCCCGGCGACACCCTTCATCGTTTTGGAAACAGACACGAGGAACTTCCTGTTTAGCTACTTCCCTCTCGAAAGCTTGTCCATCACCGAGTTGAACGAGACGCGCAGAGGAGTCCCGGGGATCGGAAAGGTCGAGTACGACAGCGCCGACTCTCTCACCAGCTCGGTGGCGGTTACGTCAACAGTCCCCGATTAGCTGACGGAAACTATTCCCCGCTAATCAGAAGAATGGCCTTCAGTCCCTCTGAGCCAATGTCATGAATGTTCGAGGATTGATAGGTGACGTCGAGCGTACCGCCAACTTTTCCAGCCAGAGACGTGACAGCATCGTCCCAAACCCACGGGTTGTCACCAGGCGCAAAGCAACACGGGTCGTCCGTGTTGTAGACCAGAGTTGCGCTGCGTTGTGGGTGCGTCATCAGGACGTAAAGGTCGACATAGTCGATTCGATGAGCAATGCCGGGCAACGTTTGCTCATAATCGATGCTTTCCCGCGGACCCCAGCTCGAAAACGATGTTGATCCCGCAATCGAAACCGAGCGATCGATACGCGTATCAATGGCGGCGGCAACCACCGTCGTCCAACCTCCCCCACTCAGACCAGTCAGTTGAATCTGCCAATCCGGGTGGCGTGCAGTGAACTCATCGACGGTCTGAAAAACGGGTTGAAGGAAGAATCTCAGTTCTGACGAGGGTGCAGTTCTCGGTAGTTCAACTAATTCATCATGAGTCGAGACTGTAGACCCCGCAACTGACAACGTGTGGTCATTAGGAGGCAAGAACGGCATCGCAATAATCGCAACCGTGTGACCTGCGGAAAGCAGTGCGTTGATGGTTGGGGCAAAGTCCGCGGAATACTCGGACGGAGCCGCATGGCCGTGATGGTACATGGTGAAGAATTCTTGTGGGTGGGCGGGGGTCAGGATTGTTACCCTCGACGTCATTCCGTAGGCCATGGTGACGGTCAGCGCCTCGACAGTGCGCACATTGTCGAACGTTCCGCAGTACAAATCCGTAGTCACGTCACAGTCAATCGTTTCGACTTTTCGCGTGCTGTCATCGGTGATCGAGCCTTCTCCGAAAATCTGGCCGACGAGATAAGCACGCGCTGTAACGACGTCCTCGCCGGCGCGAACCCACAAGCCGGCCGCCGTTGCAGAATTGGGCTGAATCTGGAACCACAGGACACCGAGACCAACGAGCACGAGAGTCAGAATCCCAGCAACGAGAGACCGTACCCGAAATCGGGTGCCGAACCCACTGGTTTTGATCAAGGACATTCTGAGAGTCTATGTTCCGTGTGCTAGACGCTCGTACGAGCCCGAACCGACCGATTCACCGCCGACACGATTGCCTTGAGTGACGCGGTCGAGATGTCGCCGTCGATGCCGACTCCCCAGAGGGTTTGACCGTCGACCTCGAGTTCGACGTAGGCGGCGGCCAGGGCGTCACCCGAGGCGCTGAGGGCGTGCTCAACATAATCGAAGAGGCGAATCGAATGGCCCTGTCCAGCCATGACCGAGAGGAATGCCGCCACTGGACCGTTTCCGACCGACTGAAGTGATTCGGTGGATTCACCGACGCGAAGATTTACGTCGAGTGTGCTCTCACCGGACATATCCGACGCGGTCCGCGTACCCATGAGTTCGTAACGACCCCACTTGTCGTCCGCGGTGGCTGACGGCAGGTATTCGTCCATGAAGATGGCCCAGATCTCGTCGCTCGAGACCTCGCCGCCCTCGGTGTCGGTCTTGCCCTGCACAACGCCCGAGAACTCGATTTGAAGTTTCCGAGGAAGGTCGAGGTTGTGGTCGGCCTTCAACAGGTACGCAACCCCGCCCTTGCCCGACTGCGAATTCACGCGGATGACCGCTTCGTAGGAACGGCCCACGTCTTTGGGGTCGATCGGAAGGTACGGTACGCCCCATTCGACGTCGTCGACGTTTTTGCCCTCGGCGATCGCCTGGGCGGCCATTGCCTCGAAGCCCTTTTTGATCGCGTCTTGGTGCGAGCCCGAGAACGCCGTGTACACCAGGTCGCCAGCCCACGGGCTGCGCTCGTGGACCTTCAACTGGTTGCAATATTCGGCGGTACGACGAATCTCGTCGAGGTTCGAAAAATCAATTTGCGGGTCAATCCCCTGTGTGAAAAGGTTCAGACCCAGCGCGACGAGGTCGACGTTTCCGGTGCGTTCGCCGTTCCCGAACAAGCAACCTTCGATGCGGTCAGCCCCGGCCATGTAACCCAGCTCGGCGGCGGCGATTGCCGTCCCACGGTCGTTGTGGGGGTGCAACGACAGAATGACGTTGTCGCGGTGGTTCAGGTGGCGGCTCATCCACTCGATGCTGTCGGCATAGACGTTGGGCGACGCCATTTCCACTGTCGCGGGCAGGTTGATGATGACCTTGCGGTCCGGAGTCGGCTCAAAGACCTCGAGCACCTGGTTACAGATGTCGACAGCGAATTCCAACTCGGTGCCGGTGTACGACTCGGGCGAATACTCATAGAAGACATTGGTTTCGGGCACTTCGGATTCGAGCGAGCGGCACAACCTGGCGCCCTCGAGTGCGATGTCGATGATCCCCTGCTTGTCAGTCTTGAACACGACGTCACGCTGCAGAATGCTTGTCGAGTTGTAGAGGTGAACAATCGCGTTCTTCGCCCCGCGAATCGATTCGTACGTGCGGCGAATGAGGTGCTCGCGAGACTGGGTGAGGACCTGAATCGTAACGTCGTCGGGAATCAACCCTTCCTCGATGATGGTGCGAACGAAATCGAAATCGGTTTGCGATGCCGACGGGAAACCCACCTCGATTTCCTTGTAGCCCATCGACACGAGCCGGTCAAACATCACGCGTTTGCGTTCGGGGCTCATCGGATCAATCAGGGCCTGGTTTCCATCACGCAGGTCGACCGCGCACCAGCGCGGTGCGGTCGTGATTCTCTTGGTCGGCCACGTTCGATCGGGCAGTTCCACGGCGAAAGCCTCGTGGTACGGGCGGTAACGATGCACGGGCATCGACGTCGGTTGCTGGTTGTTCTTCACGGGTTTCTCCTCAGGTTACGGTTTCCGGCCAATGGGAGGCTCCGCGACGAGTGGTGGCCTGGTAACTAGGACCCGTCGCGGCCGCTAAGAAGAAGACCGTTCAGCATGGCTTCAGGGTAACACGATGAATGCGCTGGCGGAGAAATCAGAATCCGAGCTTGCCGAGCGCCTTCGGATCGCGTTGCCAGTCCTTGGCGATCGTGACGTGCAGGTCAAGATAAATTGTGGTGCCCAACAGCGCCTCGATTTGTGGTCGGGAGCGCTCGCCAATGAGTCGCAACATCGAGCCTCGATGTCCAATGATGATTCCTTTTTGGCTGTCACGTTCGACGATGAGAGTGACAAACACCTTTGTGCCTCCGTTTTCGCGAACGATGTCCATGAGCGTCACGGCGAGTGAGTGTGGCAGTTCGTCGCTGAGTTCCTCGAGCACCGCCTCGCGCACGATTTCCGGGATACGGTTCTCGACCGACTCGTCGGACACCGAATCGTCCGGGTACAAGTGAAGCGATTCGGGCATGATTGGGATGATGGCGTCGAGGAATTCGTCAAGCCCATCGGTCGTAACCGCACTGAGCGGAACTACGAGAGTCCAATTGCGGAGCTCTCCCACTTCCGCAAGTTTGTTGAGAACTGCCGTCGACGACACACGGTCGGTCTTGGTCACGATTGCTACGACCTTGGCTCGAGGGTAGCGCGCGAGTTGCTCAAGGATAAAGAGGTCTCCCTTACCAATCGCTTCGTCGGCGGGAAGGCACATCCCGATGACATCGACGTCTCCGAGGGTCGTTTCGACGAGCGCATTGAGTCGTTCGCCCAACAGTGTTCGAGGTCGGTGAAGTCCTGGCGTGTCCACGATGATGAGTTGTCCATCACCGCGCGTGACGATTCCACGGATGGTCTTGCGAGTGGTTTGGGGCTTAGACGACGTGATGGCAATTTTCTCGCCAATCAGCGCGTTCATGAGAGTCGACTTACCGACGTTCGGGCGGCCGACGAATGAGATGAATCCGCTGCGCGAGGTCACGGGACGTCAACGATTCGCGCGATCACCGTGATGAGTCGCTTTCGGCGACGTTCGACTCGATCGGCGGTGAGTTGCAACCCGGCCACCTCAACGACATCACCCGATTCGGGGAATCGTCCGAAATTCTTGACAAAGAGTCCGCCCACGGTGTCAACGTCATCCTCTTCGATGGGGATGTCGAGGTGTTCCGCAAGGTCATCAATGCTTGTGGACGCGCTCACTCGCGATGAACCATCACCGAGATCGACGATGTCAACCTCGGCGTCGTCATATTCATCCGAAATTTCGCCGAGTACCTCTTCGATGAGGTCTTCCATGGTGACAAGACCAGCGATTCCGCCGTACTCGTCGACGACAAGAGCCATATGGTTCGATTCTGCCTGGAGCACCCGCAACGCTTCGTCCGCCATCTTGACTTCCGGCAAGAACAGAGCTGGGCGGACCAACTCGGTAATGAGCGCCTTTTTCGCCTTCGCGGGGTTCGCGCGAACGAACCGCGCGGTGTCCTTGATGTGGGCGATTCCCAGAACGTCATCGTTGTCAACGCCGACCACAGGCATGCGGGAATAACCTTCGGCAAGGAACATTCCCAACGCCTCGTCGACGGTAACGGTCGAGTCGAGCGACGCCATCTCGGTGCGCGCAATCATGATTTCCCGAAGAATCGTGTCACCGAAATCGAAGATTGACCGGATGAGGTCGCGGTCCTCTTCCTCGATCGCGTCCGACTCGGTCGCTTCATCGACCATGCTGAGCAGTTGACGTTCGGTGTTGATGGTCGTCCGCGCGCGACCGGGCGTCACGGCGTTTCCGATTCCCACCAACACGATAGTGAGCGGGCCGAGAATTAGACGCATGGCACGAACCAGCCCACCGGTCATGCGCACAATCTTCATTGGGTGAGCTCGGCCAACGCTGCGAGGACTCGATCCAACTAATACGAAGGTGATGGCGGTCATTGCGATTGCCGAGGCAATGAGCGACTGCGTGAGGTCGAACCCAAGGCTCACAAACGAAAGGGCCACGAGAATTGCCGCGAACGTCTCGCACAGCACGCGAACGAAATTCACTGCATTCATGTGCGCGGTCACGTCGGCCGCGATGGCGTCAAAACGTCGTTCGGACCTGCCCTCACCCAAGTGTGCGACGTCATTACGGGACAGCGATTGGTAGGCGGCATCGATCGCCGCACACAACCCACCGAAGGTGATCAGGAGAAGTGCGACGAAAACGAACCATCCGGTCACGATCGCTCAGCCTCCGCGAAGGAGTCGACTAGTTGGCGCTGAAGAGCGAACATGATTTGCTCCTCGGCCGGTGCCGCGTGGTCAAAGCCCAATAAGTGCAGAATTCCGTGCGAGAGCAACCAACGAATCTCGTCATCGGTGGAGTGTTTCGCGTCAATCGCCTGTCGCGCTGCAACCGTCGGACAAATCACGACGTCACCCAACAACCCGGGGTCCGACGGCTTATCGTCGTTTCCGGGACGTAATTCGTCCATCGGGAAGGACAACACGTCGGTGGGACCCGGCTCGTCCATCCACTCGACATGTAATTTCGTCATCGCGTCTTCGTCGACGAACAACACGGCGAGTTCGGCCTCGGGATGAACCTTCATCTCGGCCATCACATACGAGGCAAGGCGACGCATCGTCTCGAGATCGATTACCTCGGTCGTCTCGTTGGCGATCTCGACGCTCATTTCGTGTCTCGCTTTCGACCCGCGGTCTTGGCGTGTTGTTCCTGCTCATGACGAGTGTAGGCATCGACAATCTTTCCCACGAGAGTGTGGCGCACGACATCTGCGCTCGTGAGGACAGCCACGTACACATCGTCCATCCCGTCAAGAATCTCGGTAGCCAGTTTCAGTCCAGAAATCTCGGACGGCAGGTCGACCTGGGTCGTGTCCCCCGTGATGATCATCTTCGACCCGAAACCGAGACGCGTCAGGAACATCTTCATCTGTTGCGGAGTCGTGTTTTGCGCCTCGTCAAGGATGATGAACGAATCATTGAGAGTACGCCCGCGCATGTACGCCAGCGGGGCGACCTCGACAACGCCGGTCGCAAGAAGTTTGGGGACCAATTCGGGGTCCATCATGTCATTGAGCGCGTCATACAGAGGGCGGAGGTACGGGTCAATCTTCTCGGTCAACGTTCCCGGAAGAAATCCGAGGCGCTCCCCCGCTTCGACCGCGGGACGCGTGAGAATGATGCGCGTCACTTCTTTGCGCTGCAACGCCTGCACGGCCTTCGCCATCGCCAAATACGTCTTACCAGTGCCCGCTGGGCCGATACCGAAGGTGATGGTCGTGTGCTCGATGGCGTCGATGTAGTTCTTTTGGCCGGCGGTTTTGGGACGAATCGTTTTTCCACGCGCCGACAGAATCGCTTCGCCGAGAACGTCGGCGACCTTCCCGCCATTACGCGTGATCGTCGATCCTTCAACGACATCGCTGTCGGCGAGGTCCACGCCGTTTGCGATCATGTCGATGAGTTCGCGAATATGTCCCTCAACGCGGTTGACCTCGTCGGGCTCACCGTCGATGGAAATCGCGTTCCCTCGCGAACGAATCGTGACCGAGGGGTAACGCACTTCGAGCGATGCGAGAAATCGGTCCTGCGGTCCGAGCAATCGAACCATGGCAATACCGTCGACCTCGATGTCGACGCGCGTGACGCTACTCTCCGCCAAGGGAGCCTTCGGTTAGCCCGCCAGCAAGAACGTGTGCGTGAACGTGAAAGACGCTCTGCCCAGCGTTGGCGCCGGTATTGAAGATGAGTCGGAACTCGCCGTCGGCGTGTTCGCGGGCAAGATCCTGAGCGACAGAGACCATTTCCGCGAGGAGCGACGGGTCGGCAGCGGCAAGCTCAACAACGTTCGCGTAGGCCTCGGTTTTGGGAACGACGAGGAGATGAACCGGGGCGCGGGGCGCGATGTCGCGAAACGCGATGATCGAATCAGACTCGAAGACAATGTCGGCCGGAATCTCGCGGGCGATGATGGCGGTAAAAATACTCATTGGGGACAGTCTATCCGCGCTACCAGGTGCCGCTCAGGGCGAGAATCGCCGCGATCGTGGCAGGGCCTGCTGTTGACGTCCGCAGGATCGGCCCGTCCAGACGCACTGGTTTCGCACCATCGGTAACGAAACGAGCAATCTCGTCATCGGTAATCCCGCCTTCGGGTCCGACAATGACTCCGATTGTGGTCGGGGTACCAGCGGATGTGAACCACTCGGTGAGGGTCATGGTCGCGCGTGGGTCAAGCACAATCCAGTTCGCTTCGGGTTCAGCGTCGCACAGTGTTGCGGTCGACAGTGGGCCGGTCACCGTGGGCACGCGACTGCGCATGGCCTGTTTGCTCGCCTCACGAACGATAGCCGTCCAGCGGGCAACGCCTTTCGCGACCTTGTCGCAGGCCCAACGCGAAACGCTTCGTTCCGACTGCCACGGAATGACGGTGTCGACACCAAGCTCGGTCGCCATCTGAATCGCCATCTCGTCGCGGTCTCCCTTGGTAAGAGCCTGAGCCAGCACGAAACGGGGCGACGGCGCAGGATCGAATCGAGCCTCTTCGACATCACACGCAACCGCGGACTTGTCCGCCGAAACCACGACCGCATCGGCGGACCAACCATGCCCATCCGACACTCGAAATCGTTCACCGACGCGAATTCTGGCCACCTGCACCGCGTGGCGCGCCTCGTCCCCCGTCAATTCAACGCGGACGGTCGTCGCGTCGAGAGGAGTGTCAGTCAAGTACAGGTTCGCCATTAGACAGTGAAGAAACGATCGCGAAGTTTGGCGAAGAGCCCTTGCCGGTGCTCGGCGAGATGCGGAGTCGCCGCAGGTCGAAGCGCAGCGAATTCCTCGATGAGTTTCGATTCTTTAGCGTTGAGTTTGCCAGGGGTCATCACCTGAACACCAAACTTGGCGTCGCCCCGTCCGCTTCCCCGCAAATGCCCCACGCCGCGGTTTTTCACGACGACGACATCGCCGGATTGCGCACCCGCTTTGATGTCCACCGAGACCTCGCCGTCGAGAGCCTCGAGCGTGACGGTCGTTCCGCGAATGGCGTCCACCATGTCGATTTGAATCGTCGCGAGCAAGTCATCACCCTGACGCGCCCAAACATCGGAGGGTGTCACGTGGAATTCGACGTAAACGTCACCGGCCGGACCTCCGGCTTCACCGACCTCGCCGACACCGCGCAGATGAACGCGTTGACCAGTTTCGATCCCGGCCGGGATGTGAACGTCGAGAGTTGTCCGAGCACGGACCCGACCGTGTCCGGCGCAGGTCGGGCAGGCGGCAGCGATGACGGTTCCGAAGCCGCGGCACGAGCCACACGGAGTCGCCGTGACGATGTTGCCCAACAGGCTGCGCACCTGTCGCTGCACCGAACCACTCCCGCCACACACATCACAGCGGGACGGGCTCGTGCCCGGCGCACAACACGTTCCCTCGCAGGTATCGCACAACACGGCGGTATCGACCTCGATCTGGCGATCGTCCCCAAAGATGACGTCAACGAGTTCGATGTCGACACGCAAGAGAGCGTCGTTTCCGCGTTGAGCACGCGACTGGGGGCCG